>Ga0073934_10012201_pt1 | contig 10182 bp, 4 predicted proteins | sample LarsenN4metaG_FD_76834 | JGI IMG/M metagenome (GOLD analysis project Ga0073934, IMG submission 76834) | Hot spring sediment bacterial and archeal communities from British Columbia, Canada, to study Microbial Dark Matter (Phase II) - Larsen... ... | reverse complement strand
TTCCTGTTTCCAGGCCGCGGCCAGACCGGTCCGGCTGGAGTAGCGCCCCGCCAGCCATCGGTTCCACGCCGTCTTCCACTCGGGAAATGCGCGGATGTCGCGGAAGAAGTTGCCCATGTTCCCTTCGTTGATCATTGCCAGCCACGCGAGGGCCGGTTCTTTGGCGTAGCTGCGCCGCGTGTAGGGATTCACGTGCGTCAGCAGTGCGCGCGAGAACTGCTTCCAGTTTTCGAACGCGCCCTCGTGGACCGGCACCAGGATCTTGAAGATGTCCATGGGCACCTGCCCGTCGCGGTCCACCCCGATCTCGCGCCAGGGCACCGGCCGTGAAACATACAAGTCGGTGGTCAGGTAGATCCCGCGGCGGATCAGCGCCGCCATCAGGTAGTCAAACTGGTCGAGCTTGTCCCGGTTTGGCTCGGTGGACGCCGGCTGCCCCTGCACCAGGTCGCGCTCGTAATGATGGACCCGCAGCGCGTTGTAGCCGAGCCGATGCAACCGCTCCGCCAGGATATCCGCTTGCGCCTTCGAAAGGTAATGCGCGCCGAAACAGAGATTCACTCCATAGAACCGGCGCGCGACCTTTGGCGAGCGCTCAAACGCAAACTGGCCGTCCGGCCGCGCAATCACCCGGCCGTGTTTGCCGGCCGGGCCGTCGGCCAGTTCCATCCCGGAGAAATCCAACGCCGAACCGGGCGTGATGTCCAAGTGCAGCTTCAGCGGGATCCAATCCGGACCCGGGGTGATAGTTACCGGCGTCTTCGCCGGGTTGTCCGCTGCGGACAACAATGTTGCGGCGGAGATTGCGCAGATCTGAGGGAGAACTCGTGGAACCAGGGTGTAAGGCTTCATCACGTGGCCTACTCAAGACGAGACCCCGCCGCGTTTCAAGTCTTCTCTCAACCGAAACCCGGTTGTTCCCGGTTTTCAGGCAGAGCAATCCTCGCCTTGTCTGGCCGGCTCGCTCGGCGAGGCCTCACGCCGGAACGAGAATCGGCGCTGTTCGCCCCCTTTCCGCTTTCGTGCCAAATCGCCGCCGGATTATACTGACGGCCGATGGAACAGACCCCTTTGTCAGCCACTGTGGATCGGGAAAGCGGGCATTCGCGAGCAACCGACCGGTCCACCTTGAACTGGGACGGCGGGCTGGCCTACCGGGCGATCACCGGCGAAGCGACCTCAGAAAACCACTTGCTGAAAATGATCGCCGACCGCATCCGCGTGGCGGCCGATCATTTGAAGATGTCCAAGGATGACTTGCGAAGGATTTTCGAGAGGCACGACGTGTTTGAAGCGGAAATGCGCCTCGAGCCCGAGGGGCAGCCGGCCGACTTCGTGCTGGTGGAGACGTGCCATCATCTGCAGGGGATGATTGGCAAAGGCGCGCTCAAGCTCATTTACCCGCAGGACCTGCTGGGCAGCGGGGAACACTTTGTCGGGGACGGCGCGGGCGGAGTCGAGGTCCGAGCTCCGGGAGGCCGGGGATGGCTCTCCGCGCGGCAGGCGGAGGAACCGGTGCGCCAGGCGATGCGCGAGTTCATGACGGGGGAAACGCTGAGCATGAGTCTGAAATCTCAGGCGACGGGCGCTCCGTTCGCCGGAAGCGAGGGCCTGGTGCTGTGCGCCCTGCGCGAGTTTGATGCCGCGAGCGGCCGGTTTTTCCTGCGGTCCGCCCTGGGTGGCACACCGGCGAGCGCGGCCCGGGACAAGGAACTGCTGGAGTTGATCATGAATGAAGCGGCCGCCGCCTTGACCCAGGCCGGCCGGATCGGTTTCGACCGGATCGTCCACGCCGCCGAGACGAACTCGACGCTGACCGCGGGCCTGGACCTGCAACTGCCGACAAACGTTGTCGAGGGCCACCTGCGCGCGCTACTGCGGGGCGACCCCCATCTCACGATCGGCGACGACGACATGACCGCCAGGCTGCGGGCGCTATTGAACGCCCCCGGCTACAAGCCGACGCGGTGCACCCTGGCGAAGGCCGCGGCGCAGATGCAATTGGAGCATTCCCTGCTGCTCCCCGGCTCGCGCGAGAAGCTTCGCAAAATCGTCGCGAACATGCCTCGCCAGGGAACGCCCTCCGCCGAGCAGTATCGCGCCATCCTCGACCTGTTCTTTGGCGGCGGTGAAACGCAGCAGACCGAGGACCAGCTCTTCTGCCGGCGGGAACCGGTGCTCCGGACGCTCTCCATCGCCTTGTCCGCGCGCAGCCTGGACGAGTGTGGCGAGGCCGAAGTGCTGGGGTTCTACCTTCGGACCCTGCTCGACAACCAGCGGATCATGCTGGAGTCCGCGCTCCTGAGCCGCCTGCCTGCCGGGCAAACACTGCCAATGGATTGGTTTGATCGCGCCCCGCTGCTGAAGCCGGAGCAGGAGCGGCGCCTTTTCGAGCTGATGCCGACGCCGGGCATCACCCGCGACAAGGTGAAAGAGCATTTTTGGGAGATCGTCAAGATCCTGCGGGAAGCCAAAGCGGAGCTGCCGCGCTACACGCCCGACGTGCACGCGCAGGCTCGCAAGGAAGTCCTCGAGCTGGCGGCGCGCGCGATCTCCAGCACGGGTGACGTCCTGCCTTCCTGCCCGCGCATTCTCTTCTTTGTGCTGCCCTACACCTACGAGTGCGTCACGCCGCGGCTGGGAGTGGTCACGCGCAAGCCCGTGTCGGTTTGCGGCTCGGAACTGCGCCCGGAAGCAATGGCCGCCGGCGGCGTGATGTCCCTGGAGATCTTTCTGAAGAAGCTGACCGGGAAGCAGCAGCCGCTGCAGGGACTGCGGGTCGCGATCGAAGGACTGGGCAACGCCGGCAAGCACGTGGCCACCTCCGTGCTGCAAAAGGGCGGGAAGATCGTGGCGGTGAGCGACAGCAAAGGCGCGCTGCTGTGTCCGGGCGGATTTGGCCGGGAAGAGCTGGCCATCATCATCGCGCACAAGAACTCCGGCCGGCGCCTGGACACGCTCCTGGACAGCCCGGCCGCGAGCGATTTTGCCGAGCACGAAGGCGGAACAATCACGTTCGTGCCGGACCCGGAAAAACTGCACGAAGTGCAGGCGGACATCCTGGTGCTGGCGGCCGTCGCCGGCACGGTGCGCGAGCGCAACGCCGCGGCGTTGAAATTCCGCGTGGTTTGCGAACTGACCGGGGCAGGCGTGTCCGGGCCGGCCAAGCGGGTGCTCAAGGAGCGGGGGGTGCATGTGATACCCGACAACCTGGCCAGCTCCGGCGGCTTGCTGGTTTCATTGGCGGAAATGCTCCAGAACAGCTCCGGCCAGAACTGGGATCGCTCTCTGGAGGCCAGCCGGCTTCACCAGCAACTCGCGCGGAGCTTCGACGCGGTCCTGGAGCTGGCGGAGCGCCACGCGGTGGATATGCCCACCGCCTCCGACATCCTTGCCCTGCAGCGCATGCATTCGCTGGCGATTTTCCGGGAAGAGCTGGTGAAATCCGCCGACGCGCTGAAACAGCGCCTGCAAGCGGTGGCTCCCGGAGAGGGAGTGCTGATCGCCTCGGACAACGACGAGGACGGGGTGGCCTCGGCCGCGATGCTGCAATCCATGCTGGCGGTTTTCACCCCCGGCGCCGAAACGGGAGTGCGCCACCTGGATGCCTCGTTGCGTTCCGACGCCATTCCACGCCTGGTCCGGGAAGCCGCGTCGAGCCCCTCCCCCATCAAACATGTGTTTGTCCTGGACCGGGCCCTGGCACTGAACCAGGGCGGCCGCGCCAGAATATCCGAGCTGCTGAAGCTGGCGCGGCTGACAATCGTGAACAACAACTGGCTCCCGGAACAAGACCTGGAGTCCGTGTTGAACGACCCGGAATGGGCGGAGCGTCCGGACCGGCCGGGGTTGGTGTTCATTTCGCCGCAAACGTTGCGGGCCGCGGGAAGGGCGCGCGAATTCTCCACGGCGCTCACGTTGCGGGAGCTCGCGCACCAGATGGTCGAGGATCCCGCCGCGTTGGAGCAGCTCGACTGGCAGGCGGCGGTGGCCAGTTGCCTGGACGTTCCCGAGGAGCCCAGCAACGAGTGGCTCTGGTTTTTTGCGCAGTTCAACCCCGACCGCATGCTGGAGGCGGCGAAGGCGGTGCGCATGGTGACGCGGGCCGGGGGGTTCCACAATGCCGTCCAGGCGCTCGCCGTCGTCAAACTGCCCGAGCACCTGGAGAGTCATCCCGAGTGGACCCAGTTCATGGAGCAGTACGCTCTGCTTAACGAGCGGGTCCAGGTGCTCGTCGACAAGATTGTCGTGGAAAACCGGTCGCGGCCTTACACCGCCCATTTTTTCACCGAAGACGAGGTTGCGTCACCCACGCCAGTGGCGGGTGATGAGTCCAACCAGCTTGACCTCTATCACTGGATCTCCGAGCACCTGGCGCGGCGCGGCAACCTCGGTGAGAAGCCGATCATCGTGGGCCAGCTTGTTGCCGATGGGTCGGCCAGAGCGTTGGGCGTGCGGATCCGGAGCCCGCGCGGTGTGGACCTGATGGAGGTTGGACTGCCGCCGGAATTCCGCACCGGAGGTTTGCCCAACACCGCCATTGCGGTGCTGCCGTTGGAGCCGCGAGCGAACCCGGAGCAGGAGTTCCAGAAGCTTCTGGACAACATCTGGATGAAGACCACTCACCCGATTTACCTCGCGGCTTCCGCCAACGTGACCGGGGCTTGAGCTGGCGTTCACTCCGCGGGTGAGGCAAGCCGGACTGAAGTTGCGCCGGAACGAACGATCATAATCGGCAGCGTAAACCTCCCGGTTGGCGGCGGCCAGCGACATCACGCTGCGGTCCCGCGTCAATTCGTTCACCGCCGCGTCAATCGCCTCCGCAGGGGCTTTGGGGTTCAGCTTCTTCAGCACCGAGACCAGATGCCGCAGCAGCACAACCTCGCGCGCGCTCTCCCGGCCCAAGGTGCCGCCGAATCGTCTATTTCACTGGAATTGGCTGTTTCACCATGCGCTGAAACAGGCACAAGCACTGAAAAGATCCACGCGCTTGAATGCCTCCGAATCCCGGCAAGGAAGCTCTGCGGATCACGCTTCATGTTATTGCACAACCTCGCCCGCGCTCTCCCGGCCCAAGCACACCGCACCCTCAACCCTGGTCCTGAGGTGCTCCCCATTCTTCCGGCCACTGGAAGCGGTTTTTAACTTGTTGTTTCTCCGTTTCGTCAGTCGCGACGGGTCTCGTGTGCAGCGCGCCGCTGAGCGCCAAATCAAGCGTCGCCAAAACCGCCCGCGAGCAAAGCTCAAGCGCCGTTGAGCCGCCTACGGTTCCGCGGTGACGAGGTCGCGGATGGTTTTCTTGAAGGGTTCGATGCCCTCGTCAAAGGCGGCGGCCATGGTCAGGACGGGGGTCTTGCGGATGCGACGCTTGAACTTCTTGAGATTCTCCTCCGCGGCGGGCTCATCCATTTTGTTGGCGACCACCAGCCGGGGCCTTTCCAGCAAGGCCGCGTCGTACAACTCCAGTTCCTCGAGCAAGCTGTGGTAGTCGTCCCAGGGCGCGCGGTCCTCGGTGCCGGCCATGTCGAGCAACAGCACCAGCATCTTGCAGCGCTCGATGTGCCGAAGGAACTTGTGCCCGAGACCCACGTTGCGGTGCGCCCCGGCGATCAGGCCGGGAACATCGCACACCGTCAGGCGGAAGAAATCGGGATACTCCACGATCCCAATCTGCGGGTGAAGCGTGGTGAACGGATACGGCGCAATCTTGGGTCGCGCGCGGGAGATCGCGGTCAGCAGAGTGGACTTGCCCGCATTGGGATACCCGACGAGGCCAACGTCGGCCATGATTCGCAACTCGAACACGAAATCGCCTTCTTCCCCAGGCTCGCCGGGTTGAGCGAATCGCGGCGTTTGGCGCGCGGCGGTCGCAAAGTTGCGGTTGCCCAGTCCGCCCCGACCGCCTTTGCACAATATGAAACGCTGTCCGTGAGTGGTGAGGTCGACCACGAGCTCCCGGTCCAGGGCCGTCTCCGGCCCGGAGTCCTCTTCTTCCCGCGACAGGTCGATTTCGATGGCCTGGTGCGGACCCGCGGCACGGATCAGCGGGCGCCGGGTTCCGGCAGCCTGGATCATCGGCCGGCGCTCCTCGGCAACCCCAACCTTCGCGTCGTCACTGTCCTCTTGCTCCGGCGGCACGGAGGCGGACCCGGAGGGTTCACTGGAAGGAAGCCGCCACACCAACGTGCCGCAGGGGACTTTGACCACCAGGTCCTTGCCGGCATGGCCGTCCATTCCCTTGCCCATGCCCATTTCCCCGTCCTGCGCCACCAGCCGCGGCACATAATACTGCGCGATCAGGTTGTTCAGGTCGTGGTCGGCTTCGAGGATAACGTCCCCGCCGCGGCCGCCGTTGCCACCACTTGGGCCCCCCTTGGGCCGGAACTTCTCGCGATGAAACGCAACACAGCCTTTGCCGCCGTGTCCCGCCCGCGCATACACCTTGATTTCGTCGATGAACAAAACAAAAAAGGCGAGGCCGCCGCCTCGCCCTGAAATGATGTTGAACTCCAGCTAGTTCGTGGCGGCCGCAGCCGTTTCCGGAGTAACATGAACCCGCCGATTCGCCCGGTCAAAGGAGACCTTTCCATCCACCAGGGCAAACAGGGTCCAATCCCGGCCAACACCCACATTTCGGCCCGGGTGAAAAGTGGTGCCGCGCTGACGGACGAGAATGCTGCCGGCCGTAACGACCTGGCCGCCGAAGCGTTTCACACCCAGCCGCTTGCTTACGCTGTCGCGCCCGTTGCGGACGCTGCCTTGACCTTTCTTGTGTGCCATAAAACTGTCTCCTGTGAGCCCTGCCCATCAGCCGGGCCCACCAACTATAGCTTAATCTCCTTCACTTTCACCACCGTCAGTTCCTGGCGATGACCAATGGTCTTGTGGTAGCCCTTGCGGCGCTTCATCTTGAAAGTGAGTTTCTTTTCACCGCGAATGTGCTCCACTACGTCGGCCAGAACGCTGGCATTGGCCACGGTGGGCGCGCCGACGGTCACCTGACCGTCGTTGTTGACCAGCAAAACGCGGTCGAACGTCACCGCATTGCCGGCTTCGACCGGGAGACGTTCCACCTCCAGCGTGTCCCCCGCACTGACGCGGTACTGCTTGCTTCCTGTTTCTACTACAGCGTACATAAAATCGGTCCCCTCAAAGGGAGCGGTAAATAGACCAGAACCCGCTCCCTGTGTCAATGCCGATTCGACGAAAAATTCGTGTCTGGTGTTTGCCAGCTATGTTGCAGTTATGTGCGGTGGTCAAGTGACGGGGAGGCTCCCGGCGGGCAAGCACCAGCGGGCGGCGGTGAAAGTGATTGACCCGCGTGGCAACGAAGCGCCGCCGTGCCCGTTCCCCAAGCCCCGGGCGCGCACGGAGTGACGCCCACTACCTGCTTGGGTGTGTTCAATCCCACTGACTCCTCAGGAACATCGTCATCCAGGACTGATTCGAGGCAGGCCAAAAGTACTGGCCCCTCCGCGGGCTCAGGATCGTTAAACCATCAGGGTTTCGCGCCAGTCCTGCGCGCCATTCCAGCTCGCGGAACCTGTCCACTCGTCCCCAGACAGGGCTCGACGCGGGACTGAGACGGGTTTGGTGGGGCTCCGCACTTGGGGCCTCCAAAGGCGGGGGCGCGTGCGGATGGCACGAGTCCGGCCGAGCCCCAGGACGGCCTTTACAGGAACCACTGACCCTCGATTTCGGACCTCGGACTTCAACGTGGGTGTTCTCCCCAATTCCAAATATTTGGCTAATTTTTCATCCCTGCTTGACTTCGGATACTTCCCTTCAGTAAAACGCCACTATGAAAGCCCAGACCAGGTGCACAAGTCCCTCGCGCTTGGTTGCCAAGTGTTGCTTGCCTGGGGCTCCTGCATTCCCAGCGGGCTGAATCTCCAGGCAAGAAGCCACTCCTCGAAGAACCTATGAAGACACCAAAAACCCTCCTGTTAATCCTGACCGCCATAGTGGTCATAGCTCAAACCGCGGAAGCCGGGCGATTGCGCCGGCTGCTCTACCAGAACTACTCCGGTTCGCTTGTATCGGACCTGAACACGAACAACGCGTTCGGGGTTCAGACTTTCCCGGATGCTCCGGATGCCGTGGAATACATCCCCCCGGATCCTCCCCAAACCCCGTACCAGATGGAGAGCGTCATCAACGGGAGCGACACCTACGGAAGCTTGCTGCGCGGGTACGTGACAGCGCCCGAAACCGGGCAGTATGTCTTTTACCTGTCGAGCGACGACGAGTGCCAGTTTTATCTCAACACGGACTCGGCTGATCCGCTGAACACGTCCAAAACCAACCTGATTTGTCATGTGCCGGGCTGGAGCAACACACGCGAATGGAACAAATTCCCCACGCAGCAGTCCGCTCCGATCACCTTGCAGAAAGGAGTCTCTTACTTCCTGCAGATTGTGCACAAGGAAGGCACTGGCGGGGACCATATTGTCCTCGGCTGGAAGAAGCCGGATGGCACGGTGGAGCAGCCGATGCCGCCCTGGCATTTCCAACCTGTTCGCGACACCCGGTGGAGCGAACCGGATGTGGTGGCGGTTTTAGGGCCGGTGGTTCCGATCCTGCCCGTTGACACGACGATCCTGGATGGCATGCGGGTGGTCACCTACGCGAACGTCAACCTGGACCCGCCCTTGACGTATCAATGGCTCAAGAATGGCCAGCCGTTGGTCGGAGCTACGGACGCGTATTACATTTTCCGCGCCACGATAGCCGACAACGGCTCCACGTGGAGCGTGCGGGTGACCTCTGGCGGGAACACCTATACGTCGGCGGAGAACATTCTGAGCGTCCTGGGTGACACGCAGGGCCCGACTGTAGCCAGCGCCGGCACTGTGGCGCAGAACCCGACCCTGATTCAGCTGGTGTTCTCGGAAGAAGTGAAGCCGCAAAGCGCTTCGGACCTGGCCAATTACACGCTGCCCGGAGCCACGCTGGAGTCGGCCACCCTGCAGCCCGACGGCCGAACCGTGCTGATCAAGACCAGTTTGCTGACCCCCGACAAGGCCTGGGTGCTCACAGTAAAGGACATTCAGGACTGGGCCACTCCCGCGAACACCTTGTCCCCGAACCCGACAACCGTTACGCTGATGCCCGCTGACGGAAGCATCGCGTTCCGGATCTATTCCCCAACCCTCGCCACGGACCTCGCCACCTTGCGCACAGCGACTGGTCCGACCTCCGCCAACGCCACCTACATCAACAACGCATTCCTCGAAGAGCGGCTCATCACGACCACCAGTTACGGGTGGAACATCATTCCGCTTCGCGACAACTACACGGGCCAGATGATTGGCTGGCTCACGGCGCCGGAGACCGGCAATTACCAGTTCGCCATTGCCTCCGATGACCACAGCATCTTGTATCTTGGAACAAACGATTTGCGGTCCAGCAAACGCGAGATCGCCTACTACAACGGCTCGACCGGCCGCTGGAACATGGGCGCGCAAGCGAACCAGAAATCGGCGGCGAATATCGCCCTGGAGGCCGGGAAACGGTATTACATCGAGGCCGTATACCGGGACGGCACCGGCGGTGATGGTGTCTCCGTTTTTTGGAAGCGGCCCAGTGATCCGGACATGCCCACCGCCAACGAGAGCGTCCAGGCCAATTCGGAGCCGTTCCTGATTCCGGCGCAGTATCTCTCGCCCTACGGCACGATCGGCCCGATCACGATCAAGACGAACCTGCCGGCCACACTGAGTGCGGCTGAATCGTCGCGTCCCACCCTCCGCGTTGCCGTGGACGGCAGCGCGCCCTACTACTTTGTCTGGCTGAAGAACGGGGCGGTCATTCCCGGAGCGGCCACGGCGAACTACCTGCTGCCGTTCCTCACCATGGCGGATAACAACGCCACCTACCAGGTGATCGTCAGCAACAATTTCAGCAGCGCCACCAGCGCGCTGTTGACCCTTACCGTTACCAGCGACGCTGCGAAGCCGACCGTCGCGTCGGTCGGCAGCCTCCTGAAGCAGACGGTCGAGGTGCGCTTCTCCGAGCCGGTGACCGCAGCCACGGCCGGCAATGTGCAGAACTACACGCTGCTGAGCTCCGCTGGCGCGCCCGTGGCAGTCAACACCGCGACTGTGGACCCCGCGGATGCGACCCACGTCACCCTGCAGACAGCGCCGCTGCCGGAAACTGACTTGATGCAACTCATCATCG
>Ga0073934_10012200_pt1 | contig 10183 bp, 8 predicted proteins | sample LarsenN4metaG_FD_76834 | JGI IMG/M metagenome (GOLD analysis project Ga0073934, IMG submission 76834) | Hot spring sediment bacterial and archeal communities from British Columbia, Canada, to study Microbial Dark Matter (Phase II) - Larsen... ... | reverse complement strand
GCTCGAAACGCGGATCGAGGGCCGCCCCGTGCTGTCCAGCTGGGACGCCCTCGGCGATTACCTCCAGGCGGCCATGGCCCATTCCAGCGTCGAGGAGGTGCGGGTCCTGTTCCTCAATGCCAAGAACATGCTGCTCGCCAACGAAGCGATGTGGCGGGGCAGCGTCGACGAAGCCTCGGTCCACGTCCGCGAGGTCATCAGCCGCGCCATCGCGCTCGGCGCTACCGCCATTATCATCGTCCATAACCATCCCTCGGGCGACCCTTCGCCGTCCCAGCAGGACATCCGCCTGACCCGCGACCTTATCGACGCCGGCCGCCACATGAAGGTCACCGTCCACGACCACGTCATCGTCGGCGCCCAGGGACGCAGCAGCATGAAGGCGCTCGGCCTGATTTGAGGATTGTCCGCCGTTCGTGACCAGGAAACCCGTTCGTAGAATAACAATTGTCCTCAAAAACCGGCCATTTAGCCTTACCGACAAGGGAGGCAGCGGATGCGAAAGGACCAGCAATCGATCGACATTGGGTTCGGGCGACGGGAATTGATTGCGGCCGCTGGGTGCAGCGCCTTGCTGGCAACGTCACCAGCGGCTGCGCGCACGGCGCAGCAGACCAACGTGGTCGCTACGCTCGCACTCCTCGTCGAACGTGAATATCCAGACGTCGCCACTGCCCGGGAACTGGCGGTCATGCTTCGCGCCAACCTGCGAACTGGCAAGTATCGTTCACTCCGACGAGAGCAATTGGCGCATCGCTTGACTGCAGATATGCGGGAACTTGCCCGCGACAAGCATCTGAAAGTCGAATTCGATCCGCACGACGCGAAGCTGCGCACGCCAGCGCTGCCGAGGCCGGTCACCACACCATATGAAACGCCGAAAACACCCTCGCCCAACGCGCGCGCCGTTTTCGGTCCGCAGGGTTACGGGATAATCAAGGCGGAGCTGCTTGAGGGGAATATCGGCGTCCTGCAAGTCGACACCTTTGCGCCGCTCTACGATCTTCTTCGTGCCCGTATTGCTAGCGCCATGGACATCCTGTCGGACAGCTATGCGCTGATCCTCGATTTGCGGAAGAACGGCGGCGGGACATCGGACTCCCCAGCCTATCTTCCCAGCTATTTCTTCGATCGCGACCCGTTTGTTCTTAATCGCCTGGTCTGGCGCAACCTTCCCCCCGAGGTAATTCAAACCACACGGGATATCATCGGGCGGACCTATGGCGAAAGGCGCCCTCTGATTGTCGCGACTTCAGGCTCCACCTTTTCTGCAGCCGAGGCTGTCGCTTACAGCCTGCAATCAACCAAACGTGCGACGATTGTCGGGCAGAGAACGCGCGGTGGCGCCAATCCGGGCGATTATTTCTCGATCGGCGATGGTTTCGTGGCCTTTTGCCCCCAGGGCCGGGCAATTGATGGCGTCACCGGCGGCAATTGGGAGGGAACCGGCGTCATTCCCGACGTCGCAGCCGAACCAGCTGTGATCCTGAATATCGCGCATCGCGTCGCCGCTACACAGGCGCTTGCCCAAGCGACCGAACCGGACGCAATCGATCTGCTTAGGAATGCGATCGCCTCCGGGCCATATCCGGCCGGCGTCTGACAAGCGGGATTTGCCGCCTCGGCGCCCCTCTGCTAGCCGCCTCGGGCATGGTTCCTCGCTATTCCCGCCCCGAAATGACGGCCATCTGGTCGGCCGAAAACCGCTTCCGCATCTGGTGGCAGATCGAGGTGTTCGCGGCCGAGGCGATGGGCGAGATCAGCATGATCCCGGCGGAGGATGCTGCGACCATCCGCAAGGCATATGACGGCAATGCGCTGGGCGACATCGACGTCGCCGCCATCGACGCCATCGAGGCGGTGACCAAGCATGACGTCATCGCCTTCCTGACCTGGGCCGGCGAGAAGCTCGGGCCCGAGCGCCGCTGGCTGCACCAGGGCATGACCAGCTCCGACGTGCTCGACACGGCGCTGGCGGTGCAATTGCGCCAAGCCGCCGACATCCTCATCGCCGACCTCGATGCCTTGCTCGCCGTGCTCAAGCGCCGCGCCTTCGAGCACAAGCTCACCCCGACCATCGGCCGCAGCCACGGCATCCATGCCGAGCCGGTGACCTTCGGCCTCAAGCTTGCCCAGGCCTTTGCCGAGTTCGACCGCAACAAGGCGCGATTGCAAGCGGCGCGGGCGGAGATCGCCACCTGCGCTATTTCCGGCGCGGTCGGGACATTCGCCAACATCGACCCGCGCGTCGAAGAGCATGTCGCCAGGCAACTCGGCCTGACGCCCGAGCCGGCCTCGACCCAGGTCATCCCACGCGACCGCCACGCCATGTTCTTCGCGACGCTCGGCGTCATCGCCAGCTCAATCGAGCGGCTGGCGACCGAGATCCGCCATCTGCAGCGCACCGAGGTGCTGGAAGCCGAGGAATATTTCTCGCCCGGCCAGAAGGGCAGCTCGGCCATGCCGCACAAGCGCAACCCCGTGCTGACCGAAAATTTGACCGGCCTCGCCCGCATGGTCCGCTCTGCCGTCACTCCCGCCTTGGAGAATGTCGCCCTCTGGCATGAGCGCGACATTTCCCACTCCTCGGTCGAGCGCTTCATCGGCCCGGACGCCACTATCACCCTCGACTTCGCCCTCGCCCGCCTGACCAATGTCGTCGACAAATTGCTCGTCTATCCGGAGAGGATGCAGAAGAACCTCGACAGCATGGGCGGCCTTGTCCACTCGCAGCGCGTGCTCCTCGCCTTGACCCAGGCGGGCCTCAGCCGCGAAGATGCCTATGCCATCGTCCAGCGCAACGCGATGAAGGTCTGGGAATCGGGCGGCGCCCTGTCGCTGCTCGACCTACTCAAGGCCGATCCTGAGGTCACCGGCCGGCTGGATTCGGCCGCACTCGAAGCGAGCTTCGACCTCGGCTATCACCTCAAGCATGTCGACACCATTTTCGAGCGGGTTTTCGGAAACGCCCAGGGCTGAAATCCAGTCCTGCGGCTTCCTCGTCGCGCTCGATCAGCAATGGCGGGTCGTCCATGTCTCGGCCAACATCGCCGACCATTTCGCCGATTGCGGCCCGCGCATGGCCGGCCAGTCGCTGGCCGAGTTCTTCGGCGCCTCGGCGGTCCACTCATTGCGCAACCAGCTTGCCTTGCTGCGCGACCCGCAGGGCACGGCTCGGCTCTTCTCGCTGTTCCTCGCCGGCGTCCCCAAGCCATTCGACGTGTCCATGCATCTCCACGAAAGGCTGGTCGTCCTCGAGGCGTTGCCGGCCGCGCACGTCGAAGCCGGCGACCCCGCCGGCACCGTCCGCCAGCTCGCCCAGAAGCTCGACGGCTGCGCCAGCCTCGACGAGCTCATGCAGCACGGGGCGCGCTGCCTGCGCGCGCTGACCGGGTTCGACGGGGTCACCCTGTTCCGTTTCGGCGCCGACGGTTCGGCTACGCGCATCGCCGGCGATGCCCGCGCCGAGGAGGCCATGGCCCTCCATTCCCCGCCGCCGGCGACGCGGATGCTGGCGGACGTGACCCGCCCCGCCATCCCGCTCGAGCCCGACGCTCCCCGCGCTTTGGTCGAGCGCGCCTTGCTGCGCTCCTGGACTGCCGGCGAGCCATGCGCGGGCGACCCGCGCCAAGCGGCAGCCAGCCTGTGCGTTCCCCTGGGATCGGCCGGAACGCCATGGGGCGTTGCCGTCTGCCTCAACCGCGGGCCCCGCCAGCCGACGCTCGATCGCATCGCCGCCGCGGAATTGTTCGGTGATTTCCTCGGCCTGCGCGCCGAGCTCTGCGAGCTCATGGCCGCAACCAGGGCCTAGCTAGCCTGCCAGCTTGCCCTTGATGCGCTGGAAGAAACTCCTCGTCGCCGGGCACTCCTCTCCGGTCTCGGTCTCGCGGAACTTGGCGAGCAGTTCCTTCTGCTTGGCCGACAGCCGGGTCGGGGTTTCGACCAGGATGCGCGCCACCAGGTCGCCGCGGCCGCGGCCGTTGAGGACGCTCATGCCGGCACCGCGATGGCGAAGCGTTTCGCCAGACTGGATTCCCGGCGGGATCCTGATCTCGATCCGCTCGCCGTCGACGCCGGGCACGGTGATCGCCCCGCCGAGCGCCGCCGTGGTGAAGCTGACCGGGCATTCCGCCACCAGCGTCGTGCCGTCGCGCTGGAAGATGGAATGCCGCTTCATGTGGACGAAGATGTACAGGTCGCCGCTGGCGGCGCCGCGGATGCCGCTTTCGCCTTCGCCGGCGACGCGGATGCGAGTGCCCTCGTCAACTCCCGCGGGGATGTCGACATTCAGCTTGCGGCGCTTGATGCTGCGGCCCTCGCAGTCGCAGGCCGGACAGGGATCGGCGATGGTCTCGCCCGATCCCAGGCAGGTCGGGCAACCGCGCTCGACGACGAAGAAACCCTGCTGGGCGCGGACCTTGCCGGCGCCGCCGCAGGTGCCGCAACGCTTGGCGCGGGCCTCGCCGCGTGAACCGCGGCCGTCACAGCCGTCGCAGCGAGCCAGCGCCTCGACGGTGATGGTCTTGTTGGCGCCGGCGAACGCCTCTTCCAGCGACAGCTCCATGTCGTAGCGCAGGTCGGCGCCGCGGGCGGCGTTCTGGCGCTGGCCGCGCGGGTCCATGAACTCGCCGAAAATGCTCGAAAAGATGTCGGAAAAGCCCTCGAAGCCGCCGCCGGCGCCGAACGGGTTGCCGCCGCCGGCGCCGCCGTTGAAGGCGGCCTTGCCGAAGCGGTCGTAGGCGGCCCGCTTCTGCGGGTCCTTGAGGACGTCATAGGCCTCGTTGATCGCCTTGAAGCGGGCTTCCTGGTCGGTGCAGCCATTGTGGCGATCGGGGTGGCATTCCTTGGCCAGGCGCCGATAAGCGGCCTTGATGGTCGCCTCGTCCGCGCCCCGCGGCACGCCCAGCAATTCGTAATAGTCCTCGCTGACCATCACGGCTCCCCGCTACGCACTCGAAGCGCCCGCCCTACCCCGGCGGGCGCCCCGTTCACCGTCATTGATCCTGCTTCTGCTCGTCGTCGACCTCGGAGAATTCGGCGTCGACCACGTCCTCTTCGGCCGGCTTGGCTTCGGCCTCGGCCTCGGCCTCGGCGGCGCCGGCATCGGCCGTGCCGGCAGATTGCTGCTGCTCGTACATCGCCTGGCCGAGCTTCATCGCCGCCTGGGCGAGGGCATTGGTCTTTTCCGTCATCTGGGCGGAATCGCCGCTTTCGACCGCGGCCTTCGCCTCGGCGATCGCGGTTTCGATCTCGCTCTTCACCTCGGCCGAGACCTTGTCGCCATGCTCCTTCATTTGCAGCTCGGTCGAATGGATCAAGCTTTCCGCCTGGTTCTTCGCCTCGGCGGCGGCGCGGCGCTGCTTGTCCTCCTCGGCGAACTGCTCGGCTTCGCTGACCATCTTCTCGATGTCGGCGTCGCTAAGCCCGCCCGAGGCCTGGATGCGGATCTGCTGCTCCTTGCCGGTGCCCTTGTCCTTGGCGGTGACGTGGACGATGCCATTGGCGTCGATGTCGAAGGTGACTTCGATCTGCGGCACGCCGCGCGGCGCCGGCGGGATGCCGACGAGGTCGAACTGGCCGAGCATCTTGTTGTCGGCCGCCATTTCGCGCTCGCCCTGGAAGACCCGGATGGTGACCGCATTCTGGTTGTCGTCGGCGGTCGAGAAGGTCTGGCTCTTCTTGGTCGGGATGGTGGTGTTGCGGTCGATCATCCGCGTGAACACGCCGCCCAGGGTCTCGATGCCCAGGCTCAGCGGCGTCACGTCGAGCAGCAGCACGTCCTTGACGTCGCCCTGCAGCACGCCCGCCTGGATAGCGGCGCCCATGGCGACCACTTCGTCCGGGTTGACGCCGGTGTGCGGCTCGCGGCCGAAGAATTCCTTCACCACCTCGCGCACCCGCGGCATGCGGGTCATGCCGCCGACCAGGACAACGTCGGCGACGTCCTTGGCCTGGATGCCGGCGTCCTTGAGCGCCTTCTTGCATGGGTCGAGGGTGCGGTTGATGAGGTCGGCGACCAGCTTCTCCAGGTCGGCGCGGCTGATCGTCTCCACCAGGTGCAGCGGGGTCGTCGTGCCGCCTTCCATGCGGGCGGTGATGAACGGCTGGTTGATCTCGGTGGTCGAGGCCGACGACAGCTCGATCTTGGCCTTCTCCGCGGCTTCCTTCAGCCGCTGCAGCGCCAGCCGGTCGGTGCGCAGGTCGATGTTCTCCTTGGCCTTGAACTTGTCGGCCAGGAACTCGACGATCTTGGCGTCGAAATCCTCGCCGCCCAGGAAGGTGTCGCCGTTGGTCGACTTCACCTCGAAAACGCCATCGCCGATCTCGAGGATCGAGATGTCGAAGGTGCCGCCGCCAAGGTCATAGACGGCGATCGTCTTGCCCTCTTCCTTCTCGAGGCCATAGGACAGGGCCGCCGCGGTCGGCTCGTTGATGATGCGCAGCACTTCCAGACCGGCGATCTGGCCGGCGTCCTTGGTCGCCTGGCGCTGGGCGTCGTTGAAGTAAGCCGGGACGGTGATCACCGCCTGGGTGACGGTCTCGCCGAGATAGGCCTCGGCGGTTTCCTTCATCTTCTGCAGGATGAAGGCGGAAATCTGCGACGGGCTGTAGTCCTTGCCGCCGGCCTGGACCCAGGCGTCGCCGTTGGGGCCCTTGACGATCTTGTAGGGGACCAGCTCGGTGTCCTTCTTGGTCACCGGGTCGTCGAAGCGGCGGCCGATCAGGCGCTTGACCGCGAAAATCGTGTTGTCGGGGTTGGTGACCGCCTGGCGCTTGGCCGGCATGCCGATCAACCGCTCCCCGTCCTTGGTGAAGGCAACCACCGACGGAGTGGTGCGCGCGCCTTCCGCATTCTCGATGACCTTGGGCTTGCCGCCTTCCATGACGGCGACGCAGCTGTTGGTCGTTCCAAGATCGATGCCGATTACCTTGGCCATGACAATTCCCTCTTCACTTGCCCCCGGACGCTCGCACGTCCGCAAATTGCACGTTTCGAGGGCGATATAGGGGGCCAAAACGGGCGAACAAGGGCAGCGGGAAGGGATGATTTCTTAGGGCATTCCGCGCTAGGACAGGCCGATGGGGGGAACAATCAGGTCCGGTGACTGGCTGACACGCGAGCGGGCAATCCGGATCGCCATCATCTGCGGCCTCGTCTCGCTCGCCATCCTTGGCTATCTGCTCGCCACCTCCAACGGCACCTTGGACTGGCGCGGACGGCCGCTCGGCACCGATTTCTCGCAGGTCTGGACCGCCGGCCGCATGGCGCTCGACGGCCGCGCCGCCGAGGTCTGGAACTGGGACGCGCACCGTGCCGTGCAGGAGGCGTTCCACGGGCCCCGCCTCACCGAATGGTATGGCTGGCATTACCCGCCGCCCTTCCTGCTGGTCGCGGCGGCGCTGGCCTTCCTGCCCTATCTGCCGGCGCTGTTCGCCTGGCAGGCCGCCACTCTTCTCCCCTTCGCCTGGATGATCCGCCGCTATACGCAGCGGCCCGAGGCCTGGCTGTTCGTCCTTGCCGCCCCGGTGACGCTGATCTGCCTGATGCACGGCCACAACGGCTTCCTGACCGCCCTTCTGCTCGGCGGCGGCCTGATCCTGCTCGACAAGCGGCCATTCGTCGCCGGACTGCTGCTGGGCTGCCTGGTCTACAAGCCGCAATTCGCGCTTATCATCCCCGGCGTGCTGCTGGTCGGCGGCAGGTCACCCTTGCTCATCGGCCGTCGCGCCATCGCCATCTTGGGTGCCGGCATCTCCTCCTTGTCGCTACTGTCGCTGACCTTCGTCGTCTGGGGAGAGGAGGTTTGGAAGGCCTTCTTCGACAGCCTCTCCCTCACCCAGTCCGTGGTCATCGAGCAGGGCCGTACCGGCTGGGAAAAGATCATGTCGCCCTTTTCGGCGGCGCGCAGCTGGGGCGCTTCGGTGGAGGCGGCAACCGCGGTCTGGGGACTATTCTTCCTGGGCTCCTTGGCGCTGACCCTCTGGCTCGCCCACAAGGCCCGGCCAGAATTGCGCAATGCCGCCGTCACCGCCGCCGTGCTGATCTCGACGCCCTATGTCCTTGACTATGATTATGTCGTGCTGCTGGCCGGCATCGCCTTCCTTTGGCGCGACGCCACCCGCCACGGTTGGCTGCCATGGGAAAAGAGCGCGCTGGCCCTGGTATGGATTACGCCTTTGGTCGCGCGAAACATCGCCGCGTTGACGCTCGTCCCGCTCGGCCTGTTGACGGCGCTGCTGGTGCTCGGCCTGGCCGTCAGGCGCCACCTCATGGCATCGCCATCCCGCCATTGACGTGCAGCGTCTGGCCGGTGACGTAGCCGGCTTCCTTGCTCGCCAGATAGACGACCGCCGCGCCGATATCCTCGCCGCTGCCCATCGCCCCCATCGGGATTCGCGACAATATGCTTGTCCGCTGCTGGTCGTTGAGCGCGTCGGTCATCGCCGAGGCCATGAAGCCGGGCGCGACGGCGTTGACGGTGATGTTGCGGCTGGCCAGCTCCTGCGCCACCGCCTTGGTCATGCCGATGAGGCCGGCTTTCGACGCGACATAATTGGCCTGGCCGGGATTGCCGGTGACCCCGACCACCGAGGTGACCGAGATGATGCGGCCGAAGCGCGACTTCATCATCGGCTTGGCCGCAGCCCGCATCAGCCTGAACGCGGCCTCCAGGTTGACCTTTAGAACTTCCTGAAATTCCTCGTCCTTCATCCGCATCAAAAGGTTGTCGCGGGTGATGCCCGCATTGTTGACGAGGATGTCCAGTTTTCCGCCCAATGCCTCCACGGCCTGCGGCACCAACTGGTCCACCGCCGCGCCGTCCGACAAATTGCACGGCAGTGCGACATGGTCGCCACCCAGCTCGCCGCGAAACCGCTCGAGCTTGTCGACATTGCTCCCCGACACCGCCAGCCGCGCGCCCTGCGCGCTCAGCGCCTTGGCGATCGCGCTTCCCAGCCCGCCGCTCGCGCCCGTCACCAGCGCCGTCATTCCCGACAAATCGAACATCAATGGATCTCCTTCGCCAGCGCCTCGACATCCTCGATGGTAACGACGCTGGTCACTTTCGCGTCCGGTGCGATGCGCTTGACCATCGGCCCCAGCACCTTGCCGCCCAGTTCGACAAACTCGTCGACCCCGGCCGCGGCCATGTTGGCGACGCTTTCGCGCCAGCGGACCATGCCGGTGACCTGCTCGACCAGCTGGTTGCGGATCGTGTCCGGGTCGCTGGTCGGGGCGGCGGTGACGTTGGCGAACAGCGGCACGGCAGGCGCCTGCAGCACTTCATAGGACAAGGCGTCCGCCATCGCCTCGGCCGCGGGCTGCATCAGCGAGCAGTGAAATGGCGCCGAGACCGGAAGGTGGACGGCGCGCTTGGCGCCCATGTCCTTCGCCAGGCCGATGGCGCGTTCGATGGCGCCGGCGTGGCCAGACAGGACAACCTGGCTGGGATCATTGTCGTTGGCGATTTCGCAGACCTCGCCTTTGGCCGCGGCTTCGGCGATTTTCCTCGCCAATTCGACATCGGCACCGAGTAGCGCCGCCATCGCCCCGACACCGACCGGCACCGCCGCCTGCATCGCCTGGCCGCGGATCTTCAGCAGCCTGGCCGTGTTCGCCAGGCCGAAAGTCCCGGCTGCGCACAGCGCCGAATATTCGCCGAGGCTGTGGCCGGCGACGAAGTCCGCTGCCTTGCGCAATTCGACCCCGCCTTCGCGGGTCAGCGACCGAAATACCGCCAGCGCATGTGCCATGATCGCGGCCTGCGCATTCTCCGTCAGCTTGAGCTCGTCTTCCGGCCCCTCGCGCATCAGCTTGAACAAGTTCTGGCCTAGCGCCTCGTCGACCTCGGAAAAGGTATCGCGGGCTGCCCGGCTCGCCTCGGCCAGGGCGGCGCCCATGCCGACCGACTGGCTCCCCTGCCCGGGAAAAAGAAATGCGCGCATGAAGGCCCCTGTTGCTGTACCCAATCGCCGCGCGGCCTAAGCCGACACGGGCGCAATGCCAAGCCTTCGGGGGAGCGAATGATGCCGGATCGCGGAGCGCCGCAATTGCTCGGGGCCTGGATGACGGCGGCGCTGGTCGTCGGCGGCATCATCGGCTCGGGCATCTTCATGCTTCCCGTCGCGCTGGCGCCGCTCGGCGCCAATGCGGTCGCCGGCTGGCTGGTCAGTGGCGTCG
>Ga0073934_10012199_pt1 | contig 10183 bp, 8 predicted proteins | sample LarsenN4metaG_FD_76834 | JGI IMG/M metagenome (GOLD analysis project Ga0073934, IMG submission 76834) | Hot spring sediment bacterial and archeal communities from British Columbia, Canada, to study Microbial Dark Matter (Phase II) - Larsen... ... | reverse complement strand
TACGAGGCGGGCGATGCCCTGCTCGGATGCGTGGAGTCGCTGCGAGCCGATGTCTCGGCGGGCGGTCCTCCGGACGTGGTGGTCGTCGACAACGGGTCCCGCGACGGCTCGGTCGCCCGCTTGCGGGCGGCCGTCCCCGGCGTGCGGGTGATCCAGGGCGGGGGCAACGTCGGCTACGCGGCCGCTGCGAACCGCGGCATCGCAGCCACCACCGCCCCGGTCGTCGCCGTGTGCAATCCCGATGTCGAGGTCCGCCCCGGCACCGCGGCGGCGATGCTCGCAGCCCTCGCCGATCCGTCGGTCGGCGCTGCCGGCCCGCGCATCCGCAACCCCGACGGATCGATCTACCCGTCGGCCCGCCGCGACCCCTCGGTCGTGGACGCGCTGGGTCACGCCCTCCTCGGTGCGGTGGCGCCCCGGAACCGGTTCACGCGCCGGTACCGGGACCTCGATGCCGACCCGGCCCGGGCGCGCGACGTGGACTGGGTCTCCGGCGCCGCGCTGTGGCTCCGGCGCGACGCCCTCGACGCCGTCGGGGGCTGGGACGAACGGTTCTTCATGTACCTGGAGGACGTGGACCTCGGGTGGCGGCTCCGCAACGCGGGCTGGCGCGTGCGCTACGAGCCCAAGGGCGAGGTCGTGCACCGACAGGGGCTGTCTGCCGACCGTCATCCGCTGCGGGTGGTCGTCGAACATCACCGGTCCTCGTACCGCTTCGCGGCCAAGCGCTGGCGCGGCACCAAGCGCCTCCTCCTGCCGCTCGCCGCCACCTTCCTCGCCGCGCGCGCGGCGCTCGTGGTCGCCGCGCGCTGGGTCCGCCCGCGCCGGAGCCACCGGCCGACCACCCGGTAACCTCGGGCGCCGAATGGCCCGTTCACGCAACAAGCACTCCCGCGCCGCGCTGCGAGCCAGGGCGCGCCGGCCGCGCAAGCAGGGGACCAGCCGGTGGTTCGCCGTCACGGTCACCGTCATCGTGCTCATCGGTGTCACGGGCGTCGTGCTGGCGAGCGGTGTGCTGAGCCGGGACAGTTCGGCGAGCGCGGATGCGCCTGCGCCGCCGAGCCCCGACAACCCCACTGGCGACCACTGGCACGCCGTCTTCGGCGTGAACGTGTGCGGCGAGTGGCTGTCCGACCCGGCCGAGTTCGAGACCGCCGCCGGCAACCCCGGGGTGCGCACGGGCATCCACACCCACGGCGACGGGTTCATCCACATCCACCCCTTCTTCAGCAGCGAGGCCGGCGACAACGCGACCCTCGGGAAGTTCCTCGACTACGGCGGCTGGTCCGCGTCCCGGGACGAGATCGAGACGTGGGTGGGTCCGTCCTTCGACCCGAGCAAGACGACGTGGAGCAACGGAGACCGGTGTCCCGACGCCGAGGGCAACCCGGGCAAGGGCGAGCCCGGGCGGGTGGTGTTCGAGGTGAACTGCCGGTCGGCCGCGGGCGATCCGTCGGACCACGAGCTCGCCGACCAGGAGGTCGTGACCATCGGGTTCCTGCCCAAGGGTCAGGAGATGGGGGCTCCACCGCACGCGGCGAGCGCGCCCGCGGACGACGGCGCGAATACGGGCGCGATCGACAAGCCCGGCTGCCGCCCCTCGGCGGAGAACAACCCGGGCGTGAGCGCGACGACGTCCACCACCGGCGCGAGCGCCCCACCGACCACGCAGCCGTGAGGGCGGTTGTCCTCGTCGGGGGAGAGGGCACCCGCCTGCGGCCACTGACCTACGACACGCCAAAGCCCTTGCTGCCGATCGCCAACCGGCCATTTCTCGATCGCCAGCTCGCGTGGATGGCCGGCTACGGGGTCACGGAGGTCGTGCTGTCGCTCGGGTACCGACCCGACGCGTTCGTCGAGCACTTCCCCGAGAGTCGCTTCGACGGCGTGGACCTGCGGTATGCGATCGAACCAGAGCCGCTCGGCACCGCCGGCGCGATCCGCTTCGCGGCTGATGTCGCGGGGATCGACGAGCGATTCATCGTGTGCAACGGCGACGTGCTCACCGCGCTCGACCTCCGGGCGCTCGTCGCGTTCCACGAGTCGCGTGACGCCGCCGCCACGATCCACCTCGCGCGGGTCGCCGACCCGTCCGCGTACGGCGTCGTGCCCACCTACGACGACGGCGAGGTGAAGGCGTTCGTCGAGAAGCCACCGCCGGGTCGGGCGCCGACGGACTGGATCAACGCCGGCACCTATGTGCTCGAGCCTGCTGTGCTCGAGCGCATCCCGCCCGGCATCAACGTGTCGATCGAGCGGGAGACCTTTCCCCGCATGCTCGAGCGACGCGGGCAGCTCTACGCGATGGCGAGCGATCGCTACTGGCTCGACATCGGGACGCCCGACAAGTACCTCGAGGCGCACGCCGACGTCATGCGGGGCGCGCTCGGCCCCGTCCCCGTGCCGGGCGCCGAAGAGGTGGACCCGGGGATCTGGCTGGAGCCGGGCGCGGTGGTCGATGCCTCGACCCGGCTCGTGCCACCCGTCCTGGTCGGGCGCGACTCCGCGATCGGACCCGGTGCCTGGGTGTCCGCGACGGCGATCGGCGCGGGGTGCACCGTCGGCTATGGCGCCCGCGTGGCCCGATCGGTGCTCCACGACGGGGCGACCGTCGGTCGCGCCGCCGATGTCGCGGACAGCGTCGTCGGTCGCGGTGCGGAGGTTCCCGAGGCGGCTCGCGTGCGCGGCGAGCTGCGGGTCCGGCCGATGCCGTCAGGGCAGGCCGACGCAGGTGGCGCGGTGAGCGTGGGGCGGTGATCGCCCGGCCATGATGGCGTGGCGAAGATGGCGCGGCGCGGCGACGCGGGCGCGGGCGTGAAGGTGGTGCGATGCGGGTGATGGTGACGGGCGGCGCCGGTTTCATCGGCTCGACGCTCGTCGATCGGCTGCTCGCGGACGGGCACGACGTCGACGTGGTCGACGACCTGTCGAGCGGGTCGCTGGCGAACCTGGCCAGCGCGCGAGCCCGCAAGCCGGGCCGCTTCACGTTCCACCGGCTCGACATCCGCTCGAGCGGCCTCGTCGACTTGATCGTGAACCGCGCTCCCGAGGTGATCATGCACCTCGCCGCGCAGATGGACGTGCGCGTGTCGGTGGCCAAGCCGCTCTTCGACGCCGAGGTGAACATCCTCGGCTCGCTCAACGTGTGCCAGGGCGCGGTCGCCGCCCGCACCCGCAAGATCGTGTTCGCGGGCTCGGGTGGAACGCTGTACGGCGAGCCCGAGGACCTGCCGGTGCGGGAGGGTCATCCCCAGCAGCCCCTGTCGCCCTACGGCGTGTCGAAGAAGGCGGTGGGCGACTACCTGCACTACTACCGCGAGCTCCAGGGCCTGGACTCCACCGTGCTCGCGCTGGCGAACGTCTACGGGCCGCGCCAGGATCCCCATGGCGAAGCCGGAGTGGTCGCGATCTTCGCCGGGAAGCTGCTCGCGAAGGAGCGGGCCACCGTGTTCGGCGACGGCAGTCAGACGCGTGACTTCGTCTACGTCGATGACGTCGTCGACGCGTTCGTGAAGGCGGTGGACGCGGGCGGCGGGCTCACCTGCAACATCGGCACCGGGGTCGAGACCAGCGTGCAGACCCTCTACGACACGATGGCGCGCCTCGCCGGCTTCCCGGAGCCACCGCGCTACGCGCCACCGCGCACCGGTGAGCTCGCGCGCAACGCGCTCGACCCCGGGCGCGCCGCCACCCATCTCGGGTGGACGGCGCAGGTCGATCTGGAGACGGGACTCGCCCGCACTCTGGCCTGGTTCCGCGACCGCGCTCCCCGGTGAGCCCGGGCGCGTACCTGCTCGGCGTCCTCTGGCTGGGGACGATCGCAGGGGCCCTGGGCTTCGGGGCCGTGCACACGCGCCGGCGCCTGCTCCCGCACCTCGACGCAGCCACCGCTCGCCTCGCCGAGATCATCCTCGCCCTCGGGCCGTTCGTCCTCGTCCCGGAGCTGCTCGGCGCGGTCGGCCTGTTCCGCCGGCTGACGGTGTGGATCGGGCTCGTCGTCGTCGGCATCGGGGCGGGGCTGGTCGCCAGACGACCACGCGGGACCGGCGACCCGGGTACCGAGCTCGCCGGCGTGGCCGCACGGGGTACCGAATCGCTCACCCTCGCCGAAGCGCGGAGGGGACTGCTGTCCGCGCCGGCCCGCGAAGCGCCCGGCCGTCCCGGGCGTGTGGTGACCGCCGCCGCGATGGTGCTCGCGGCGGCCGTGGTTGCCCAGTGGGCCGGCTTCGCCGCCGCCACCTACACCTCGACGAGCAGCGGCATCTGGGACGGCGACAGCCTGTGGTACCACCTCCCGTTCGCCACGAGCTTCGTGCAGTCCGGCTGGGTGGGTCGACCCCTGTTCACGAACGCCGACACCCTCGTCACGTACTTCCCGGCCAACGGCGAGGTGGTGCTGGCGACGGTGATGCTCCCGTTCCGCCGGGACGCGCTGGTGCCCCTGGTGAACCTCGGCTGGCTGCTGCTCGCGTTCCTCGCGGCATGGTGCCTCGGTCGCCGGTACGGCGCAGCGCCGGTGGCGCTCGCCGGCACCGCGCTCGCGATGAGCGTCCCGGTGATGGCGAGCACGCAGGCCGGGACCGCCCGCAACGACGCGATGGGTGTCGCGCTGTTCCTCGCAGCCGCGGCGCTGGTGGCCCATGCGGACTGGGACCGAACGGGGATGTGGGTGGCGGGCACCGCGGCCGGGCTCGCGCTCGGCGTGAAACTGAGCACGCTGATCCCGGTTGCGCTGCTCGCGGTCGCTGTCGTCGTTGCGGCACCCCGCGCGCGACGCAGGGCGGCGATCGTGCCGTGGGCGTCGGCGATCGCGGTCTTCGGAGGGTTCTGGTACCTGCGCAACCTCGTGCTGGTGGGCAACCCGGTGCCCACGGTGGGCGTGTCGCTCGGTCCGATCGAGCTGCCATCGGTCTTCGCGGGGTCGATCGCGGACAGCGCGGTGCTCGACCGGCTGCGCGAGCCCGGAGCCGTCGACCGCGTGCTGCGCCCCGGGCTCGAGGGCGGGTTCGCCAGCCTGTGGTGGGTCGTCGTGCTGGCGGCCGCGGCGGCCGGGCTGTGGGCGCTGGCTCGCGGTCCCGACCGGGTCGCCCGGCTCCTCGGCGCGGTGACCCTCGCCGGTGGCATGGCCTACGTGATCATGCCGAACGGGTCGCCATACGGCGACACGCCACTGGCCGCCGGGAACTTCATGCTCAACCTGCGCTATCTGCTGCCGGTCCTCACCCTGGGCCTTGCCCTCCTGTCGGTTCTGCCCAGGATGCGCGATCCGCGCTTCGCGCTCGCCGCGGTCGGCGGCTGCATGGCCATGGCCGTCACCACCATCGGCGATCGGGATCTCGCCGACCACTGGGAGTGGGCGACGTCGACCGGCCAGGCGCTGCTCGGCGCGGGGCTCGTACTCCTGGCCGGGCTCGTGGTGGCCGGGATCGTGGTCGTGCTCGCCGCGAGCCGGTCCCGGGGCCGCGCGGTCGTTGCCCTGGTCGTCGGCGGGATCGCCGTCGCCGGCTTCTTCGTGCAGCGCACGTACTACGAGCGACGGTACCTCGCCGCCCGTGAGGGCCCCGAGGCCCGGGTGAGCGAGATCTGGCCCTGGGTCCGGGGGCTCGAGAGCACTCGCATCGCGGTGGTCGGGACGCTCGTCCAGTATCCCTACGCGGGCCCGAACCTCGCGAACACCGTGCGCTACGTCGGAATCCGACAGGAAGACGGCGGGTTCCGTTCGGTGCGATCGTGTCGTGAGGTGCGCGAGCAGTTGGTCGACGGCCGCTTCCGCTACCTGGTGGCGGCCCACGACTTCTTCGGATCCAACGTGCGTGAGATCGATCGGATCCGCGAGTGGGTGGGAACGGTCCCGGGTGTCGAGGTCGTCCGCGCGACGCCCGCGGCTCGGGTGTACGAGTTCACGAGTCCTCCGGATCCGCGTGCGTGTTCGTGAGCTGAGCGTCTTCTTCCCGGCGTACGACGAGGAAGCCAACATCGAGCGGACGGTCATGCGCGCGCTCGAGGTGCTCCACGCGCTCCCGCTGGAGCGCTTCGAGGTGGTCGTGGTGGACGACGGGAGCTCCGACGCGACGCCCACGATCGTCGACGGCCTCGCCGCGGCCCACGCCGAGGTGCGTGCCGTGCACCACGCGACCAACCAGGGTTACGGGGCGGCGTTGCGGTCCGGCTTCGAAGCCGCCCGGCTCGGCTGGGTCTTCTTCAGCGACGGCGACGGACAGTTCGATTTCGGGGAGCTGACCAGGTTCCTCGAGGTGGCCGATGACGCCGAGGTGGTGGTGGGCTACCGGACCAACCGCGCCGACCACGTCGGCCGGAGGATCAACACCTGGCTGTGGGGGGTGCTCATTCGGTGGGCGTTCCGGCTGCCCGTGCGCGACGTCGACTGCGCGTTCAAGCTCCTGTCCCGGGACGTGCTCGACCGCGTCGGACCACTGTCGTCGTCGGGTGCGATGATCTCGACGGAGCTGCTGGCGCGGATCCACCGAGCGGGGATCCCCATCGTGGAGCTCGGCGTGCACCACTACCCGCGCCTCGGCGGCAGGCCCACGGGCGCGAGCGTGCGCGTGATCGCACGCGCGTTCTGTGAGCTGGCAGTGCTGCGCTGGCAACTCTGGCGGTGCCCGCGGGCGGCCGGCGGGTGCTAGCGGTGGATGCGCAGAGCATCGAGCGGCACGGGTGGTCGCTCGCGTGGCGTGTACTCCGGGGCGGGATGCCCCACCAGCACGAGGGCGGCCGGTGACCACTGGGCCGGGAGCGCGAGGGCGTCGCGCGCCGCGTCGGGGCAGAAGATCGGCGCCGCGACCCAGCACGACGCGAGGCCCTCGTGAGCGGCGGTGAGCATGAGGTTCTCCACCGCCGCGCCGAGCGACAGCAGCGCCATGCCCCATTCGGCGCGCTGGCGCGCCTCGTCGGGATACCGGTCGAGACCGTCCCAGGTGAGGCAGCCCACCACGAGTGCGGGAGCAGAAGTGAGCCTGGCCTGCGAGGCGTCGACGAGCTCCTGGATGCGGGCGGCGTCGATGCCGTCCGCGTCCAGGTCGTGGGCCCATCGCTCGCCCATGCCGCGGGCGAGGTCGGCCTTGGCGCGGGGCGTGTCGATGACGACGAACCGCCAGGGCCGGGAGTGATGGGGCGCGGGCGCGAGGCACGCGGCCGTCACCAGGCGATCGAGGACGTCGCGCCCCACGGGCTCGCGAGTGAACGCCCGGATGGACCGGCGGGCTTCCACGAACGCGGGGACGGTCACGAGCCCTCCTAGCGGAAGAGGTCGTCGCGAGGGTTGCGGACGAGGTCTCGAGCGGCACCCGGGCCGAACCACGACGGGTCCACGCCGCGCACGATCGCGGCGGGCACACCTGCAGCCTTGCCCATCACGAGCTCGGCGGCCCCGGCGATCTCGTCGGCGATCGCCACTTCGGTCACCTGGAGCACCCGGCCGAGCGCGTCCGGCGAGCCTCGCAGGTCGACGACCGCGGTGATGCCGGCGACGCCGATGGCCACGTCGGTGAGCCCGACGCGCCAGGGTCGGCCGAACGTGTCCGACACGATCACCGCCACCTCGACGCCGCGGCGCGCCCGGAGCGCGTTGCGGATGTGGTGCGCCGACGAGTCGGGGTCGATGGGCAGCAGCGCGGCATGCCCGGCCGCGACGTTGGACAGGTCGATGCCCGCATTGGCGCACACGAAGCCGTGGCGCGTCTCGGAGATGACGAGGTCGCCGCGCCGGCGGACGATCCGCCGCGACTCCTGCTCGATGAGTGCGTGGCGCGCCGCGGGGTCCTCGGCGTCGAGGGTGACGAGCCGCCCTTCGGCCTTCGACACGATCTTCTGGGTCACGACGAGGCAGTCGCGGTCCGCGAGCGGGGTGCCCTGTTCGTGGGCGGCGTGGGCCACGAGGTCCGCGATCTCGTCGCCCGGGCCGACCTCGGGGATCCCGTGGATCGCGATCACCTCCAGCCGGGTCGGGCTGGGCGCTGCCCGCACGGTCACGCCACCGCTGCGAGGGTCTCGCGGGCCAGGGCGGCCGCGACCCGCGTGTCGCGCATCAGAGTGTCGGTCACCACGGGCCGGACGCCGAGGGCACTGATGCGGTCGGCGTCGTCGGCATCCGCAGTGTCGATGACCAGGGTGGCGCAGAGGTCGCGGTACGCGTGGGCGATGCCGACGCTCGACACCTCGATGCCGAGCGGCTCCATCAGGCGATCGGCCGGCCCCTTCACCGGCTTGCCGCCGATGATCGGGCTCACCGCGACGACATCATCGCGGCGCGCCGTGAGGACCTCGCGGATACCGGGCACCGCCAGGATCGGGCCGATCGAGATCACCGGGTTGCTCGGGCACACCAGGATGCGCTCGGCGTTGCGGAGCGCGTCGACGACCCCGGGGGCGGGTGACGCGGTGGCGGCGCCCGCGAACTCGACGGCGACGACCGGCGGCGCACAGCGCTCGCGCACGAACCACTCCTGCATCGCGAGCTCGCGCCGGGGTCCGCCCGGCTGGTCGACCACGGTGATCCGGGTCGCGACGCGGTCGTCGGACATGGGCAGCAGGCGCGTGCGGAGCCGCCACGCGGCGGCGATCTCGGCGGTCACCTCGGTGAGGGTGCGGCCCGCGCGCCGGCGCTCGGTGCGGAAGAGATGGGTGGCGAGATCCCGGTCGCCGAGCCGGAACCATGTGGGGAGGCCGTAGCGGGCGAGCGCCTCCATGGCCGCGAAGGTCTCGCCCGCGAGCCCCCACCCGGTGGCGGGGTTGTGGGCGTCCGCGAGGGTGTAGGTGACGGTGTCGAGGTCGGGGCAGACCCACAGTCCGTGGAACTCGTCGTCGTCGCCGGTGTTGACGATCGCGGTCACCGATGCAGGATCGACGACGTCCACGAGCCCGCGCAGGAAGCGCGCGGCACCGACCCCTCCGGCGAGCGCGACGAACACGCCAGGACAGTACCGGCGGCGGCGCAGCGGTATCGGGGGATCGGGGCGCTGGGGTGGTGGGGGCGTCGCGCTCAGGCTGCCCGGCGGCCGCGGCCCACGAGCGAACGCGCGCGATCGCCCGCGGTCTCGACGACCCGGTGGGCCCGCGTTCCGGCGGCCGCTTGCAGAACAACGCAATCGTGCTAACTCTTGCAAGCACCGATCCGATGTGCCCGGTGGCCGGACCGGCGAACCCCGACCGCACGGGACGCCGCCGGTATCCTCCCCTCGTCCCATGACTGCCGCCGACCCACCCGAGCTCCGGACTGACCCCGCACCGGGGGGCCCGCCGGAGGCGGCGGCGGACGGGCTCGCGCCACCGGCGGTGTTCGCCGTCCTGGTGACCCACGAGCCGGGCCCCCAGCTCGAGGACGCGCTGCGCTCGCTCGCCGACCAGGACTACCCGGGGCTCGAGATCCTCGTCGTCGACGCGGGGAGCCGGACCGACCCGAGCGACCGGGTCGCCGCCGTGATCCCGACCGCTGTCGTCCGCCGCACACGCGCAACGAGCTTCGCGCAGGCCGCGAACCTCGCTCTCGATGTCGTGCCGGGCGCCGCGTTCCTGTGCTTCATGCACGACGACGTGGCGCTGGACGCTGCGGCGATCCGGCTCATGGTCGAGGAGGCGTATCGCTCCAACGCGGCGATCTGCGGCCCGAAGCTGGTCGAGTTCGATCGCCCGGAGGTCCTGCTCGAGGTGGGTCGCTCGATCGACCGCTTCGGTGGCGCGCACACGGGCATCGAGCCGGGGGAGCTCGACCAGGAGCAGCACGACGCGGTGCGGGACGTCTTCTACGTCTCGAGCGCAGCGATGCTCGTGCGCGCCGACCTGTTCCGCACGCTTGGTGGGTTCGACCCGGAGGCCTTCCCGGGCTCGGAGGATCTCGACCTGTGCTGGCGCGCCCGTCTCGCCGGCGCGCGCGTGATGGTGGTCCCCGACGCCTGGGCTCGGCACCACGAGATGGCGAACCAGCGTCTCGCCGGTGACCGTGAGGAGATCCGTGACCGGGCGCGGCGGCGCATTCGGACCGTGCTCGCTTGCTATTCGACGCTCTCCCTGATCTGGATCGTGCCCTTCGGGGTGTTGGCGTCGACGCTCGAGGCGCTGGCGTTCTTGTTCAGCCGGCGTCGCACGGAGGCGCTGGCGGAGGCTCGAGCCTGGTGGTGGAACCTGCTGCGGCCCGGACAGGTCCGCCGGGCCCGGCGGCGCGCGC
>Ga0073934_10012198_pt1 | contig 10185 bp, 10 predicted proteins | sample LarsenN4metaG_FD_76834 | JGI IMG/M metagenome (GOLD analysis project Ga0073934, IMG submission 76834) | Hot spring sediment bacterial and archeal communities from British Columbia, Canada, to study Microbial Dark Matter (Phase II) - Larsen... ... | reverse complement strand
CTGACGGCGGCTTTCTGCAGAACGTCAAAAACGACGGCCTCAATCTCCATTATACCAGTCCCGCTGACAATGGCATAGCAGTTCAGCCCAGTTCGGTTTATGTCAGCCTTCGCCACAAACTGCCCGCTGCTCGTGCCCAGCGCAACAGTCTGCGGAGGCAGCGCAACCGACTCACCGCTCTCGTTGTGCAGCACGACTTGGATGGTCAGCGTGCCGCCATTCACGTCCACACCACGAACCCAGACTTGGCGGAAGTAGGTGCGGGTAGCAGGCTGCGAATAGACATCGGGCGTGCGGAGACTCCACGAAACCTGCGTTCCGTTCGTTACCACGCCCGTGTTGGTCGCCCACGTCTGCCAGCCACGAGTTTCCCCCATTTGCCAACTTTCGACGCTGCCGCTGCTGTAGCCACAAAGCGCAGTGATGGGCTGCGTGCCCTGCGTGCGAATCTGGTGGATGTGGGAGAGGTTGAAGGGTGGGTCAATTGCCGTCCACGCTTTGAGCACGAGGTCGTAGGCAAGGATACGGTTGAGTTTGCCCGCCGAGCCGATAGTCGGGATAGCGATGATGTACATAGGCGGAACGGCAGTCTGCGAGGAGCGGGAAAGATGCGCGTAGCTCCAATCAAGTTGCGCGATGTCGGCGCGACCTCCGAACAGGTAGGGGCGGATGTCCTCGCTGATGAGGCGGTCGCGGGTGCCATCATAGATGGCGATGCCCAGATGCGAAAGGCGGGCAACGCCGAAGCCGGGAACGAATTGTGTGGAGCGCGGCGCAATGCAGCCCATGTCGGTTTGGATGCGGCGGATTTCAAGGTTGGCACTGCCGAACAGCCCGGTCATCAGGTGAGTAGCAAACTCCTTGAACAGCACCAGCCCGCCTTCGGACGACACACCCGCCTCGGAGATGGTGAAGGTGGCAATGCCGGTGCCCTGCATCCCGTCATCCTTATCAATGAAGGCGGCGTTGAGCGGGTTCCACGAATTCGGGTTGCCGATGTCGCTCATTCGCAGCGCCGAAGGGCCGTCCAATCCGTCAGCGGTGTTGGTTGGGCTGGTGTTGTAGAGAAAGAGGGCGTTTGCGTGGATAATGCCGTGAGCCGCGCCGGGAGGCGCAGGAGAGGTGGAGATGGCACCGGCGTTTTCCCAGATGACTTTTCCATCTGTGACGCGCTGCCCCTTCGTCGAAGGCCACGATGGCTCGACAGTGCCGCTGGTACCGCCCTGCACACACTTGAAATACTGGGTCGGAGCGCCAGTTGGCTTCACGAAATCGCCAGTGATATAGCTGGTGGTGGCTTGCCAAGCAGGATAGGCAGCAGTGAAGGTGTTGGTGATTTCGGGAGGCGCAGTCGCAGTGCCATCCCACAGACGCGGCCTGAAATCCGCGCCAAGAATGATGACGTGCTTCCCCGCGAAAGGAATCAATTGCGGCGTGAGGCGAAGAGATGGCATTAGAGTATAAAAAGCGGCGGGTCATCCTCTGGCGGCAAGCTTCCGCCTCCTCCCCCTCCACCCGGCGGAGGCGGCAGGCCGCCAGAGCCGGAGCCGCCCGGAGAGGCCGCAGCCGCGTATTTGGCGATGATGTCTCCAGGCTTCGTGTAGCAGACCAAATTGGAGGGCTTGATGAGAACAATTTGCTTGGTGGTGTTCGCACTGGGAGGAGATACGCCAGAGGGAGTAAGACTGTAGTACACCGTCAACGTCATATGGTCTATGCGCGCTTCTTCTGAGGCAGCAGGGGTCGGCTGTGCTTGAGCAACCACCTGCGCTCCAAAACCAGAAGCGTTCACTTCATTTGGAGTCCACGTTGTGCCCCACAAGTCAGTGGGGCTGCCATAGACCTTCACGGCGTCCACCGTCGGCCAATCCAGCGCAGCGTCGGCCTTGTTGTCCCCCACCGGGGAGCCGGCCTTCAGCATCACTACAGCTTGGTCTCGGATTGTGTTTGCTCCTAAACTACCTTCCGAACGCTCTACTCTAAGCTCGATTCCGCGAATGGTTGCACCAGAAGGAATCGCAAAGCCAAACGAGTGGCCTCCAAGGGCTGCTGACTTTTGCCCCTGCGTCAGCGTGACGGTCGCCCGCGCATCGTCGGAAGCAAAGATGTTGCTTGGGTTCAACCACGATGGGTCAGGCGGAAGCCCTGTTATTTGCTGCCACCCAGTTGGACTCTTTTGCGAGGAGAGCACATCGGCTCCCGCGTCGGTATAGGTATTGGTGGAGACCTCAGCCAGCAACACTTCGCTCCCGCTCGTGCGTCCGTACACGCGATACCCAGCGGCGTTCGTCACCGCCGTCCAGTTGATTTGGATGCGGTCGTCGGGGCCGTCAATGGCAAGGGTGACAGCGGTGGAGGCCAATGTCTCCCCGCCGATGCCGTCTATGGCCGAGATGCGGTAGCTGTAGGTTCCTGCCGCGAGCGTGCCGCCGGTATCGAGTTTCGTGAGCGTCACGCCGGTCGGCGTGTCGAGTGGAGAGTCGGGGTCTAGTTGCAGCAGGCCGTAGAAACGGGTAACGCCTACGAACAGCTCGATGGCAAGAATCGGCCCTTGCCCAGTGGTGGGGCCAGCCGTATCGGGACACTCGAACAGGAAGGCAAAAGAGCCATCGCAGGTGCGCAGGCCAGTGCGCGGGAGAAGTACCATGTTGGAAATGCGCTGAGCGGTATTGGGAAGACCGCTGAGAGCGCCGCCGGCAGCGTAGAGTCCTTTGCCGAAGCGTTGTTCAATTTGCTGGTACTCAGCCACAGCCAAGCTCCCCTACGGTACGATGATTCCGCCGCCAAGCCTGCGAACATACGTCTCCACGCCGTCATAGGGAGAAGGCACCTGCTGCGGCCCCACAACCTGTGCGTTCTGCCGCGCCGTCTCTTCGAGGAACGCCACGAAGTCGTCCCTTAGGCGCTTGGCATTCGCTGTGTCCTGCTCCGCTTCGCGGAATTTGTGTACGAGGTAGTTGACCAGCGGCAGCCGCCAGCCGACCGGCACCGGCAAGGTTTTGCTGGCGTCTCCGACTGCGAAGGCGTTACCGTAAAAGTTGCGGAGGCCAGTGAAGCGGATGTTCAGCTCCTCGACCGCAGCCGCGCTTGCGTGTGCCGCAGCGAAAGTTCCGCTCAGGCCGCGAATCAGGCCATTCAGCGTGTTGGTGGTGGTGTCAATGGACTCGTAATGGACAACTTCGTTCTCTATCTTGGCAAGGCCGAAAGAGCGCATTCCAGTAGTGCTCGCCAGTGCCGCTGTGGTCTGCGTGGCTGTCATAGAGGAGGCAAGCGTGGTTGAGAGTCCAGTGCGGTTCGGGATCGGGTAAATCTCTACCAGCAGCCGGTCAGCGACTTGGGTGATGAACATGGCGCGGGAGATGCCAGTAACCTTGTTGCGGTAGTAGGCTGCGCTGTGGGCAGGCATTCCCATCGGGATGCCGTCGAACCAAGCATAGGTCAGCTTTGCCCACTGGCCAGGGAGTTCGTAGATGGGCTGTCCCGAAACGGAGCGAAAGCCGCCGATGTCGTAGATGCCGATGACAATGCGGGAGGCTTCCTCCAACGCCTCGTTCAGCCAGTCGTACATTCCCTGCGCGGTAACGAAAGTGCCATCGCCGTCGGGGTTGTAGGCGGTGTTGGTCAGAGGCGCGGTGGCCGCAACTACTGCTGTGGTACTGTCAATGGTCTTTGCGCCGGAAGTAGTGAACTCAGCGTACTGGCCAGCGGTTCCGATGCCAAAGTACACCCGCCATTTGGTAAAGCCTGTTGGCAGCGTGGCGTTGACCAGAAGGGATTGACCGGCAGCGATGACTACGTCGGCGGGATTGGCAGCGGTTGTTTCCCCGTAGCTGTTGACCGCCGTGATGCCAATTTTGTAGGTGCCGGTGGCAAGCGGATTGGCCGATGCCTGCGCTGAGGCCGTGGGGCTGGCAGGCTTTGACAGCGTAGCGGGCGGGTCTGGTGCCAAACGCCGGGCGGAAATGATCAAATCGCCAAGGTTGATTCCTGCCATCGCGCCTCCTAGCAAGAAAAAGGCCGCGGGGCTTCGTCAGCACCCACGGCCTTCTGACGCTTCGTCGTTGCCGCCGTCGCCGCGCCTTTGGAGCAACTCTTACAAAATCTACGCACTCGCCCCGGCAAATTCAACGTCCACAGTGTAGCTCGGTGAGGTGCCGCCGGTGGTGGCGTCAAAGTTGAGGCGGTCGAAGTCGAGGTCAGAGATGATGGGGAAGATGTAGTCCACAGCTTCATCCGCCGCCGATGCCGGAAAGTTAGCGACTACGCGCTGCGTAGTGCCATCGCTCACGCGCACGCGCAGCGCCACGGTGATAGAGGTGCCTGAGACTTTGACAGCCTTGAAGCGGGCGAAGCCCGAACGCATCTTCCGACTAAACCCGCCCGTAGCGGGCAGCGGAATAATCGCCGAGGTCGTCAGGGAGACGCCTTCGCTTTTGTCCGCGAATCCCGCGATGCCAAACCCCGGCAGAATCTCAGCCAGCCGTCTTGTGAACGCCATTGCAGTCTCCTCCTTGAAACTTTCCGACCCTCACGAGGGGCCTCCCGTAAAGTAGACATTCATACGCGGGCTGGGGCAGATAAGCTGCCACGCCAAGTATGAAGTTGAAACTACCACGCGCTGGTTCGAGGGCTTGATGAACGGGTCAACCGTGAAGTAGTCGCCCTCGTGGAACGTGGGGTAGATGTAACGCGAGTTGAGCAGCGCGCCCTCGCCCGTCGGCACGAAGCGGTCGGGAACGACAACGGCGTTGTTGATGAGGAAGTGGTAGCGAAAACCGGCCTGCAACGCCTGCTTGTCCTGCTCTAGGCCAGTGAACCGGACGAGCGTGGTGAAGTTGAGTTTGAGAGTCTGATACATCGAGTGCGTGGTCAGCAGAATGTCCGGCTCGTCAAAGCCGTACACAACGCTCTGGTAGGCGCTCTCGAACTGTGCCGGGGTGAAGGTGCCGCCCAGCGCCTGGTTGGCTGCGGGCTTCCAGAAAGCGTTGGCCGCCACCGAGCGGTCAATGCCCGCGATGGTGTTGGTGGTGGACTTCACCCAGTCCACGATGGAGTCAATGTCAAGCGAGGTGTTCTGCGGAGAAACGTCCCACAATGCGCGGGAGAGCTTCTGCAGCAGAGAGCTTGACATCTCCTGGAACTTCAGGCGCACGAGGTCGAGACCCGCCGCGCCCCGATTCAAGATGATGTCGGTCACGGGGATGACAACCGGCTGGCGGTAGAAACGCCACAGCTGGTTGGCAGGCTGGATGGTGTCCACGACTGCCGTTTCAAGCAGTTGGTCGCCCCAGTACGCGCCACCCTGAGTGTTCTCAGCGGTGAACAGTGGATAGACAATCTCTCCGCCTGCGAACCGCTTTCCATTCTTGGTCAACGCCCAGAATGCAGGCGAAGGCTTGAAGACGTTATCCCCCACGATAGGCACGATGTACTTCTGCGTAATCGCGTCCAGCGTCTTCAGCAAGAGTGCGGGGGGAGTCGAATGTCCCAGTCCTACTGCCATCGTTGTATCCTCCTAGTTACTGAACCTTCTCCGCTCGCCAGATGTCCGAGTCGGCCAAAGCTGCGTCGAGCGCCTGCCCAAGCAAGTCACGGTTGGGGTCAACCTTGAACGGCACTTTCTCGGCACCGCCCACGGGGCCGGTTGTCGGGCGCGCCCACGCCGGCGCTTCTGGCACGCGCCTCGTCTCGTACTCAGCGCGAACTCTTTCCTCGATTTCCTTCCGCAGTTCAGCCTCCCTGCGCTGTGCGCGACTGGGGGCGTCTATGCGTTCCCAAGCAGCCGCAAGGTCAGGCAATCCATAGCGGTTGACGATGCGGTTGTCCACCGCGAACTTGGTGAGGGATTCGAGCGTGTGGCCTGCCTTTGAGGCCTCGGCGGAAATTCCACCCCACTGATCGTCCAACTTCTCTCCCGCGTAGGTCATCGCCAAAGTCTGCACTGCTTGGAGAACCTGTCCAAGCTGCTGGTTGAGGGCACCAATCTTCTCGGTCTCCACCTTCTGCACGTACTGAACGATGGGGCCGAGCAGCGGGTCGGCGGCGAGAACTGCAAGCGGGTCGTCTGCCTTGCCTGCGCTCCGTCTGGCGTCAGCATCGGGGTCGCCGCCATAGAGCTTCGCCCATGCAGCGGCCACTTCTGTCTGCGCCTTAGTCAATGCTGCCTTCTCTTGGGCGACTTCCTTGGCGAAACGCGCCTTCTCTTCATCAAGCGACTTGGCCAGAGCGTCGCGGGTCTCCTTGTCGAAACTGCGGAGTTCGCCAAGGGTGATTTCAACGCCTTCGGCCAACTGAATCTTGTGGTCGTCAGCCAGCTTCTTGTCCTTCAGGATGTCGGCAATCTTAGACATAGCTCATTGCTCCTTTACATACCCATAGCGGGCAACGCGCCACCGCCTTGCTCAGCACCTGGCAACCCGATGGCCTGAAGCGGCGGGCCAGCAGCCTGCTGCGTGGCGAGAGCCTGCTGCACGACCTTGAGCGCGTTGTCCAAGCCGCGAATAGCAGCCGCCAAGCCGTTTGCCACTCCCGGCAGCGCGAACGCGGACTGCGGGTAGATTGAAACGATAAGGCGCTTGGCCTCGTTGATGGCGTCAGCCAGCGCGGAAGGATCGGCTCGACGAAGCTCGCCTAGGTTGCGCGCAATAGCGATAGAAGCGGCGTCAGGCGGAACTCCTTCCGGGCCTTCAGCAGCGCCTCCGGCTATCCGCTCCATCAACTGCCGCAGCGCAAGGGCTGCAATCGGATTGGCTCCGTCAGCCAAGCTACTTCTCCTTCTTCGGCGAAGGGATGTATCCGAGCGGGTCTTTCGGCTCTTCCACCGGCAACTGCTCGATGGACGGCCCAACCTGTCCCTTCGGTTTCTGCGCGTTGAGCGGGCTGACCAGCTCGGCTTCTTGATTCGGCTTGTTATGCATCGCGGTCTCCTAGTTCTCCTCTAGCCCCGTGCGTCGCGGGCAGCGAGCGTCACCATACTGCTCGATGAGCATTCGCGCCTGCCGCTCGATGAAGGCCATCAGAGATTCCTCGGTCGGGAACCGCTCGCGTTCGGAAGCGTGGAAGTGAAACGGAACGCAGGGCGTGCCATCAACAGCAGCCTGCGCCGTGTACCACTCTCCAAACTTTTCGAGCCGCAGCAGCTCCACACGCGGAGAGTTTAGGAGTCAGACTAGGGGGGAGTCAACGGGCGGAACTCAGTCAATTTCCGCGTTGTCCGCAGGCTGGCGGGGAAGTCCAATCCACCAGCGCCCAAGCGGGTCGCGCAGAACTTTCACCTTGCCGCGTCGGAGAGCGTGCTGGCACCAGCGCCGGACGCTGCGCGCAGTGCAGCCGACCCTAGCGGCGTACTCCTCGGTGGAAAGCCAGAGGAACTCAGGGTGGAAGCGGTCGGGAAACCGGCGGCGGCCATTTCCGCTAGTGGACATCAGCGCCTTCTTTCGCGTACTGCCGACAGCGCGGCGAGCAGCCGCTCATTCTTAATCTCCTCTGCCATCTCTTCCGCTCCTGGCAATTCCAAAAGTTGCAGTGCCCGCTTGGCGTCAATCAGTCCTAGCTCTCGTAGCTGTGGCACCAAGTTGCGCAGACCGGCCTGAGAGAGCGGGCGGATACTGGCGGGGTCGACTTGGATGCGGTAACTGCCCATCGCCTCTTCCCCCACTGCTTTCCAAGAATGCTGCTCGAACTTCTCGGAGAGGCTGTAGAACTCTTGGTCATGGACGTAGAAACGCGCCATCATGTAAAACATCATCTCAGCCAGTTGCTGAACGCTGCGGGCGAACAGGCGACCACGCAAACGGGTGAGGGTTTGGGAGCGAAAGACGCTGGCCTCAAACAGGTCAGGACTGATGTTGCCTGCCCCTGGCTCGCCAGCGCGTGTGGGGGTGAAGCCTTGCAGCTCCTTCTGGAGCTGGAGCAAGAGAGCGGGGAGCTGGGTCATGTACTCCGGCATCGGGTTCGGCCAGACGCACTGCGGCACCTGCGAGTTGGGATTGATGATGCGCACCTCGGCAGGGAGGCCACCAAAGTCCTCAGCGGTAATGCCAGTGCTGGCGTGAATGAACCAGATGCCGTTGTTCAGGCGCACTGCATTCTCGAAAGTCTGCGTCAGCATCCGCTGCGCAAGCAGTTGCAGGTCGTAGGTGAAGCGGGCGGGAGGTGGGGGGTAGAATTTGCCGAGCGTGGGAAGGCCAAGGACGCGGATGAGCGGGAACCAGCCTTTCGGGACGGGATTGGGGCCATCGGCCAGCACACGGCCTTCGCAGTCCACAACCATTCGGCCATTAGGGTACTTCGGCACCACCAGCCGGGAAACGCGCTTGGCAGCGTCAGAGCCAACTTCGCGCTCGATAACGTCAACGGTTGAGTCAAGCAGGAAAGTGGTGCGCACAACCACGCGCCCATCGCCGGTGGGAGCGCGCCGCACGCCCAGAGCGCCGTAAGACATCGGGCCAGCAGGAAGCTCAAAGCCATAGCCGGTGTCGGCTGGGTTGATGCCGGGGATGGTAGGCGGGGCAGCCGGAGCAGTGCCACGCGCCTCGATGTCGCGGCCAGTTTCAGGGTAGAGCCACGCAACTTGGCCGGGGTAAAGACGGTCTTCGATGATGACGTAGCTCCAATCGCGGTCATTCTTGGCGGCGGGGTCGGGAAATACCGTGGCGGGGTCGCGGTGATGCGCCCACACTTCGCCGCGTCCATCGCGCCCGCGAGGGTCGAAGCCGACTTGGATGTAGCCCAAGCCGCCAAAGAGAGCATAGAGCTGGGAGTAGAGCAGCTCCTCGTTGACAAAACCCTCGCGCCAGTGCTCTTGGAATGCCCGTTCACGCGCCTCGTCACGTTTGCCATCGCGCTTGTCCACGATGTAGACGCGGGGAGTGTTGTCGGAGAGGTCAGTAGCTTCCGAGAGCAGCAGGACTTGGAGTTGGGGGACGCGGATGCGAGGGCGGAAGCTGGGAGAGGAGGTTTCGACATCGGAGAGGTCATACATCTCGCGCATCTGCTTGAACCAGTCAGGGCCAAGTGTGCGGTCGCGGTACTCGCGGCTGAGGCGCTGAAGCTCATCGATAGCCTTTATCCGCACGTCCACAATCTGCGTACCCTGTGGAGGTTCGCTGTAGAAATGGGTTAGCGTCCTGCCTACACTAGCCACCGGCGTCCTCCGTCTTTGGCTCCAGCTCTCCCGTGTTGAGGTAGGCGCGCAGGAGTTCTAGTGGAGACTGTCCAGCCCTCGCGGTAGTTCCCTTCAACATATCTTCAATCCCTTGCGCTGTCGCCAAAGCGTCCTTCAGAGGCCAACGTTCGGGACACAATAAGTCAAGGTTGCTCATCAGGATTGCCTGCACTTCCCGCCAAGCGTCCTCCCGACTGCTGGCGCGCACCTCGGCAAATTTCTTCCCCAACTCTTCCAGAGCCTCCTGCGCGGAGCGATACCGCAGATAAGTAGGTTTTGCCCTTGAAGAACCCTTCCGCACATTCACGTTTGAACTCTCTACTGTTGAACCTCTTCAGCCTAGCCCGTAAGCGTTCCAGTATAGCACGCTCCTCTGGGAGGTAAGTCCGACCCCTTCCCCTCTTACGAAAGGAATCCCTCCACTCTAGGAAGAGGAACACAACTATCGCGTGAAAGAACTTCACTTGCAAGTAAGGCAGCATAAGCAGCAAGGCGCGTTTTGCTTGCTGGGAGCTGGTTATAGACCACGACGCGGCGCCCTTCTTACGGTCAGACCTGCGCGGGTTGCTCAAGTATCCACCAAAAAGGCGCTGCATCTTCAACAATGGCGCAGGGACGGTCTGCGCTGCGGTGACGTGGATAGTGTAGGATGCTCCCATCTTAGACGTGGCGTCCTTTGGACGGTACGCCGATATGTGAACGCATCCCTCTCCGTCGAAGAACCCCGCCGCCCACGCACGGTCTTCTTCGGATATGTGTGTCTCCGGCATCATCTCTACTGCCTGATTGTATCTCTGCCCGATTTCGGCGAGAGATAGTGATCGAACTGGCGCAGTGCTTCTTGCTGCTGCCGCTTCGTCTCGGCTTCCGCGAGCGTCGCGTCGTCCCACACCTTCTTTGGCTGTGGGGGCTGCTGTCCGGCTGGTTGCCTCTGCCACGTCTCTTGACTCCTCTGCTGCTCAAGAATGTACACCTCCGGGGCGCAGTTTGCAATCCGCAGCACCAAAGCATTCTCGGCG
>Ga0073934_10012197_pt1 | contig 10185 bp, 6 predicted proteins | sample LarsenN4metaG_FD_76834 | JGI IMG/M metagenome (GOLD analysis project Ga0073934, IMG submission 76834) | Hot spring sediment bacterial and archeal communities from British Columbia, Canada, to study Microbial Dark Matter (Phase II) - Larsen... ... | reverse complement strand
TTCGCCCTCGGAGCTGACTGGCAACCAACCAACACAACCGGCGGCGGCTCTCTGCACTGGGTCTCCAACGCCGGCAAGGTCACCAACATCACCACCGAGCCGACCATCCACCGCATTCGCTGGGCCGACGTCGACGGCGATAACCGTCCGGAACTCATCGTCGTGCCCCTGCACGGCCGGGGCACGAAATCCGCCGACTGGACTCAGGGCGCCGGGGCGCGCATTCTCATCTTTCGTGTTCCAAAAGACCCGGCCGGCGAACCGTGGCCGTTCGAGGTCGCCGATGAATCCATGCACATCGTCCACAACTTCATCACCGTGGGCAGAGAAATCTGGACCGCCAGTGCGGAAGGAGTGCACATCCTCTCCCGCTCCAAGGAAGGAAAGTGGTCAAAGCGGCTGATCGGCGAAGGCAAACCGGGCGAAATCAAACTCGGCACAGTCAATCGCAAAAGATACCTGGCGACGGTCGAGCCATGGCACGCCAACGGAATCGTGGTCTACGAAGAGGCCAGCCCGCTCTGGAAGCGCACGCAGATCGAAGCAAACCTGAACCAGGGCCACGCCCTAGGCTGGGCCGACCTCGACAACGACGGCAGCGACGAATTAATCGCCGGCTGGCGCGGCAAACCCTGGGGCGTTGCCTATTACAAACTAACCGGCGCCGCCTGGACAAAAACACCGATCGACGACGGCGTAGCCGCAGAGGACCTCGTCATCGCCGACCTGGACGGTGACAAGAAACCCGAAATCATTGCCGGCGGCCGGGCGACAGCCAACCTCCGCATCTACTGGCTAAAGTGAGACGGAATAGCAACCCTCTCTAGACTGGAGAGATCTTAAACGCCCCGAATGTGGGGCAGGTTGGCAACCTGCGGACCCGTTGCCAACGGGTTCAGCCGGCCTCAAGCCGGCTGCACAGTGCCTCCCTGGCGGAACTATCCCTCGCAATCTCCATAACCAAGTAGAGCTGAAATTTCATCATTCCCGCCGCTCAGCATAACCTCATTCACCGCGCTCGTACCTTTGTTTAGCTCTACGGTTCAACAACTTAGCGCAGCTTGTTTGCACCCAGCCCCATCACACGATCCACACTCGAACCGTCATGACCCCTCTTACACCACATCAACAATCGGTTTGCCTCGCCCTGGCCCAGGGTTACTCCATCTCCGCCGCTGCGCGCGAAACCGGAATCAACCGCTCGACCGTCTACGCCTGGATGAAAAACGACCCGAACTTCCAGCACGCAATCGAAAAACTCCGCCAGGACCAGTCCGCCGAATTCTACGAGCGCCTCAGTGAAATCTCCTCCGCCTCACTCGACCTGATCGAAGACACGCTGCACGACCCCAAGGCGCCCATCTCCGTTCGAATCCGGATCGCTTTCGCCTGCCTCCGCACCCGCGACAACCAGTGGACCCCGCGTCCCGCCGTCGAAGCCCTCCTCCGTCACGCGCCACGCGCTCCCGAGCAGCCACAAGTTCAAGAACAGCCCGCAGACACGGACATAGACATAGACGTGCAACACAATCCGACACTTTCCCACACCAACGACGACAAAAAGCCGGCCGTCTCCCCACGCAACGCCCCCTGCTCCTGCGGCTCAGGTCTCAAGTTCAAACGCTGCTGCGGCAAGGCCGGTTCGCTGCAAGTTGTGGCGTAAGGTTTACGTGCAGCCTGCCCTACACTAGGAAAATGCGACGACGGCGTTTCCTTGCATTTGCTGCGATTCTCACCCTTTGCGCGACTACAGCTAGTTGGGCTGCTTCTGAAGAGCTCAACCACAGGCTGAGGCGGATCTTCGCTTCCAATGCGTTCTCCGCCAAGCGCTTCGGACCTGCCCGCTGGATTCGCGGCGGCGCCGCGTTCACCACACTGGAAAGCTCGGCTTCCGTTCCCGGCTCCCGCGACATTGTCGAAAACACAACCGCGACCGGGGTCAAAACCATCCTCGTCAAAGCAGACCAGTTGAAGCCGCCCAAGTCCGACAAAGCGCTAGTGATCGAAGACTACATCTGGGATCGCGACCTCGCAAGACTCCTGATCTTCACCAACTCGGAAAAGGTCTGGCGCACCAACTCGCGCGGCGATTACTGGCTGCTCGACCGCAAAGCCGGCACGCTGAAAAAACTCGGCGGCAGCGACGCGCCGGAAAAGTCGCTCATGTTCGCCAAGTTCTCGCCCGACGGGAGCCGTGTTGCCTACGTGCGCGCCAACAACATCTATGTCGAAAACCTGGCGACGGGCGCCATCACGCAACTCACCAAGGATGGCTCCGACACCATCGTCAACGGCACTTCCGACTGGGTCTATGAAGAAGAACTGAACCTGCGCGATGCCTATCGCTGGAGCCCCGATTCCAAGCGCATCGCGTTCTGGCAGTTCGACATGTCCGGCGTCGAGCACTTCACTCTCATCAACAACACCGACGCGCTCTATCCCAAAATCACCAGGATCCCTTATCCGAAAGCTGGACAAAAGAACTCCGCCGTCCGCGTGGGTGTAATACCCGCGGACGCAAGCGCCGCACCCGTCTGGTTCCAGATACCGGGAGACCCTCGCGACAACTACATCTTCCGCATGGCCTGGGTTGATGCGAACGAAGTCGCCATTGGCCAACTCAACCGCAAGCAGAATGTCGCTACGATCTACGTCGCGGACCCGGCCACAGGCGCCGCCAAGGCCATCTTCAAGGATGAAGACGAGACCTGGGTCGACGTGCCCGAGGGCGCCGGCGCGGGACTCGATGAAGAAGGCTTCGACTGGCTGAATAATCGCAAAGCGTTTCTGTGGGTGAGTGAACGCGACGGCTGGCGGCGCGCGTATGCCGTGCCCCGGGATGGTTCCGCTCCCGCTGTGGTTACCGCCGGCCAGGGCGATCTGATTCGTGTCCTGCAACTGGATCAGGATGCGCGCTGGTTGTACTACACCGCGTCTCCAGGAAACGCGACCCAGCGCTATCTGTACCGCGCGCCAGTCGGCCAATCCGGCGCCGGTGTACAGCTAACTCCGAAAGAACAGATCGGAACCCACAGCTACAACATCTCGCCTGACGGCAAGTGGGCGTTCCACACCTTCTCGCGTTTCGATCAGCCACCGGTGATCGACTTGGTTAGTCTGCCCGAGCATACTCGCATTCGAATTCTCGAAGACAACGCAACGTTGCGCGCCAACGCCGCCGGCGTGACAGACCCTCCCGTCGAATTCGTTCAGGTGCGCATCGGCGACGGCGCCATCATCGACGGCTATCTGCTTCGTCCGAAGAACTTCGACCCTGCCAAGAAGTACCCCGTCATCGTGCACGTCTACGGCGAGCCTGCCGGAGCGCTGGTCGTCGATCAATGGACCGGCCCGAGCGCTCTCTTTCACCGTGCGCTGGCCGAGGAAGGCTACATCATCGCGTGCTTCGACAACCGCGGCACACCGGCGCCAAAAGGGCGCGCTTGGCGCAAATCCATTTACGGCGCGGTCGGCGTGCTCTCAGCCAAAGACCAGACAGAAGCGATTCAGTCGCTTGCCCGCCAGCGATCGTACATTGACTTGAACCGAATTGGAGTGTGGGGCTGGAGCGGTGGCGGCTCCAACACTCTCAACATGATGTTCCGCTCGCCGGACGTGTACAAAGTCGGCGTGTCCGTCGCTCCCGTGCCGGACCAGAAGCTCTACGACACGATTTATCAGGAACGCTACATGGGCTTACCGCGGCCGGGCGAGAACGAAGACGGCTACCGCATCGGTTCACCGATCAACTACGCCGAAGGACTCCGCGGCAAACTCCTCATCATCCACGGAACCGGCGATGACAACGTGCATTATCAGGGCGCCGAAAAGCTGGTGAACCGCCTGATCGAGCTGGGCAAGCAGTTCGACTTCATGGCGTATCCCAACCGCTCGCACAGCATCTCGGAAGGGAGCGGCACATCGCTGCACGTCTACTCGTTGATCGCGCGCTACTTCACCGAACACCTGCCGGCCGGCCCTCGTTAACGCCGCAGTATCTTAGCGACCTGCTCGGCCGTTTCGCGGCCGCTCCAGGCTGCGCCGCTGCATGTCTGCGTCAATCGCGAAGCACAGGCTTCGCCCGCGAAGAAGATGCGGTCGGCCACGGGCCGGCGGAGGTTCGCCCGCGAAGCCGCCCGGCCTGGACGGGCCGCAGAATAAGCGCCTAACGCCCACGGGTCCGAAGCCCACTTGGTCAGCGCGCCTTTTACGAAGTACTTGTCCACGTCAGACCCGAGCATCTTGCGCAACGCGCCCCGGCCGAAATCGATCGCTTCTTCCTCACCCGCCGCCGAGAGTTCCCAGGCGAAGTCTCCGCCCACGAACCCTACCACCAGGTTCAAGCCGAACGGCCAAGCCAGAAAGTAGATATCGCGGTTCCCGCGCGTTTCGCGCAACAGATCGTCGAACTCATTCCGTTTGAACTTGGCCTGCGAAAACTGGAGCGGGATCTTGGCGAATAACGCCATCGGCACGTCGTCGATCGCGTCGCGCTTCCAATCCGGCAGCAGCGGATCGAAGGCGATCTTCTCCGCCGCCAGCACCCCCGTGGACGCAGTGACGATGCACGCCCGCGCGTTGATCGCGCCGGACGGAGTCTCCAACACCACGCCCGGTCCGCTGTAGCGAATCCGCTGCACCGGTGTGTTCAGCGAGACCGGCAAACCTTGCCCGTACCGCGCGACCAGAGATCCATACCCTTCCTTGATCAGCAAGTTCGGCTCGACGTCCGTACCCATCGTCACGAAGTCGACTGTGGACATCTCGTCCAGGTCAACCGCTTTGGACATCGGTCCCTGATACGTCGCGACGGCATCGTCCAGCAGGCCACGCCTCCTGGCAAGCCGTTCCGCTGCGATGTCCTTCCCCGACCGTCCGCGCTTGTAGGTTTGTTCATCCAGGCGAAGCTCGAGCGCTCCCGTGCTGTCACGCTCCGCCGCGGTCGCTTCACGATCGCCGAGATACAAAAGATCCAGCGTGTTGTCGTGCTTGTGCAGCGTGTAGCCCCATTCGCGAGCCAGCGGCGTGTAAGGGTTGTCGTCGGCAGCATGTAACCACGCGCAGCCGCGATCGAAGGGAAACCCGAATGTATCCGTCTCGGTCCAAGCGCGGCCCCCGATCCGGTTTCGCGCCTCCACAATTACCGTCGTGAACCCGAGTTCCTGGAGCTTGCGCGCCGCATTCAAGCCGGCTGAGCCCGCGCCCACAATAGCGACATCCGTCTGGGAAGCCGGAGGCTGGGCAAACGCGAACGGGGCGGACATCAACGTCGTAAGAAAACTGCGGCGTGTTGGAACGTGCATCAATTGCCTCTCCTGCGGGCAACGGGTGTTGCGGGTACGGGTTTCTGATTCTCCTGCTTGAGCCATTCCGCAAGCGGCGCAAAGTACTCCAACATCGCGCGCGACGACAGGTCTTCTCCGGTCTTCTCGCGCAGCAGCGTCCGCCAGTCGCGTGTCGCGCCGGCGGCGAGCAGGTCCTGCAGCCAGCGCCCGACTTCCTTATTGCCGTAATAGTTGCAGTCCCGCGGATCCTGGTTCAGGATGCGGCGCGCGATAAAATCGTGCAACTGGTACTTGATCAGCGAAGCGACGGCGTAATCGTAGTACTGCGCCGGGTCGTCGATGATGTGGGTCTTGGTGCACGCGTCGCAGGCGTCATTCGGCCTGGGCGCGGGAGCGGTGACCCCCTGATACACATTCACGTATTGCCACCAGCGTTGATTCCATTCCGCCGCGGGCAGGTTCTTCTCATAGAGATCGTGTTCGAACGACGTCATCACACCGGCGGCGAACGGCAGGAACACGAAGTTCTCCAAAGCCTCGGACAGCAGCCGCTGGTTCTTGTCCAGAGTGCGGCCTCCGGGCAGTAATCCCGCCTGCTTCAAATACTGTTCCTGATTCGCCGCAATCGAGATCAAGTCGCCCACAGCTTCGTGGAAAGCGCGGTTGGCCCCTTCCCTCAGAACGACGGGCACGCGCGGGTTGGTGTAGGCGATGTAGTAGTAAACATGCCCCAGTTCGTGGTGCGCCGTATTGAACCAGTACATGTTGGGTGTGACGCTCATCAGGCTGCGCACATCGGATTCTAGGTCGATATGCCATGCCGATGCGTGAGTGTTCTTCTTGCGCGTGGAGTTGGCCGGCAACTCGTACAGGTCCGATCTTTCCCAGAATGATTTCGGCAGAGCCGGGAACCCCATCGATACGTAGAAGCGCTCCGCCTGCTGCACGATCCATTCGGGCGACTTTCTGGCGATGGCTTCATCCATCGGAACTGCTTCCAGCAAACCCGGCCAATCCTGCGCCCAGCGGTTGCCTGACCAGTGTGCGGGCATGGTCTCCGGCAAGGGCTGCCGGAATTTCTCTGCCATCCTGCGCCGGGCCCAAAGGTGCAGCTCCGAATACAGCGGACGGACCTGCTCCACGGTTCTCTTCATCAGGTCCATCAGATCCGCGACCGACATGCCGTAGTCCGCTACTTGCAGATGGAAATAGGATGAATAGCCGAGCGCCTGCGCCACCCTGTTCCGCAATGTGCGGAGTTCCCTCAGCCCTTCCTTCAACGCAAAGCCGGATTGCTTTGACGCCTCCCAATACCGGCGGCGCTCCTCCACATCGGCGGAACTGCGCAGAACTTCGTCAATCTGATTCGGCGTGACAGGTTTGACGCAAGCCCCGCCGCGCTTTTCCAGGCAGAACTCAAAGGAGTCCAGCAGCGCGCTTAATCTGGCCTCCGCAGCGACACGGCGCGAAACAATGTCCGGGACCGTGCCGGGCGATTCGCCCGCATTGAGCAGGATCTTGTCCAACTGCCGGAACTCGAGGTCGGTAGCGTTGGTCCGGTTCGCCAGATAGGAGCGGCTGGTCTCGATAATGTAGCGGCTGCCCTGAAACGCGGCCTGGGCTTCGTTTGCTCCAATGCGCGCGCCGATGTTCTGCTCGTTCACATTGGTGGAGGCGCGCCAATCCGCCTCGTTGGCGACAGCCGACAGGCGTTGATAGGTCTCGTTATAGAAGCGCAGGAAATCGGTGACGCCTCTGCCGCCCTGTGACTGCTGCTCTGCCCGCGTATCGGGCGCAGGCCGGGTGCATCCGCCCAGGAGAACGGCGGACGCCAGGACAATTCCCCAGCCATAGCGCGATCGCATACGGCACCTCCCGTGCTTTATCCGAGCAAAGATTCCAGCTTCGATCCGGATCGCACAATTGTGTGCAAACGGTCGGGACCCGTCGAAACGCAACCCACTTCGACACCTGTCTGGGATTCCAGGAACTCCACGTAATCGCGCGCTCTGGAGGGCAGATCACCGTAGCGGGTAATGCCCGCGGTCGGTTGCGCCCAGCCCGGCAGCGTCTCGTACACCGGAGCGATCTCTGCCAGCAACGCATTGGTTGCCGGCATATCGTCCACCCGCCGTCCCTTTGATTCGTAGCCGACGCAAACCTTGATCTCCGGCAGATTGTCGAGCACATCCAGCTTGGTGACGATCAGCGTGTCGAACCCGTTCACCATAGCCGTGTAGCGCAACAGCGGCGCATCGAACCATCCGCAACGCCGCGGCCGGCCGGTGACAGAACCAAACTCATGCCCCGCTTTGCGAATCCAGTCGCCCGCTTCTCCGGTGTCCTCGGAAGGGAACGGGCCGCTGCCGACGCGCGTGATATACGCCTTGGAGACGCCGATGATCCCGTCAATACGCGTGGGAGCGACTCCGCTTCCCGTGCATGCGCCTCCGGCGGCGGCGCTGGAAGACGTGACAAACGGATACGTGCCGTGGTCGATGTCGAGCATCGTTCCTTGAGCGCCTTCGAACAGGACACGCTTTCCGTCTCGAATCGCGCTGTTCAACAGCCGCGCCGTATCGCAAACATAGGGCCGCAGAACGTTGGCGTATTCGCGGTACTTGGCGCAGATCTCGTCGTAATGGATTTCGCCTTCCACTTTGAAGGCGCGCGCCAGGATCTGCTTGTCGTCCGCCAGGTAGCCATACAACGTGTCGAAGATGTTTTCATCCAGCAGATCGGCGATGCGGATTCCGCGCCGCCCGATCTTGTCCTCGTAGCAGGGTCCGATGCCGCGCAACGTCGTGCCGATCGCCACCCGGTCCGCCCGGTTTTCCGAAACCTTCTCCACCAGCCGGTGGAATGGAAAGATCACGTGGGCACGGCTGCTGATGGCAATGCGTCCCGCGGTCTCAATGCCGGCCTTGTGAAGCATCTCGATCTCATCCAGCAGCGCGGCGGGATCGATCACCACGCCATTGCCGATGACGACGCTGACATGCGGGTGAAGCACGCCGCTCGGCAGCAACTTCAAAACAAACTTATTGCCCCCAACTTGAACGGTGTGGCCGGCGTTGTGCCCACCCTGATAGCGCGCCACGTAGTGAAACCTGTCCGCAAACAGGTCGACGATCTTGCCTTTGCCTTCATCGCCCCATTGCGCACCCAGGACAATCAGATTGCTCATCTCTTGGAAACCAATCAGCAATTGTAACGCGCAGGCGTCCCTGCGGTTCGCCACGGAGGCGCGCTCAGTCCACGCGGCGGGCGATGGCGATGATCGAGGTGGGAGACCAAGGCAGATACCGGTCGATGCGCCGCCACAGCCACACCAACCGGTCGAACATCGCGATCTGAAACGGGCTGAGGGTGGAGCGCCGCAGCCACTTGCCGTTCACGATCCAGCCCGGTTTCGAGACGCGGTTAAATTGGAGGATCCGTTCCACCGCGAATCCGCAGCTCTCCATTTTCGATCGCAGTTCCGCTTGCGAGTAGCGCCGGTAATGGCCGAGAACCACATCCAGTTGGCCGAATGCCTTCATTCCTTCGGGGACGAGGATGATGGCGCGGCCTCCCGGCTCCAGCGCATGACGCAGGTTGCGTAACGCCGCCAGGTCGTCGTCGATGTGTTCCAGCACGTTCAGGCAAATGACGGAATCGACCGAACGCTCGATGGGATCGAAGTCCTCCCGCCGGGTTAGATCGCATTTGCGAAGTTCGAGATTGGGCCGGTGTTGCAGCCGTGCCCGCAGCCTGGCCAGGCTTTCTTCCTCGATGTCGCTCGCAATATAGCGCTGCCTCCGGGGAACAAGATGGCGCGTCAGGTTGCCGATGCCCGATCCGATTTCCAACACCCGGCGCCCGACGTACGGAGCGATCGTGTCGCTCATCCAGCGGTTGAAGTTCGGAGCATGCGCCAGGGTATCCAGAATCTCCGGGCCGGCATCTTTGTAGATATCGCGGCTGGCCCAGAAGCGCAGCACGCTGAACAGCGCCGAGACCGCGTCCAGCCGGCCGATCTTCTTGCCCTCTTCGTAGGTCCGTCCGTAGTAGCTGATCGGAGTCTCGTAGATGGCCGCCTGCCGCTGCGCCAGTTTGATCGTGATCTCCGGCTCGATTCCGAACCGGTCACTGCGCAGCGGAATGCTTTGCAGCAACTGCGTGCGGAACGCTTTATAGCAGGTCCAGACATCGGTCAGGTTCAAGTCCGCAGCCAGATTCACCATCCCGGTCAGGAAGTGATTAGCCAGCGAATGCCAGAAGTAAAGGACCCGGCGTTCCCCTGAAACGGAGAAACGCGAGCCATACACGACGTCGGCTTTGCCTTCCACCAGCGGCTTCAGCAGGTGCATATACTCGCGCGGGTCGTATTCGAGATCCGAATCCTGAATTACGCAGAACTCGCCGCCGGCTACTTCGAGCGCCGTCCGCACGGCCGCTCCCTTGCCGCGATTCTTCTCATGCCGCAGAACACGAATGAGTTGCGGGAAGCGTTGCGCGTAGCAAAGAGCGATCTCGGTGGAACCGTCCGTAGAGCCGTCGTCAACAACGATCAATTCGCGTTTGAGGTTCCCCGGGAGCGGCGCCTCCAGAACCCGCTCCAGCAGAGGACCGATAAACTCCTCTTCGTTATAGAGCGGGATCAGGATGGACAGCAGAGAGCTCTGCATCGACAAACTCTCTATTCTACCGGACAAGCTTGCGCGGTCCGCCGGTTAGCTCCTGCGTTTGTTCCGTTTTGCCGGTTTCTTCACGGGTGCCGCATAGCAGGAGGCCACCGGGACCCACTGACGCGGCGACACGGAAACTCCGTGGACGAAGAGAGTCCAGTGGAGGTGGGGCGCATTGGAGCGGCCCGTCGATCCGGCATATCCGATGAGGTCGCCCTGCTTCACCACCT
>Ga0073934_10012196_pt1 | contig 10185 bp, 3 predicted proteins | sample LarsenN4metaG_FD_76834 | JGI IMG/M metagenome (GOLD analysis project Ga0073934, IMG submission 76834) | Hot spring sediment bacterial and archeal communities from British Columbia, Canada, to study Microbial Dark Matter (Phase II) - Larsen... ... | reverse complement strand
GACATCATCCGCTTCGGCGACGACGGGCTCGCGCACGAGCACTGGGGCGTCTTCGACGCGATGACGATGATGCAGCAGCTCGGCGCCATCCCGGACGGGCCGGCGGTCTGAGCTGGTCTGGCTCTGAGGAGCTGGGAGAAGGGCGCGCCTCCGCCCTTCCCGGCTGCCCCGTGAAGACGATCGCGCGGACGTCCGTTACGACGCGCCGGTCCTGTGCGCAGCGGAGGGCTGGCTGAGCGTCGAGCCGGAGGATGTGCTGACCTGAGCCGCCCCGACGCAGCGCGCAGCCGAGGGTGAGACACTCTCGGCTCACGCGCCCCTGCGCGTTCGGCGTCGAGCCGTCCGCTCGAGCTTCGCGATCAGCGCGCGGACGGCGTCGATCTCCTCCTTCTCGCCGTCCTCTACCAGCGAGTATCCGTTGTTGCGCTCGTGCGGCTCCGAGAGTTGCCAGTACTCGTGCGAGTCGAGCGCCTCGATGAGCAGTGCGATCTCGTCTGGGGTCAGGCGGACGGTGACCTCGTCGGCGTCCACGGCGTCCTCCTCTACGCGGCTGAGCGGAAGCGTGCGAACCGTACCTCGAGGCGCTCGGGATCGGGCCGCCAGAGCCGGCGCGACGGCGCCTCGATCACCGTCCCGTGGAAGCCCTTCAGCACGTCCAGCATCGGGCCGTCCTCGTCCTCGAGCAGGCGTCGAGAGACGTGCACGCGCAGGTCGGGCGCGACGCCGACGAGGTCCTGGTCGAACGCACGATGGTGGATGGAGCAGAGCGCGAGGCCGTTCGCCACGACCGGCTCGCCTGCCTCCTCCACGTCGGGGACGATGTGCGTCGCATCGAGGAGCCGCACCTCGCGCAGGCGGCAGATCGCGCAGCGGTCGCGGTACGCGGGCAGGACGGCGCCGCGGAACTGCCCTTGGTGGATGCGTTGCTTCACCTCGCGGACGACGTAGCGTCGCTCGGTCTCGTCCGAGATGTGGACGGGCTCGCGCTCGTCGTACGCTCCGCGCATCTTCCCGAAGGTGAGGAGGACGCGGAGCGCGGCGGGCTCGTCGCGCTCGACGTAGGTAGGGTAGATGGGCCGGTACCAGTTCGGCCGCGTGCCGACGAAGTAGACGATCGGCACGTCGAGCAGGTGCGCGCTCCGCAGCCAGCGGTTGAAGTGGTTGTCCGGGTCGTCGCCCTGGTAGCGGTAGAGGACGCCTTCGTCCGTCTGCTCGTCGCGGTAGCGGATCTGCTTCGGCGAGCTGTTGACCGAGAGCGCCGCCGGCCCCCGCTGCACCTCGGCGGCGCGGTAGATGCCGTACGCGCGGTTGAGGAAGGGGACGCGCCGGCCGCGGAAGTTGAAGCCCTCGGCGAGTGCGGCGTAGGGGACGTCGGCTCCCCACTTCGCCTGGAGCACGTCGAGCGCCGCGAAGCACGCGCTGCGGATGTCGTCGTCGCGCATGTCGGGATCTTCAACGGCCCGGCGTCGTGGGTCAACGACGTGCTGGAGCACGTCGGCGGAGGAGCTCAGCTTCCAGCAAGCGCGAGGGCGGCGAGGCGGGCCCGGGGCGAGGCGAGCCTCGCCCCGGGCCTCCTACGACTACGAGCAGCCGGTGTTTGTCCCGCAGTCGCGGCAGGTGTAGCACGACCCCGTCCGCACCATGCGGCCGCCGCAGCGGGAGCACTCGATCGCGTCCTCCCACTGGTTGAAGAGCGCCGTCTGGCCGGGCGGGGGCGCCTCCGCGATCGCCGCCACCGCCGAGGCCGCTTCCTCGCCCGCGTCCGCGTAGGCCGCGGCGAGCCGCGCCTTCACTTCGGGGGTGAGGATGCCGGCCTCCTCCTGCTGGTCGGGGGAGAGGAACTTCTTCCCCATCCAGCGGAAGATGTAGTCGACGATCGACTTCGCGACCCGGATGTCGGGGTCGTTGGTCAGGCCTGAGGGCTCGAAGCGCATGTGGCTGAACTTCGAGACGTACACCTCGAGCGGGACGCCGTACTGGAGCCCGAGCGAGACGGAGATCATGAACGAGTTCATGAGCCCGGCGAGGGTCGTGCCCTCCTTGGCGATGTCCACGAAGATGTCGCCGGGCGTCCCGTCCTCGAACAGGCCGACGTGGATGTAGCCCTCGTACTCGCCGACCTTGAACTTGCGGCCGACCTCGACCCGGTCGTCGGGCAGACGGCGCCGCTGCGGCAGCGGGCTGACGACGACCTGGCCGCCTCCGGGCGCGAGCGTGATCGCCGCCTCGCCCTTCTTCGCGAGCGGCTGCGCGACCTTGCAGTTGTCGCGGTAGATCGCGATCGCCTTCACGCCGAGCTGCCACGCCTCGACCAAGAGCTGCGAGATCTCCTCGACCGTGGTCTCTTCGGGGAGGTTCACCGTCTTGCTCAGGGCGCCCGAGATGAAGGGCTGGACGGCGCCCATCATCTTCACGTGGCCCATGTAGTGGATCGCGCGCTCGCCGATGGCGCAGTCGAAGACCGGGTAGTGCTCGGTCTTCACGTAGGGGGCGCCGACGATTGTGTTCCGCTCGTCGATGTAGGCGACGATCTCCTCGACCTCGCTCGGCGTGTAGCCGAGCTTCTCGAGGGCCATCGGCACGGTCTTGTTGACGATCGTGATCTCGCCGCCGCCGACGAGCTTCTTCGACTTGACGAGCGAGAAGTCCGGCTCCACGCCCGTCGTGTCGCAGTCCATCATGAAGCTGATCGTGTTGTGGCTGACGAAGCCGTTGGCGACGTAGGTGACGTTGTCCGGAACCGAGATGTCGTAGGTCGGCTGGTCGTCGAGCGTCTCGACGGTGGCCACCGTGTCGTAGTAGAAGCCGAGCAGGTGCTCGAGCTCGGGGTCGGCGCTGCCCTCGAGGAGCGCGGTCGCCGCGCGCCGGGAGACGTCGCCGCGACGGGCGAGCGACATCAGCGTGGTCCGGCGCAGCGAGTCGTTCTCGGGCGCGAGCTCGTCGATCAGCTCCCGGCCCACCGGGACGTGGTCGTGTCGCGCTGCCTGCCGGTGGCTGCCTGTCCGCAGCGTCGCGGCCTTGCGGGCTGAGATGAAGTCGATCTCCTCCAGGTAACGCTCCGAGGCGGCGACGTTCAGGAGGCGAAGCACAAAGCGGTCGTTGGCGCCCCAGCTCGTGCTCGGGAGGTCGACCTTGCGCGTGGTCACGAACCCGAGCGCGAGCAGCATGGTCTGCACGTCGCGGCTGAAGCTCTCGGTCACCGTGCTCCAGGAGACGTAGCCGTTCGTGGTCGTTCCGTCGGCCTCGAAGAGGCCGCGGACGAACGCCGCGTACACGTCGCGGTCGTTCGTGTGCAGGATCGCGTCCGGGATGTGCGAGTGCCAGCCCTTGCCGGAGTGCTCCGCCGAGGGCGGGAGCTTCGCGAAGCCGCACGCCTCCCACCAGAGGACGAGCGGCACCGAGTTGACCGCGACCTCGGTGTAGCCGTCCTTCTCCGTCACCGATGCTTCCAGCCCGAAGAGGGCTGCGATCGCGTCGACGAGGTGCTCGACGACATCCCCGTCCTCGCGCGCGACGCAGAAGCGGAGGCCCTTCGCGTGGAGCGAGCCGTCGCCCATGAAGTAGCCGACGAGCTCTGCGAGCTCCGGCGTCATCTCGCGCGGCACGCGGGCGCGGAAGTCGGCCGTCCAGCGGAGATCGCCGAGCGGCGGCAGCTCCACCGTCTGCGGCTCGCCGACCAGGCCACCCAGCATGAGCGGGACGCGGTCGCCCTCGCGGATCTCGGCGAAGCGGCGCCACTCCCAGTTGCCGTCGGCGTCGACGACCTTGATGCGGTGCGTGGGCGTCCCCTGGATGCGGTACCCGCGGGAGGTCTCGATGGAGACGACCTGCTCGAAGCCGTTGACGTAGAACTGCGTCGCCTGGCGCGGCCCCTCGTCGGTGGCGACCTGGACGTCGAGGTCCTGCCAACGGTCTCCGACCGGGTCGCCGAGCGAGCGCAGCCGCACGAGGCCGCGGCTCGTGGAGACGAGGCTGTCGCCGACGAGACAGCCGGTCGGCGCGAGCACGGTCGCCTGCGCGTTGCGGAAGCCCGCGACCTCGCCGAGCTCGAGCGCCTCGTCCCAGGCGCGGCGCGCCGCAGCCAGCAGGTCGTCGGGCACCGAGTGCGAGTGGTCGATGTTCCCCACCGCCGCGCGGTGCTTGGCGATCACGCCCAGCATCGCGGCCGCGTTCGGGCGGTAGCCCGCGAAGGGGCCCATCCGCCTGGCGATCTCCGCCGACTTGCGGTACGCGCGCCCGGTCATGAGCGCGGTGATCGCGGCCGCGTAGGCGCGCCCCTCGTCGGAGTCGTACGGGAGCCCGCGCGCCATGAGCAGCGCGCCGAGGTTCGCGTAGCCGAGCCCGAGCTGGCGGTAGGCCTTCGCGTTCCGCTCGATCTCGGGCGTCGGGTACGAGGAGTAGCCGACGATGATCTCCTGCGCGAGGAAGACGACGTCGACCGCGTGCTCGAAGGCCTCCACGTCGAACTCGCCGTCCTCGCGGCGGAACTTCATCAGGTTGAGCGAGGCGAGATTGCATGCCGAGTCGTCGAGGTGCATGTACTCGCTGCAGTTCGCGACGACGAGCCCGTCGACGATGTAGGAGTGATGGAGCGGCTCGGTGAGGTTGTAGACGACCTCCTGGCCGTCCTCTTCGCGCGAGACGAGCGTCGTGTCCGGCGCCGTACGGTACCGCTCGGTCTCGGCCAGCAGCGTCTCCAGCGCGCGCTGCTTCCTCGGCGACGAGAACCCGATCGCAGCGGCGAACGACTCGAGGTCGGTGCCGGTGATGCGCAGGTCGAACCCCTGTCGCGACGCGTACTCGACCTCGGTCCCATCGCTCCGGGCGTAGGAGAACCTCGCCGTGTCGCTGCCTGCGACGGCGTAGATGCGGCTGCGGACACCGAAGGCGGCGAGCAAGCGCTGGACGTCCTTGAGCAGCGCCTCGCTCCGGCTGCCGAGGCCGACGTAGCGGCTCGCCTTCCCGTTCTCACTGCGGGAGACGCAGCCGTCCGCGCCGAAGAGCCCGCGCAGGAACGCCGCCTGCACCTCGGGCGGAGCCGTGAAGACGCTCGCGGGGACGCGCTTCTCGTGTGCCCGGACGCTCGCGACTCCGAGCCCGCGGAAGAAGTCGCGGACGGCTCGGCTCCCGGCGCGAAGCTGCACCGTTCCGTTCTCCATGCGCTGCCGAGAGATCCCGCCGACGAGCTCCCGCAGCATGCCTTCGTGCGAAGCGGCGAGGCCGTCGGCGACGTCGTCGCCTCCGTACACCCAGCCCGTCTGGACGTCGGTGAGCCAGCCGTCCCCGACCAGGTGCCCCAGGAGCTCGCCCAGGCCCTCGCTCCAGCGCTCGGGCAAAGCCGTCCGCGCGACGGTGCCGCCGCGGGAGAACGATCCTGCCAGCGCCTCGATCTTGACCGGAAGCGTCCAAGCCGCGTCGCTCGCCGGGGTCGGGCTGTCGTTGAGGAGGACGCGGTCTTCCTCGGTGAGCTGGCCAGCCTCCACCCACCCGCGGTTGGTCGTCCAGAGGCGGTGGTTGGCGGTGCAGCGCAGCTCCTGTCCGTTCGCGAAGCGCAGACGGAGGATCGGCTTCACGCCGTTTCGCATCACCGCGACCGGCAGCGATGCCACGACGCCGGTGCCGGGCTGCTCGGCGGTCGCGCGATGGGTGTAGACGCGGAACTCCTCACCTGCCTGAGCGAGCTCGTAGAGCTCCTCGAAGCGAAGGAGCCCGAGGGTCGTGTGCACGCGCGCATCGCCGGGGAAGCACGGGTTCGAGGCGTTGATCCGCCCGGAGTTCGGGCACGTGTGCCAGGCGTTGATGGTCGTGTCGTACTGGACGCCCGGGTCGGCGCACTCCCAGGCCGCCTCCGCGATCTGGCGCAGGAGCTCGCGCGCGTTCTTCGTCTCCACCACCGAGCCGTCGGTGCGCGCGGTCAGGTTCCACTCCTTGCCCTCGAGCACGGCCTCCATGAAGGCGTCCGTGACGCGCACCGAGTTGTTCGCGTTCTGGTACTGGATCGACGCCCAGTCGGGCGAGTCGAGCGACATGTCGTAGCCCGCCGCCTCGAGCACGCGCGCCTTGCGCTCCTCGCGGGCCTTGCACCAGATGAACTCCTCGACGTCCGGGTGGTCGACGTCGAGGATCACCATCTTGGCCGCACGCCTCGTGTTCGAGGCGTAGAGCCCGTTGGCGCTCAGCAGATGCACGTCCTCGACCTCGATGTCGTACGTCTGAGCGACCTCGGTGGGTGTCACCGTCTCGAGGGTGAGCTGGACGCACGTCGAGACCTCCTCCGCGTACTCGGCTACAGCGGCGTCGGGATGCGCCGCGAGGGTCGCCACGGCCCGGTAGCCGCTCGTCTCGTTCAGGCCGACGCTCCGCTCGACGAGCCGGTAGCCACCGCGTCGTTCGACGCGTGCCACGAGGGGGTCGTACAGCGACGGGCGGTACCCCCAGCCCTTGTCGGCGCCCGCGGAGGGCCTGTACGCGACCTCGACCTTCGCAGAGTGCGGCGCGATCAGCCCGGCGAGCCGGTCGGCAAACGTGTGCCCGACGACGCAGAGGCGGTAGAGCGGACGCCACGTGCCGCGTCTCCTCCGGCTCAGCTCGAGCTTCGACGGCACGCCGAGCGTCAGCAGGAGGCGCTGCAGGTCGACGAGGAACGCCCGGTCGATCGAGCTGATCGCCCATCCGCCGCGGCGCTGGTAGGTGCCGTCGGCGTCGATGACGCCTGCGACGAACGCCGCTCGCACCGCGGGAGTGGCGCGAAAGAGAATGCTCGGGAAGCCGAGCGCGTCGCCCTTACCCTTGGCGATCCCGTTCGCGACGAGCAGCTCGATCAGCCGCTTGCGCGTGAAGCCGAGCTGCTGGTGACCCTCCTCGTCGCCCAGGAGGGCCGGCTCCTCGCCGAAGAGGTCACGCGAGTACGCGCGGAAGCGATCTGCCGAGATGCGACCCGCCTCGTCCTTGCAGAAGGCGACCCTCAGCCGGTAGGGGTACGTCGTGCGCAGCTCGCCGTCGCCGTAGGTCAGCCCGAGGACGTAGGCGAAGCGCTCGTCGAGCTCGGTGGGAAGCTGCATCTCCGCGACCCTCGTCGCGTTCGCGGGATCCGCGACGTCGGGTGCGAGCAGCGGGATCGTCGTGCCCCCCTCGCTCGGCGTGAGCAGGGCGTAGAGCGCGTCTCCCGGCCGGAAGTCCTCGATCCGCTTGACGTCGAAGCCACCCTCCGCTCCGTTCCAGTACGCGAACTTGTGGCCCTCCGTCACCTCGACCTCGTACCCCTCGCGCGTCCGCACGCGGTAGCACTGCTTGCGGCCGTTGGGCATGAAGTCGGCGACGGCGCGCGGGCCCTTGTGCGTGAGGACGAGCTCGCCGACACGCAGCTGCTCGATCGGCCGCCAGCCCTCGGGAGTCGCGACGAGAGTGCCTTCCCGGAAGCACTTCCCCCCGGACTTGATCGTGCCCGCGGAGGCGTCGGCGCCGCGCATGAAGGAGACGGGGCCCGACGCGTAGCCGCCCTTGGAGAGCTGCTCCTTCGAGGAGCGCAGCCGGCTCAGGTTCACCCCCGACCCGGAGCCGCCCCGGAAGATGATCCCCTCGCGGCGGATCCAGTCGAGGATCGACTCCATCGAGTCCTCGATCGAGAGGATGAAGCAGTTGTGGACGGCGATGTTGTTCGTGAGGTACTCGCCCGACTCGGTCTGGATGTCGTACACGTCCTGGACGCCCAGCGACTCGATGGAGACGATCTCCTCCTCGCGAAGATCGGGGCACGTCTTCGGATCGCGCAGGGTGAGCGACTCGAGGAGCCTCTGCTGCTTGTCCTGCCCGACGAAGCCGATGAGCTCGGCAAAGCGAGCTCGCTCGGAGCCGATGGAGATCGCGACTTCATGCAGGTCGTGACGGTTCTCGCGCGTCTCGACCTTCCGGGTGCGGCGAGAGTAGATCCCGACCACGTTGAGCAGGATCTGGATCTCCTCGGCCCAGCGCTCGCCGATGACGGCGAACGCGACCCGGCCGCTCTCGGTGCCGTTGTCGCGGCGAACCGTCACGTAGCCGTCCGCCTGGAAGACGCTGCGCAGGTAGGCCGTGATCTCCTCGTGCGACGCAGTCCAGAGCCGCTCGGGGACGCGCATCGCCGTCCCGCGCAGGAGCAGCTGCCAGCGATCGACGAAGTCGCGGAGCTCCTCGCCGTAGAGGCGGATCCTGCGGCACGTGAGCGATGGGTCGCGGGTGCCGACGTCGCGCACGTGGCGATGCACGTCCGGGAAGACGAGATCGAGGTTCGAGACGACCCAGTCGTACTCGTCGTCGTTCGCGACCTGGAACTCGATCGTCAAGGAGCGGTTCGTTCCCTCCTCGTACTGGCCGACGAAGCCATCCGCTTGCAGCCACCCTGCGAGCGCCGCCTCGGCTGCTGCGAGGCGGCTCGAGTCGTCGGGGGCGACGAAGGGGTCTTCCTCGAGCCGACCGGCGCCGGCTACGACGGGAACGCGCTCGGCCACCTTGGCCCGATGCGGGTACAGGTGCATCCGCATTCCGGGCCGGAGCTCGTCGACCCGGAGCCACACCGCCGGCGTCCGGCGCGCGTGCGCCGCCTTCACCACGTGGTCGCCGGTCGCCTCGATGAAGCTTCCGTTGCGGAGCGTGACGCGGAAGACCTCCTTCAGACCGTTCGCCTGCACGGCCACGATCCGCGTGCTCCCGTTGGCGTCGTAGACCTCGCGGCCGACCTGCTCCTCTTCGACCAGCTGCCCGATCGGAACCATTCCGTCCGGCGTGGAGACGAGCGCGCCCCACGGTTGACACGCCGAGCACTGCGGGCGCGCCTCGAAGCCGACGTTGAACCAGACCGGGGAGTTGAAGGAGGCGTACTGGTTGACGAGGATCGCCTTCAGCTCGGCCTCGAAGGTCTCCGCCTCCTCCTCGCTCGCGAAATAGCCGCCCTCGCGGCCCCAGGCCCCGATCGTCGAGACGACGCGGCCGATCATCTGCTTCACCGAGCGCTCGCGCTCGGGGGAAGCGAGGCGGCCGCGGAAGTACTTCTGGGCGACGATGTTCGTCGCCGTCTGCGACCAGAACTTCGGGAACTCGACGCCGCGCTGCTCGAAGGCCGGGCCGTTCTTGCCCGGGATGTGCGCGTCGCGGATCTCCCACTCGACCTCGTCGAAGGGGTCGCGGCCCGGGGTCGTGAAGTAGCGGCGCGGGGCGACGCTCGCCTTCTCGTCCACGACGGTGTTGACGACCTCCTCGGTCGCCGGGGTGGCCTGGGGCGCTTCCTCTGTCTGCCTCGCGGTTGCCATCGTCTCCTCCCGAGCCGCTGCGGTCTAGGTCCTGCCGCTCGGCGGGACGGCGAGCGTCGTGCGAGCGGAACGGGGATGGTAGGACGCGTGTCGGATGGCGCGTGATCGCAGAAAAACTCCTGCAAAATGGGCATAACGCACCATCGCAGCAATTCTACCCGCTGGCCGCGGCGGGCCGCGGCCGGGCGACTCCGTCAGGCGAGCGTGTCGTTCTCGTCCAGGCCGTCGGCGGCGACCGCCTGGCGCCGGCGCGCGACGTAGCCGAGGCCGCCGGCCGCGAGCAGGGCGAGCGACATGCCGCCCAGCACGAGCAGCGGCACGGGCACGGCCGAGGGGCCCGAGGTGTCGATCTCGGGGGTGGCCTGCGGCCCGCCCGGGCCCCCCGGGCTCGGGCCTCCGCCCGTGCCGCCGGTACCGCCCTTGCCGCCGGTGCCGCCCTTCCCGCCGGTGCCGCCCTTGCCGCCGGTGCCGCCCTTCCCGCCGGTGCCGCCCTTGCCGCCGGTGCCGCCCGAGGTCCCGGTGCTCTTGCAGTCGTCGGCGGAGCCGTCCGGGCTCGGGTCGCAGCCGCCCTCGGCCAGCTTGCCCCGCAGCGCGCTCTGGAGCGCGCGGGAGATCACCTCCTCGGCGTCCACGTACGGGCCGAGGTCGCCGGGGATGGCGTCGATCGCGTCCTCGTAGCAGTGCGGGGGGTAGAGGCGGTCGATGCGGCCGTTGTCGAACCAGTCGGCGAGCACCTGGTCTCCGCAGGGCGAGGCCGCCGCCGGGCCGGCGAGCGCGAGCGCCGCGAGCGCGCTCGCGGCGAGCGTGACCAGGCCCGAGAGGGCGAGGGCGGCGCGGTTGCGGTTCGAGTGCGGTGTCACGGGCAATGCCGGGGAGCCAGAGTCTCCCCGCCCGAGGTGAT
>Ga0073934_10012195_pt1 | contig 10187 bp, 2 predicted proteins | sample LarsenN4metaG_FD_76834 | JGI IMG/M metagenome (GOLD analysis project Ga0073934, IMG submission 76834) | Hot spring sediment bacterial and archeal communities from British Columbia, Canada, to study Microbial Dark Matter (Phase II) - Larsen... ... | reverse complement strand
TCGTGGTGAAACAGTATGCCGTCGGAACCCCGGCGAACGTCGGCGTCGCGGCCGACGCCGGCCCGCGCGGCGGCTCCATCGTTGCGAACCATCCGCCGCTGGAGGTGAGCGCGGGAACGACCTACTTCCAAGTCATGGCCGATTCGCAAGGCCGGCCGGTCGTCAACCAGTACATGGGGCAGGTCAGCCCCCCTCTGTTGACCTTCCAACGAGGACCGAAGGGGGAGTGGTACGTCTTCGAAGGAAAGCCTTCGATGGATTTTTACGCGGCCCAGGCGGATCCGGTGGCGCGGCGCTACTGGAAGCCCGTCAAGGACGGCGACCTCTTCCAAGTCGGGGACAGCGTGGTGCCTTTCAAGGCGCCGGCGGACGCCTGGATCCGATACCAGATGCCGGACGGCAGCGTGCAGGGCTATGCGCCGCCCGCGGCCTCCGGCGGTGCCTTGCCGGTCGCCGTCTCGGGCAAGCTTCCGGTGGGCGAGGCCCGCACCGTCGTTCCTAAGTCGGACGGCTCTCCCTTCGTCATCGGAAGGGGGCAGGGGGATCTGCAATTCACCGACCCGAACGTCTCCGGCGTCCACGCCACCATCGTGCGCAACCAGGCCGACGGAAAGTGGTACTTGGTCGACGGGCCGATGGGCGACGCGTCCAAGGTCAGCACCAACGGGGTCTACGTGATGGGCGGCCGCATGCCCAAATACTATCCGATCCGAGACGGCGAGTATTTCGTCATCAATGGAGCCACCTTCCAATTCCGCGAGCCGGCCCAGCCGGCTCCGCAGGCCCCTCCCGCGCCTCCGCCGGCGCCGGCGGCTCCCAGCAATGCCGCCGTCCTGCAGGCCGGTCCGCACGGAGGTCCCGTGATCAATCTGGGCGGCCGTTCCTTCACGGTCAGCCCCTGGCAGCAGGGTTGGACGGAGATGGGGACGCAGTATCTCGGCCGAATCGCCTCCGCCTCGCGCGTGCCGAACGACCCGCAAGGCAAGGTTCGATTAGACGTGCGCACCCGACGCGGCATGGGGGCCGAAGAGGGGAGCGTCACCCTCGAGATGACGCCCGCCGAGGCCGCCGCCTTGAACATCAAACTGCGGCCGGACGGGACGCTTCAGCCGGGGCCCAAGGAGCCCTATCTCTCTTTCGGCGAAATCCTGCCCCAACCCGTGGCCCTCGCGGCGGACGCCAATCCCAATCCCGTCGTCCAGACGCGAGCGCGTCCCCAACCGCCGCCCCTGCCGGCGCGACGCGGGCCGGTGGACCTCAAGGACGGCGCCGGACAGGCCTACCAGCTCGAGGCCGCCCCCGTCACCGAGGGCCTGGTGCCCGGCAAGCTGATCGGCAGCGTGACGCGTTTGGAGCCCCTGCCCGGAAATTCCGGCGGCAAGCTCTTCATGGTCGTGGAGATTCGTCCGGACCTTCGCCCCGACTCGCCGGTCAAGACCGTCAGCTTCAGCGTCACCCCGCAGGAGGCCGCGCGCCTCGGCTTGAAATTGGACGCGCAGGGAAGGTTGGTGGAAGGCAGCCCGAGGGGCCTGAAAATCGCGATGCCCGGCGCGGAGATCGCGGCGCCCAAGCCGAAGCCCGGCGCGCCCGGCGAGATTCAGGGCGTCTGGGCCGACAACGCCCCCGGCGCCCCGAGGCGCGGGGAAGTCGGCAAGAAAGAGGCGACGGAGGTCTACGGCACCTCCGCCGGCAAGACCCACGAGGGTATCGGCTACAAAGAGAAGAACGAGGACGCCGTGGTGCAGGGCGATAACTTTGCCCTCGTCCTGGACGGCATGGGCGGACACAAGGGTGGGGACGCCGCCAGCCGCATCTCCGGCGAAGCCATCGCCAAATATATCTCCGAGCATCAGGGCAAGATGCCTCCCGAGGAGCTGTTGACCCAGGCCTTGCTCGAGGGCGACCGGGCGGTGAAGGCCTCGGACGTCTACCGCCAAGCGCCGAAAGACGAGAAGCCCGGCGCGGTCGGCGTGGTCCACCTGATCGTCAAGAACCCCGACGGCAGCCACGACGTCTACCTGGCCCATGTCGGTGATGCGGGCGCCATCGTCGTCGGCAAGGATGGCAAGGTCAAGCATCGCACCGCGGATCAATCCCTGCTGCACGATTTCTACAAGAAGGTCATGTCGGGCGAATTGCAAGGGGAAGCCGTCGAAGCATACATGGAATACTACCCCAAGCTGCGGCCCTTCTACGAGGTGATCCAGAAGCACGGCAAGGACCCGGAGCGCATGGAGATGGAAATCCGCGCGCACCCCTACGCGAACATCGTCAGCGGCGGTTTGGGCACCAGCGGCGATCCCAAGCCGATCGTGCAGAAGTTCCGTCTCGAGCCCGGCGATAAGATCGTCATGTTCTCCGACGGTGTCGGCGATGCGAACGCCACCGCCGACTTGGCGAAGGTTGCCCACGAATCGAAGTCGGCAAAGGAGGCCTCCGACCGGATCATGGACGGCACCCTCGAGCGCATGGCGGACCTCGAGGACGCTATGGCCGAGCTACCGCCGGGCAAGCGGCTCCCGATCGTGCGTTCGGACGGCGAGATCGCCTATGTCGACAACAAGGGGAATATCTATAAAACCCTGACGCCGGAACCGGGCGAGAAGGTGCTGGACCATTACAAGGCGGACAACGCCACGGTGCACGTCTACTTCCACGACCCCAAGGCCGGGGGCTCGGATCCGGTTAAACCGGGACCCGACCGAGGCGTGAAGGAGTCGGGGGTTCGCCTGAAGCCGCCGCCTTTGCCGCCCGGCGCGAAACAGGCACCCAAGGTCGAGGCGGTCAAGCCGGAGAACGACATCGACTTCAAGTCCCTGCCGCCGGAAAACCTGCTCACCCAGGACGAGCTGGCGGGCCTGGATAGGCTGAACAAACGCCCGCACGTCAAAGAGATCCTGCACGACCCCACCCTGCGTCCGGTCACCAAGGTCACCGTCGGGGATCAGACCTTTTACTTAAGCCGCGTCATCGAGACCGTCGACGAGCGCGGCGAGGTCCGGCCCCATGTCTTGGCCTTGGTGCCCGTGAAGGAAAACGGGCAGACCGTCCTGAAACGGCGCTTTTTCTACAAATCCAATTCGGACGGCGGATGGAGGGCATCGCCTTACATTTTAGGAGGGAGATACGCGAAGGGCGTGGGGAAGCACTATACCCAAGAGACCCAGCCCATCCCCGAACTAGCCGCGCACTTCCAAAAGCTGGAAGAGGCGGCCGGCGGAGTCACCAAGGTCCGGATGACCGACGCGGAGTTCGACAAGTACATCGACGTCGGCAGCCCGCTGCTCAATCAGGACGCGCAGGGCACCATGTTGGCGGGGTTCGGCAAGGAAGTGATGTTTCCCTCCAATGTCGGCATGACGAATATCGGGGCGCTTCAGCCAGGATCCGCCTTCAAGGCCGGGGTTTATTCAGGCGCCAGCGATCCGGCGATCGTCCCCAAGTTGGCCAACTTAAACTATCCGGAGGGCTTCATTCCCGACTTCGCCCAAGGCCCCGCGAAGACCTACACGGAGACGCACACGCTTTTGGGCAAGATCACCTGTCGCGAATTTCAGGGCGGCTATCTCGTCGAGAAGGGCAGCGGCCGCAAGCGCCCCGTAGTCTGGACCATGGCCGAGGACGCCCAGGGACGCACCTGGGTGAAGTCGATCCGCTACACGGATTCCAAGGTGAATTCTTACGGCGTCTACGACGAGGTCATCGATTCCGGGATCATCACCTCGAAGCCCTTGGAATACGCCGAGCAGAGCTACAAGCTGCCCGCGGAATACCGGCCGGATTTCAACGGGCAGTATGTCGATATCACGCCGGCGCTTCATATGCTGAAGCCGATCCGCGACTACCGCGCCTCTCGGGGCCTGCCGAATCCCGAGTTGCCGAAGGTTCCGGGCGCGCCCGTCCCTCCGCCATCCCCGAACGTGCTCCCGCCTTCGCCGAAGGTCCCTCCGCCGCCTCCGCAGACCCCCAAAGTGGTGCAAAGCCAAGTCCAAGGACTTTCGGGAGTCGAAGGCAAGTGGGTCTATCGCATGGATCCCAACCAGACCCAGGTGCTTCTCGGGCGGGAGGCCTTCATGGGAGTAAGTGGAACGGAGGGGGTCTCGGGTAAGCACGTGCGCATCTTCCGCGCCGACGGAACCACCTTCATCGAGGATTCCGTCTCCTCCAACGGCACGCAGGTGTGGCGCGACGGCAAGATGGTATGGTCCTCCCGCGGCAAGGCCGACATGATGAAGTCGATCTTCCCCATCCGCCCCGGCGACAAGATCTTCATGGGCGGCGTCGAGGTGACCTTCAATCCCGCTTAAAATGGTGTCCGTAGAGCGACTCGAATTTGTCCCGCCAATGCAGGGCTAGTCCGCTGTTGCTGTCGCGGTGGAAGGAGGCGAGCTTCGTGGTGTCGCCGTATTGGGCGCGCCAGAGGGCCTCGCGCAGGTGGGCGCGCATTTCCTGGACGTAGACCACCGGTTGGGTGCGGTTTTGGGCGGGGTCGATATCCAAAAAGTGCTGATATTCGTGAACGATCTTGCCCAAGGCGAGGAAGATGGGGTCGCCGCGAACCTGAAAGGAATAATGATCGATCGCGATTTTTTTGACCATCATGAGCGGCTTGCCGCCCGTGACTCCGCTGTGCAGGAAAAATGCGTTGTCGTCGACCGCCTCCTCCAGGTCCATCTCGCGGCAGCGGCGGACGAATTCGGGGACTTCGAGCACCCGCAGTTCGAACTTTCCCGCCTCGATGTCCGCGGCGATGCGCTTGGAATAGGGGTCGCCCAACAGCTTGAAGGCATAGGCCCAAAAGGCGGCATCTTCCAGATTCAGTCGGGAGTGGGCCGCCTCGATCGACTCGAAAAGTTTCATCCGCGCCGCCCTGCGCGCCTCGGCCTGCTTGGGATCGAGCAGGGCCGGCATGCGATGCTGAAGCTCCGCCAAGAGATCCAAGGGCGCTTCCTCTCCCAAATAGGCGTTGAATTGCGAGGGGCGGTTTTTCCAAAGAATCGGCACCGGTAGCTTCGGGACCTTGCTCCCTACCAACTGAAAGTTGGGATCCCCCAGTTCCATCAGTTTTGAGCCGGTGAGGGCGTCGGTTTTTTTCAGGATGCCGTAAAGCCGCTGCAGGCGATAGAAGGGAAGGGGGCTCGCCTCCGCCACTCGCAGCGCCCGGCCGATCAGTTCGCCGTAACCCGGAAAAAACAGCGCCTCTCCGATGCGGTCGATAAACGGGTCCTCGGGAAGGAAATGCGGCTCGGGTTGTTTCGCCTTGGCTTGCGTGTAGACCCAACGGAAGAGGATGCGCTTGGCCTCGTCGGGGATGCTCAGTTGACGAATGCGCTGGTAGGAAGGGTACTTTGCGCGTTGCGACTCGAGGATCCAGGGCGGCACCATGGCCAAGCGGGCCGGCGGTATGGAATCGGCGAGCAGCTTTTCGTAGTCGTGCAGCCGGCCGCCCTCGACGAGGAATTGAAGCAGCGCCGAGGCTTGCGACACGGGTTGCCTCTCGAGGTAGCTGTTGAAGACCTTGCGCGTCAGCCAATTGACGTAGCCTCCGGCCTCGCCCCCTTCGTTGGAATGCTTCATGATGTGTCCCAGTCGGCAAAAGGCGTGGGTCCGGGTCTCGCGGTCGGGAAATTCGACCTTCTGCAGAAGACGGGAGAAGAGCATCATGTGCCGTTGGTCGGGATGGATAGTCGAGGCGATGGCTTCGGACTCGATGACGTTGAGACCGAATCGGAACTTGCCGAGATTCTCGAAATCCTCGACGGTCCAGCGGTGCTTGGGTCCGCCGGTATTCTCGCCCGCCATCATCAAGACTTGGGGGCGTTCCGGCGCATCTCGGTAGGGCCTCCCCCCCGCGTAGGCGGGGCGGGAATAGGGAAGCGTGGGAGCGTCGTCCCCGGAGTAGGCATCGAAGATGCTCTCTTGCGCGGCCTTGGACCCTCCCCCGGGCCCGCGCCAACTCCGATAGGCCCCGTCGGCCTCCGCTTGACCGCGTTGAAATCCGGGCCCCCAAGCCGCGGCGAACAAGCCGTTGCCTGCGTGGAGCTGCAGCAAGGTGGCCAAGGCATCGGCGAAGCGTGCCGACCTGTCCTGCGCCTCGCGCAGGCCGAGGCACTGCTGCAACTCCTGTCCGATCAGGATGCCCGAAAGCATCCCGCCCTGCGGCAAGGCGGCGGCGAGCAGGCCATGGATGCCGAGATCTTGGGTCAGTGCGGCCAGTCGGGGCCGTCCTAGGGTATGGCTGAGTCCCCAGCGGCTCGCCGCTCCCATGGCCTTGAGGGGGCCGAGGAAGAGGGCGTTGGAGGCCCAGTCCCTGGCCAGGGCGCCCGGGGTGAAATCCTGCGACCGGCCGAGGGCGGCCGCCGCGCCTTTGTAGCCCAGGGTGAAGGCCGCCGTTTCAAGGAAGAAGCCGGCGCTGTTGGCGACGGCCCGGGTCGCCACACCGCATTTTCCGAGGCGCAGGGCCGTCCACACTCGGCCCCAGCGAAAGGCCTGGGTGCCCAGGCCCATGGCGAAGAGGGCGGCGGGGTCGGTGGCCTCGTGAATCAGCCTGGAGAGCAAGAGCTCGGCGCGCGGGCCCAAGCTGCCCCGGCCGTTCACGGCCTGCAAATGCGCTCGGGCCTTGGCTCCAAAGCCTTTCAGGCTTCCTCGGGATTCCGACAGGAACTCCGCGGTCACCGCATAGAGTCGAGCCGCCTCCTGAGGTTGTCGCTCTTGCAGGCCTTGAGCCAAGGATATTAGGCCGTCGAAGAATAGGTCCGGATTGGATTCGGTGGCGAGGGCCTCCCAGGCGCCGCGCGCGGCGGGAGAGAGGCGAGTCTCGAAGTCGGCGCGGGCCGCTTCGCCGCCCAGCAGGGTGTTGAGCAAGATCCTGCCAAGGGGGTCTCGGTGAACGTTGGGTTGTTTCCGGTCGAAAGATGCACCTGCGTCCTTCGACACTGTTGCGAGCCGGCTTAAGGTCACGTGTGCCCCTCTTCCATTAAGCCAATGGTTGTCGATCCCCCAAGCCGTTCAGATTAAGAATTACAGCCATTCTTTTCGGTGAGGCCAGTGAAAAGTTGTGCAAAAACCCCCGTGGAATATTCCCTCACAACTATTTGCGTTTCTATGCGATAAGCCTTGGAAATATAGGGAATTTTCTCATGACGTCCCCAGCGCTCCGGGTAGGGAGCCTCCGCCGTGCGGCGTCGCCCGAGACCGGCTTTTCGGCCTCTCGGGCCTTAGCCGGAATTTTGCAAACGCTCGCCGCGGAGCACCCCGACTCGAACCTAGACAACACCGCCTCCGCCCTGCGCCACTGGGCGCGTCCCTGTCTGGAGGGCCGCGATCTGTCTTTGCGCGCCGCCTTTTCTCAGTTGGACTTCGCCCAGCAGGCGGCGCTCCGGCGGCGTCTCGGCGCCCGGGTCGAGGAGTTTCTGGGCCTCTCCGAGGAATCCGATCCCGCCTTGTTCGGCGAGGCGCTCAGCGCCATGGCGGGCGGCGCCGCCCGCTCCGGCGAAACGGGTACGGCGATCCTGCTCTACGATTTTCTCTCCCTGACCTCGGGCCCCCTCGGGACTCGGATCGACGCGGCTGCCCGCGCCCGTGCCGAAACCGAGGCCCGGGCGCTGCGCGGGGAGGGCGCCTTCGGGGCGCGCTTCGAGCATCTCTCCCGCGGCTTCGCGCGGCAGGCCGCCGATCCCGCGATGATCGCCGGCATGGGCGTCGGCAGCCTGGTCGCCGGCGCGGTGCGCCTGGGCGTCTTGTCGCGCCTGGCTTCGGCGCGCACGGCCAATTTTTTCACCCGCGGCGCCGGTGCCTCGTTTAGCGCGGGCACCGCCGCCTGGGCGGCGGAGGTCCCCGCCTTCTGGATGACCACCCGAGCCCTGCACGCCGCCAGCTCCGAGACGCCGCTCGCCTGGGACCGCGCCACCTTGACCCGCGAGCTGGGCTCCACGGCCCTGATGCTCGGCCTGCTCAAGGCCGGCGGAGCGGCCTCCAACGCGCTCTTCCATCGCGCCCACGGCATCGCGCCCTTCGGCGCGGAGGCCGCGCGGCTCGCGCCTTTCACGCGGGTCTCGCGTCCGCTCTTCGCCCAGGCCGGCATGCTGGGCGGCGTTTATGCCGACCACCTGATCGAGGAGAGGCTCGGCTGGCGCCCCGCGGCCGATCCGGCCTCGCGGCTCTTCGACTCCTTCGCGACCCTGCTGCAATTCCACGTCGGCGGGCGGCTCGCCGCCTCGGCGCTGGGGCCGCGCTACGCGGCCTCGATCCGCGAGCTGGAAGTCCGTTCGCGGATGACCGAATTGCGAAACCGTCCCGCTTTGGGCGCCACCTTGAGTCTGGAAGGCCTCGGACCGCGTCCGGCCCTGGCCGAGGGTGGGGACCTGACGCCGCCCGGCGGCTGGATCCTCGCCATGTCGGAGCTGAAGCCGGAGCGCGTCCGTTCCCCTCGCGGTCGCCGCGTCGCGCCCGAGCCCATGGCTTCGCGGGTCGGCGAGCGGCCGCCGGAACAAGAGGGCGAGGCCATGCTGCGGGACTTCCGCGAGAGCCCCGCCTCCGGCGTCGACCGCCTGTTGAAAGGGCTTCACGAGCGTGGGCAAATGGCCCACTTGGCCTTGGCCCTCGAGGCCGAAGGCCTGCGTCCCGGCCTGAAGGCCGAGGAGGTCGCCCGGGCCCGGGAGGTTTTGAGGGATTTGGAGCGGGATTTTTGGAGCTACCTGGCCGAGGGTCGTGAGAGCAGCCCCATCGCGACCCGCTGGGAGCTGTTCCGTAATTGGCAGAACGAGCTGGTGCCCAAGGGGATGGCGGGCTTTCTGCAACTTCAACAGCGGCTGCGCTCCATCGGCATCTCGGACGTCTCCGCGATGAAGAACGGCGAGATCCGGATCAAAAACCGGGTGCGCGACAATCCGGAGCTGGCGGACTACTATTTGGATCTCTCCTTGGTCCGGAGTTTTCTCCGCGAGCGCGGCTTCAACCGGGTCGACGAAAACAATCCCAACGGCCGCTACCTCTCGCACCTGCTGCTCCACGGCGATGGCAACTGCGTCACGCTTTCCCTGCTCTTCGCCCACTTGGCAGCGCAGACCGGGAGGGCCTTGCAAATCGGGCTGCTGCCGCGCCACGTCTACCTCTTGGGACGGGAAGGCGCGGCCATCGAGAGCATCTTGGACTTCGGCGTCGCCTCGGCGATGCCTTACCGCCACCGCGCCATCGAGCCGGAGGCGAAGCCGCTGGGGGCCCACGCCTTGATGGGCTTGCACCTGCTCAATCTCGGAAAGGATTTGCTCGAGGGAGGAGACTTGGCCACGGCCCGCCAGACTTTTCTGCGCGCGCGGGACATCCTGCCGCGGAGCCCCCGCGCGGATCTCTTTCTCGCGCAGGCCGCCCAACGGCAGGGCGATTTCGGCGCCACCCTCGAGCACTACCGACGGGCCCACGCCCTCCACCCGACCGAGGCGAGCGGCCTGACCAATCTCCGGATGCGGGCCTGGGAGCGCTTCCAGGCCAAGCAGTACGGCGAGGCCGAGGCGGCCTTTCGCCGGCTCAACAGCGCCGTCCCGGAGGACATCGACGCCCTGCGCGGCCTTGAGCTCACTTATCGCCGCATGGGTTTGAATCAGGAGGCGGACGGCGTCGCCAATATTATCGAGATCCTGCGTTTCGATGCCGAATAGGGTTTGGGAACAAAATCAGTTGGTTGACTGAAAACGACTTGAGATCCCCTTTCTTCCGTGCTTCGCATCTCCCGATGCGCGACTACTGTATCATTCGGTTGAATCTTGCGCCCGAAATCGAAGGCGAGGTGCGGGCCCGGATTTATCGGCACCCCTGCCTGGGCCTGGAATTTTCCCTCGAGGCCGGACGCCTCGCCGCCCGCGCCTACTTTGACGCGGACTACCCCTTGCACGAGCTGCGCTGCGACCTGGAGCGCCACGCCCCGGCCCTGCGCTGGGAGGGCGAGACGCGCATCCGCCTGCCGGCCTCGGGCCACTCCGCCGGCGAGCCGGTCTGCGTCGCCTTGCTCGGGCGGGAGATCCTGCTGCGCGGCGGCCCCGCCTTCGGCAGCGGGGCCCATCCCACGACGCGGTTGGCGGCGGCATTGCTCGGAGAGATCGATCTGAGGGGCGCTTCCTTCCTGGACCTGGGCGCCGGGACCGGCATCCTCTCCATCCTGGCGCAAAAGCTCGGCGCCGCGGCGGTGACGG
>Ga0073934_10012194_pt1 | contig 10189 bp, 8 predicted proteins | sample LarsenN4metaG_FD_76834 | JGI IMG/M metagenome (GOLD analysis project Ga0073934, IMG submission 76834) | Hot spring sediment bacterial and archeal communities from British Columbia, Canada, to study Microbial Dark Matter (Phase II) - Larsen... ... | reverse complement strand
GTGGCGGTCAGCAGCGGGTGCAGCACCTTGATCGGCGCCTTGAACATCTCGACGAACTCGAGCAGGCCCTGGTTGGCCAGGCACAGGCCGCCGCTGTAGCTGTAGGCGTCGGGGTCGTCCTGGGCGTAGGTCTCGAGCTTGCGGATGTCGACCTTGCCGACCAGCGAGCTGATGTCCTGGTTGTTCTCGTCGCCCGGCTCGGTCTTGCACACCGCGATCTGCTTCAGGATCGACGGGTAGCGCTTGACGATGCGGAACTTGCGGATGTCGCCGCCGAACTCCTCGAGCCGCTTGACCGCCCAGGGGCTCAGGATGCGGTTCAAGTAGCGGCGCGGGATGCCGTACTGGCTCTCGAGGATGGGGCCGTCCTCGGCGGCGTCGAACAGGCCGAGCGGCGATTCGTTCACCGGGCTGCCCTTGATGGCGTAGAAGGGCACGTGCTCCATCAGCTGCTTGAGCCGCTCGGCGATCGAGCTCTTGCCGCCGCCCACCGGGCCCAGCAGGTACAGCACCTGCTTTTTCTCTTCCAGGCCCTGCGCGGCATGCCGGAAGTAGGACACGACCTGCTCGATCGAGTCCTCCATGCCGTAGAACTCGGCGAAGGCCGGGTAGACCTTGATGACCTTGTTGGCGAAGATGCGCGACAGGCGCTGATCGTTGCGCGTGTCGATGGTGGCGGGCTCGCCGATGGCCTTGAGCATGCGCTCGGCGGCGGTGGCGTACGCGAGCGGGTTGCGCTTGCACTCGGCGAGGTACTCCTCGAGCGAGAGCTCCTCTTCGCGGGTGCGCTCGTAGCGGGCGGCAAAGTGGCTGATCACGTCCATGCATGGACCTCCGGTGACCCAGGGCGGCACGGACCTTGTCGGTCGATGCGCCTTCCTGGGGAAGTTCTGATGGAGTCCCGGCTTCACGGGCCCGGGCGCCATCAGAGCTTTCCGTCGATCAAGCCAGCGCGCTCCACGTTCACTGTGCGCGCATCGGAGCCTCCATCATGCGACGAGAAGGCCCGCTTTCAAAGCCCTGTTTTGTTCGAACACGACGAGGCGAGTTCCGTCGAGTGAAAACGTGCCTGGCCGCCCGGGGGGTTGACAGGGTCGGCCCGGGCGCGTGGCGTGAACTCCTGACGCTTCACGCCGCATCGAGACGGCGCGCGCGCACCGAATCCGACGGCCAGGCGAAGACGCCGCCCCCGAGATGGTGCAGCGTGTGCAGCTCGCGGTTGTCGTCGCGGAACGACCAGCGGCCGTGCGCGAACACGCGCTCGTCGGCAGCGGCCGCGACCACCTCGCCGAAGAAGGTGTCGTAGGCCTGTTCGGCATGCGGCTCGGGGATGCGGCGGCACTCGAGCCAGGCCACGCTGCCGGCCACCAGCGGCAGGCCGAGCGCCGGGCCGTCCAGCGCCTGCACGGCAAGGCGAGCGAACTTGTCGAACTCGCGTCCGCTCACGCTGCCCGCCGTGTACGTGAAGTCCGCCAGCGCGCGTCCGGGGATGCACAGGCCGAAGGCGCCGCTCGCCAGCACCAGCTCGCGCGTGAAGGTGCTCTTGTCGATCACCACCGCGATGCGCGGCGGCGTGAACTCCACCGGCATCGACCAGGCCGCCGCCATCACGTTGCGCCGGCCGCCGTGCGCGCTGGTGACGAGCACGGTCGGGCCGTGGTTGACGAGCCGGCTGGCGTGGGCGAGGTCGACGCTGCGCATCATGGCCGCGAGTGTAGGAACGGCGGGCCGCGCCTGCCGTGAGACGATCGGCTCCCATGAACCGCAACCTGCTGCTGCTGGCCTTCTGCCAGGGCATGTTCCTCGTCAACAACGTCACCTTCATCGCGGTGAACGGGCTCGTCGGGCTGAAGCTCGCGCCGTTCGGCTGGATGGCCACGCTGCCGGTGATGGGCTATGTGGTCGGCGGCGCGCTCGCGGCGCCGCTGGTGGCGCGCGTGCAGGCGCGCGTGGGCCGCAAGCGCAGCTTCCAGTTCGGGCTGGTCGTGGCGGCGCTGTCGGCGGCGCTGTGCGCCTGGGCGGCCTGGACCTCGCAGTTCTGGCTGCTGCTCGCCTCGACCGTGTTCGCCGGCTTCTACAACGCCAACGCGTCGCTGTACCGCTTCGCCGGGCCCGAGCTGGTGGCGCCGGCGTTCAAGGAGAAGGCGATCTCGCTCGTGCTGGCGGGCGGCATCCTCGGCGCCTTCGTCGGGCCGAACCTGGCCAGCGCCACGGCCGAGATGCTGCCGGTGCGCTTCGTCGCCAGCTACCTGGCGCTGATCGGCGCGGCGGCGCTCGCCTTCGTGGCGCTGGCGTTCGTGCGCTTCCCCGAGCACCAGCCGCCGGCGCCGGGGGCGTCGAGCGGGCGGCCGCTGGCCGAGATCGCGCGCCAGCCGGTCTTCATCGTCGCGGTGGCGGCCGGCGCCCTGGGCTTCGGCGTCATGAACCTGCTCATGGCGGCCACGCCGCTGGCCATGCAGCAGTGCAATCACCCGTTCGACAAGGCGGCGCTGGTGCTCGAGTGGCACGTGCTCGGCATGTTCGTGCCGAGCTTCTTCACCGGCCACCTGATCAAGCGCTTCGGCGCGCTGCCGGTGATGGCGGTGGGCGCGCTGCTCAACCTCGTCTGCGTGGCGGTGGCGCTGTCGGGCGTCGAGCTGATGCAGTTCCTGGTCGCGCTGCTGGCCCTGGGCATCGGCTGGAACTTCCTCTACACCGGCGGCAGCACGCTGCTCACCACGGCCTACCGGCCGGAGGAGAAGACCAAGGCGCAGGGCGCGATGGACACCTGCGTCTTCGCGACCATGGCGGTGACCTCGTTCGCCTCCGGCGCCCTGGTCACCACGCAGGGCTGGCAGATGCTGAACCTGGGCTCGCTGGTGCCGATCGCCCTCGTCAGCGGCGCGCTGATCTGGCTGGCGGTCAAGCAACGGCGCCCGGCTGCCATGGCCTGAAGGCCGGGCTGGCTGCCGGGTTGAAGTCCGGGCGCGGCCCCCGCGTTTACCCTCGATTTCACTTTTTCAGATAGGCCGGCCGCGGCGGATTGAATTTCACAGCGCCCGGCGGCCTGCCTATCGTCCGCGCGCTTGCAACACCAGCACGAGGAGCGCTCATGTCCGTTCGTCCCATCGGAGTCTTCGCCCTGGCCGCCGTCGCGGCGGCCGCGCTGTCCACCCACGCCCTGGCGCAGAAGGCGCCGATGCAGAAGATCGGCAAGGGCGAGGGCAAGGTCGACATCGTGGCCTGGCCCGGCTACATCGAGCGCGGCGCCACCGACAAGAACTTCGACTGGGTGACCGACTTCGAGAAGAAGACCGGCTGCAAGGTCAACGTGAAGACCGCCGGCACTTCCGACGAGATGGTGGCGCTGATGAACGAGGGCGGCTTCGACCTCGTCACCGCGAGCGGCGATGCCTCGACGCGCCTGATCCGCGGCAAGAAGGTGCAGCCGATCAACGTCAACCTGATCCCGAGCTACAAGAACATCGACCCGCGCCTGCAGAAGGCGCCCTGGCACTACGAGAACAACACCCACTACGGCGTGCCGTACCAGTGGGGCTGGAACGTGCTGATGTACAACACCAAGGTCTTCGGCAACCAGCCGCCCACGAGCTGGAAGGTCGTCTTCGAGGAGATGAACCTGCCCGACGGCAAGAGCAACAAGGGCCGCGTGCAGGCCTTCGACGGGCCGATCCACATCGCCGACGCCGCGCTGTACCTGATGACGCACAACAAGGCGCTCGGCATCAAGGACCCGTACGAGCTGACCGAAGACCAGTACAAGGCGGCGCTCAACCTGCTGCGCCAGCAGCGCAAGATCGTCGGCAAGTACTGGCACGACGCCTTCGTGCAGATCGACGACTTCACCAACGAGGGCGTGGTCGCCTCGGGCTCGTGGCAGTTCCAGGCCAACATCCTGAAGAGCAAGAAGGCGCCCATCGCCACCGTGGTGCCGGCCGAAGGCGCAACCGGCTGGGCCGACACGACGATGATGCACGTCGACGCCAAGAACCCGAACTGCGCCTACATGTGGCTCGAGCACTCGCTCAACCCGAAGCTGCAGGGTGATCTCTCGGCCTGGTTCGGCTCGGTGCCCGCGGTGCCCGCGGCGTGCAAGGGCAACAAGCTGCTCGGCGACGACGGCTGCGCGCGCCAGGGCTACAACGACTTCGACAAGATCAGCTTCTGGCGCACCCCGGTCAGCCAGTGCAAGAGCCAGCCGGCGGGCTGCGTGCCCTACCACCGCTGGGTGACGGACTACATCGCGGTGCTGGGCGGCCGCTGAGTCCATGACCGCGGCCGTCACCCTCGACGGCGTCTCCTGCACCTTCGGCCACGGCGCGGGCGCGGTCCGCGCCGTGGAGCATGTCGATCTCACGATCGAGGCCGGCGAGTTCTTCACCCTGCTCGGGCCCAGCGGCTCGGGCAAGACCACGGTGCTGCGCATGATCGGCGGCTTCACGCTGCCCACCGCGGGCCGCGTGCTGATCGGCGGCGCCGACATGTCGCACGAGCCGCCCTACGCGCGGCCGGTGAACACGGTGTTCCAGGACTACGCGCTGTTCCCGCACATGACGATCCGCGAGAACGTGGCGTATCCGCTGATGGTGCGCAAGGTCGATCGCCGGCTGCGCGAGCAGCGCGCCGAGGAACTGCTCGCGCTGGTGCAGCTGCCCGGGGTGGGCGATCGGCGGCCGGCGCAGCTCTCCGGCGGCCAGCGCCAGCGCGTGGCGCTGGCGCGCGCCCTGATCGGCCAGCCGCAGGTGCTGCTGCTCGACGAGCCGCTCGGCGCGCTCGACCTCAAGCTGCGCGAGCAGATGCAGAGCGAGCTCAAGGCGCTGCAGCGGCGCGTCGGCATCACCTTCCTGTTCATCACGCACGACCAGCACGAGGCGCTGTCGATGAGCGACCGCATCGGCATCTTCAACGCCGGCCGGCTCGAGCAGGTGGGCACGCCGGCCGCGGTGTACGAGGCGCCGGCCACGCGCTTCGTGGCGCACTTCGTCGGCGCGGCCAACGTGCTCGAGGGCGACGCCGCGCGCCGCCTCACCGGCCACGCCCAGGCCATGCTGCGGCCCGAGCGCATCACGCTGGGCGCGATGTCGGGCGCGCGCACCTCGGGCACGGTGGCCGAGGTGCAGTACTTCGGCGCCTTCACGCGCGTGAAGGTCGACGCGGCCGGCGCGCGCGTGCAGGCCGACCTGCCGGCCGGCCGCGGCTTCACGCCACCCGAGCCGGGCGCCACCGTGCACCTGCACTGGGACGACGGCGCGGTCCACGCGCTGGCCGGCGCTGCCGCATGAGCACGGTCGAGAACACGCTGGCCCTGCCGGCAGCCCGCCGTGGCCCGCTGCGCCGCGCGTCCGACCTGCTCTACACGCGGCGCAACCTGCTGCTGCTCGCGCTGCTCGCGCCGCCGCTGCTGTGGTTCGGCGTGGTCTACCTCGGCAGCCTGTTCGCACTGCTGGCCAATTCGTTCTTCCGCCTCGACGACTTCACCGGCCAGGTGGTGCGCGAGGTCGGCTTCACCAACTTCGTGGCGCTGCTCGACGGCGCCAACCTCGACGCCGCGCGCCGCACCGTGGGCATGGCCATCGCCGTCACGCTGGCCTGCACGGTGCTCGCCTTCCCGCTGGCCTACACCATGGCGCGCCACGCCCAGGGCTGGACCAAGGCGCTGCTGTACATCGCGGTGATGCTGCCGCTGTGGAGCAGCTACCTCGTGCGCCTGTACGCCTGGAAGCTGCTGCTGGCCAAGGAGGGCGCGATCTCGTGGCTGGCGGCGCAGCTGCACCTGACCTGGCTGCTCGAGGCCGTGCTCGCCACGCCGGTGATCGGCGGGCCGTCGCTCAGCTTCTCGACGCTCGGCACCTTCGTCGTCTTCGTCTACATGTGGCTGCCGTTCATGGTGCTGCCGGTGATGGCGTCGATCGAGCGCATCCCGTCGTCCACGCTGGAGGCCAGCGCCGACCTCGGTGCCGGCCCGTCGACCACGCTGCGCAAGGTGATCCTGCCGCTGGCCATGCCGGGCATCGCCGCGGGCTCGATCTTCACCTTCTCGCTGACGCTCGGCGACTACATCATCCCGCAGGTCATCGGCGACAGCACGCTGTACATCGGGCAGGTCGTCTACCGCCAGCAGGGCGTGGCCGGCAACATCCCGTTCGCGGCGGCGTTCTCGCTGGTGCCGATCGTCGTGATCGGCGTGTACCTGTGGCTGGCCAAGAAGAAGGGGGCGTTCGATGCGCTCTAGTCGGTCCTCCGGCGGGCCCACCTTCTGGCTCAAGGCCGCCGCCGGTGCAGTGGTGCTGTTCCTGCACGTGCCGCTGGCGCTGATCGTGCTGTACGCCTTCAGCGCCGAGGACAAGAGCTACGTCTTCCCGCCGCCCGGCCTGACGACCGACTGGTTCGCCGTGGCCTGGCAGCGCGAGGACGTGTGGGCCGCCATCCAGCTCAGCTTCCAGGTGGCGCTCGCCAGCACCGCGCTGGCGCTGGTGCTGGGCACGCTCGCCGCGGCGGCGCTGGCGCGCGCCAGCTTCTTCGGCCGCGACGCGATCTCGCTGCTGCTCATCCTGCCCATCGCGCTGCCCGGCATCATCACCGGCATCGCGCTCAGGAGCGCGTACCACACGCTCGAGATCCCGTTCTCGTTCTGGACCATCGTGATCGGCCACGCCACCTTCTGCGTGGTGGTGGTCTACAACAACGCGGTGGCGCGCCTCAGGCGCATGAACCCGAACCTGATCGAGGCCAGCATGGACCTCGGCGCCGACGGCTTCCAGACGCTGCGCCACGTGATCCTGCCGCAGCTCGGCTCGGCGCTGCTGGCCGGTGCGCTGCTCGCCTTCGCGCTCAGCTTCGACGAGGTCATCGTCACCACCTTCACCGCGGGCCAGCAGACCACCCTGCCGATCTGGATGCTGCAGGAGCTGATCCGCCCGCGCCAGCGCCCCGTCACCAACGTGGTGGCGGTGGTGATCATCGCGCTCACCTTCATCCCCATTCTCGCGGCGTACTTCCTGACGCGCGCCGACGAGCCCACGCACCGCTGACCCGGAGCCTGCCATGCCTGCTGCCGCTTCTCCCTCGCTGCCTGCCCTGCCGCAAGACCTGCTGATCGACGGCGCCTTCGTGCGCGGCGAGGGCGACGCCGAGCGCGTGCTCAACCCGGCCACCGGCGAGCTGCTGGTGGCGCTGCCCGAGGCCAGCATCGACCAGGTGCACAAGGCCGTGTCGGCCGCGCACCGCGCCTTCGAGAGCTGGAGCGAGACCACGCCGATGGAGCGCGCGCGCCTGCTGCTCAAGCTGGCCGACGCGATCGAGGCGCGCGCCGAGCAGTTCGCGCGGCTGGAGTCGCTCAACTGCGGCAAGCCCTACGCGCGCGCGCTCGGCGACGAGATCCCGGCCATCGCCGACTGCTACCGCTTCTTCGCCGGCGCGGCGCGCGCGCTGCACGGCCCGCTGGCCGGCGAGTACCTGACCGGCCACACGAGCATGGTGCGGCGCGACCCGGTCGGCGTGGTCGGCTCGATCGCGCCGTGGAACTACCCGCTGATGATGGCGGCGTGGAAGATCGCGCCGGCGCTCGCCGCGGGCAACACGGTGGTCATCAAGCCGAGCGAGCAGACGCCCCTGTCGACGCTCCTGCTGGCGCAGGTGGCGGCCGAGATCTTCCCGAAGGGCGTGCTCAACGTCATCACCGGCCGCGGCGCGAGCGTCGGCCAGCCGCTGGTCGAGCACCCCAAGGTGGCGATGGTCAGCCTCACCGGCGACGTCTCCACCGGCCGCAAGATCCTGCAGGCGGCGAGCAACACGCTCAAGCGCACGCACCTCGAGCTCGGCGGCAAGGCGCCGGTGATCGTGTTCGACGACGCCGACCTCGGCGCGGTGGTCGAGGGCCTCAAGGTCTTCGGCTACTACAACGCCGGCCAGGACTGCACCGCCGCCTGCCGCGTCTACGCCGGCGCGAAGATCTACGACAAGCTGGCGGCCGACCTGACGAGCGCCGTCAAGTCGATCAAGTTCGGCCTGCAGGACGAGGAGGGCGTGGAGATCGGCCCGTTGATCAGCGACCGCCAGCGCAACCGCGTGGCCAGTTTCGTCGAGCGCGCGCAGATGGCCGGGCACATGGAGATCACGACTGGCGGCAAGGCCTCGGGCGGCCCCGGCGGTGGCGGCTTCTTCTACGAGCCCACGGTGATCGCCGGCGCCAAGCAGGAGGACGAGATCGTCAAGCGCGAGGTGTTCGGCCCGGTGGTCAGCCTGACGCGCTTCTCGGACACCGACCAGGCCATCGCCTGGGCCAACGACAGCGACTACGGCCTCGCGTCGAGCGTGTGGACGCAGGACGTGGGCCGCGCGATGAAGGTGGCGAAGAAGCTGCAATACGGCTGCACCTGGATCAACACGCACTTCATGCTCGTCAACGAGATGCCGCACGGCGGCTTGAAGTCGAGCGGCTACGGCAAGGACATGAGCCTCTATGCGCTCGAGGACTACACAGTGCCGCGGCACGTGATGGTCAAGCTGTAGAGGCACGTCGCGCGGCCCGAAGGAGAAAGGAGAGACTTGACGCCGTGGCTTTCCGTGGCTTAACCTGCCCAAGTTCCCGGCCGACTTCATGTTCCAGCTCATGGCCGACGAGTGGGCGGCTCTAAGGTCGCAATTTGCGCCCTTACGCGGCTGGCGGCGGGAGCACCGGACGGGGCCGGCTCCGCAGGTACCTGCCCTATGCCTTCACCGAGCACGGGGCGATCATGGCGGCCAATCTGCTGAGCAGCCCGCGCGCCATCGAGGTGTCAGTGTACGTGGTCAGAGCCTTTGTGCGCATGCGCGAGTTGGCAGCGACGCATGGTGACTTGGCCAAGCGGCTGGCCGAGCTCGGAGAGAAGACCGCAGCGCTGGCCATGAACCACGACACCTTCAGCCACAACACCCGAGCCCAGCTCAAGAAGGTCTTCGACGCCCTGCGCGAACTCATGACACCGCCCGATCCGCCCAAGCGGCCTATCGGGTTCGTCACGCCCCAGGACAAGGGAAAGAAGACACAGGCACAACGCAAGGCTTCGATGCCTACATGGTCATGAAGGCCGAGCCCGAGATCTACTGCCCCCACTGCGCCTACCGACCGCAGCCCGAAGATCGCTGGGAGTGCGCCCCTGGCTGCGGAACTCTGTGGAACACCTTCTGGACTGGGGCTGTGTGCCCCGGGTGTGGTCATCGCTGGCCGGACACTGAGTGCCTGGTTTGTGGCGAGATATCGCCACATGAAGACTGGTACCACTATCCCGGCGAGATCTCGGAAGACACGCAGCACGGCTCAAGAGAATCCGTCGTCAAAGCGCTCCAATCAACGAGGTGACTGGAAGTCACACTGGCACTGCCATTCGGTGTAGTGCGCTCCTGGGCGTCTGGGAATTTGCTTCTGTACAGCTACCAAGCGACCAGTCGAGCCGTGCTTCTCCATGCACTCCCGTGCACAACTCTGCTGATCTGAAGTCGACCCGCGCATTGACAGAGGACAGTTGGTGACAAGAAGCAGCACGCCCAAAAGGCATGCTGCCGCCAACAGATAACGTAGCAGCCTCTTGGACGCCATGCGACCACTGATCGGCTTATCGCGGGCACATCGGAGGTGGCATGCCAACTGGTCCCAGGATGTAGTAATTGATACCAGGGAAGACGCCCGGCGTCATGTTCTGAGGAACAAGCGGCAGTGGAAGAGCCCCAGCAAGCTGCAGAATGTTCTGAACAGGCGTGTTCACCGAAATCTGTGGGGGCCCGGATGGCAACGTGCCGCCGCTCCTTGCGATATCGCGCGTGCTGGGAACGCCGCCGAACGGAACCGCGCTGTAGTAGGGATGATTCCGTGGGTTCACACCTCCTGGGCGCCGCTGGAGGCCGTCCTCATCAACGAAGCTGATCGGGTTCCCCCCCACATAGGCATACGTATTCATCCCGCCTGCGAGCCCGATCAGATCGGACTGGGTGTACCGCCCGATCCCTGGGTCATAGTAGCGATTCCAGTTGTAGTACAGCCCCGACTCGGCATCGAAGTACTGCCCCGGGAACCCGACGTTGAGCCCGCCTGCGCTGCCCCCAAGTTTCGTAGCACTTCGATCTAGAGCCCAGGGGTTTGCATCGTAGTTGTTGATGCGGGGTTGGGCGCGTTGCCGCCAGCATGCTGGCGGCAACGCGCGGCGAACACGGC
>Ga0073934_10012193_pt1 | contig 10190 bp, 9 predicted proteins | sample LarsenN4metaG_FD_76834 | JGI IMG/M metagenome (GOLD analysis project Ga0073934, IMG submission 76834) | Hot spring sediment bacterial and archeal communities from British Columbia, Canada, to study Microbial Dark Matter (Phase II) - Larsen... ... | reverse complement strand
GTTCAAGGGCTATCACCTTCCTGATTTCCCTGTCCCTGAGGGATTCACAGTGGAGAGTTACCTCCGTCACCTGTGTGAAGAGGGGGCGAGGAAACGATATGGGGAACAGGCGACCAGCCAAAAAGTCCAGGAGAGAATCGATTACGAGTTGGGTGTCGTCAGCAAAATGGGATTCGAGGCGTACTTCCTCATCGTCTGGGATCTGTGTCGTCACGCTCGTGAAAATAATATCTGGTACAACGCACGCGGGTCTGCCGCCGGGTCAATCGTTGCCTACGTTTTGGAGATCACGCTCGTCGATCCGCTTCAACACGACCTGTTGTTCGAGCGCTTCCTGAACCCCGGCCGTATCTCGATGCCCGATATCGACCTGGATTTCCGCGACGACCGCCGCTCCGAAATGCTCGAATATTGCACGCGCAAATACGGAAGCGACAAGGTCGCGCAGATCATCACGTTCGGCACGATGGGAACAAAAGCCGCTCTGCGCGATGTGGCGCGTGTGATGGACATCCCGTTGCCCGAAGTGGATCGTGTGGCGAAACTTGTGCCGTTCGTTTCGGGACGCAACACCACGATGGAAGACGCGCTTGCCATCCCTGAATTCAAACAAATTTATGACGAGCAACCGCACCTGCGTGAGCTGATCGATACCGCCGCGCGCATGGAAGGCACGGTCCGCAACGCAGGGACACATGCCGCGGGCGTGGTGATCTCGGATAAACCGATCATCGAATATCTGCCTCTGCATCGCCCGACCTCAGGTTCGGAAGAGACGCCGATCAAAACGGTAACCCAGTTCGAAATGGGCATTCTCGATTCGCTTGGCATGTTGAAAGTAGATTTTCTTGGACTCATTACATTGTCCGTCATGGCAAAGGCATGTGACATGATCGAGAAGCGTCATGGGATCAAGCTCGATCTGAGCAACATCCCGCTCGACGACCCCAAGTCGTTCGAGATCATGGGCGCGGGACAAACGGCTGGCTTGTTCCAGGTGGAAGGCGGCGGCATGACGCGCTGGATCGTCCAGATGAAGCCGAAGAGTCTGGATAACATCGTTGCCATGGTGGCGTTGTATCGCCCGGGACCCATGGCGTTCATCCCCGATTACATTGCGCGCATGCACGGCGAAGCGGAGGTGGAGTATCGTCACCCCGCGTTGCAGCCGATCTTCCAGGACACCTACGGCATCCCCGTGTATCAGGAACAATTGATGCGTGCCGCGGTCGAACTCGCGGGATACACGCCTTCCGAGTCGGATGAGTTGCGCAAGGCGATCTCGAAAAAGAATAAAAAGGATATCGACAAACACCGCGAGAAATTTGTTGCCGGCGCGGTCAAACAGGGAATGGACAGGGACATCGCTGAATCCATTTACAGCGATTGGGAGGAGTTTGCCCGGTACGGTTTCAACAAGAGCCATGCCGCGGATTACGGCGTGATCGCTGTGCAAACGGCGTATCTCAAATCGCATTACCCTGCCGAATACATGACCGCCTTGCTTTCGGCATCTGCCGGTCAGACCGAGAAGGTTGCGTTCTACGTTTCAGATGCGCGCAGCATGGGCGTGCCCGTTCTGCCGATCGATATCAACGCCTCGGGTTGGGATTTTCAAATCGAAGATATCGATGGCAAGCCGAGCATCCGCTTCGGCTTGGGTGCGGTGAAGAATACCGGTCAGGCGGCGGTGGAAGTGATCCTCAAAGAGCGCGACCAGAACGGAAAGTTCAAGGACCTCAACGATTTCGCCCGCCGCGCCGACCTGCGCGCCGTTGGCAAGCGCGCGCTGGAGTGTTTGATCAAAGTTGGTGCAATGGACGCGTTCGGCAACCGTGCTGCGTTGCTCGCCTCACTGGATCGGATCGTCGCCATCAGCAGTGCACACTTCCGCGCGGCGGACGCGGGACAGATGAGTCTCTTCGGCGCGAACACAGGAGTCGTCGAAGAAATCACTTTGCCTGAAGTCAACAACGTGGATAAACGCGAAATGTTGAACTGGGAGCGTGAACTCGTCGGCTTGTACATTTCCGATCATCCGCTTACGCCGTATCAAAAAACGTTCGCACAGATCGTCAGTTATTTTTCGGGTCAACTCAACGAAGCGGGACATGAGGAAAAAGTCCGCGTGGCGGGTCTCGTTACTTCCGTGCGCCCATACATGACCAAGACCAACAAGCCGATGGGTTTTGTCACGCTCGAAGATATTCAAGGCAACATCGAACTCGTGCTCTTCCCGCGCACGTGGGAGAAAACGCGCGAGCAACTCACCGTCGGGCAGATCGTGATCGTCGAAGGCAAAGTGGATGCGAACAGCGCGCCGCCGAAAATTTTAGTGGATACGGTTCGGACTGAAATCAAGATCCTTGAATCGCTTGACGATTCAATGCCGCCTCGTTTCGACTCGCTCAACGCGTCGCTCTCCCAGCCGAAGCCTGCTTCACCTCAACCAGCGACCCCACAGCCCAAACCCTTCGACAAAGCTCAGGACAAGCCGACTCCGGTGACCAGACTCAACATCAAGTCCACACAACCGAAGCCGATGGCTCCCAAGTCCGTTGATGTCCCTCAAGTTGCTGAACCTGCGCCAGCCTACGCGGCGAGTGACGATATGCCTCCTCCACCCGATAACTTCCCCGATGGCTGGGACAATGAATGGCAGCCTTCCTTCGATGAGGCGGTCATCGCGTCCAAGCCGGAACCGAAATTCGAGAAGAGCGAAGAGGTAACGCCGCCGCGTGTCGAAGTAATGACCGTTGCAGCGGAGACTCACGAGGAAACGGCAGAACAGGATGATGCGACGCGCGAAGCGGTGGTCACATCGCTGAAATCCATTTACACCACATTGGTCAATGAGGAAGACCAGAAACATCCCCCGAAACAGATCACGGTGTTGCTTCGCACAACAGGCGACCGCGAACGCGACCGCCGCAGAATCAAGACCATCTACGGCACGCTGATCTCCTTCCACGGGCGCGACCGGTTCAGTTTCCAAATATTCGAAAACGGGTCAGGTCACTTGATCGATTTCCCCAATGACACCACGCGTGTCTGCCCCGAAATGCTCGACCGCCTAAAGAAATTACTGGGTGAAGAAACCTGGCGCGTGGAAGAGATTACGTTTCAGTAATCACCCCACTGCCTGGATTCCCCGCACGGCGTTGCACATCATGCAATCTGTCCGTTCGCACAACAAGGCGAGCGGATCGTTTTTTATTAATTCCTGAGCCACATCGAGCAATCGTTTTAATGGGATTGCTTCGATGAAGCCCTTGTCCACGTCCAGGCGGAAGACATGGGGCTTGATATATGGCTCGATGGCTTGGAATCCGCTTGAATCGCCGGGGTAGTTGTGACATTCCACGGCGCGGTCGCCGACCAATGCCCAGCGGAGGAATTGTTTTCTACCTGCAAGTTTCTCCGCGTAGTGAATGCTCGTGTTGGCAGTGTGATCCACGTTGATCAGTAAAACCCAGCCGTCCTGCTCTGCCAACGCACCGATGGGAGCCAGCGGCTCGAACAAGGTTTGTGTGGCGAGGATGGATTCGGCGTTGATTCCTGCAAACGAAAGAATGGGATGCGACGTCCGCGTTGCCATCGGATGATTCCGCAAGGCTTCGGGGAGCGCGCCCATCATCGGGACCACAGGAAGATCGTGTTTGAAGGACACAGCCTGTTTGTTCAGGCTTTCTTCCCTGCCGTAGATCATCGCGTTGTTGGCGGGTCCCACTTCGGGGGTGATCATCGTCCAGTAGGTGAACGTCGGCATGACGATGCTTTTGAACGATCCGAGCATGGCGCGCAGGACTCCGTCCGCTCCGTCGCGGATGTAGCCAAAAGGCTTGAGCGATGCGTGCGCGATCACCGGTCTGTCGGATAAGTTGAGAGAGTCAAAATAGTGTTTAAGTTCAGAGTAATCGAGCATAATTGCCTCGCAGTCGGATAGTCTAATGGTCGTTTGGTCTGAGCGTCAAGAGGGTTTCTTGCCAGATTTGCTTCGCCGCAGATAGGCGATTAACGCATTAATGATCTTTTTGGTTTCCGTTGCCTTATCATAGATTTGTTTGAAAGAAGATTGATCGACATACTTTCGATCCAGAGCCAGATAGATTTCCGATTGTATTTCGCTCGCGGAGCGTCGTGCGTATTTGAGAAAAACGATGAATTCGTTATCTGAACCAGAGTCAAAACCCTCAGCGCAGTTGTGCATCACGGAACCCGCCGCGCCGCGGATTTGATCGCGCAGTTTGAAGTCCTTGGCAAAACTTCCCTGGTCTGTCGCATCGTAAATCAGATTCGCCAATACGCGCGCCTGTTGCCATGCCTGCAAATCTTCAAACCGCGTAATTTTCATCTCTCCTCCTGACTAAAAGACTAACAGACTATTTGACTAACAGACTATTTTCCCGTCCAGTTTGGTTTTCTTTTTTCAACGAAAGCTTTCATGCCTTCTTTTTGATCATCTGTGCCGAACAGGTTATAGAAGATCTGCTTTTCTTCCTCCAGACCGTCTTTGAGAAAAGATTCATACGAGTGATTGATCGCCCTCTTTGCTGCGCGGACTGCCAGTGGCGCGCGCGCGGCGATCTCCTCTGCGAGTTTCAACGCTTCGTTGAGATAATCACTCACGGGGACGACTCGATTCACCAGTCCGAAATGAAGCGCTTCCTGTGCGTTGAGCTTGCGGTCGTTGAGGATCATTTCCATGGCGAGGGCTTTCCCCACCGCGCGGACGAGTCGTTGTGTGCCGCCGGCGCCGGGGATGACGCCGAGAGTGATCTCGGGCAGACCAAATTTGGCTGAATCTGAAGCGAGGATCATGTCACAGGAGAGGGCAAGTTCGCATCCGCCGCCCAATGCCCAGCCCGAAACTGCCGCAATGACCGGTTTCCGAATGGTGCGAATCCTGCCGAAAACCGCGATGTGATCGTTGCGCGTCATCTCGAGGGCCGATTCATCCGCCATCTCTTTGATGTCCGCACCGGCGGCGAAGGCTTTCTCGTTGCCCGTGATGACCATCGCGCCGACAGCGTCGTTTTTATCGAAGGCTTCGAGGGCGTCCATAAGTTCGCGCATGAGTGCGTGGTTGAGCGCGTTCAATGCCTGCGGGCGATTCAACGTCACCAGCCCGACCTGCCCCCGCATTTCAACTAGAATCGATGAGTATGCCATGCCGCCTCCGATGATCGAATTATACGTGAGAACAGCCGTGCTGTATAATCGCATGAACCACAAAAGGAGTTTGCATGAACCTCATTGCCAACATTCTTGTTGCTTTGGTTGCAGTGTTACATCTCGGTTTTCTCGCGCTCGAAATGTTCTTCTGGGATCATCCCTTCGGCAGGAAACGATTCAGGATGACGCCCGAATATTCGAAAGCCTCGGCCTCGCTCGCCGCGAATCAGGGGTTGTATAACGGTTTCCTCGCCGCAGGTTTGGTCTGGGGTTTGGTCGAAAATGATTTCTCGATCAAGATTTTCTTTCTCGCATGTGTCGTCATTGCAGGCATCTATGGCGGGCTGACGACGCGCCGCACGATTCTTTATATTCAGGCTTTGCCCGGTTTGCTGGCATTGGTCGCCGTGTACCTCGCCAGATGATTCGACTTGCCGCGCGCCTTGGGATCGTGGGTCCGATTCTCTTTGCAACAGTTCTAACTCTCCTCACGATTCTCAAATACGATTTTCTTCTTTCCCTCGGCTGGCATCCGATTCAGGCTCCTACTTTCGATTGGCCCTCCGGACTCGCGCTCGGCGATTATGGCTGGGTGATGACCGCGACCTTCCTCCTCAGCGGACTCATGATGGCAATCTTCGCTTCCGGTCTCCGCCTCAGCCTGCCTCGCTCGCCCTTGACATTTCTCGCCACCCTCGCGTTGACCGCCGCCGGTCTCGCGCTTGCCGGTCTCGCTTTCACAACTGACCCAACCCTCACGTCCACATCCCGCACCTGGCATGGACTCTTGCACGACCTTTCGTTCGTGCTTCTCGGTCTCACCCTCATGCCCGCGATGATATTGCTTGGTATTGTATTTCGGCAAGATGTGCGCTGGAGGAATTTATCGTTGTACACTTGGTTGACCGTCGCGCTCGCATTTCCCACCTTCTGGCTCAAAGGCGCGGCGTTTTATATTTTCATGCTGGCTGTGCTGGTGTGGAGTGAGGTGGTTGCGTTGCGGCTTAGTACAATAAAGGGCTGACTATTCTTATGCACACTCTAATCCCGAAGGGATGGAAGGATTGTAGAAGAAGCATAATTTTTGTTTTCAAATCCCGAAGGGATGATATGTTTTAAGATTGTCGTATGCCACTCCTTCGGAGTTACGAATCGCCCTCGCAAAAATCTATAATCGTTTTACCCCTTCGGGGTTACTATGAACTTCTTGTCAGCGAAACAATTCACCCGCTAGATCGCTCGTCGTTTCCAAAATCAGATCTGCTCCGAAGCGTAACAACTCCTCTTTTTCCCCGAATCCACACAACACTCCCGCCGCCTGCGCGCCCGCGGACTTGCCCGCGCGCATGTCCACGGTAGTGTCGCCGATCATCAAACACGCTTCGGGGTTCACATTCATCTTCCTAGCCGCAAGCAGGACCGGGTCCGGGTACGGCTTCGTGTGTTCCGCCGAGAGTCCCGTCACGATGACGTCGAAATAGTTCACAAGGTCGAATTGTTCGAGGAAGCGTATTGTCCCGCGTTCATCGCGCGCGCTGACGACCGACATCGGATATTTGCCTTTAAGTTGATGCAGCATGTCGTCCACGCCGGGCACGAGCAGGAATTTTTTCGACGACTGCCGCCGATGCCGCGACATCCAGTCGATGACCGCGGTCATTTCATCATCGATGCCGAGCGTGTCCGCGACGCCGAGCAAGGCGTTGCCGGGCGCCTCCGCCCACATCACGAAGCGACGCGCCGAATGATCGGGGTCACGGAACAAAAATTTCGGAAAGAAGCGCAGGAGTTTTTGTTTGTACAGATCGTCCGTGTCGCTGAGAGTGCCGTCCACATCGAAACACAGGGCTTTGATACGCGAAAGGTCGAGGGACATGGCGGCAATTGTACCGTAATCAGGTGTGCTATACTTCGGGATGGCTGAGCGCCAGAACAGCCCCACACGCCGAATCCAACTTTTATTTTATGCCAGCCTCCAAAGACCAGGACCGCACCCGCCAACTCCTCGAATTGCTCTACCATGTGAGCCGAGAGGTGGCGACCGCGCTCGATTTGCGCACCGTGCTCCAGCGCGTACTCTATGAAGCCATCCAGAATGTGGGCGGCGAACGCTGCAGTGTGGTGGTACTCGATGATTCCGGTAAAGCCGTGGATGCGACCATTGTCTATGGAAAGCAAATGCACGAGCATACCACCCAGCAGTTGCGCGAAACGATGGAGCGCGGTCTCGCAGGATGGGTAGTCCGCAATCGCCGGGGCGTGTATATTCCCGATACCAGCAAGGACGAACGCTGGTTATTACGCCCGGATGACGCGATGAACAAATCCGGCGCCAAGTCCGCGATCTGCGTGCCGTTGCAGGCGCGTGAAAAACTTGTGGGTGTGCTCACCCTCGTCCACCCGACCCCCAACGCATTCAACGCCGAACAACTAGACCTCATGCAAGCCATCGCCGACCAGGCAGGCGTTGCCATTCTCAACGCGCGACTGTACACCGAAAGCCAGCGCCAGGCGCGCGTGATGACTGCGCTCGCCGAAGGCGCAAGTGCGATGAATGTTTCGCTCCGTAGTGAGGATCTGAACCAGCGGATTCTCATACAGACCATGCAGGCGCTGCAAGTGGAAACAGTCGCGCTCGGCATGATCGAGGGCGAACATGTCACCTTCCGTGCGGCGGCGGGGCAGAACGCCGGGAATATCATCGGGCGGCAGATAGTGCTGGGCGAAGGCATCGCCGGCATCGCGGCGCGCGACGGGCGCGGCGTAGTGGTGCAGGATGTGACGCAGGACAAGAACTTCCGTGATGCAGACAAGTTCGGCGGCGTCGAGATGCGCGCCCTCCTCGTCGCGCCGATTCAATCGCAGGGACGCGTGATCGGCATCCTGGAGGCGATCAACCCGATTGCGAAATCCTTCGACCCCGACGCGCTGCTCGTCATGGCAGGCATCGGAGGTCTGGCTGGTACGGCGATCCAGAACGCGCAGTTGTTCGAGAAATTGCAAGCCGCGCACCAGCGTTATCGCGAATTGTTCGAAGACAGCATCGATCCGATGGTCATCACCGACTGGGAGGGAAAGATTCTCGAAGCGAATCGTCAGGCGGTATTGTTGAGCGGATATACCTCCGAAATGTTGCACAACCTGACCATCGACCAGCTTCACGAGGTGAACTGGAACAAAATCGGCGCGGAGTTCGAAACCCTGCGCGAAAACCAGACCAGCACCTACGAATCGTCCCTTTCCACGCAGGATGATTCGCATATCCCCATCGAAGTCCACGCGCGGCGCGTGGAGTTCGAAGAGGCGGATTCGATCCAGTGGATTCTGCGCGACATCACGCAACGGAAAGAACTCGACGGTCTGCGCGGCGACCTCACTTCGATGATCTATCACGATTTGCGTTCGCCGCTTGCCAATATCTCGTCGAGCCTCGATATTTTGTACACGATGGTTCCTGAAAAAGATCGCGAGACGGTGCTCTCGATCATCAAGATTGCGGAGAATTCGACGGATCGAATCCAAAGGCTCGTCAATTCACTGCTGGATGTGAATCGTTTGGAATCGGGTCAGCCTGTGGTGAATCAAAAAGCTGTGGATACGCTTCATTTGATCCAAACCGCGGTGAAAGATATGCAACCAGTCGCGGATGGACGCCGGCAAACCCTCGGCGAAGATCTGCCGGTGGAACTGCCTCCCATTTGGGTGGATGAAGATATGGTGCGGCGCGTGTTGATTAACTTGATGGAGAACTCAAGCAAATTCACGCCCACCGAAGGCGAGATTCGCGTCGGCGCGAAGAACGAAGGCGATTGGGTGCACGTGTGGGTGAAGGATACCGGACCCGGCATCCCGCCTGCCGATCAGGAACGCGTCTTTGATAAGTTCACGCGCCTGCGCGGCTCGAACAAGCCGGGGCTGGGCATCGGTCTTGCGTTCTGCCGCCTCGCAGTGCACGGGCACGGCGGCCGCATCTGGATCGAAAGCGACTCCGGCAAAGGCGCGGCGTTCCACTTTACGTTCCCGGTGGCGGCGGTGGAGTAATCGGCACATCGCATGGGGTAATGTTTGGAACTTTGCGGGGAGTGATTTCGTTCATGAATACACACCGATATATTTCCTGAGTTTGTCAGACAAATTTTGCGGCCTGTTTTGTAGCCTGGGGTGTGACATACTTTTGCCTGAAAAAATTATACACCACGTATATTGCGAGGAGGAATATGAGCAATGAACCAACCCAACCCAACCCAACCCAACCCAACCCAACCATGAAACAGGTTTTAAGCGCCCGTGAATTTGAGGTGTTGGAATATATCGCTCGCGGATGCAAAAACCGCGAGATCGCCCAGAATCTTGATATTCAGGAGGTCACGGTTCGGTATCACATCGGGAAGATTCTCAAGAAACTCGGCGTGAAAAACCGCACCGAAGCCGCCTGCCTTGCCGTTCAAAATGACTGGATAAAGCCAAAACCAAAGACTATCGTTTAAGATAGTTGTCATAACGATTGGAGTCTGATATGCTCAGGGTGGTGGTTCTAATAAAAGGCAAAACGACTGCCGAGTCTTTACGATGATGTATCAGGCATAACAACTATTTATTTATATACCTATATGGATAATAGATGGAGGATTACATGAAATCACAGCGCGATGTGTTCAAATGGACAGGATTGATATTTCTTTTCGTGGCGGTTATGTCGTTTATGTTCTTTTTGCCTTCCGCATTCGCTCAGGAGGGAAACCCGACAACTCCCACTCCTGTCGAGCCGCTGGCGACCCCGGAACCGTTTCTGATACCGGGGTTTGAGCAGGAGAATGGAGTTCAAAGTCAAGGTCTGGTTAGCCCGCAAACCAGCGCGGTATTAGGAGGGAATTGGTCAGCATATGCGAATATCTCAGAGAGCGTCTGAAAAGTCATAATTTTGCCAATCTGCGAACCATCAATCGGATCATAGCAGCGTAGATGAAGGATTCACTTGTTTCAGGCAGTCGCTCATAATCTCTTGCTAAACGACG
>Ga0073934_10012192_pt1 | contig 10191 bp, 11 predicted proteins | sample LarsenN4metaG_FD_76834 | JGI IMG/M metagenome (GOLD analysis project Ga0073934, IMG submission 76834) | Hot spring sediment bacterial and archeal communities from British Columbia, Canada, to study Microbial Dark Matter (Phase II) - Larsen... ... | reverse complement strand
TGACGCTCCCATTCATCCTGGCCGGAGTTCGGCCGGGTGGCCCCTGTCTTGAGGGGAAATTTGCCCGGTACGGATCGCTTCGAGGACACGGACAGCATCGACGAGGGGGCCGACGGCGTGGGTGCGAATGTATTCGATTCCCTGCAGATAGGCCCAGATCTCGGCGGCGAGGGTGCCATAGGCACGCCCGGTTGCGGGACGGCCCCCAAGGATGGTGCCGATGAACGACTTGCGCGACACCGAGAGGTAGAGCGGTCGCCCAAAGGTGCGCAGGCGGTCGAGGGCGGCGAGCACCCTGAGGCTCGGCTCTGGGTTGCTGCCCAGGAAGAGTCCCATGCCCGGGTCAAGAATGCACTGTTGTTCAGAGAGGCCGCCGCGCACGAGGGTGGCAAGGCGTTCGTCGAAGAAGCGGCAGATCTCCTCGACGACCGTGGTTGCGTCGCCGATTTCGCGCTCCGCCCGGGGCCCGCGGTTGCGGGCAAACATGAGCACCACCGGCACCCTGTGGGTAGCGATCACCTCGATGGCCGCCGGATCGCCGCGCAGGGCGGTGATGTCGTTGATCATGGCGGCCCCCAGGGCGAGGGTGCGCTCCATCACCGTCGCCTTGTAGGTGTCGATGGCGAGCCGTGCCCCTGCGGCGGCAAGCGCGGTGACGAGGGGCGCGAGGCGGGCGATCTCCTCCTCGGCGCTCACCTTCTGGCCGTCGGGGTTGGACGATTCGGCGCCGAGGTCGAGCCAGTCGGCCCCCTCGGCAAGCAGGGCGCGGGCGTGGGCGAGGGCCTGCTCAGTGTCGAGGTACAGCCCCCCATCGGAGAACGAATCGGCGGTGACGTTGACGATCCCGACGATCGCCGTTTTGGGGTTGTCGTGGGTGTCCACCGCCGGAGACCTCAGCAGCAGGCGCAGGCGACGGCCGGGTCGGCGTGGTCGCGGGCCCAGCGCCGGATGTCTTCGCCGTCAGGACCGCGCAGGATGAGCGCGTCGAGGTCAGCGAGGGTCTGCAGGCGACCGCGGCCGTACACGGTGAGGAGCGTCTTCTTGTTGGGCACCTTCGGCCAGACCTGGGCAAGCCAGTAGCAGCCGGGCATCTCCCGGGCGATGCGCAGGTTAATCTCCAGCGGGTTTTGCGGCCCGGTGAGCAGATCGTCGCTCAGCGACGCCATCTGCAGCCTGCGGTAGTGCTTGAAGAACCAGTCGGAAAATTCCTTTTCCGGATCGACCCTGGTGCTGAAACCTTTGCTCATCGGGGCGCCCACCTCAACTTCCTCCAATTATGCGGCCTCCTGCGACCTCGCTGAGGCTCAGCCGCCAGTCACGTAGCCTTCGAGCAGGTCGACGAGGTTGGCAAGGGCGGCGAGCGAGGCAATCTCGTAGCCGTGGGTGTTCTCGGTGGCGAAGCAGAGGCAGGCGGCCTGTGGGACATGTCCATTCTTCATCACGAGCGAGCCATCGCTGCCGAAGCCACTGATGACGGCCTGCTGCACGGCGATGTCCCGACTGCGGGCAGCAGCGATGAGTCGAGAGTTGAGCCCTTCGTCGTAGAGGCCGTAGCCATCCTGCGAGAGCAGCACCGGTCGGGCGTCGAGGGCGATCGGGTACTCCCGCGACACCGGCCCTACCTCCAGGGCGATCAGTTCGTCGATGCGGTGGCGGGCGGTGAAGTGCATCGCCCCCAGACAGCCCACCTCCTCCTTCGCCGAGGCAACCAGATACAAACTGTGCACCGGGGTGGGCCGTCGCTCGACGAGGGCAAGCAGCACTGCGAGGGAGGCCTTGTTGTCGAGGGTGTAGCTCGCCACCCAGTCGGGTCCGAGGCGGAAGGGCCGCTTGCGGTGGCGACCGACGACGGCGCGGCTACCGGGACGCACCCCGGCGGCGGCGAGGGTGGGGGCGTCGAGGCGCGTCTCCACCCAGCAGTCCTCCCATTTGAGGGGGGCGTCGTTCTGGAACTGTTTCTGGGGCGACTCGTGGCTTACGTGGCGCGAGCCGAACGAGAGAATCCCCGAGACGATCTCGCGGTCGCCCAGCAGATCGACGACTCCCTCGCCGTAGACCCAGGGAAAGGCGCCGCCCAGTTTGCGCACCTGCACCCGACCGTCGTCTTCGACCGATTTGACGATCATGCCGATCTCGTCTTTGTGGGCGGTGATGGCGAGGGTGCGCCCGCCGCTGCGACCGGGCAGGTATGCGACGATGTTGCCCGCCTCATCCTGGCTGGCCTCGACCCCGGCCTCGTTGAGGCGGGCGAGCAGATAGGCGTCGACTTCACGCTCGTCACCGGCAGGCGAGTGGAGCATGACCAGTTGTTCGATCCGCTGGAAGAGGGCGTCGTGGGACATCATGGGTAGGGATCTGGCGCACGGTATTCTGTCCAGTCTATGGGACCGATTCTCTTCGTTGGCCTGGGCAACCCCGGCCCCCAGTACGCCCAGACCCGCCACAACGCGGGCTGGATGGCCGTCGAGCTGCTCGCTAGCCGCTGGGGGCTCACCTGGAGCGACAAGAAGCGACTCTCGGGCACGGTGGCTGAAGGCATGGTCCCGGGCGGACGGGCGGTGCTCCTCAAGCCCACCACCTACATGAACGATTCGGGCCGCTCGGTGCGCGCTGCCCTCGACCTCTACAAGTTCACCCCCGCCGAACTGCTGGTGATCTACGACGACGTGGCGCTGCCCATGGGCACCCTCAGGCTGCGCCCCTCGGGCTCGGCGGGCGGCCACAACGGCCTGCGGTCGCTCGAATCGCACCTGGGCACCCGCGACTACCCGCGCCTGCGCATCGGCATCGACCCCAAGCCCGAGCGCATGGATCTTGCCGACTACGTGCTGGGCAAGTTCTCCCCCGATCAGCAAACGAAGCTCCCCGCCGTGCTCGACGGCTGCATCGAGGCCATCGAACTCATCCGCCGCGAGGGCTTCGACAAGGCGATGAGCCTCGTCAATGCCAAAAACTTTGGCTAGCTCACCAACCCAGCGCACGCATTGCCGCGACCAGCTTCGCCATCGCCCGTCCCCGGTGGCTCACCGTTGCCTTTTGCTCGGTGCTCAGTTCGGCAAAGGTTTGATTGAGTTCGCTCACCAGAAACACCGGATCGTAGCCGAAGCCGCCGCTGCCGCGGGGAGCCTCCAGGATCTCTCCTGTGCACTCGCCTTCCACCGCCACCAGTTCGTTGCCCTGGCCGTCGACCAGCACAATGGCGCATACGAAGCGCGCCCGACGATCGCGGCAACCGGCCATCGCGGCGAGCAGGCGGGCGATGCGTGCGTCGTCGGTCGTCCCCCAGCGCGCCGAGTACACCCCGGGTGCTCCGTCGAGAACTTCCACCTCCAGACCCGAATCGTCGGCGAGTGCAGGTAGGCCGGTCTCCCGGGCAACACCCAGAGCTTTGATGCGGGCATTCTCGTAGAATGTTGCGCCTGTCTCTTCGATCTCAAGCTCGGAAGGTTTTGTCAGTACCTGCCAACCGAGGGGCGACAGCAAGGCTTTCAACTCACTAATTTTGCCGGGATTGCCGCTGGCAAGAACGATCTGACGCATCGATATCGAAATCTTTCCTGAGTGTTTGCTGGAGAATTTATAACTTCCCTTTGCAGGGGATGCACATGAATCTCTGAGTCGAATTGTCTCCAGGATTAACTTTAGCGAAGATCACGGAATCCGGACACAGATCGCCTAACCTGAAATCAGCGTTCCCTCGGCATGGCCTTTCGCTGCGAGCTTCGAACCATGGCTTGCTTCTATGACCTCAAACACTACATCGCCCACTACCTGAATAAGGGCCGCTGCCTGGTCAGCGAAAAGGGCAAGACCTTTGCATTTTCAGATCGCGTCGACGATCGGCGCGGAAACTATTCGGAAGGCTTCAACAACTTCGTCGACCGGCTGCTCGAAAGCGGTGACTTTTTTCACCTGTATATCGAGGGTGACGGTTACTCGTTTGCCGACCTGATTCATTCGCGTTTCGACCTCGACTACTGCGTGCGCTGTCACGAACCGGTACCGATTCCCGCCGCCGGGGCCTACGGACCGCCGCCATGTTACCTGTGTCCTGATGCCAACGAAGACGGCGCCTGCACACGGGAGACGGGCGCCCCGTCTTTGGAACGCCCGTCTCGCAACTGATCGTGGGCTGAATCGGTTGTCTTAATCAGCCCACTTGGTGGCGACCACTTCGGCGAGGTCGACGACGCGCTGGGAGTAGCCCCACTCGTTGTCGTACCAGGCGATCACCTTCACCAGGTTGTCCTTGAGGACCATCGTGAGATCGGCGTCGACGATCGACGAGGCATCGGTGGCGCGGTAGTCGATCGAGACGAGCGGGGTCTCGCTCACTTCGAGGATGCCCTTCATCTCACCAGCTGCCGCTTCCTTGAGCACGTGGTTGACCTGCTCGACAAGGGTGGGCTTTTCGACTTCGACCACCAGGTCGACCACCGAGACGTTGGGGGTGGGCACCCGGAAGGCAAGACCGTCGAGGCGGCCCTTCAGTTCGGGGAGCACCAGGCCGATTGCCTTGGCGGCACCGGTGGAGGTGGGAACGATGCTCAGGGCAGCAGCACGGGCGCGGCGCAGGTCGCGGTGGCTCGCATCGAGCAGGCGCTGGTCGCCGGTGTAGCTGTGGATGGTGGTCATCGTGCCCTTGATGATCTTGAAGTTGTCGTGGATCACTTTGGCCACGGGCGCCAGACAGTTGGTCGTGCAGGAGGCGTTGCTGATGATCGTGTGCTTGGCGTGGTCGTAGAGGTGGGCGTTGACGCCGACCACGAACGTGCCGTCGTCACCCTTGCCGGGGGCGGTGATGAGCACCTTCTTCGCACCGGCCTCCAGGTGCTTGGAGGCACCGTCGCGGCTGGTGAACACGCCAGTGGCCTCGATGACCAGGTCGACGCCCCAGTCCTTCCAGGGAAGGTTGAGGGGGTTGCGGTCGGAAACACACTTGATCGTCTTGCCGTTGACCGTCAGCGAATTTTCGTCGGAGCTGATCTCGGCGTCGAGCTTGCCCAGCATCGAGTCGTACTTCAGCAGATGGGCGTTGGTGTGGGGATCGGACGTGTCATTGATGCCCACGACCTCGAGGTTGGACTCGGAACGGCCGATCCAGCAGCGCAGGAAGTTGCGCCCAATCCTCCCGAAACCATTGATAGCTACTTTGATGGTCATTATTGCGTCCCTGCTCAAAAGAAGACCGAACGGCGGGCAAGCCCCAGCCACCAGAAGTCTACCTCAAGATTCCGTTCGATCAGCGGCAGATTGCCCCTCTCCGGGGGCCCACCCCGATCGCCTAGGCTGGAAACGGTGTTCTCGGGGGCAGCATTGAGCGATTCCAGGGGCGAGGGGCGCACGGCCGCCCGACCGATCGTCGTCGGCGTGAGCGGCGCATCCGGCCAGATCTACGCCGTGCGCACGCTCAAATGCCTGCTCGCACTCGGTTATACAGTCGATCTGGTCGCCTCGCGCTCCGCCCATCTGGTCTGGCGCGACGAGGTCGGCACGGCGCTACCCTTCGAGCCTGCCGAGCAAGAACAGTTCTGGCGGGCGCAGACGGGCGAGACGGAGGGGAGGCTCGTCTGCCACGCCTTCGCCAACGTCGGGGCGAGCATCGCCTCCGGGTCGTACCGCACGCTCGGCATGCTCGTCATTCCCTGCAGCATGTCGACGGTCGGCAAACTGGCCGCCGGTCTGAGCGGCGACCTGCTCGAACGCTCAGCCGACGTGCAGCTCAAGGAGGGCCGTCCGCTGGTACTGGTGCCCCGGGAGACGCCCTTCAGCCTCATCCACCTGCGCAACCTCACCGCCCTCGCCGAAGCTGGGGCGCGCATCGTTCCGGCCATCCCCGCCTGGTATCAGCAACCTAAGACCGTCGAAGATCTGGTGGACTTCGTCATCGGACGCGCCCTCGACCAGTTCGGCATCGACCATGACCTGTATCGGCGCTGGAGCTCGTGAGTATCGCCCGCTGTTCTGGGGATTTGTCTGGGCGAAATGCCCTGGATAGCCCCAGGCACGTTTATAATCTTTGCGATGCGGAGGGGTTGCAGTCGATGACAAATTTTAGGGTTGGGGTGCTCGGATTCGGCGGGCTTGGTCAGGCCGCCGCCCGCCTGCTCGCCGACAAGCGGGAGATGACGCTCGTGGCGGTCGCCGACCGCCGGGGCTTCGTCTACGACCCGCAGGGGCTCGATGCCGAAAAGCTCGCCGAGGCCGTTCACCTCGACGGTTCTCTGGCCGCCGCCCCGGGGGCAGAGGCGAGCGACGACGCCATCGGGGCACTGCTTGCGCGCACTCTGCCAGTCGACGGTTACTTCTTCGCCCTGCCCACCCTGCCCAATGACTTCATCTACGGTGTCACCCGCCGTTTTCTTGCGGCCGGTTGGCGGGGCGTGCTCGTCGATGCCATGAAGCGCACCTCCGCCGTCGAACAGATGCTCGCCCTCGGCCCCGAGTGCACCCGGGCGGGCCTCACCTACATCACCGGCTGCGGCGCCACCCCCGGCCTGCTCACCGCCGCCGCCGCCCTGGCTGCCCAGAGCTTCAGCGAAGTGCTCTCGGTCAAGATCATCTTCGGAGTCGGCATCGCCAGTTGGGAGCGCTATCGGGCCACCGTGCGCGAAGACATCGCCCATCTGGCGGGCTTCGACGTCGAGAAGGCCCGCGCCCTCAGCGACGCCGAAGTCGAAGCGCTGCTCGACCGCACCGGCGGTCTTCTGACCCTCGAAGGGATGGAGCACGCCGACGACATCATGCTCGAACTGGCTGGCATCTGTCCGCGCGAGCGGGTGAGCGTCGGTGGGCTGGTCGATACCCGCAACCCCAAAAAACCGATCAGCACCCAGATGCAGCTCACCGGCCGCACCTTCGAAGGACGTATTTCCACCCATACCTTTACCCTGGGTGATGAAACGTCGATGGCCGCCAACGTTTGCGGTCCAGCCTTCGGATATCTCAAAACTGGTTTACGTCTCCACCAGCGTGGGCAATATGGTCTGTGGACCGCTGCCGACCTGATGCCCAGCTTTGTCCAGTAGTGGTCTCCTGGAGGATTTTGATGACCCCCATTTCCAGCGAACACCTCAACGAAATCAGCAAGTTCACCCACACCAACCGACATCGGGCGCGGGTCATCCTCAACCGCTTCTGGTGGGACAGCTTCGGCCGCACCTACCGCAACAGCGCCGACTTGCTGGTGCTTAATTCGCTGCAGGCCGAGGCGCTCATCGATCGGCTCACCCGCGAGTGGCAGAACGATGCCCTCACGGCTGGCTAGTTGACAGTCCCCGAATGCCTCGGGCATAATTATGTTCTGTAATGCGGATGTGGCTCAGTGGTAGAGCATCTCCTTGCCAAGGAGAGGGTCGTGAGTTCGAATCTCATCATCCGCTTTCATCTTTTTCCTGACTGACGCTGTGGGCGGAGTTGGTCAACCAAAACTGGCCTCTGCCAGCAGTTGAAGCTTCAAAGGTCTCCGAGGCCCTCGCTGCCGCTATTCAGTCGCCGTACCAGTTTTTTGCAGGTCGACCTTCAAGATTGCTGGGTCTTCTCCCTCTCTGGGAACCATGACCAAGAGCCACCTTCTTGAGAGCGTCATGATTTTTGCTATGCCTTCCCTGCGTCATCTTCTTCCTATCTCACTGCCCGTCCTGCTTGCGCTTGTGAGCGTCACCCCTCCGGTGGAGGCTCAAAGTTCTGATTCCAGACCGAGCTCGATGACAGCAGATCAGTACTACGAGCGTGGAGCAGCCAAAAAAGATCGCGAGGACTACGCGGGGGCCTACCAGGATCTGACGATGGCTATCCGCCTCGATCCAAAGCACTACAAAGCCTACAGCAAGCGCTGTGCCGTGTTGATCAACAGTCGGCGGGATGAGGAAGCCTTGCCCGACTGTGAGCGCGCCCTTGCGATCAATCCGCGTTATTTTCGGGCGCTCTACAATCGGGGACTGATTCGCAAGGAAAATGGCGACCCGGCAGGAGCCCTGCGCGACTTCAATCAGGCACTCAAGATCAATCCGCGCTACGGCCTTGCCTACCTGGCTCGGGGTCGCATGCGCGCAGTGTCAGGGGACGAGCGTGGGGCACTGAGCGATTTTACGCGCGCAATCGAGACAAGCGATCGAGAGTACTGCACGGTCTGCGCCTACCAGGAGCGGGGAGACCTGCGGTTGAAAGTGCGGGAGTTTGCCGGGGCAGAAGCAGATTACACCTACGTCCTCGATCAATACCCCAGAGATGCCTCTGTGCTGATGGGCCGCGGGGTAGCCCGCTTTGGCCTGGGCAAGAGCGATGCAGGGCGCCAGGATCTGCTCAAGGCTGCCCAGTTGCGGCGACAAGCCGGGGATGAAGCCTTCTCTGCCCTGATTCTGGAGCTACTGAGAAAACTGGAGGGAGCCCCAAAGCTCCAGGTGCAGGTCTGAAGACAGGCAGCAGACCGAGCAACGAAAAAAGCGAGAGCGCAAGCGCTCCCGCTTCCTGTCGTGGGCAACCGAAATCAGCTCAGCCGCCGATGGTGACGCGCCCCCCCACCCGGAAGGTGGTGCCGGGTTGCGGGTTGAAGGCGGGTAGTTCGTACTGGGTGTCGGTGAGGTTGAGCACGGCGCCGGTGAGGGTGAAGAAGGGCGTGAGCGGAATCTCCGTCACCAGATCGAGGGTGTAGGAGGCGGGGGTGAAGTCGTTGAAGGTGCCCCGGCGGAAACCGCTCAGGTAGCGCCCCACCAGGCTGACCAGAAAGCCCCGGTTGGCGTAGCGCAGGTTGGTCACCCAGTTGTTGAAGGGCAACTGCCCTGCCTGCACCCCGTAGAAGTAGGGGTAGGTCGACTCGTTGATGTTGTCGATGCCGCCGTAGTTGCGGGCATCGGTGTTCGTCCAACTGGTCGTGAGGCTGAGCTGGTCTGAGATCTGCCAGTTGACCAGGGCTTCGATGCCGCTCGCGTAGCGGCTGCCGATGTTCTGGGTCTGGAACAATAGCCCCGTGGCCGAGGGGATAGCCGCCTGGCCGAAGAAGCCGTCGAGGTAGGTGTTGAAGTAAGTAGCCTGGATCGAGAGGTTGCGCACCGGGGTGATGTCGACGCCCGCGTCCCAGGTGACCCCCGACTCGGGCCTGAGACCTTCGTTGGAGATGAAGGGCGGCGAGGCAGCGTAGAGGTCGCTCAGGTTGGGGGCCTGGAAGACGTAGGAGAAGTTGCCCCTGAGCGACAGCCAGTTGGTCGGCGTGTAGCGTAGACCAGCCGCCGGGGTGCCCACCGAACCGAACTGGGTCGAGTAGGTGTAGCGGAAGCCGAGGTTGGCCCGTAGTTCGGGGCCGAAGCTGATGTCGTCGACGACGAAGACCGACGTGCGCGAGATCGCCCGGTCGAAGAAGCCGCGGCTACCTCCCAAGATCTGGAAGCTGCGGTCCTGCACGTAGTTGACACCCACCTGCAGCGTCTGTCCGGGAGAGAGCTGGGTGTTGAGGGCCGTCTGGGCCTCGAACTTGTTGCCCTCGACGAAGGGCTGCCCCGGGGAGGTGGTGGCAAGCCCCGGCTGGCCGCCCCGCACCACTGGATTGAAGAAGCCGGTGGCCTCGGCGATGTTGCTGTTGTAGAGGAAGGGATTGGGCTGCTCGGGCGAACTGGAGAACCGATAGTAGTAGACGTAGCTGTTGAGGGTGGTGGAAGGGGTGATGTCCCAGTCCCAGACCACCGCCGCCTCGGTCTGCGACAGGAAGCGGCGCCGGAAGAAGTTGATCGTGCCCACCGCCGGTTCGGCGACGCCGTAGCTCTGACCGGGGGCGAAGGGTCGGCCGTCGAAGGTGGTGTTGAACGGGGCGTAGAAGATGCCGGTCAGGCCGTAGAGGCTGGCGTTGAGGCTCGGGGTGTTGACCACGTAGGGTACGACGGTACAGGGAAGTTCGCGACCGTCGGGGCCGGTGGGTAGCGAGCGCTCGAAGTTGAACGTCGGGTTGGGCGAACCCGAGGTATTGGTGCCGCCAAAGCAGGCTCCGAAGGCGTAGGTGCCGGGACCCTGGTCGTCGTTCTTCGAGTTTTGCTGCAGCAGCCTGAGGGTGATCCGGTTGCTCGGGTCGGGCCGGAAGACCAGCTTGGCGTTGTAGGTGTCAGCGGCGTTGTAGGCGGAGTCGGCCCGGCCCGACACGGTGATCGGCGGGCCGAGTTCGGGCCTGAGGAAGCCAAACAGGGACGTGCCATTGGGTAGGCC
>Ga0073934_10012190_pt1 | contig 10192 bp, 9 predicted proteins | sample LarsenN4metaG_FD_76834 | JGI IMG/M metagenome (GOLD analysis project Ga0073934, IMG submission 76834) | Hot spring sediment bacterial and archeal communities from British Columbia, Canada, to study Microbial Dark Matter (Phase II) - Larsen... ... | reverse complement strand
CTCGCCGGGCAGATGGCCTCGAGCGTGCGTGGGTGCGACGTGGGCGGCGGGCTGCTCGAAGCGGCGGCGGTGGCGCGCGAGGCGGCGGCGGCGGACGTGATCATCCAGGCCACGAGCGCGACGATGTCCGAAGCAGAAGGTGGCCCCGATGCGCGGGCGCCGTGGCTGGAGGCCTTGCGGGAGGGGCTGCGCAGTGGGATGACGGTGCTGGACATGGTGTACACTCCGAGGTGGACCGACCTCCTGCGTTCAGCGCAGTCGGCGGGGGCGACGGCAGTCAGCGGGTTGTCCGTGCTTGTGGCCCAGGGCGCCCGGGCCTTCGAACTGTGGACCGGGCGCACCGCGCCGGTGGACGTGATGACGAGGGCCGTGGATGTTGAGATTCCTGACCGCGGGTGAGTCCCACGGCAAAGCCCTCACCGCCGTGATCGAGGGCCTCCCCGCGGGGTTGCGCCTGCGCGAGGACGACATCGCCCCGCAGATGCTGCGCCGCCAGCTGGGCTACGGCCGCAGCGCTCGCATGAAGCTGGAGCCTGATCGCGTTGAGATCATCTCCGGTCTGATCGGGGGCGAGACGATCGGCGGGCCGCTGGCCCTGCGCATCGACAACCGCGACGTCCGCACGGAGGAACCCGAACTCACCCGGCCGCGTCCAGGACACGCCGATCTCGTCGGCACGATCAAGTACGGCTTTCGCGACGTGCGGCGCGCGTTGGAGCGGGCGAGCGCGCGCGAGACCGCCGCCCGCGTTGCGGTCGGTGCGGTCTGTCGCGTGTTCCTCGGCGAGTTCGGCGTGCGTCTCTTCAGTCACGTCCTGGAGATCGGCGGCGTGGCGGTCGGCGCGCGGCCCGAACGGTGGGAGGACATCCCGGAGATCGCGGAGACCTCGGAGCTGCGCTGCGTCGATCGGACGGCCGAGGCGCGGATGCGCGAGGCGATCGAGCAGGCCCGGAAGGACGGCGATACGCTGGGCGGCGTGTTCGAGGTCGTGGCGCTCGGCGTGCCCCCTGGGCTCGGCAGCTACGTGCACTGGGATCGCAAGCTCGACGGCCGGCTGGCCCAGGCGGTGATGTCGATCCATGCCGTGAAGGGTGTGGAGATCGGGCCGGGATTTGAAATCGCCCGGACGCCGGGTTCCCGGGCCCACGACGAGATCCTATACGATGGACAGCGGGGCATCCACCGGGAGACGAATCGCTCGGGCGGCACGGAGGGCGGGGTGACGACGGGCGGGCCGCTCGTCGTGCGCGGGGCGATGAAACCCCTCTCCACCCTGATGACGCCGCTGCGCTCCGTGGACCTGCGCACCAAGGAGCCGGTGAAGGGCGCGGTGGTGCGCAGCGATGTCTGCGCGGTCCCCGCCGCCGGGGTGGTCGGCGAGGCCATGGTGGCCGCCGTCCTGGCCGATGCGTTCCTGGAGAAGTTCGGCAGCGACACGATGGCGGACATCCGCGCCGCGTACGACGCCTATGTCCGCCGGGTGCGGGCACTGTGAGGAATATCGTCCTCATCGGTTTCATGGGGACCGGCAAGAGCGCCGTCGGCCAGATCCTGGCCCGCCGGTTGGGGTGGACCTTGATCGACACCGACCGGCGCGTGGAGGCGAAGGAACGGGCCACCATCGCGCAGATCTTCGCCCGCCGCGGCGAGGCCTACTTCCGCGAGGTGGAAGGGCGGGTGATCGCGGAGGTGGCGAGCCGACGCGATGCGGTCATTGCGACCGGCGGGGGGGCGGTACTCCGGCCGGAGAACATGCGCCGGCTGCGAGAGCGAGGCTGGATCGTCTCCCTCACCGCGCCGGCCGATGTCCTGCTCAAGCGTCTCACCGACGGGGAGCGGCGGCCGCTGCTGCGCGGAGATGCCCGCGGCCACGTCGTCCGTCTGCTCGACCAACGCCGGCCGCTTTACCGCGACGCGGATCTGATGATCGATGTCTCGGTCGCAACGGCCGAGCGCGTGGCCGATGCCGTGATCGCCTTCCTGTGCCGGCGCGATCGCCGGACGATCGCCGTGCGTCTGGTCGGCCGCGAGTACCCGGTCCATGTCGGCGAGGGGATCCTCCCGCTGCTGCCGGTCGATCTCACCGGCCTGGGGGCCGGCCGACGGCTGGCGATGGTCACCCAGCGCAGCGTGCTGCGTGCCGGCGCGGGGGCCCTGCTCCCGGTCCTCAAGGCCTACGACTTTGAGGCCACCGTGCTCGACGTCCCGGCGGGCGAGGCCTCCAAGAGCCTGGCCATGGCCGGAGCGCTGTGCCGGCGGCTGGCGCGGGCGAAGCTGGATCGCCACGGCACGCTGCTGGCGGTCGGCGGCGGGGTGATCGGGGACCTGGGGGGGTTCGTCGCCGCCACCTATATGCGCGGGATTCGTCTGATCCACGTCCCGACCACGCTGCTGGCCATGGTGGACAGCAGCATCGGCGGCAAGACCGGTGTGAACCACGCCAGGGTGAAGAACCTCATCGGCGCCTTCTATCAACCAGCCGCCGTCGTCGCCGACGTGCGGATGCTGCAGAGCCTTCCGGACCGCGAGGTGCGCAGCGGGTTGGCGGAGGTGATCAAGACCGGCGTCATCGGCGACGCCGACCTCTTCGAGTTCCTGGAAGAGAACCTCCCCGCCGTCCTGCGCCGGGATCCGGGGGCGCTCATCGAGATCATCTCCCGCTGTGCCGCCTTCAAGGCGCGGGTGGTGGAAGCGGACGAGGCGGAACGGGCCGAGCGCCAGATCCTCAACTACGGCCATACCATCGGCCACGCGGTGGAGGCCGCCGCCGGATTCCGCCGGCTCACGCACGGGGAGGCGGTGGCGATCGGCATGGCGCTGGAAGCCCACCTGGCGCTGCGCCTCGGGCTGGCCAGTGCGGCCACGGTGGAACGGCAGAATGCGCTGTTGGCCCGGGCCGGGCTCCCCGTGAAGCTCGGCGCGGTGAGCCGGGCCGCGGTGTGGCGGGCCCTGGCCCTGGACAAGAAGAGCAGAGATGGTGTGCTGCGCTGGCCGATGCTGGTAGGCATCGGTTCGGTACGGCGCGAACAGGAAGTGCCGGACGGACTGCTGGCGGAGGTGCTCGGTGGTCAGGGTACTGGTCGTCTACGGCCCCAACCTCAACCTGCTCGGTGAGCGAGAGCCTCGGCTCTACGGGCGCGAGACACTGGATGAGATCTCGGCGCGCCTGCGCCAGCTCGCCGCGACGGAGGACGCGGAGGTCGAGTTCTTCCAGTCCAACAGCGAGGGCACGATCATCGACCGGCTGCACGCGGCGCGGGCGACGGCGCAGGCCGTGGTGCTCAACGCCGGGGCCCTCTCCCACTACAGCTACGCGCTGCGCGACGCGATCGCCGCGATCGGCCTTCCCGTGGTCGAAGTGCATATGACGAACATCGACACCCGCGAGCCGTTCCGGCGCCGGTCCGTGCTCTCGTCGGTTTGCGCGGGCGTCGTCACCGGATTCGGCGCGTACAGCTTCGCGCTGGGGCTGCGCGCCGCGCTCGATCTGATCCGCCGCGAGGCCCGGTAGCCGTGCACATCCGCGGCATCCGCGGGGCCACGACCTGCGCCGCCAACGAGGAGGAAGCGATCCTCGAGGCGACCGCGGAGCTGCTGCAGCAGATGGCCGACACCAACGGGGTCGAGCCCGACGAGATCGCCGCGATCATCTTCACGGCCACCACCGACTTGACGGCCGCGTTCCCGGCCGAGGCGGCGCGCCGGCTGCGCTGGACCCTGGTCCCGCTGCTCTCGGCCACGGAGATGGCGGTAGCCAATGCCCGCGCGCTCCCCCACTGCATCCGCGTGCTCATGCTCTGGAACACCCCGCGCTCCCAGGAGGAGGTCGTCCACGTCTACCTCCGCGGCGCGAGCGCGCTGCGCCCCGACCTCAAGGAGCGCCGGGCCTAGCGTCCCCATGGACGTGACCGTGGCCCCGGCCGCCCGTCTGTTCGGAAGCATCCGCGTTCCCGGCGACAAGTCGATCTCGCACCGCGCAGCGATCCTGGGGGGGCTGGCCTCCGGGGTGACGACCGTCCGCAACTTCCTGCGGGCCCAGGACTGTCTGCGCACGGTGGAGTGCCTGCGCGATCTCGGGGTGACGATCGAGGCAAACGGGGATCGCCTCGTCATCCAGGGGGCCGCCGGACACCTCCGCGAGCCGGACCGGGCCCTGGACGCCGGCAACTCCGGGACGACGATGCGCCTGCTGGCCGGAGTGGCGGCGGCCCAGCCCATCGCGGTCGTTCTCGACGGGGACGACTCGCTGCGCCGGAGGCCGATGGACCGCGTCGCGGAGCCGCTGCGCAGAATGGGGGCCCATGTCGGGGTCCGGGAGGGACGCTACCCGCCCCTGCGCATCATGGGCGCGCGCCTGCGCGGCATTACTTACGAGCTGCCCATCCCCAGCGCCCAGGTGAAATCCGCGGTCCTCCTGGCCGGCCTGTTCGCCGAGAGCGAGACTGTGGTCGTCGAGCCGGTGACCCCGCGCGACCAAACCGAGCGGCTGCTGGTCGAGTTCGGCGTCGGCCTCCGCCGCGAGGGCCGGCGGATTATGCTTGCCCCGGGCCTGCCGAGCGGCCGCGAGGTGACCGTGCCGGGGGATCTCTCCTCCGCCGCGTTCTTCCTGGCCGCCGCGGCCGCGCGTCTGGGATCGAAGGTCACGGTGGAGGAGGTAGGCGTCAACCCGACGCGGGCCGGGGTGCTCGAGGTCCTGGAGCAGATGGGCGCCGCCGTGGAGCAGGATCCGCCGCGGGGGGAGCCCGGCGAGCCGACGTCGACGGTGACGGTGCAGGGCGGGCGGCTGCGCGGCGTGACGATCCGTGGGGCGATCGTTCCGCGTGTCATCGACGAGCTGCCGGTGTTGTGCGTGATCGCCGCCACGGCGGAGGGGCGCACCGTGGTCCGGGACGCGGCCGAGCTGCGGACGAAGGAGTCCGACCGCATCGCCGTGATCGCCGCAGGACTGCGCGCATTGGGTGTGGCCGTCAAAGAGCGACCCGACGGGATCGAGATTCGCGGCGGGCGGCTGCGCGGCGGGACGGTCGATGCCGCGGGCGATCACCGGATCGCCATGGCCTTCGTCGTGGCCGGGCTGCTCGCGGACGCCCCCGTGACGGTGCGGGGAGCCGAGGCGGTGAGTGTCTCGTTCCCCGGATTCTTCGAAGCGCTGGACGGATTGGGAGGAAAGGCCACGCCGGCAGGACCATCCGGAGATGGCTAGCGTCGCGGCGGTCGCCCAGGCAATGCGCGGTCGGATCGGCCGCGTGATCGTGGGCAAGGAACAGGTCATCGAGCTGGCGCTCGCCGCCCTGTTGTGCGAGGGCCACCTGCTGATCGAAGATGTGCCGGGCATCGGGAAGACGATGCTGGCCAAGTCGCTGGCCCGCACGCTGGGCTGTACCTTCCGCCGGCTGCAGTGTACGCCCGACCTCCTGCCGAGCGACATCACGGGGCTGCACTTCTTCAATCAGAAGAGCCAGCAGTTCGAGTTCCGCCCCGGCCCGGTGTTCACGAACATCCTGCTTGCCGATGAGATCAACCGGGCCACGCCCCGCACACAGGCCGCGCTGCTCGAGTGCATGGAAGAGCGCCAGGTCACCCTGGAGACCGGCACCGTGCCGCTGGGGCGCCCGTTCATGGTCATCGCCACGCAGAACCCCATCGAGCTGCAGGGCACCTTCCCTCTCCCCGAGGCACAACTGGACCGGTTCCTGATGCAATTGCCGGTCGGCTATCCCTCGGCCGGTGACGAGGCCGAGATCCTGCGCCGATTTCGGACGCACAATCCCCTGGACGACCTGGAACCTGTGACCACACCCGACGAGCTCCTTCACCTGCAGCACGAGGTGCGGCTGGTGCACGTCAGCGCCGCCGTGGAGGACTACATCGTGGCCGTCGTCCGCGCCACCCGGGCGCATCCGGAGATCGAGCTGGGGGCCAGCCCGCGCGGGAGCCTCGGGCTGTACCGGACCGCCCAGGCGCTGGCCGCGATCCGCGGGCGGTCGCACATCCTGCCGGACGATGTGAAGGAGCTCGTGCCCGTCGTCCTCCCGCACCGCTTGATCACCACGGCGCAGGCCCGCCTGCGTGAGCGGGGCGCCCGCGAGATTGCCCAGGAGATCCTCAAGGCGGTGCCCGCGCCGGTCGAAGCGGAGTAGATGTACACGCAGGGTTGGCTGCTCATCGGCTGGCTGCTCCTGGCTATCGGTCTGGCGGCGCGCCACGGGTTCGCCTTTCTGCTTGGGGCGGTGGTGCTCTGCAGCGCCGGCGCATCGTACCTCTGGGACCGCTTCTGCCTGGCCCGCGTCGAGTACCGCCGCACCTTCACCCCGCGCCGGGCGTTCTACGGCGAGACCGTGACCTTCACGATGGAGGTGACGAACCGCAAGCCGCTGCCGCTGGCCTGGCTGGAGGTGATCGACGAGTTGCCGGTGGAGCTCGAACTCCTCAAAGGCCGGGTCATCCCCAGCCTGCGGCAGCGCCGGCAGCACCTGGTCAATCTCTTCAGTGTTCGATGGTACGAGCGGGTGCGTCGGCACTTCACCGTACGCTGCACGGCGCGGGGTTACTTCCCGCTCGGCCCGGCCCGGCTCCGCTCCGGCGATGTCTTCGGCTTCACGGTGCGCGGCGTGGACCTGGAGCGCACCGACTACCTGCTCGTCTACCCGAAGGTCGTCCCGCTGGAGGCGTTGGGGTTGCCCGCGCTGCATCCGCTCGGTGCCTTCACCGCCCGGCGCCGGCTGCTGGAGGATCCGACGCGGATCACCGGCGCCCGCGGATACGAGCCCACCGACCCGATCCGGCGGATCCACTGGAAGGCCACGGCCAAAGTCCAGGACCTGCGCAGCAAGCTCTACCAGCCGACCACGAGCCACCGCTTCGCCATCTTCCTGAACCTCGACACCCTCGGTCGCTACGCCGAGTACCGGGGCTTCGTGCGGGCGCTGCTCGAGCTGAACATCCTCACCGCGGCATCCCTCGCCAGCTGGGCGATTGGGCAGGGCCATCTCACCGGCCTCTACGCGAACGGATACCTCCCGCACGGCCTGCGCTGGATCCGCATCGCGCCTTCGTCGGGGAGCGCGCACCTGGCCACGATGCTCGAGGCGCTGGCCAAGGTGTTCCCGACGCCCGTGATGCCGGTCGGCGATCTGATGCAGCTGGAGGCCACGGCGTTGCCATGGGGGACGACGGCCCTGATCGTGACCGCGGTCACCGATGCGCCGCTCACCTCCGGCGTGGCGCGGCTGCTCGAGGCCGGCCACACCGCTGTCCTGGTCCTGGTGGGCGAGGAAGCCGAACCGATCGCCCAGCCGGTCCCGGTCTACCGGGTGACCGCGGACCGTGGATGGCGGGCCCTGGATGGTCTCGATCTCCGGCCCGTGGGAGCCGCGCCATGATGATCCTTCTGCGCGCCGCGCTGCCGTTGGGCCTCGTGATGATCGAGTTCTGCTGGGTGTTTCCCTGGATCCTGCTCGCCACCGGCGGCTTCTACGGGCCGACTTCCACCCCGCTGCTGCCTCCCTGGCCCGCGTTCTTCCTCCTGGCCGGGGGGTTCATCACGGTACGGACGGTGCTGGGTCAGCCCTGGCCGCTTACGACCGTCCGCGCTGTCGTCGTGGGGACGGGGCTGGCGCTTGGGCTGGGCGCGGTGAAGCTCACGTACTACCCGGCGGCAGCCGCCTACGATCCTCGCTGGATCGGGACCCTGCTGCGCGCCGCGCATGACGCGCTCCCGGTGGTCCTCCCCCCGGTGATGGGCGCGCTGCTGGCCACCCTGCTGTGGTGGCGCGGGATCGTCCTCGGGGAGCGCGAGTTCACGCACTTCGAGGTCGAGCGCGCCTTCCGCCGCGGCGTGGGCTGGACCGTGTTCTTCATGATCCTCTTCGTCATCTACGGGGACGCCCGCGGCTTCACCGCCGCGGCCGCGGCCCCCGGCTATCTGCTCGGCTTCTTTTCCTCCGGCTTGGTCTTGCTCGCCGTGACACGGCTGCTCGCCATCTGGCAGGAGAACCAGGCCGACCAGGCGCAGGCCCTCGCCGCGAACCGCCACTGGTTGCTGCTGCTGGTCGGGGTGGTGGGCCTGATCCTCTCCGGGGCGACGTTTCTCTCAGGGCTCCTCAACATCCAGTTCCGCCCGGTCGTGCTGCACTGGCTGCGGCCGCTGGCGCCGGTGGTCGAGGTCATCTTCCTCGCCCTCTTTGCCGTGGCGCTCGTCATCGCCAAGGTCATCGTCTTCGCCCTCGCTCGCCTGCCCTGGCGGCCGGTACGTTTCGATCCGCAGGGCACGTTGCAGCAGCCGTTCGCCGCGCTGCTCCGGGACCTCCCCCCCAGGGTGGTGAGTGGTGCCCGCTGGGGGATCGTGCTCCTGGTCGTCGTGCTGCTGACCGTGTTCGTCGCCGTGGCCATCGTCCGCGCCAGGCGCAGGGCGCGCCGTGCCGACGAGGACGAGCGCGAGTCGGTGTGGGACGCGAAGTCGGTCCTGGCCGGGATGGGCAATGCCTGGCGGTCGCTGTGGGGACGGCGGGCGGCCGTGCCCGGGGTGGCCGACCTTCCCGCGGTGGCCAGCATCCGGGCGATCTACCGCGAACTGCTGCGGATCGGCCGCCGGCTTGGGACGCCTCGGAAACCCGCGGACACACCGTATGAGTACCGGCCCCGGCTGAGCGACGCGCTCCCCGCCACCGCAGGCGAGATCGCCGCGCTGACCGAGGCCTATGTGCGCGTGCGGTACTCCCCGCACCACCCCACGAGCGAGGAGATCGAGGACGCGCAGGCGGCGCTGGAGCTCGTGCGGTGGGCATCGCAGGCATCGGGCGAGCCGGTGGAATAGGGAGGTCGTGTCCGCGATGGAGCGCCGCTAGGGCTCCTCTATCCGTGCCAGGGCAGGGATCCCCAGTGCGGTGCCAAGGGTACGCAGCTCAGCCTCGATGTCGGCCGGGAGTGGGATCCCGCGCATTGCGTATTCCAGGGCGCGGAGGTGTTCGATCTCGCCCGGGAGGTAGACACGGTCGTGTCCTTCTCTCGGCGGGAGGGCCCGCACTTCGCGCGCCAGGCGCTCCACGCGGCCCGTGAACTGCTGGGGGGGACCGAAGGCGGCCACAGAGATCGCCGCCAGCAGGTGGCCCACCCCCTGGACCCGATCGAGGTGTTCGTAGAGAGGAATGATCTCCGGCCCGGAGACGGCGCCGGTGAGCAACCCGGCCAGGATGTCGATCATCAGGGACAATCCCGACCCCTTGGGCCCGCCGAATGGCAGGATTGCGCCGCCGTCCAGGACCTGCCGCGGGTCGTCTGCCGGACGGCCATCGCGGTCGATCCCCCAATCCATCGGAATCGTCTCGCCACGGGCCGCCGCCATCTTGATGCGCTGATGGGGGACGATGCTGGTGGCCATGTCGAGGACGAGAGGAGGTTCCTCCCCCGCCGGGACCGCGATGGCCATCGGGTTGGTGCCGAGGTACTTCACCCGCGCCCCCCAGGGAGCGACCTGGGCGTCCGCGTTGCTCATCGCCAGGCCGATCATCCCCTGTGCGCTCGCCCGCATCGCCAGGTGGGCCAGCATCCCGCAGTGGTTGCTGTTGCGGACCCCCGCAAAGCCCACGCCGTGCTCCCGCGCCCGGGCGAGGGCAAGATCCATCGCCCGCGTCGCCATGGCGATGCCGAACCCGCCCTGGGCGTCGACGACCACCACGGGGCCGGCGTCGTGCACCACGGACAGGACCGCCGAGGGATTGATCGATCCGCGCTGCAGGCGGCGCACGTAGATGGCCGTGCGCGTGACGCCGTGGGAATGCACGCCACGCAGGTCGGCCGCGACCAGGCCATCGGCGACAAGCCGGGCGTCTTCTTGACTTGCACCCGCCGCGGTGAGTGCATGGACGACGAAGGCATGGAGATCACTGGCTGCGTAGCGGGTCAATCCATCCATGCCCCACCGTTGACATCCAGCGTCTCCCCGGTGATGAACCCCGCCCCGTCCGAGACGAGGAAGGCCACGGCCTCGGCCACCTCCTCCGCCGTGCCCAGCCGGCCGAGTGGGATTCCGGCCAGCACCGCGGCGCGCTTCTCGGCGGTCCACTGCGCGCTCATCTCGGTCTCGATGGCATGCGGCGCCACCGCGTTGACCGTGATCTTCCACGGGGCGAGTTCCCGGGCCAATGTCTTGGTGAGCGCGAGCATGCCGGCTTTGGAAGAGGCGTATCCGGGT
>Ga0073934_10012189_pt1 | contig 10192 bp, 9 predicted proteins | sample LarsenN4metaG_FD_76834 | JGI IMG/M metagenome (GOLD analysis project Ga0073934, IMG submission 76834) | Hot spring sediment bacterial and archeal communities from British Columbia, Canada, to study Microbial Dark Matter (Phase II) - Larsen... ... | reverse complement strand
CACCCGCACCTCGGCCGGCGCCGTCCGCCCGTCCTCCAGCTCGACCCCCTCGCGTAGCGCAGCGAGAGCGTCCGGCGCCGGCCGGCCCTCGACCTCCGCCTCGTAGACCTTGGGCACGCCGTAGCGGGGGTGCGCGAGTCGGTGGGCAAGCGCGCCGTCGTTCGTGAGCAGGAGCGCCCCGGTCGTGTCCGCGTCCAGGCGGCCGACGGGCACGACCCGCGGCTCGGCGGGGACGAGCGAGACGACGGTCGGCCGTCCGTGCGGGTCGCGCGCAGTCGTGACCACCCCGGCCGGCTTGTGCAGGAGGAGGTGCGCGAGCCGCTGCGGGGCCACCGGGCGGCCGTCCACCTCGACCACGTCCCCGGGGCCGACCCGGGTCGCGAGCGTTCCCGGAGCGCCGTTCACGCGCACGCGGCCGGCGGCGATCAGCTCGTCGGCCCGCCGCCGCGAGGCGACGCCGGCCCGGGCCAGGTACGCGTTCAGCCGCACCGGCCCATTCTCGTCCGGCTAGGGTCACGTCGTGGGACATATCGAGGAGTGGACGGAGAAGCTGGCCCGGCTCGCCGTCGCCGGCGCGAACGTGCAGCCCGGACAGGTCGTCGCAGTCACGAGCTACCTGGGCAAGGAGGAGCTGACCCGTCGGCTCGCGCGCGTCGCCTACGAGCGCGGGGCGAGGTACGTCGACGTCCTCTACTTCGACCAGTGGCTCAAACGCGAGCGCATCGCCCACGCGGCCGAGGAGACCCTCGACTTCGTTCCGCCCTGGCTCTCGCAGCGGCTGCGCTGGCTCTCCGACGAGCACGCTGCGCGCATCACCCTCTCGGGCCCGCAGACGCCGCAGGCGCTCGAGGGGCTCGACCCGGCCCGTGCCGGCCGCGACCTGCTCCCGTACCTGCCCGAGACCGGCGAGGTCGTCAACCGCCGGACGACGAACTGGTGCCTCGTCCCGGCCCCGACACCCGGCTGGGCGGAGGCGGTCTACCCCGAGCTGGAGCCCGCCGCCGCCTACGAGCGGCTCTGGGAGGCGGTCGCTTACGTCTGCCGGCTCGATGCCGACGATCCGGTCGCGGCCTGGGAGGAGCGGATCGCCGCCCTGCAGGAGCGCGCGCGACGGCTCTCCGAGCGGCGCTTCGACTCCCTCCGCCTCTTCGGCCCCGGCACCGATGTGACCATCGGCCTCTTTCCCTCCTCCCGCTGGCAGGCGGGCGAGATGACGACCGTGGACGGCGTCCGCCACTTCCCGAACCTGCCGACCGAGGAGACCTTCACCACCCCCGACCCGCTGCGGGCGGAGGGCCACGTGACGGCCACCATGCCGCTCGAGCTGTACGGCTCCGTCATCTCCGGCCTCCGGATCGAGCTGCGGGACGGGCGCGCCGTGCGGGTCGACGCCGACCGGGGAGCGGAGGCGCTGCGCGCCGCGCTCGCCCGAGACGAGGGGGCCGCGCGCCTCGGCGAGGTCGCGCTCGTCGACGGCGAGGGGCGCATCGGGCCGCTCGGCAGGGTCTTCCTGGACACCCTGCTCGACGAAAACGCGGCCACGCACCTCGCGCTCGGCAACGGCTACGAGCACGCGGTCGAGGATGCGGCCGACCGCGCACGGGTCAACCCGAGCAGCGTCCACATCGACTTCATGATCGGCTCGCCCGAGCTCGCCGTGGATGGAATCACCCGCGACGGGACGACGGTGCCGGTGCTGCGCGACGGCGCCTGGCAGCTGTAGGTTAGGCCCTCGAAGTCGGAGCGACGCCGGCCAGGAGCGACGCCAGCCAGGAGCGACGCCAGCCAAGTGACGCCGGCCAAGAGCGACGCCAGCCAAGTGACGAGCGGCGCTCGCCAAGTGACGAGCAGCGCCAGCCAAGTGACGAGCGGCGCTCGCCAAGTGACGAGCAGCGCCAGCCAAGTGACGAGCGGCGCTCGCCAAGTGACAAAGTGTCACTTGGCGAGTGGGTCGCCGCCTGCTCGCTGCCCGTGCGGCGGGAAGCGAGCTCGAACCGAGAGAGGCGCGAGCTCGCACCGAGGGGGCGCGCTCGTGTGGAGGGACGCGCGCTCACGCCGAGGGAGCGTACGCGTGCACCGAGGGAGGGGCGCTCGTGCCTCAGGACGCCCGGGCCGCCGCGACCTCGAGCAGGCGCTCGCGCAGCTCGTCCGCGTCCGCGCCCAGGTCGTCCAGGCGCGGCAGCGCGGCGAGGCTCTCGAGCCCGAAGACGCGCTCGAAGAGCGGCGTCGTCCGGTAACGGACAGCCCCGCCGTTCTCCCGCCCGGCTTCGGCGACCAGGCCTCGCTCCACGAGGCTCGCGACCGCCGAGTCGGCTGCCACCCCGCGGATGCGAGCGATCTCCGGCCGGGAGCACGGGCCGAGGTAGGCGATGATCGCGAGCGTCTCCAAGGCGGCCTGGGAGAGCCCGCGCTCGACCGGGCGCTCGACGAGGCGCGCGCACGCCTCGGCCGCCTCCCGAGCCGCCCGGAAGGCGAAACCGCCCGCGACGTGCTCGAGCACGATCCCGCTGCGCCCCTCCGCGTAGCGGTCCCGCAGAAGCCCGAGCGCGGTCTCGACCCGGTCCGGGTGGTCGCCGGCCGCCTCGGCCAGCTCGGCGACCGAGAGCGGCGCCGACGCGACCACGAGCAACGCCTCGAGCGTCCGGGCGAGGCGGTCGAGCGGGTTCGTCGCGATCAGGCGGAGCGGGCTGTCCATGTCGGGGTCCTTTCGACGTCGGGGCGGGAAACCCTGATCGGAGCGAAGGGCGCTGCCTGGGCGAGGACCGCCTCCCCGGACCGGCGGAGCTCGAGCAGCGCCAGGAAGGCGACCGCCTGCTCGATCCGGGAGAGCCCGGCCACCTCGGCCTCGAAGTCGAAGCGCCGGCGGCGCCCGAGCAGCGCACGGAAGCGCTCCAGGAACTGCGACACGGGCGGGAAGCGCAACGCCATGTGGGCGAGGGAGACGGTCGGCGGCGGCGCCGCCAGCGCGCGCAGCGCCGCGGCGAGCATGGCCGGGTCCTGCGGCGCCAGCCTCCGCTCGGGGACGGGGGCGAGCGGAGCCGGGCCGAGCCGGAAGAAGCGGTCGCGCTCGGCAACCAAGCGCTCGGCGAGCCAGACGGCGGCCTCCTTCATGCGCCGGTACTCGGCCAGCCGCCGGGCCAGCTCCTCGGCCGCCTCCTCCGGCGCCAGCTCGGCAAGCTCGGTCGCCTCCTCGGGGAAGAGCCCGCGCGCCTTCAGCTCGAGCAACGCCGAGACGAGGACGAGGAACTCCCCGCACGCCTCCAGGTCGACCTCCTCGCGCTCGGCGAGCCGCTCGACGAAGGCGAGGACGATCGCGGCCACGTCCACATCGCGCGGCTCGAGCGCCTCCTTCAGGAGCAGCGTGAGGAGCAGGTCGAACGGCCCCTCGAAGGCGTCCAGGTCGAGCTCCAGCTCGCGCACGGGCATCGCGACCACCGGGAGCGGAGGCTAGCCGCGCGCCCGGACGGGCTCGGCGCAGCCGCCCGGCAGGCGCGCAGGCGAAAGCTACCGCTCGCGCGGGATCGCCATCGCCTCCAGCTTCGGCGGCGGCCCCTGCTCGCGCCGCCAGGCCCGCTGGCGCCAGGTGAAGACGAGCGCGGCCACGACGAGCGCCGCCGCCGCGACGAACACGTTCAGCCGCACGCCGCCCAGCTCGTGGGCGGGATCGATGCGCAGCGTCTCGATCCAGATCCGCCCTGCGCTGTAGAGCACGACGTACAGGGCGAACAGGTTGCCGGGCCGGATCCGCCCGCGGAAGCGGCGCTCGACCAGGAGCAGGAGCGCCGCGGCGGCGAAGACCCAGAGCGCCTCGTAGAGGAAGGTCGGATGGAAGGTCTCGCGATCGAAGAAGTCGAGCGGGCGGTTCTCGGGGGCGATCTCGAGGCCCCAGGGGAGGTCGGTCGGCTTCCCGAAGAGCTCCTGGTTCCACCAGTTGCCGAAGCGCCCGATCCCCTGCGCGACCAGGAGCCCCGGGGCGGCGCAGTCGGCGAGCGCGGCGACGCTCACCCCCGAGCGGCGGGCGACGATCGCGCCGACGACGGCGCCGAGCCCGATCCCGCCCCAGACGCCGAGGCCGCCCTTCCAGATCGCGAACGGCCCCCACCATTCGTCGGGCAGCTCGTTCCAGCTCGTGGCCACGTGGTAGGCGCGGGCGCCGACGATCCCGAAGGCGACGCCCCAGACGGCGACGCGGAAGATCAGGTCCCAGTCGCCCCCGCGCCGGGTCCAGCGCAGGCCGGCGATGCCGACCGCGGCGGCGATGGCGACGAGGAGCGTGAGCCCGTAGAAGTGGATGGAGACCGGCCCCAGCTCGAGCGTGCTCGAGCCCGGGGACGGGATGGAGGCGAGTGCCGCGCTGCCCATCGCCGCGACATTCTGCCGATCCGCCGCCGCCGGGGCGGCCGGAACGCGCAGCAGCGGCCCGGCTAGAGGAGGATCTGGAGGGCGAGATCCACCGAGCAGCCCCGCTCGAGCAGCCCGACCGCCTGGTGCAGGTCGACGTCGTGGCTCGCGGCGAGCACGAACGCGCTCTCCGGGTCGTAGCCGGCCCGCTCGAGCGCCTCCTGGCGCCAGCGCTCGATCCGGTCGAGCTCCGTCTCGTACAGGGTCTCGAGCTCTGCCGCAGACATTCCGCCGCCTCCGCCGTGGGATGGTTCTCACCCGCGTATTCGTCTCCTGAGACGCATCGGACGTCCCCTTTCTGGGGGGATTGGGTTGCGTCTTCGTAAACGTTCGGTGAAGCCGCTCGCGCAGGCGGCTCCGGTCTGCGACCTACGCCACCGCCGCCTCGCCGAGGAGCGCCTTCACCTCGGCGAAGAAGTCGGGATCGGGGCGCACGCGGTAGCCGGGGCCGAGCGCGAGCGTGCGCTCGCCGACCGAGGTCTCGAGCGCGACGTAGACGGGGGCGTCGCCGGGGAAGTCTCGGACGAGCGTGGCCAGCTCGCGGATGACGCCCGCGGGCGCGCGGCGCGCGTCGATGCGCAGCCGCACCTCCGTGCGGGCCGGCACGGCGGCGAAGGGGCTCACCTCCAGCGCGACCAGCTTCGTCTCGCCCGCCTGCCGGTGGTCGACGCGCCCCTTGACGACGATGATCTCCTCCGGCTCCAAGTGCTCGCGCGCGGCCGCGTAGGCCGAGTTGAAGACGACCACCTCCACGCTCCCGGTCGGGTCGTCGATCGTGGCGAAGACCATCGGCTCGCCGCGCTTCGTCGTCGCCTGCCTGAGCGCCGACACGATGCCGCCGACCGTGACCACCTCCCCGTCGCGGCGCCGTTCCAGCTCGGCGAGCGAGCAGTCGGTCTTCCGGCGCAGCTCGCCCCGGACGCGCTCGAGCGGGTGGTCGGAGACGTACAGGCCGAGCGTCTCCTTCTCCAGGCGCAGGAGCTCGCGCTCGTCGAACTCACCCGCGGGGACCTCGGGATGGTGCCGCTCCGCCGCCGTCGCGAGCTCGCCGGGGCTGTCGAAGATCGACACCTGCCCGGCCAGGCGGTCGGCAGCGTGGCGCTGGCCGTGGGCGAGGACCTGCTCGAGCACGGCCAGCATGCCCTTCCGCGGAGCTCCCGTCGAGTCGAGCGCGCCGCAGCGGACGAGCGACTCGAGCGCTCGCTTGTTCAGAAGCTGAGGGTCGACCCGCTCGACGAGGTCCCAGACTGACGTGAACGGCCCTCCCTCGGCGCGGGCGCGCACGATCGCGTCCGCGGTCCCCTCGCCGACGTTCTTGACCGCGTTCAGGCCGAAGCGGATCTTCCCCTCCACGACCGCGAAGTCGGTCTGCGAGGAGTTGACGTCGGGCGGCAGCACCTCGATCCCCATCTCCCGGCACGCGTTGACGTAGAAGGGGACGCGGTCCTTCGTGTTCATCACCGACGAGATCAGCGCCGCCATGTACTCGTGCGGATGGTTCGCCTTGAGCCAGGCCGTGCGGTAGGCGATCAGCGCGTAGCAGGCGGCGTGGGACTTGTTGAAGGAGTAGTCCTGGGCCTTCTGCATGTCCTCCCACAGCTGCTTCGCAACGGCGGGCGCGACGTCGTTGGCCGCGCAGCCGTCGAGGAACTTCTGCTCCAGCGAGGCCATCAGCGAGTGGATCTTCTTGCCGATCGCCTTGCGCAGGTCGTCCGCCTCCGCGGGCGAGAAGCCGGCGAGCTGCTTCGCGATCTCCATGTACTGCTCTTGGTAGATGCAGATGGAGTACGTCTCCTTGGTGATCGGCTCCAGGCGGGGATCGGGGTAGGTGACCGGCTCGCGTCCGTGCTTGCGCGCCGCGTAGGTGGGGATGTACTGCATCGGCCCCGGCCGGTAGAGGGCGACGAGCGCGATCAGGTCCTCGAACCCGGTCGGCTTGACCAGGCGCAGCGCCTCCCGCATCCCCGGCGACTCGAACTGGAAGACGCCGGTGGACTCGCCTCGGGCGAGCAGCTCGTACGTCTTGGCGTCGTCCAGCGGCAGCGCCGAGACGTCCACGCCTCCGGCGAGCCGCGCCGCCTTCTCGATCACGTCCAGGTTGCGAAGCCCGAGGAAGTCCATCTTCAGCAGGCCGAGCGCCTCCACGTCCCCCATCGCGAACTGCGTGACCACCTCCTGGCCGGCGCCCTTCTGCTGCAGCGGCACCACCTCGAGCAGCGGCTGCGCCCCGATCACCACCCCGGCGGCGTGGATCGAGTCGGCGCGGGTGAGGCCCTCGAGCGGACGGGCGAGCTCGACGATCTCCTTCGCGACCGGGTCGGAGTCGACGGCCTGGCGCAGCTCGGCCCCGGGCTTGAGCGCCTCCTCGAGCGTCTGTCCGGGCCCTTCCGGGACGAGCTTCGCGATCCGGTCGACGACGCCGTAGGGGATGTCGAGCACCCGGCCGGCGTCGCGGATCGCGGCCCGGGCGGCCATGGTGGAGAAGGTGATGATCTGCGCCACGCGGTCGCGCCCGTAGCGCTCCGCCACGTAGTTGATGACCCGGTCGCGGCCCTCGACGGCGAAGTCGATGTCGATGTCCGGCATCGACTTGCGGCCCGGGTTGAGGAAGCGCTCGAAGAGCAGGTCGTAGCGGATCGGGTCGAGGTCGGTGATCTCCAGGCAGTAGGCGACGAGCGAGCCCGCCGCCGAGCCGCGCCCGGGCCCCACTCCGATCCCGTTCCGGCGGGCGAAGCCGACGAAGTCGGCGACGATCAGGAAGTAGTCCGCGAAGCCCATCTCGCGGATCGTCTTCAGCTCGTAGCGCAGCCGCTCCGTCAGCTCCGGCGTCGCCCGGCCGTACCGGCGGACGAGCCCTTTCTCGCACAGCTCGACCAGGTAGTCGAAGGAGTCCCGGCCGTCCGGCACCGGGAAGCGCGGGAGCAGGATCCTCCCCAGCTCGATCTCGACCGAGCAGCGCTCCGCCACCTCGAGCGTGCGCGCGAGCGCCGCCTCCAGGCCGGGGAAGTCGGCCGCCATCTCCGCCTGCGTCTTGAAGAAGAACTCGTTCGTGCCGAAGCGCCAGCGGTTCGGATTCTTAAGCGTGTCCCCGGACTGGATGCAGAGGAGCGCCTCGTGCGGGTAGGCGTCCTCGGCATCGAGGTAGTGGACGTCGCCCGTGGCCACGAGGGGCAGGCCGGCCTCGCCGGCGAGCGCGACCAGCTCGGGGTTGATCCGCTGCTGCGCGTCGAGGCCCGCGTTCTGGATCTCGACGTAGGTCGAGTCGCGGCCGAAGATCTGGACGAGGCGGTCGAGGTCGGCGCGCGCGCCGTCGCCTCGCCCCTCGGCGAGCGCGCGGGCAACGCGCCCGGAGAGGCAGCCCGAGAGCGCGATCAGGCCCCGCGCGTGCCGCTCGAGCAGCTCCCAGTCGACGCGGGGCTTGTAGTAGTAGCCCTCCAGGTAGCCGAGCGAGCAGAGCTTGATCAGGTTCGCGTAGCCCTCGTTCGACTCGGCGAGCAGGGTCAGGTGCGCGTAGCCCTTCGTCTGGGCGTGGCGGTCGTCGGCGACGTAGACCTCGCAGCCGAGCACGGGCTTCACGCCCTGCGCGCGGGCCTCGCGGTACAGCTGCACGACTCCGGCGAGCGAGCCGTGGTCGGTGAGCGCGACCGCCGGCATCTCCAGCCGCGCCGCCTTCTCGACGAGCGCCGGGATCCGGCAGGCGCCGTCCAGGATCGAGTACTCGGAGTGGACGTGGAGGTGGACGAACGGCGGAACGGCGGCTCGACTCACGGGAGCGCCATCGTACTGCTCCCGGGAGACGGCACCCGGAGGCAGCCCAGACAGGCCTGCTCAGGCCGGCTCGGAGGGCGTCTCGGCCCAGAGCGCGTCCGCGAGACGGCGCCACTCATCGCGCAGCTCGGCCCGGCCCGTGCGACGCTGGAGCTCCCAGTAGCAGCGCACGAGCGCGCCCAGATCGGCCTCCAGCCCGTCCGCCCGGCACTCCTCCAGCACGCGCAGGTACCAGGAGCCGGGGTCGAGCCCGAGCTCGGCCGCGAGCACGAGCGCGCGGTCACGGAGCGCGTCGGTGGAGGATTCGAGACGGGCCATGGCGCTGCTATCGGCACCGATCCGGCGGCGATTGAGCACGCCCACCCGGACGGGGGTGTCTCAGGCAACAGCCGTCTCGGCCAGCTCGAGCACGCCGAAGGAGGCGCCCAGCGGGTCGCGCAGCTCGGCGGTGCGGCCGTACGGGGTCTCCCGCACCGGCACGGTCACGGCCCCGCCCAGCGCTGCCGCGCGCGCAGCCGCGCGGCCGGCGTCCTCGACGGCGAAGTAGACCTCCCAGCGCGACCGGCCGCGGACCTGCCAGAGCCCGCAGGGACGGCCTCCCGCGCGCAGGACGAGGTAGGGAGCGGCCGCGTCCGCGCGCGGCTCGGCCCGCCAGGCGAAGATGGTGGCGTAGAAGCGGGCGGCGGCGGCCGCGGCCTCGGTCCGGAGCTCGTACCAGGTGGGCGAGCCGGGCTCGTCCACCACGACGCCGCCCGCGCGGGCCCCTCCCTCCCAGACCCCGAAGACGGCGCCGCCCGGATCGGCCGCCAGGCAGGTACGCGCCAGGCCGGGCAGGTCCTCCGCCGCCAGGGGGCGGCCCCCGGCGGCCGCGATCGCGGCGAGGGTCGTCTCGAGGGCGGCGACGGCGAAGTAGGTCTGCCAGCTCGCCGGCGTCGTCTCCGCCGGCCGCAGGCCGGCGACGGCGAGGCCGTCCAGCTCGAAGACCGCCCACGCACGGCCCCCGGCGAGCGCAGCCTGCCTCCAGCCGAACAGCCCGCCGTAGAAGCGCGCGGCCTGCTCCGGGCTCGCCGCCGAGACGGCGACCCAGCACGGCTCTCCGGGCTCGTACGAGGTGACGACGCTCACCGCGGCCCTCCCGCGTCGCGCGACCTGCCGGACGCCGGGGAGCGTAGCGCCGCTCCGCCGGGCGTGCCCGCGGGCAGAATCGCCGGATGCGCCCGCCGAGCTGGATCGCGCCCGACCTGCTCGCCGGCCCCCATCCCTGCGCCTGGGGCCGCGAGGAGGCCCCCGCCGAGGTGCGCCGCCTGCTCGCCGCAGGGATCACCCTCTTCCTCGACCTGACCCAGCCGGGCGAGCTGGAGCCCTACGACGACCTCGTCCCGGCCGCCGTGCGCTACGTGCGCCTCCCGATCCGGGACTTCTCGGTGCCGGCCCCGGACCTGCTCGTGAGCGCGCTCGACGAGATCGACGGCGAGCTGCGCGCGGGAGGCCGCGTCTACGCCCACTGCTGGGCCGGCTGCGGGCGGACCGGAGTGGTCGCGGGCTGCTGGCTCGTGAGGCACGGTCTCGACCCGCGCGCCGCGCTCGCCCGGATCGCCGAGACGCGCGGCCTGGGCTGCCCGCAGACGCTCGAGCAGCGCCTGCTCATCCTGAGCTGGGAGGCAGGCCGCTGAGCGGCGCCGGAGCCCGAGGCCGAAGTCCCTGAGACGGGTGAGCGACCGCGCGCCCGTGCGCTCCGATACCGCCTCTGAGCATGTGCGTCCTCCCCCCCAGATCCGCGGCGCACGCGCCCCTCGCGCGAAGCGGCGAGAGCCGGGGGGCGGCCTCTGCTCGCTCCTGCGGCGTGCCCACGTTCCGCCGTCCCCGGAGCACGCGTGCACCCGCGGCTGCCTAACCCGGAGGAGCGCGCCGAGCACGCGCTCGCGCAGCGCGTGGAGTCCCTCGCCCGCTGGGTCCAGGAGCTGGAGACGCGGATCCGCGTCACCGAGGTCGCGACCGGTGACGAGGACGTCGCCCGGGAGCT
>Ga0073934_10012187_pt1 | contig 10194 bp, 9 predicted proteins | sample LarsenN4metaG_FD_76834 | JGI IMG/M metagenome (GOLD analysis project Ga0073934, IMG submission 76834) | Hot spring sediment bacterial and archeal communities from British Columbia, Canada, to study Microbial Dark Matter (Phase II) - Larsen... ... | reverse complement strand
GGGTTGAAGTCGTTGGAATTGTCGCGGGGCAGCTTCTCGATGCTCGAGTCCGCGAGCCTGGCAATCCAAATGGGCGTGGTGCGGCCGCCGCGGTAGCGTTTCCAAATCTGGAACGCAGGAGGCATGGGCATGTATGCCAGACGCGCGCCGTCCGCCGAGTAAGTGCCGGCGAAGGCCATCACCAGAGGCAGCTCCGTGGGGAAACCGCCATCCACGGAAATGGTGAACAGGCGCGGCACGCCGGTGTAGCTGGCCCGCCCGGAACGAAACAGGATTTGCCTGCCGTCCGGCGTCCAACCGACAACGGCATCCGTGCCGGGGTGAAAGGTGAGCCGCTTGGGCACTCCCCCCGAAGCCGGGACGACATAGGCATCCACGTTGCCGTCGTACTCACCGGTGAAAGCGAGCATCGAGCCGTCGGGCGAAAAGTAGGGGTCGGTTTCGGTGCCGACTCCGGTGGTCAGCCGCTCGGCGGCGCCGCCGTCGCGCCCGACGATCCACAGGTCGCCGGCATAGACGAATGCAAGGTGCGTCTTGCTGAGCGCCGGCTTCTGGAAGAGCGTGGGCTTTTCCGCCTGCGCCGTGGCGACGCCGGCGGCAAGAGATACAAACAGAAGGACCGCAAGCAATTTGCGCATGGTGATAGCTCCTTTTTTCTGCAGAGCCAGCGGGGAAAATGCGCGCGCTAGAATCCCGGCTGGCTGATGGATTTCGTGTCCAGTTTGGGCGCGTACTTCTTGACGACAGGCTCGACCTCACTGGCCTTGCCGATCAGGACGAAGACCAGATTTTCAAGCGGGAAATACTGTTGGATGATGCGGCGGGCATCCGCCACGGTCAGGCCATCAATCTTGGCGTACAAAGTTGTGATTTCGCGCTCGTCCAAGCCGAAGAATTCGAGTTCGGCGATGAGCCTGGCGAGTTGGTCGCAGGTTTCGATCTGCGGCGGGAACTGACCCTTGATGTAGGCCTTGGCGGACTTCAACTCCTCCTCGGAAAAGCCCTTCTCGTGGAGGCGCTTGAGGACGTCGAGGGTCATGTCGAGGATTTTCTCCGTGGTGGCGTTCTGCGTGTAGGAGGCCACGGCGAAGGGCCCGCGCACGCGCCGCTCGTCGAAGAAGGACCCCGCCCCGTAAGTGAGGCCAGACTTGATGCGCAGTTCGGTGCTCAGCATGGAAGTGAAGCGCCCGCCGAACAGCGTGTTGACCACGTCAATCCAGACGCGGTCGGGGTTGGTGCGTGTGATGCCGATGTTTCCAATGCGGTAGTAGGTTTGCGTCGAATCAGGCTTGTCCACCAACAGCAAGCGCTTGCCCTGCACGGGGGCAGGGTCGGGCACGTTGAGCGCAGGCGAGGCCTTGGCCGGCCAGCCGCCGAATTTGTCCGTGAGCAGCTTCTCCATTTCGGCGGTGGAGAAGTCGCCGACCACGGCCAGAATGGTGTTCCCCGGCGTGTACCAGGTCTGGTGGAATTGGACGACATCCTCACGCGTGATCGCAGCAAGGGATTTCTCATCGCCGCCGCCGGGCCGCCCGTAAGGATGGTTGCCGTAAAGATAGGCGTTGTAGTAGGTGCCGATCACGGCCTGGGCCTGATCCTTGGCCGCGCGGATGCCGTCCAGCCGCTGCTTGAGCAGCTTGGCAACTTCGTCCGGCGGGAAAGTCGGGTTCAGCAGCATATCGGAGAGCAGGTCGAGGCCCTTGGCGGTGTCCTTCTTCATGAATTCGGCGGACGCGCTGGAGGAATCCGCCGCGGCGCCCGCGAAAAACAACCCGCCGATGAAGTCAAGTTCCGCGGAGAACTGATCCGCCGTCCGCGTCTTCGTGCCTTTGCGGATCAATCCGGCCGTGACCGAAGCGAGCCCTTCTTTGCCCGCCGGGTCGGCCACCGAGCCGGCCTTGAGACTGAGACTGAAGCTGACCAGGGGTACTTCGCGGTGCTCCATCAGCAGCAGCGTCAAGCCGTTCTTCAGCCTGAGCTTCTTGTACGGCGGCAGCTTGAGCGCGGCTTCCTGCGCCGCGGCAGGGAGCACCAGCCACACCGCCAGGGCGAGTACCGTCACAGCATGACGCATGGGCTTCATAATCTCTCTCCTCGCGACTACTTCTTCTCGGGCGGCGAATCCGGCACCAGCGTGGCCACGGTGCGGTTCTTTTCCGTGAAGTATTCTTGCGCCACGCGCCGCACGTCCTCCTTGTTCACCTTGCTGTAGTCGTCGGCGGCGGTGAAGAGCTTGCGGTAATCGCCGAAAAAGACTTCGTAGCTGCCGATGGCGTTGCTCTTCCCGCTGATCGTTTTCATCTGCCGGAAGAAATTTGCCAACAGGATGTTCTTGGCTTTCTGCAATTCCTCGTCGTTGGGGCCGTCCTTCTTCATTTTGTCGAGTTCTTCGTACACGGCCTTCTCCACCGCAGCGGGGTCCACGCCAGCCTTGGGCTGCGAGGAGATCATGAACAGCGTGGGATCAAACGCGAAGCTCGAACCGCCGCTGATGGACAGCGCGAGTTGGTCCTTGTCCACGATGCGCTGGTACATGCGCGAACTCTGCCCAGAGAAGAGGATGGTCTGCAGCATCTGCAGCGCGTAATAGTCGGCGTACGCAGTTTTCGGGACGTGGTAGCCGATCATCAGGATGGGCAACTGCGCGAATTTTTTCACCACCACGCGTCGCTCGCCCATCTGCTCCGGCTCGCGCGTGGTCACCTGCGGCGGCGGGTCGTGCGAAGGGATGGGTTCGATATATTTCTGCGCCAGCGCGACGATCTCTGGGAACTTCACGTCACCGGAGACCACCATGGTGGCGTTGGACGGCGAATAGCCCATCTGGAAGTGGCGCTTCAGGTCGTCCATCTTCCAGTTCTGGATGTCCACCATCCAGCCCACCACCGGCCACTGGTAGGGGTGCGCGGTGAAGGCGGTGGCCCAGAGCTGCTCGTACAGGATGCCAAAGTTGCTGTTGTCCACGCTGGAGCGGCGCTCCGAGGCCACTACGCCGCGCTCGGATTCGATAACCTTGGGATCAAAGGAAAGGTCGCGGATGCGGTCCGCCTCGAGGTCGAAGATCAGCTCGAGGGTGGAGCGCGGAAACCAGTTCTGATACACGGTCACGTCCTTGCTGGTATAGGCGTTGTTAGCGCCGCCGCTGCCTTCCATAACGCGGTCGAACTCGCCGGGGCCGTACTTCTTCGCGCCATTGAACATCATGTGCTCGAAAAAGTGAGAGATGCCGGTGGTGCCGGGGCGTTCGTTGCGCGCGCCTATGCGGTAAAAGACGTAGAGCGCGACGTTGGGGATGGAGGAATCCTCCTGGACCAGGATCTTCATCCCGTTCTTCAGTGTGTGCGTCTTGACTTCGATGTTCTGCGCCCGGGCCGCCTGCGCGCCGGCCAGACACAGGAGCACAGCAACACCCAGACACACCCGCCTGCTGATGGATTTCATGCTTTCACCCCACTTTCGCCTGTCCGGCACACCCCCACAGGCAAGAGAATGCTACCTGAGACGTACGCAGGCGACAAAGGTTTGGTTCCGCGCTGTAATTCCTCAGGTCCGTGCGTCCCGGAAATTCGGGACGCACGGAACCTGAGCTACAGCGACCGGAGAATCGCAAACACGCGCACCGGCCCGCCGGAGCCGCCCTCCAGCTTGATCGGCGCAACGATGAGGAATGCGCCGGCTTCCGGCAGCGCGCTCAGGTCCGCGAGGTTCTCCAGATGATAGTGCCCGGCAGCGTGGGACGCCTTGTGCGCGCGGAAATCCTTTGCCGCGCCGTAATCAATGCTGAGCGTATCAATCCCCAGACCGCTCACCTTCCGCGCGATGAGCAGCTTCACCGCTTCGACCGAAAAGCCAGGAAAATGCATGGTGCCCCCGGCGTCCATGTTGCGGTAGCGCGCAATGTCCGGCCAGCGCGCGGCCCAGCCGGTGCGCAGCAGAACGATGGCGCCCGCGGGGATCTTGCCGTGCTGCTTTTCCCAGCGCTCGACGCGCGCCGGGTGCAAGCGATAATCCGCGTTCCTCTTGGCCTCCTCGCGGACGTCTATTACCACAGCGGGGCCGAATAGCTTTTCCGGCGGAATTTGGTCCACGTGCGCCTGCCCGGCCACAAAGTGCGCCGGGGCGTCGAGGTGCGTTCCATAGTGCTCGAGCATGGCGAAGCGGCGCGTGAAGTAGCCGTCCTTCTCCATCGTCGCGTTCGTGCGCACTTCGAAGGGGCGCGAGTCGCCGGGCCACGGTGGCAGGTGGTCGTTAATGGCATAGGTCAGATCCACCACGCGCGTTTGCCTCGAAGCGATCCCCGCGAGGAGGTTCTCCGGAGTCTTTTGCTGCGCCATGAGGAATCCGGTGGCGAGGAGAAGGAGAGAAAGAAAGAGCACAACGCGACGCATGTTCGCACCCCCACTTGGAGCACGGCGGCTTTGCAGCTTGTTGCCGAGCACAGGGCCTCGGCCATTCGAAGAGTGTACGCACTCGGAAGCAAGAGGGCAGACCTGGAGGTCTGTCCTACCGTTTGCCGTAGCCGGGGCCGAGAACCGCTCGCCCGGGCTTCGCGCCGGTGTGCTCGCCGTGTTTCAACACCAGCATGCCGTTCACAAACACATGCACCATGCCGGTGGAATACTGGTGGGGCTTCTCAAAGGTGGCGTGGTCCTGAATCTTGGCCGGGTCGAAGATGGCGATGTCCGCGAAGTAGCCCGGTTTCAGCATGCCGCGGTCCTTGATCTTCAAATTCGTGGCCGGCAGCGAGGTCAGCTTGCGGATGGCCTCCGCAAGCGGGATCAGCTTTTCGTCGCGCACGTAGCGGCCCAGCAGCCGGGCCACGTTGCCGTAGGCGCGCGGGTGCGTGTTTGATTGCAGGAAGAGCCCTTCCGGCGCGGGCGACTCCGCATCCGAGCCGAAGCTCAGCCACGGCAGCTTGATCTGCCGGCGCACGTTGTTCTCGTCCATCATGAAGTAGATGGTGTCCACGCGGCTGTCGTCTTCGACAATCAGGTCCATGGCCGTTTCCTCTGGCGACTGGCCGCGCATCTTGGCCACTTCGGCGAGCGTCTTGCCGGTCAAAGACTTCAGCGCGTCGTTCTTGAAGCCCACCAGCAAGATCTTTTCCGGCCCCGCGTTGATGAACATGTTTTCCCACTGGTCGGTGGGCGTGGACATTTCTTTCGCCAGGCGCAGGCGGATGGCCGGGTCCTTCAGCCGCGAGAGAAACGCCCTGTGGCCGCCTTCTTGCACCCACGGCGGCATAGTTGCGGAGAGGCCCGTGGAGCCGGCGGTGTAGGTGTACATGTCCGCTGTGATCTTCAGTCCCTGCTTGCGTGCCGCTTCAATCTTGGCAATGGCCGCGTCGAGCTTGTTCCAGTTCTGCTTTCCCGCGGCCTTCAGGTGATAGACCTCGGCGGGAATCTTCGCCTCGTGCGCGATGGAGATCAGTTCGTCAAGCGCTTCGAGGAAGCGGTTGCCCTCGCTGCGCATGTGCGAGATGTACATGCCGTCGTACTCGGCGGCCACCTTGCACAGCTCGATCAGCTCATCGGTCTTGGCGTAGAAGGCCGGCGGATAGATCAGAGACGAGCCCACGCCCAGCGCGCCCTCGCGCATGGCCTGGCGCACCAGCGCCTTCATCCGATCGAGTTCCTCTTTCGTGGGCGGACGGTCCGCGAAGCCAACCTCGTGGATGCGCACCGTGGTGGCGCCGACGAACGAGGCCACGTTCGGCGAGATCCCGCGCTGCACCAGATAGTCGAGGTACTCCTTCAGCGTGCTCCATTCGATCTTGTACTTGAAATCGCCCTGCTGTGCCTCGGCTTCTTTCTTCATGGCCTCGTTCAGCGGGCCCATAGACCAGCCCTCGCCGAAAACTTCCAGCGTCACGCCCTGCTTGATGTCGGCCATGGAGCGCGGGTCGGCGATGAGCGACTCGGTGGCCCAACTCAGCATGTTGATGAAGCCGGGGGCGACGGCCATGCCCTTCGCGTCCACTTCGACTTTGCCGCGGGCGCCCTTCAGCTTGCCGACCGCGGCAATCTTGTCGCCGCGGATGGCCACGTCGCCCACGACGGGCGGTTTCCCGCCGCCGTCGTAGATCGTGCCGTTGCGGATGAGCACATCGTATCTGTCAGGGGCCTGGGACCAGGTGTCCGCTACAGAGCCGGCCAGAAGCAGGCACACGCCCAGAAAAAGGATGAGCAGAGCTATGCGATTTTTCATGGCGCGTATCCTAGAACAGAAAAGGGAAAAGAGAAAACAGAAAACAGGCCCGATTATCCAAGTGCCTTGCCTATTTTCTATTTCCTGATTTCTGACTCACGGTAGGGGCATGCCGGGCGCGGCCACGATGCCGGCCATGCGCAGGATTTCCTGGTATTCCTCGGGGGTGAGGGAGGAGATGATCAGGCGCACGTTTTTCAGTAATTTCACTTTGCGCAGCAGGGAGTTGTTGCGCATCTCGAGGAGCGACACCTGCCGCGGCAGCCGCTCCAGCGCGCGCAAATCAATCACGTAGTTCTTCCCGTCCTCGTCGTACGGGTCGGGATAGGGATCGCGCGTCACCTCAGCGATGGAATAGATTGCGCGGTCGGGCGCACCGTGATAGCAGAGCACGCGGTCACCCTTGCGCACCTGCTTCAACAAGCGCAGCGCATCGGGTCTGCCTCCCGCGCCGCGCCACATCTCCTTGCCTTTTACGAAAAGGGTGTCCCAGTGGTAGTGATGCGGGTCAACTGCAAACAGCCATTGGCGTCGTGTCGGGTGTGGCCTGGTCATGATGCGCACGTAAGTAGCGCACTATACATGGGTTAGTGGCCGAAGTGAAAACTTTTGCGCCGGAGCGCAGAAAAAAGTAGGGGCGCAGCATGCCGCGCCCCTACACAGAACTCCAGCTCGAGCCAGTCCAGGATTCCAGTAATCTACTGAAACTACACCACTTAACCGCAGTCTACGAAGATATCTTCGCCGCGGACCTCCACGTTGAAGCAGTTCACCCCCACGGCCGGGTTCTGCGTGACCTTGCCCGTGCCAACCTCGTACTCCCAGCCGTGCCAGGGGCAGGTGACCACTTTTCCGGTTAGCACGCCTTGCCCCAGCGGTCCGCCGCGGTGCAGGCACACGTTGTCAATGGCGTAGAACGTGCCCTCTACGTTGGCCAGCGCCACGCACTTGCCGTCCACCTGGAATTCGCGGATCGTTCCGGCGGGAATTTCGTCTTTTCTTGCGGCACGGAGAAACGCCATGGTCACACTCCTGAACGGGCGCGCCCGAACAGGGCGGACACGCAGGTCCGCCCCTACGTATGGAAAAAACCGAACCCTCAGCGCGGGCTCGGCGTTTGCGCCACCATCACGCCGCGCTTGAAATCCTCGACCATGCCCGGCTGCAACCGCACTTCGGTAGGCCGCTTGGCCAGCGACATCTGATCAATCTTGTCCTGCAACTTCAGCAGCGCATAGAAGAGCCCTTCCGGCCGCGGCGGGCAGCCGATTACGTACACGTCCACTGGGACGATCCTGTCCACGCCCTGCAACACGGAATAAACGTTGAAAGGGCCACCAACGCTGGAGCACGCCCCCATCGAGATGCACCACTTGGGGTCCGGCATTTGGTCCCACACGCGTTTCAGCACCGGCGCCATTTTCAGCGTTACCGTGCCGGCCACAATCATCAGGTCGGCCTGGCGCGGAGACGGGCGGAACACTTCCGCGCCAAAGCGGGCAATGTCGAAGCGCGACATGCTGGAGGCAATCATCTCGATCGCGCAGCAGGCCAGGCCGAACGTCAGCGGCCAGATCGCCGAGCGCCGCGCCCAGTTGAACACGTAGTCCACCGACGTGATCATGAAGTTTTTTTCGAAGCGGTTGTCGAGAACGCCCATGCGGATCCCCTGAACGCCAGAAGCGTCAGTATAGCGACCCCGTATCACTCAGTCAAACGGAGCAGGCTGAAACCACAGCTGAACACCGATGAACAGAGATTAGGAAAAGCGAAAAGAGAAAATGGAAACTACAAAATAGGCCCAGCCTGGCAGCCTGCGTCCCCTATTTTCTGGTTTCCCTTTTCTGTCTTTACCTGTGCTTATCTTTGTTCACCTCCGGTTTCGGGAGTCCGAAAACCGGAGTGTGGTTCCGAGGGCTTTTGCCCATGAACCAGCAACGCGCCTTCGGAACGGAAGGCGCGCAACTCCGCAGCATCCTTGAACCAGCGGCCGGTGTAGGTCTCCGGCGCGGGGGTGGGATCCACGATGCGGCGGTGGGCCACGTCGGTGAAGCCGGCCTCGCGGAACAGTTGCGCCCACTCCTCGGCGCTGAGCAGCTTCGTCGGCACCGGCAGCAGCGGGCCCCATTGATGGCAGTGCGGGTTATCGCGGTAGTAGTTGATCAGAATCCACGCCGAGCCTCCGGCGCGCAGCACGCGGAAGATTTCGCGGAGACCACGCGCGGGGTCGGGCCAGTAGTAGGCGGACTCGACGGAAATAGCCTTGTCGAAGAAATTGCTGTCCCAAGGGATTTCGTCCACGGCGCCAACGGTGAATATCACGTGGGCGAAGTCCACGCAGCTCTTCCGCGCGCGGCGGACCATCTCGTCGGAAATGTCCATACCGACGACGCGCCCTTGCGGCACGCGTTCGGCCAGCAGGCGCGAAAGCCAGCCCGCGCCGCAGCCCGCATCCAGCACGTTGTCTGACGGGCGCACGTCCATCAAGTCGAGCACCGGCAACGTGATGGGCAGATGCTCCGTCTCCATCCCTTCGCCGCGGCCGGCTTCGGCCCAGCGGTTGAATTCTTCCTTGAGCAGCGCAGTGCGGTTCAGGTCAGGCATGCGTAGCGACTGAGCCCTTCCACCTCGGAGCAATCTCGGACACGAAGGCTTCGAAGGAGCGCGGCTCGTGTCCCACGCCTTTGCGTTGCTGCGTGAAGTCCGCTTCGGTGGCGCGGAAGCCGCTTTGTTGAAAATACTGATACATGATGCGGAAGTCGTTCACCATCCATTCGGGGAGTGCGTTGCGCGCCTGCGCGGCCCAGGCGTCGAGGTCGTCGCCGGCGTAGCGCACCTCCCGGCCCAAATGGCGCCCCCAGATGCGGGCCACATCCGCGCCGGTGAGCAGGTCGAAACCATTCAATGGATAGATCTGGGCGTGGTGCCCGGGCTGCGTGAGCGCGTTGACCGCAGCGTCGGCGATGTCGCGCACATCCACGCGGTGCATGCCCTTGGAGCCGATGGGCTGCGGGTACACGCCGTATTTCGTGATTGCTTCCTGGAACCAGTGATCGTTCTGAAAGAAATTGTTCGGACGGAGAATCGTCCACTCGAGGCGCGACTGTTGCACAGCCTCTTCAACCGGGATCTTGCTCTTGAAATGTGGGATGTGCTCGGAGCCTTTCGGCAGATAGACGGACATATACACGATCCGCCGGATACCCGCCGATTTCGCGGCTTCCACTGCGGCAATCCCTTGCAGCGTTTCGGTCGGGCTGAGCGGCGTGATCAGAAACAGGCTATCCGCGCCCTTGAACGCCTCGCGCAGCGAAGTGGGATTTTCCAGGTCGCCGACCACGCCAACAGCGCCCTTCGGAAGCGCCGCGAACCTGCCTGTGTCGCGCGTCATCACACGAACGTTGATGCCGCCTTCCACCAGCTTCCGTACACTCTGACTTCCAACGGTTCCCGTCCCGCCAATCACCAATGGAATCATAAGCTTCCTCCCTGCTTCTTCTGATGACGTGGGAATGCGAGGGATTCAACGGCCCCCAAAGTCCTGATTGCGGGAAAGAGAAGCAAAACAGCCAAAGATTGCGCGGGGCGCGGCCATGTGCCCCACGAAAATGCGTCGCTACTTTTCTATCTTAGCAAGCAGCTCGACGAATTTTTGTTCGCGCTCTTTCTGGTCGAGCCCCAGGCTGCCCTCGGTCACCTGGGTGACGTTCATGGAGCAGAACTTCGGGCCACACATGGAGCAGAACTTGGCCTCCTTGTAGAAATCGTCGGGGAGCGTTTCGTCGTGCATGGCGCGGGCGGTTTCCGGGTCGAGGGAAAGCTCGAACTGCTTATTCCAGTCGAAGAGGAAGCGCGCGTAGGAGAGCGCGTCGTCGCGGTCGCGCGCGCCCGGGCGCTGGCGGGCCACGTCCGCGGCATGCGCGGCAATCTTGTAGGCGATCACGCCCTGGCGCACGTCGTCCGCGTTGGGCAAGCCCAGATGCTCCT
>Ga0073934_10012186_pt1 | contig 10194 bp, 11 predicted proteins | sample LarsenN4metaG_FD_76834 | JGI IMG/M metagenome (GOLD analysis project Ga0073934, IMG submission 76834) | Hot spring sediment bacterial and archeal communities from British Columbia, Canada, to study Microbial Dark Matter (Phase II) - Larsen... ... | reverse complement strand
GCACCCGCCTGGGTGCGCAACTGCAGCTGGCGGCGCTGCCGGTGGCGCCGGCGCTGGCCGGGCTGCCACGGCAACGCCTGCGCGAGTACCAGTGCGCCGGCGGCGACGACTACGAGCTCTGCTTCACGGTGCCGCCGGCGCAGCTGTTGGCCTTGCGCGTGGCGGCGGCCAGCGCCGGAACACCGGTGGCGGTGATCGGCACCGTCACCGGCGAGGCGGGCGTGCACTGCAGCGAGGCCGACGGGACAACCTGGTTGCCGCCGCGTCGCGGCTATGAACATTTCACCGCACCATGAACATCCCTGTCGGCGCCGTTGCACGGCGCCGCGCCGCCCCGGGAGGGCGAATGCCATGAGTCTGGTACCGCAGGAAAAGCGCGTGCGGGTCAACGTGGACCTGCGCGACCCGGCGCATTTCATCGCCTTCGGCCTCGGCAGCGGCCTGGCGCCGAAAGCCCCCGGCACCTTCGGCACGCTGGCGGCCGTTCCGCTGTACCTGGCGCTGGCGCAGTTGCCGTGGCCGGCCTACCTGGCCGCCGTGGCGGCGGCGACGCTGCTCGGCATCTGGGCGTGCGGCGTTTCCGCCCGCAAGCTCGGCGTGCACGACCACAACGGCATCGTCTGGGACGAAGTCGCCGGCTTCCTGCTGACCATGGCGGTGGTGGCACCGACGTTCGCCAATGTCGTGGCCGGCTTCGTGCTGTTCCGCCTGTTCGACATCCTCAAGCCGTGGCCCATCCGCTGGCTCGACCGCCACGTGCACGGCGGCCTCGGCATCATGGCCGACGACCTGCTCGCCGCCGTCTACGCGGCACTCTGCCTGCTGGGGCTGTCGCAACTGATGCCGGCCGTGTTCGCCGGCCTGCCCGCGCTTGCCTGATGGCCGCGGTGCGTGATCTGTGCAGTCCGGCCTGCGCGCCGTCCGGCCGGGCCGGCTGACTGCCCTGCTACAATCGCCGCCCCCAACGCATTGGTTCTCGCACGGTGCCCATTCGCTACGTTGAATCCGCCCGCCTGCCGACGCCCTTCGGCGAGTTCGAGCTGCATGGCTTCGAGGACAGCAAGGCCGGCAAGGAGCACGTCATGCTCACGCTCGGCAACGTGGCCGACGGCGAGCCGGTGCTGACACGCATCCATTCCGAATGCCTCACCGGTGACGCGCTGTTCAGCCTGCGCTGCGATTGCGGCCCGCAACTCGAGGCGGCGATGGAGCGCATCGGCAAGGAAGGGCGCGGCATCATCCTGTACCTGCGGCAGGAAGGCCGCGGGATCGGCCTGACCAACAAGATCCGTGCGTACAAGCTGCAGGACCAGGGCAAGGACACCGTCGAGGCCAACGTGCATCTCGGGTTCGACGCCGACCTGCGCGATTACGGCCTCTGCAAGATCATGCTCGACCACGCCGGCGCCCGCCGGCTGCGCCTGATGACCAACAACCCGCGCAAGGTGGATGCGCTGAAGGCGCTGGGTTTCGATTGCGTCGAACGCATCCCGCACGAGATGGCCGCCAATCCGCACAACGAGCATTACCTGGCGGTGAAGCGCGGCAAGCTCGGGCACCTGCTGAAGAAGCAGGCGGGCGGGCCCGCGGGTGCCGATGGCGGCGCCTGAACGCGCCTGCTGCCGCCGGCCTCAGGGCGCGGCCGGCGCGCCAACCACCGGCAAGGTGATGCGCGCCTGCAACGGGTTGCAGTCCTTGATCACCACCGAGCCCTCGAGAATGCCGCTGCGGGCGTACTCCTCGAAGTAGCAGACGTTCGACTGCGGATCCCAGCTTTCCACCCAGAGGTTGTCGTCCTTCCAGGTGGAACCCAGATGCAGGCGGCCTTCCGTGCTGCTGACCGTCATGGTGCCGCCGTAGCGCTTCACGAACATCTGCTCGAAGTAGAGGAAATAGGCGAGCGTTCCGACCACCATCACCGTCACCGCCGCGACCATGCCGCCCTTCCACAGGCCGAAACGGTTGCCCAGGCCCATCACCAGGCCCAGCGCCAGCACACTCAACAAGAACCAGTAGGCGTAGGTAACCATCACGTTCTCCTGTCGCTTGCTGCGGCACGCGCCGCCGGACGCAAGCCGTCACCGCGCGCAACGCGCGGCGACGGCTCTATGCAGTCATTACTCAGGCGAATTCCTTCAGCCATTGCCAGCGCGATACGTCGTCGCCGAGCACGTGGAAATCAGGATTCAGCACCGACTCTTTCGTGTTGTAGCGCAACGGTTCCAGGTTGGCGCCGACGAGGTGGCCGCCGGCCGCTTCCACCACCGCCTGCGCCGCTGCGGTGTCCCATTCGCTGGTCGGGCCGAGGCGCGGGTAATGATCGGCCTTGCCTTCGGCCACCATGCAGATCTTCAGCGAACTGCCGATGCTGGTCAGCGACGCCGCGCCGAATTCCTTCTCGATGCGCGCCAGCAGCGCCGGCATGCGCTCGCCGGCATGGCTGCGGCTGGCGACGATGGTGAGCGGCTCGCCGCGCGCTTTCGTTTCCGCCAGTTTGCGCGCACGGATGGCGCGGCGGCCGGCGGCGTCCTCGATGAACGCGCCCTCGCCACGGCAACCGGCATAGGTGACGCCGGTCACCGGCACGTACACCACGCCCAGCACCGGCACGCCGTTCTCGACGAGCGCGATGTTGACGGTGAATTCGCCGTTGCGCTTGATGAATTCCTTGGTGCCGTCGAGCGGGTCGACGAGCCAGTAGCGCGTCCACGCACGCCGCGTTTCCCAGCCGGTCGTTTCGGTGGACTCCTCGGACATCACCGGGATGCCGGGGGTGAGCGCAAGCAGGCCCTGCTCGATGACCTTGTGCGAGGCCAGGTCCGCGGCAGTGAGCGGCGAATCGTCGGCCTTGTCGGTGATGGCCAGGGTTTCCGGGCTGTTGTAGACGGCCAGGATGGCCGCGCCGGCCTGCCTGGCAATGTCCGTGACCGGCGCCAGCCAGCCCTTCAGTTCTGCGTCACTCACAATGTCACTCCCTTGGCGCGCTGGCGGTCACGGACCAGGTAAAGCGCTGCCAGCGAACGCGCCTCACTGAAATCCTCGCGGGCGAGCAGCCCGTCGATGTCGGACAGCGGCCAGGGCACCACCTCGATGGGCTCCGGCTCGTCGCCTTCAAGGCGCGCAGGATACAGGTCCTCGGCCAGCACGACGACGATGCGGTGGCCCATGTAGCCCGGCGACAGCGTGAGCTCGGTCAGCGGTTCCAGCACCCGGGCGCCGTAGCCGCATTCTTCCATCAGCTCCCGGTTGGCGGTCTCGATGACGCCTTCACCGGCGCTGCGCGCCCCCTTGGGCAGGCCCAGCTCGTAGCGTTCCAGCCCCGCCGCGTACTCGCGGATGAGCAGCACCGTGCGGTCATCGAGCAAGGGCACGACCAGCACCGCCGGGATCGGCGGCGTCAGCAGGCGTTCGTAGGTGCGCTCGACGCCGTTGCCGAAGCGCAGCTGCAATTCCTCCACGGCGAACAGCCGGCTGCGCGCAACGACGCGGCGAGCGAGGATTTCCGGGTGGATTTTTACAGTTGGCGCATCCGGCGACATACTCTGCGGCTCCGCGAATCCCGACTCGCCCTCATCAGCCGGCAGGCTCCCCGATATGTCCGTACCGGTCAACTGGCACGAGATCCACACCGTCATGCTCGACATGGACGGCACGCTGCTCGATCTCTACTTCGACAATTACTTCTGGCAGCACTTCGTCACCGAGCGCTACGCGCAGCGCAACAATTCTTCCGTCCGCGAGGCGGAGGAATACCTGAAAAAGCGCTTCGCCCGCGAGCAGGGAACGCTCAACTGGTACTGCGTCGATTACTGGAGCGATGAACTCGGGCTGGACATCGCCGCCATGAAGTACGAGATCCGCCACCTCATCCGCCCGCGCGACACCACGCTGGCCTTCCTCGACGCGCTCAAGCGCCACCATGCGCAGGTGCTGCTGGTCACCAATGCCCATCCGCGCAGCCTCGAGCTGAAGATGGAGGAGACCGGTATCGGCGAATACTTCGACGCGCTCGTCAGCTCGCACCGCCTGCACAAGCCGAAGGAGGATCCGTCCTTCTGGGCCGCGCTGAACGCGCAGCACCCGTTCGACCCGTCACGCACGCTGCTGATCGACGACAGCCTGTCCGTCCTGCATTCGGCGCAGTCCTTCGGCATACGCTGGCTGCTCTCCATCGCGCGCCCGGACTCGCGCGGCGAGGCGCGCGACACCGCGCCGTTTGCGGCCATGCACAGCTTCGACGACATCATGCCGGTACCGGCGGTGAACGCATGAGCAGCGCCAGCGCCGGCGAGCGCTGCCGGCTGGACAAGTGGCTGTGGGCCGCACGCTTCTTCAAGCAGCGTTCGCTGGCGCAGGAAGCCGTCGACGGCGGGCGCGTGCATTACGAGGGCCAGCGCGCGAAATCCTCGCGCGAGGTACACGTCGGCGCGCGCATCAGCGTCACCGTCGGCCAGGACACACGCGAAGTCGTGGTGACGGCGCTGTCCTCGAAGCGCGGCAGCGCCGCGGAGGCGGCCCGCCTGTACGAGGAAACGCCGGAAAGCCTGGCCGCGCGCACCGAGGCGGCCGCCAGGCGGCGTGCCGCCGCGGTTTCCAACCCGGTGCCTGACCATCGCCCGGACAAGCACGAGCGCCGGCAACTCCAGCGACTGCACGATCGCAACGCCTGACACCGGCAAGACCGGGCCTCGCTGGCGCTGCAGCCAGGGGCCACGCCGCCCTGCCGTGGGCCAGCGGCCACCATCCCCTACAATGCGTTCTTTTACTTCAGCGCCGCCATGACAACCGCCGACCAGCGCACCCGCTTCCTGTTCGACTCGTTCGCGATTCGCGGCGAGATCGTCCGGCTAGACGCCAGCTTCGCCACGGTACTGGGCAACCATGCATACCCTCCGGTGATCGCGCGGCAACTGGGCGAGTGCATGGCCGCTGCCGCGCTGCTCACCGGCACCCTGAAGTTCGAAGGGCAACTGATCCTGCAGGCCAAGGGCGCCGGCCCGTTGACCTTGTTGATGGCCGAATGCTCGCACGATGGTCGCCTGCGCGGGATCGCGCATCACGAGGGCACCTGCGACGACGCACCGCTGGCGGCCCTGCTGGGTGCGCAGGGTGGCAACGGCCACCTCGCCATCACCATCGAACCGCTAGCCGGCCAGCGCTACCAGGGCATCGTTCCCCTCGACGGGGAGTCGCTCGCTGAATGTATCGAGCATTACTTCGCGCAGTCCGAACAGTTGAGCACCCGCCTGTGGCTGCTGACCGAGGGCCATCGCGCGGCCGGCCTCCTGCTGCAGGAACTGCCCGGCACCCCGGCCTCCGAACGTGACGGGGATGCCTGGAACAGGGCCTGCCGCCTCGCCGATACCCTGACCGCCAGCGAGTTGCTGGACCTGCCCGCCGAAGCACTGCTGCACAGGCTGTACCACCAGGAAGACGTGCGCGTGTTTCCCGGCGAGGCGCTGGCGTTCGGGTGTACCTGCTCGCGTGAGCGCACGCTTCGTATGCTGGCCTCGCTCGGTCGGGCCGAGATCCGCGGCATCATCGAAGAGCAGGGTCGCATCGAGGTTTCCTGCGAGTTCTGCCGCCGCCAGTACCTGTTTGACGCGGCAGACGTGGCCGGGCTGCTGTCCGGCTGACGGGCCCGGGGTCCGGTCTGGCCTGGCCCGCTTCCGGGTGTCCAGCCACCGGGGCTTTCGGTAATAATTCGCATCCCGGCGGTTCGTGCCGCCGGACTTCCCGAGCCGCCCACGCGGCCAAGCACCCGAGACGGCGCCCCCGGGCTTCGTCCGCCACACGCAGGTTCGTAAAGACCCATGACTACGCTGAAGATCTACCAGGACCTTTCCCGCACCCAGCTCGTCGAACTCGCCCTGCAACGCAACGAAGGCCGCCTGGCAGACAACGGCGCCCTCAACGTGGATACCGGCCACCGCACCGGCCGCTCGCCCGCCGACCGCTTCATCGTCGATGAACCCTCGACGCGCGACCACATCCACTGGGGCAGCATCAACCGCAAGTTTCCCGCCGACAAGTTCGACGCGCTCTGGAACCGGGTCGCGGAGTACATCACCGAACGCGACAACTTCGTGTCCCACCTGCATGTCGGCTCCGACCCGGACCACTACCTGCCGGTGAAGGTCACCACCGAAACGGCCTGGCACTGCCTGTTCGCGAATGACCTGTTCATCATTCCCGAGAAGTTCAACCCGAAGCACAAGGAACAGTGGCAGATCATCAACGCGCCCGGTTTCGAGTGCGTCCCGGACCGCGACGGCACCAATTCCGACGGCTGCGTCATCCTGAACTTCGCGCAACGCAAGGTGCTGCTCGCCGGCATGCGTTACGCCGGTGAAATGAAGAAGGCGATGTTCTCCGTGCAGAATTTCCTGCTGCCGGAGAAGGACGTGCTGCCGATGCACTGCTCGGCCAACGTCGGCGACGACGGCGGCGTGGCGCTGTTCTTCGGCCTGTCCGGCACCGGCAAGACCACGCTGTCTGCCGACCCGGAGCGTTACCTGATCGGCGATGACGAGCACGGCTGGGCCAAGGGCTCGGTGTTCAACATCGAGGGCGGCTGCTACGCCAAGTGCATCAACCTGTCGCAGGAAAACGAGCCCGTCATCTGGGACGCGATCAAGTTCGGCGCCGTGCTGGAGAACGTCGTTCTCAACGACGAAACACGCACGCCGAATTACGACGACACCTCGCGCACGCAGAACACCCGCGCCGCCTACCCGCTGACCCACGTCAAGAAGCGCATCGCGGAGAACCGTGCCGGCGAGCCCAAGCACGTGATCTTCCTTACCTGCGACCTCTACGGCGTGATGCCGCCGGTTGCCGTGCTGAACAACCAGCAGGCGGCGTTCCACTTCCTGTCCGGCTACACCGCGCTGGTGGGCTCCACGGAAATGGGTGCGGGCCCGGGCATCAAGACCACCTTCTCCACCTGCTTCGGCGCGCCGTTCTTCCCGCGTCCGGCCGGTGAGTACGCGAAGCTGCTGATCAAGCGCATCGAGGAGTTCGATTCGAAGGTGTTCATTGTGTCCACCGGCTGGACCGGCGGCCCGCACGGCACCGGCAAGCGTTTCAGCATCCCGACGACGCGCGCGATCATCCGCGCCATCCTCACGGGCAAGCTCGACAACGTGGCGACGCAGCACCTGGACATCATGAACCTGGACGTCCCGGTGGCAGTGGAAGGCGTCGACAGCAAGCTGCTGGTTCCGAGCGCGACCTGGGCGGACAAGGCCCTGCACGATGCGAAGGCGAAGGAACTGGCCGGCCTGTTCCTGAAGAACTTCGACGAGAAGTACCCGGACGTCGATCCGGCCATCCGCGCGGCGGGCCCCAAGGCCTGAGCTGAGCCATCCCGCCGTTACGTATCTAGGCGTATCGGCGTCAGCCAGTTGGATCGCACCCACGGTGCGATCCGACTTCCGGAGAGCAGTGGCATTGCAGCCGCCGGGTCAAAGCAGGATCTGGCCCACGCGCTCGGCGCGACCGTCTGCGGTCACGATTTCCAGTTCGACAGTTGCCTTCGGCGGACACGCCGTAATGTCAATCCGGAAGCGCGCGTTCGTCGACTTCGGATGCCCCGCGAACTCCGATGCCAACTTCGGCGAAGGCAACCCCCACTCCGACTGGAGCACGACATCGCCGCTGCGTGCGCGCAGGGCAGCTGACGACGGCATCGCCTCCTGCACCAGCAAGAGCCCGCCGGCAAAGCGCTTCTTTCCGTCAGCAGCAGACCAGGCCTTGACCGGGTCAGCGGCAAACTTCAGTACCCGCAGCCCGGCACCCGGCTCGCTGGCCGCTGCACCCGCCACCCCGCTCCCGGGCTTGGGCACATAACTGTGCGGCGTCTCGAGAACCTGCGCCAGGGTCGCCCGGGAATAGGGGGCGCCAAGAAACGCGAACATCTCCTCAACACGGGCGCCATTGGCTACGAGGTCGGCATAGTCGATGTGGAAGTAATTGCTGCGCCCGCGGGCCCATGTCCCGACCTCAGCCTCAAAGCGCGCCAGCCTGTCCTTGACCACCTGGGGATCGTTTTCACGCCACCAGGCGCTGCGGGAAACGCTGTCGTGGTCGCGCGTCAGAAACAGGATGGCCGCAGACGGAAAGAGGCGCTCCAGAAAACCCAGATACTCGGCAAGATGAGTCGCGCCGATGTACCGGATTTCCTTGAAGCCCAGACAGCGGACCGATGCAGGGTCCAGCTCGCCAAGCAACTGGTTGCGCACGAGCGCGGACGCATCCGCAAGGAACTTCTCGGGATCCAGTTCCGGCGCGCCATACCAGGGGTCAGTAGGACTTCTCGCGCCTTCACCGCCATGGGTCCGGCGGGCAGCCTGCATTGCCCGGTAGGCAAGAAAGAGCCCGTGGCAGAAATTTTCGTTTTCGCCACGCACGACACAACCCGCGATGGAGTTGAGCACCCCCTGGAGGAGCGTGGAGCCACTGCGCCCATAGGTGACAACCAGGACACTCGAATAGTTCATTTCAGATCCACCTGTTCATTTCGGGTCACAGCGAACGGCCGGCAAGGGCGGCAGGGGCAAGGTCGACCGGATCCAGATGCCGCGGCCCGCACCGTCACTCGAAGGAAACGCGCGCAAGCGGGGTTCGTTGACCCGATTGGTCGACCCAGACACATTCGCCGTCCAGCCCCGGTGCGAGCCGCAACTGGTCAAAGCGAAACCTCGCCCGCCCGGACAAGGCGTTTGCCGGTGCGCGGCTGGCAAACCCTCGCGAGGGCAGACCGGTAGAGGCCACCACGCTCTCACCGTCAGCGCTGACGAAAAGCAACTGCCCCTCGCGGGCTTCCTTCGGCAGCAGTATCCCCGCGACGACGCCCTCGGCCGGCGAACCGGCGCGCCTCTCCGGCGGCCAGACGGTGAACGTCTCAACCCAGTCCGGCAAGTCGAGAACCTCAATGACCACGCCCGGTTCCGCCGGCGAGAATTCGCCGAGTGCCTCCACGGCAGCGGCGAACTCCGGGTAGTTGGGGAACTGCGTGTACCTGCTCCGCGTACCTTGTTCACCCGTCAGCGTCGCTGCCAGGAATTCACGGTCGGAGCCCTCGCTGCGGGACATGCCCAACGCGTCCAGAATGGCCAGCAGGCGATCACGCACCAGGGCCTGGTCCGGCTCGCCGTAAATGTCCTCGAATGCAGCCAGCACTGGCTGTCCGCCCTGCGCGCACACCGCGCGATAGCAGTCGCGCATGCGCGCGCGCGACATCCTTTCGTGCGCCAACAGTCGTGCGACCGGCAGCGGCCTCGCCAGGATGGCCGCCTCATCAACCGCGGTGGCCTGGGCCTGCAATCGCCCCCAGACACCCGATTGCTGTGAGTAATGGAGGCTCAGCAGGCGCCCGAGCGGACGACGCCGGTAGAGAAAGAGGTGCCGGTATCCGGCATCGGAAGCCACCGCCGCCAGCGCCTGGTTCAAGCCCGGCGGCATCAACTCCAGACAGTGCTTGATGAGGACGCCGCGACGGCAGATGTCAGCGAGTTCGACACGCAGCGCGGCATCGTCACCGGTCTCGCGGTAGCGCTCGTTGACGCCGCCGTAAATGCGCTCGTTGTTGAAAGGCTCGTGTTCGACCTTGTCGTGGCTGGAGCGCTGGAACAGGACGTCACCCAAACGGGTTCCGCCGGTACGCCGGAACGTCCAGATGATGAAGGGCGAATCCTGGCCTGTTGCCGCCCGGGTCATGGCACCGCCTGGCCAGGCAGTCGGCAACGCCCTACCTCGACACGGCTCTTGTCGGGCATGACCACCTCGAGCAGCAACTCCGAGCCGGGAGGGCAGGCGCGGACATCAACAGAGAAGCGCGCCGACTGTGCGCGGGGGTTGTCTGCGAACAGCGCGGCGACGACCGGCGAGGGAACATGCCAGGTCACCTCGCAGCGGTTGCCCAGGCAACTGGCAACCAGTACGGCGTCTTCCGCCCCCTCGCCGTTGATGACGGCAACGCCGCCGACCACCAGGGCATCGTACGAAGCCGTCTCGGGCAACGGATCAAAAGCCAGGTGCGTCAGCTTCAACGCCCCTGCCTTGCCGCCATCGACGTAACTGTGCGTCACCGAGAGCACTCGCCGGACCTCCTCGGCGTCATAGCGTGCACCAAGAAACGCGAACAGGTCCTCCAGCGGCTGCCGCTGGTTGACCATGTCGGCATAGTCGATC
>Ga0073934_10012185_pt1 | contig 10196 bp, 7 predicted proteins | sample LarsenN4metaG_FD_76834 | JGI IMG/M metagenome (GOLD analysis project Ga0073934, IMG submission 76834) | Hot spring sediment bacterial and archeal communities from British Columbia, Canada, to study Microbial Dark Matter (Phase II) - Larsen... ... | reverse complement strand
CAGGTCCGCCTCTACTTCGATACCAAGGAAGAGGCGATCGCTTACGCCGAGAAGCACGGCCTCGCCTACGTCGTCAGCGAGCCGCAGTCGCGCAAGCCCGTGCGGAAGTCCTACGCCGACAACTTCAAGTTCGGCCGCATCGGATCGTGGACGCATTGATCGTCGCCGCAGGTGCGGCGACGCCCGAACTCGGTTAGAAACCATCGTCACGGCCCCGTAGCTCAACCGGATAGAGCACCTGCCTTCTAAGCAGGGGGTTGCGTGTTCGAGTCACGCCGGGGTCGCCAACGCTCATTTATGCGACCGGGGACATAGTTCACACCGGCGCCTTTGTGCCCCTGCTCCAGGCCGCTCGTCGATACTAATTGGCGGGCTCGCATATCTGTCCAGCGCTGAAGAAAAATTGCCGGTGTTCTCGCTTCGTCGGCTCGAACGCTCCGTGCCTGTCCCTCTCCAGGACGGTGCTGGCGGGTGGCGGCAGCGAGGGCTATGGTTGCGAGACGAGCCAATCGAAGCTCGAGTTACGGGAGCAACACGCCATGCGACGCTCATTCACCATTATGACGGCGCGTTCGCGGATGACGGCGTTCCACCATTCCGAGACGATCAGTCCGAAGCCAGAGATGTCCGCAACGAGCCCCGCCACCTGCACCCAGCCCTGCTGCATCGTGGTCGACCTGTCTGCCCCCGCCAGGCGCCAGCCTGACCGAACCTGCATGGCATGAGCGCGGCACGGCGCCAATTCGACCGATGACGGATTGCGTCGGCGACCGATTGTTGTCGCTGTGCTCCCCGGCCGAGCGCCCCCGGTCGTTTTGGGCTAACGTCACCGCGTTCGCTCACCAGATCTGAGAGGGCTGTTGGCCATGAAGATCACGCGCGTCAGAACGATCCCGGCGAAGATCCCGCTGGCTCAACCGATCCGGGCCGGCGGCTGGGACATCACGTCGATCGGTGCGCTCGCCGTCTTGGTCGAGACGGACGCCGGTCTCACGGGCGAGGGTCTCGCCTTCACGCTGAACGGCCGCCGGATGGGGATGCTGGTCGACGGCGTCGAAAGCCTCGCCGATCTCGTCGTCGGCCGGTCGCCGACCGAGACGGGCGCGTTCGTAGAGCGGGCGCTCGCCGATATCCTGTTCTTCGGCCACAAGAGCCCCCTCGTAATGTCGCTCGCCGCCATCGAGACGGCGATGTGGGACATCCGCGCCAAGGCCGCCGGCCTGCCGATGCATCGGCTGATCGGCGCGGTTCGCGATCGCGTGCCGGTCTACTGGAGCGGCGGCCTCTGGCTCACGCAGTCGATCGACGAGCTGCAGCGGGAGGCCGCGGATCGCATCGCTGCTGGATATCGGGCCATGAAGATCCGAATCGCGCGGGGCGACGATCGTGTCACGGCCGAGCGCGTCGCCGCCGTCCGGGCGGCCGTCGGGCCGGATATCCAGCTGATGGTGGACGCCAATCAGACGCTGGACGTCGCCAGCGCCTTGTCGCTCGCCCGGCGCCTGGCCCCGCACGATCTCACTTGGTTCGAGGAGCCGGTGCCCTACTACGACCACCGCGCCGAAGCGGCGATAGTCGCGGAGAGCCCCATCCCGATCGCCAGTGGCGAGTCGGAGTATTTGAGCCGCGGACTCGCCGAGATGGTCGACCTCCGCGCCGCCCACACGCTGATGCCGGACCTGCAGCGCGTCGGCGGGATCGGCGAGTTCCTGGCGACGGCCCACATCGCCCGGCCGCGCGGTATCGCGATCTCGTCGCATCTTTTCTCGGAGATGAGCCTCGGTGTGCTCGCCGCGATCCCAAATGCGACTTTCCTCGAAGTCATGCCCTGGTTCGAGGACATCTATCTCGACCGCATCGAGATCTCGGACGGCACCGCGCGCGTTTCCGAGCGGCCTGGGCATGGTTTCCGCCTCGACGTCGGCCGGATCGAACGGTTGAGGATGTGAACCGTTCGTCGGTAGGCAAATCCGTGCAAACGAGTTGACCGGCGGGCGTCGAAGGGGCACTAGCTCGGTCTTCCGAACTCCATGCGAAGCGGTAAACCGTGCGCTATGTTTCCACCCGCGGCGAGGCGCCGACCGTCGGTTTCGAGGACGTCGTTCTCGCTGGTCTCGCCCGTGACGGCGGGCTTTACGTGCCGGAGACTTGGCCGCGGCTCGACCGGGACCAGATCGCGCGGCTGGCCGGCCGGCCGTTTCACGAGATGGCCGTCGAGGTCATAACGCCGTTCACCGGAGGTGAGATCGCGCGCGACGTGCTCGCCCGCATGGCCGCTGATGCCTACGCCGGTTTCGGGCACGCGGCCGTGACCCCGCTCGTCCAGATCGCGCCGGGGCGGTTCGTGCTCGAACTCTTTCACGGGCCGACGCTCGCCTTCAAGGACGTGGCGATGCAACTCCTGGCCCGGCTGATGGATCACGTGCTCGAAAAGCGGGGCGAACGGGCGACGATCGTCGCCGCCACGTCGGGGGATACGGGCGGGGCGGCCGTCGAAGCCTTCCGGTCGTCGCGACGCGTGGACCTCGTGGTGCTGTTCCCGAACGGTCGCGTGTCGGACGTCCAGCGCCGGATGATGACGACGCCGACGGAAGCGAACGTGCAGGCGGTCGCCATCGAGGGGACATTCGACGACTGTCAGGCGCTGGTGAAGGCGATGTTCAATCATCATGCCTTCCGGGACCGGGTGCGCCTCACCGGGGTCAACTCGATCAACTGGGCGCGGATCGTTCCGCAGATCACGTACTATTTTGCCGCCGCCGTCGCGCTCGGGGCCCCGCACCGCCCGGTGTCGTTCGCGGTGCCGACCGGCAACTTCGGCGACATCTTCGCGGGGTGGACGGCCAAGCAGATGGGGCTGCCGATCGGGCGCCTCGCGGTGGCGTCGAACGACAACGACATCCTGCCGCGCACGGTGGCGACCGGCGTCTACGAGAAGCGCGGGGTCGTCGCGACCACGTCGCCGTCTATGGACATCGAAATCTCGTCCAACTTCGAGCGCTGGCTGTTCGAGGCTGCCGGTCGCGATGCCGGCGCCGTCCGCCGGCAGATGGCGAGCCTCGGGCAATCCGGGCGGTTCGAGGTTCCGGGTGGGGTGGCACGCCTCGCCGCCGACTTCGATGGCATCGCGGCGACCGAAGCCGTCGTGGCCGATGCGATCCGCGGCACGCTGAATACCGCAGGTTATCTCGCCGATCCGCACACGGCGTGCGGGCTCGTCGCTGCGGAGAGAACGGCGCGGCCCGACGGCGTGCCGCAAGTCGTGCTGGCGACAGCGCACCCGGCCAAGTTCCCCGACGCGATGGCCTCGATCACGGGCGAGCGCCCGGGTCTGCCGCCGCGTCTCTCGCGACTGATGACCGACCCGGAGCGGATCACCGTGCTGCCGAACGATCTCGCCGCCGTCGAGGCGTTCGTCGAGCGTCACGCGCGGGCCAGCGCATGACCGTCGAGCTGACCACGCTCCCCAACGGCCTTCGCGTCGTGTCCCATTTGATGCCGCACGTCGAGACGGTGTCGCTCGGCGTCTTCGTTGCGACAGGTGCCCGGCACGAGACGCTGCCCGAGCACGGCATTTCCCACCTCTTGGAGCACATGGCCTTCAAGGGCACGGCACGCCGGACGGCCCGGCAGATCGCCGAGGAGATCGAGCAGGTCGGTGGCGAACTCAACGCCGCGACCAGTCTCGAGAGCACCGCGTACTATGCGCGCGTGCTCAAGGAGGACTTCGGCCTCGCGCTCGATCTGCTGGCCGACATCCTGCGCAATCCGCGCTTTGCGGCCGACGATCTCGCCCGCGAGCGTGACGTGATCCTGCAGGAGATCGCCGGCATCAACGACAGCCCGGACGAACTCGGTTACGACCTGCTCCACGACGCTGCCTTCCCCGACCAGCCGCTCGGCCGGCCGATCATCGGGACGCCGGCGAGCGTAACGGCCATTACGGAAGCCGACCTCTCGCGCTTCCTCGCGACGCGCTACTTGCCGTCCCGGATGATTGTCTCGGCCGCCGGGGCCACCGATCACGGCGCTCTGGTTCGCCACGTTGAAGCCCTATTCGGGGGCATGACTGACGCCAGCGGCGAAGCAGCCCAACCGGCCCACTATGCCGGTGGGGTGCGCTCGCTATCGAGATCGTTCGAGCAGAGCCATCTGCTGCTCGGATTTCCCAGTCCGTCGTACCGCGAACCCGACTTCTTCGCGGCGCAGGTGTTCTCAGGGCTGCTGGGTGGGGGCATGTCGTCCCGCCTGTTTCAGGAGGTGCGGGAGAACCGAGGCCTTTGCTACGCGATCTATTCCTCGGCGTGGGGGTTCGCCGATGCCGGTCTGATGGCTGTCCATGCGGCGACCGGCGAGGGCCAAATGCGGGAACTCATTGACGTGGTGGCCGAGGAATTGCGGCGTGCAGCGTCGGAACTGCCAGGGCCAGCCGAAGTGCAGCGTTCGAAAGCGCAGATGAAGGCAGGTTTGTTGATGAGCCTCGAAAGTACGGGCGCACGGGCGGAGCAAATGGCGCGCCAACTGATGCTCGCCGGTCGTCTGCTTCCGACTGAGGAACTGATCGGGCGCGTCGAAGACGTCTCGGCGGAGGGCGTCCGAGCCGTCGCCGAGCGCATACTGACCTCGGCGCCGCCATCGATCGCCGTTGTTGGGGCCGGACGCAAATCTGAGGGGTATGCCGCAGCTGCCGCGCGCAGCCTCGCCGCCTAGAGTGGCATCGAGTTCGATTGAGTCGCGCCGCGATCCAATCAAAGTCGTCAATCACACTCTACTTCATGGAGTTAGGGTCCGACCCGATGGTCTTCTTGAGGTCCACAGCGCCGGAAACGTCGCCCGTCCTGTACGGTCGCGGCCTCTACCTGCGCCCGCCTCATCCGAACGACTACGCGCAATGGGCCGAACTCCGGGAGGCCAGCCGTCAGCATCTGGTGCCCTGGGAGCCCACTTGGTCGCGGGACGAGCTGTCCCGCACGTCGTTCCGCCGACGTCTGAGGATCTATCAGCGCGACATGGCGGAAGACCTCGGGTACGCCTTTTTCATCTTCCGAGAAGTCGATGATGCACTGCTCGGCGGGCTGACGCTCAGCAACGTCCGGCGCGGTGTGACGCAGGCAGTGACGCTCGGCTATTGGATCGGCGCGCGGTTCGCCAGCCAGGGACGGATGACCGAGGCGGTGCGGGTGATCGTCCCGTTCGTGTTCGACGATCTTCGCCTGCACCGGCTCGAAGCGTCGTGCTTGCCGCACAACGCGGCGTCCATGCGCGTGCTCGAGCGGAACGGTTTTCAGCGTGAGGGGCTGGCGCGCCGCTATCTCAAGATCGACGGAGCTTGGCGCGATCACGTCCTCTATGCGCTGCTCGACGAGGATCGCGTCGGCGGCCGGGGGGGCGGCGCGTGAGCCGTTTTCCGTCGCCCATCCGATCGTTGGTCGTGGCATTGCTCGTGCTCGTCGCCGGCATGTCGGCGCTGCTCTCGGCCGATCCGGCCCGAGCGCTGACGGCGATCGAGGTCGGTGATCAGGACCGCATCGATCTCGCACCGCTCGGACAGGTCAGCGAGGGCCGCGGCGACAGCTTCCAGATCGAGATCGCCGCGGGGCCTGACGGGGTCGCCGGACGTATGGCCGTTCGCACCAGCGCTCCGGGATCCAATCCCAACTGGTTCGTCTTCGCGCTCACCAATCCGACCGACCGTACGGTCGAACGTTGGCTGACGGCGGAGCGCTACTCACTGATCGGATCGGGAGTGATCTGGCCGGATCTCGATGCCCGCCGCATCGAGGGCGTGACGCCGTCGATCGGGTATCTGCCGGAGCGCGTGCGCAGCGAGCGCGCCGATATCTTCCGGCTCACCATCGATCCGGGACAGACCGTCACGTACGCGGTCGAACTGGCGCCGACCCGGTTCGCCGGCCTTCAGCTCTGGAAGCCGCTCGAATACGAAGTGAAGGCGCGCGACCGGCTGCTCTTCAACGGCACGCTGCTCGGCATCACCGGCGTGCTCGGCGTGTTCCTCACCGCCGTGTTCGCGGCCAACCACAAAGCCATCTTTCCGGCCGCCGCCCTCGTCGCATGGTGCGTGCTCGGCTATCTGACGGTTGATTTCGGATCGTTTCACAAGCTGTTCAACCTCAGGGCCGAGGACAACGCCGTCTACCGGGCGGCGACCGAAGCGGCGATGGCAGCGAGCATCGTCATATTCCTCCACACGTTCTTGCGTCTCGGCTCGTGGCACGGCTTCATCCGTATGCTCACGGGCGTCTGGATCGTCGCACAGCTGGCGCTCGTCGGCCTCGCCGTGATCGACCCGCGTCTCGCGGCAACGTTCGCCCGCGTCTCGTTCGTGGTGATCGCCGGCATCGGCGCTCTGATCACGCTGTTCCTGGCGCTTCGCGGCCAGGACCGCGCGCTGATGCTCGTGCCGACGTGGATCCTGTTCCTCGTCTGGATCTTCGGCGTCGGCGTGGCGCTCAACGGGCGGCTCTCCGGCGACCTTGTCGTCTCGGGTCTCCTCGCGGGCCTCGGCCTCATCGTTGTCCTGCTCGGGTTCACCGTCACCCAGTTCGCGTTTCGATCGCAGGAGGCCGGTTACGTCGGCCAGCAGAGCGACGTGGCGCAGAGCGCGCTTGCGATCGATGGGGCAGGCGCCGCCGTCTGGGAATGGAACGCGCGCCGCGACGAAGTTTCGGTCGGCCCGGCTGTCGAAGCGCTGCTCGGTCTTGCTGCCGGTGAGTTGTCGCGGAAGACGGACGAGTTCATGCGGTTCATGCACCCTGCCGACCGCGAGAAATTCCGGCTCTCGCTGTTTGCACTCGCGGACAAGGGCAGCGGCACCATCCGGACGGATTTCCGGCTGCGGCATGCCGACAACTCCTATCGCTGGTTCGATCTCGATGCGGCAACCGTCGGCGCTTCCGAGCAGCGCGCCGTGCGCTGTGTCGGCCTGATGCGCGACATCACCGACACCAAGCGCTCGCAAGAGCGGCTGATGCACGATGCCGTGCACGATGGACTGACGAAACTGCCGAACCGGCAACTCTTCCTCGACCGGCTGGCCAACGCCGTGAAACGGGGGAAGACCGACCCGATGGTGCGGCCGACGGTGCTGTTCATCGACATCGACCGCTTCAAGAGCGTGAACACGTCTTTTGGTCTGGTCGTCGGTGATAGCCTTCTGCTGACGGTCGCCCGGCGTATCGACAAGCATCTCGGTCCCGACGATACGCTCGCGCGCGTCGGTGGGGACCAGTTCGCCATTCTGATGCTCGGCCAGCACGAGCCGCGAGAGCTCGCAATGCTGGCGGAGCGCATCCGCCGGAGCCTCAGAGCGCCGATCAAGATCGTCGGGCAGGACGTCGTGCTGACGGGCTCGATCGGCATCGCCATCGACGACGGCTCGTCGGGTCCGGACCACGATCTTCTGAAGGAAGCCGAGATCGCGATGTTCCGCGCCAAGCGCGAGGGCAACGACCGGATCGAGATCTTCCGCTCCGACATGCGGGTCGGCGCGGACGACGTGGGCGTGATCGAGAGCGACCTTCGCCAGGCGATCGAGCGCAAGCAGCTCAAAGTCTTCTATCAGCCGATCGTCTATCTGCCGACGGAGGAACTCGTCGGTTTCGAGGCCTTGCTGCGCTGGGACCATCCGAAGCGCGGACGCATCGACCCGGGCGAGTTCGTGAAGCTCGCCGAGCAGTCGAACCTGATCGGCGAACTCGGCCTTTACGCGCTCAACCGCGCGCTCGCCGATCATGCTGTGTGGCTGAAGGAGCTGCCGCGTCCGGAGCGTCCGCTGTTCGTTTCGATCAATGTTTCGGCGCGCCAGATCTTCCGCACCGAACTCGTCCAGGAACTCCGCCAGGCGCTCAATGCGGCGACGATCCAGCGGGGGACGGTCCGGCTCGAAGTGACCGAGTCCGTCGTCATGGAGAACCCCGAGCAGGCGACCGAAGCGCTCAGCTGGCTGAAGGCGACGGGCGTCGACCTGGCGCTCGACGATTTCGGAACCGGATACTCCTCGCTCGCCTATCTGCAGCGCTTCCCCGTCGACACCATCAAGATCGATCGCTCGCTCGTCGAGCAGGGTGTCGTCGACACCGCGGGTGCTGCGATCGTCCGCTCGGTGGTCGCTCTCGCGGCGGAACTCGGCAAAAAGGTCGTCGCCGAGGGCATCGAAGAGGGCGAGGACGCCGCGTTCCTGCGCTCCATCGGATGCGAATACGGGCAGGGATTCTATTTCGGCGAGGCGATGCCGGAGCGTGATGTCGTCACGCTGCTCCGTTCGCTGCGCAAGACCGAAAGCAAGCTGAGGCGGCGCGGGTTCTTCCGCACCAAGTCGGCGCCCGATGCCGCCAAGACGGCCGCCCGTCGTGCGGAGCGGAAGGCTTCCGCCGCTGCGGCGGCTGCCGCTGCTGCTTCGGCGGATGCGCCGCCGCTGCCCGCTAATGAAGAGCCGGCACTCGCCGCAGCCGACCAGAGCCGTGCACCGGCGCCCGCGGCGAAGACGTTGAGTCAGTTGCCGGCCAGCAAGATCCGCGCGCGTCGCCCGGCACCGGCCGGGCCGCCGCCCGTGGCTCCGAGCAACGGCGCGACGAGAACGGCTCCGTCACCGCCGCCCTTTGCTGCGCGCCTCGATGGGCTTCCGTCCGGTCAGCGGCCGGGTGGACCTCCAACGCAGCCCCCGCCGCTCGGCCCGCGCGCCAACGGGCCGAGCCTTCCGCCTTTGCCGTCCGCAGCGGCCGAGCCGAATGTTGCCGCTCTGACGACGGCACTGGCGGACGCCGTGACGGCCTCGATGCCACCTGAAGGCGAGCGGGCGCCGGCCGCCGCCTCTGCCAACGGTCCGCCGACATTGCCACCTGGACTCGCATCGGCGCCCTACATTCCGCCGCTGCCGCCCGGCGCTCCGGCTGGGCCCGCAAGTGCTCCGCCGCCGTTCGCGTCGCCGCTCGGGTCGAGGCCGGCGGCTTCGCTTTCCGCCTTGCCGCCGCTGACCCTGCCACCTCTGCCGGAGGCACCGGCGACGACGCGACCGACCCAGCCGACGGCCGGAACCGGTGCTGCGCGCAAGTCGCATCTGCCGGCTGCGCTCGCGCGCAGCCTGTCACGGCTTGCCGGGGAGGACGGCGGGAAAACCTGACGGCCAGAGGCCTCAGGCGTGGCCGGCTTCGCTCACGAGGTGAGAGAGGTCGATGCCAATTTTCGAAATGGCCCGCTCGTATTTCGACTCGAGGTCGGAATCGAAAATGATGTCGGCGTCGGCCGGGCAGTTGAGCCAGCCGTTGGCCTGAATCTCGCTTTCGAGCTGACCCGGTGCCCAGCCGGCGTAGCCGAGCGCCAGCATGGCCCGGCGGGGGCCTTCGCCCGCCGCGATGGCGCGCAAGATGTCGATGGTCGCCGTGAGGCAGACCTTGTCGTCGATCGGGAGTGTCGATTCCTCGGCGAAGTAGTCGGCGGTGTGGAGGACGAAACCCCGCACGGCATCGACCGGCCCGCCGACGTGGACGGCCTTGCCGGCCACGTCATGGGGCAGGCGGTCGACATCACCGTCCGGCAGAAGCTCGAGCTGCTCCAGCAATTGCGGAAATGTGATGTGGTCGGCGCGCTGATTGATGATCAGACCCATGGCGCCGTCCTTCGTGTGGGCACACATGTAGATCACCGAGCGGGCGAACCGCGGATCGCGCATGGTCGGCATGGCGATGAGAAGCTGACCGTCGAGGTAGCTGCCCTTCGCTTGCCGGCGTGACTTTCGCGCTGCATTCATGGACGCAAGCTTACCCTTCGGTCGTCGAGGCTGTGAAGCCGGGATCGCACATATGGCAGACGCACCTTCCTCATCATCCGATGCCACGTCTCGGTCAGGCCGGAAGCGGCGCCGCGGATTGGCAAAACGCCTAACGGTGGCAATCCTTTCCCTCATCGCTCTCGAAGGCGTGGCGGCGCCGTCCGCCGGGGCTGCGGATGGCCTGGCTTCCGCATGGCATGCTGCCTACAACTCCAAAGTGCGGCTCGTCGGCGGGTTGGCTACGGCGCCGACCGGCGGCAGCCTCAAGACGTTCGCGGGCGTCGAACTCGCGCTGCAGCCCGATTGGAAGACTTATTGGCGAATGCCGGGTGACTCGGGTGGTCTTGCGCCGACGTTCAGCTTTGAAGGTTCGCGCAACCTCGCCGACGCAACGGTGCTCTATCCGGTG
>Ga0073934_10012184_pt1 | contig 10197 bp, 6 predicted proteins | sample LarsenN4metaG_FD_76834 | JGI IMG/M metagenome (GOLD analysis project Ga0073934, IMG submission 76834) | Hot spring sediment bacterial and archeal communities from British Columbia, Canada, to study Microbial Dark Matter (Phase II) - Larsen... ... | reverse complement strand
TCCGCCTGCGCGACCTCGGCCCGGCGGGCACGCGACTCACCATCGTGTATGGCGAGGCGCTCGATGCGGCGGGCGACGTGACGCAGGAGAACGTGCGGCACAGCCCGCTGGCGCCGCCGCGCGACCCGCCCGTCCCCTTCCAGACCGACGTCGTGATCTCCGCGGGCGACGGCGCGGCCTTCGAGCCCCGGCACGGCACGAAGGGCTTCCAGTACGTGCGCATCGAGGGACATCCCGGACCCCTCGATCCGGCGTCGATCGCGAGCGTGGTCGTCCACAGCGACCTCCGGCGCATCGGCGGCTTCGCCTGCTCCGACGAGCGGATCGAGCGCCTCCACCGCGCCGCCGACTGGAGCTTCCGCGGCAACGCCTGCGAGATCCCGACCGACTGCCCGACCCGCGAGCGCTCGGGCTGGACGGGCGACTGGCAGATCTTCGCCGGCACGGCCGCGTACCTCTACGACGTCACGGACTTCTCCGCGAAGTGGCTGCTCGACGTGGCGGCCGAGCAGCGGCCCGACGGCGCGGTGCTGCACATCGTGCCCGACCCCCACGACATGGAGGCGCCCGGCCCGGACTTCTGGCGCGACATGCAGGGCTCCGCCGGCTGGGGCGACGCCGTGGTGCACGTGCCCTGGGAGCTGTACCTCGCGACGGGCCGCACGGACCTCCTCGCCTCCGGCTACGAGGCGATGCAGCGCTGGGTCGACTTCGCGGCCCGGCGGGCCGCCACGGGGCGACACCGGTCGCGGACCCTGCGGAGCCCCGAGCCGCTCCCCCACGAGACGTACCTCTGGGACAGCGGCTTCCACTTCGGCGAGTGGCTCGAGCCCGGCGTCGAGATGGAGGGCGTCTTCCGGCGGCTCCTCACCGAGGACCACGGCCCGGTGGCGACGGCGTACCTCCACCGCTCCGCCGATGAGCTCGCGCGCATCGCGGCGCTGCTCGGCGACGCGGCAGCGGCCGAGCGCTACCGCGCACTCGCTGCGAACGTGCTCGAGGCCTGGCGCCGGGAGTTCGTGGGCCCCGACGGGCGGATCGAGCCCGCGACGCAGGCGAACCTCGTGCGCGCCCTCGCCTTCGGGCTCGTGCCCGAGATCCACCGCCAGCGCGTCGTGGACGACCTCGTCGCGCTCGTCCGCGCCGCAGGCACGCACCTCGGCACGGGCTTCCTCGCCACGCCGTTCCTGCTGCCGGTGCTCGCCGACCACGGCCGGCTCGATCTCGCGTACGCGCTGCTGTTCCAGGACACCGAGCCCTCCTGGCTCGCCATGATCGACCGCGGCGCCACCACGATCTGGGAGGACTGGGACGCCTTCCGACACGGAGGCGCGTCGCACTCCCTGAACCACTACAGCAAGGGCGCCGTGATCTCGTTCCTGCACCGGCACGTGGCCGGCGTGCAGATCGTCGAGCCGGGCTACCGGCGCTTCCGCGTCGCCCCGCGCCCCGGCGGCGGCATCACCTGGGCCCGCACGCACCACGACTCGCCCCACGGCCGGATCGAGGTGTCGTGGCGGCTCGCGGGCGGGCGCGGGGAGCTCGAGGCGACGGTGCCGGCGGACACGGAAGCCGAGCTCGTGCTGCCCGACGGGAGCACGGAGACGCTGCGCGCCGGGCGGCACCGCCGGAGCTGGGCGCCGTGAGGCCGCGCTCCCGGGACGCGGAGCCGCCGGCGAGCGCGCTGCGAGAGCGCCGGGCCGCGCCACCCGGTGCGCCGCGCCACGGCGAGCGCCGCGGCCGCGCAGCGAGCCGCAGGCGAGCCGACCCGCGAGACCGCAAGGCCGCGCCACCCGGTGCGCCGCGCCACGGCGAGCGCCGCGGCCGCGCAGCGAGCCGCAGGCGAGCGAAGTCCAAGAACGGCAGCCGCCCCGGGACCCTTCGCAGGGCCACCGGGGCGGACCGTCCGAGCGTCACCCCCCCTGGATCGACTCGGAGCGGATGTTCCTCTTTTCGACGGCGGCGCATCGAACTTGAGGGCAATCTGCGGACGCGGTGCGACCGCGGGAGGCGGCAGGCGGCGTGCAGACCCGGCTGACGGACGACAACGTCGCGGAATTCCTGCGCGAACGGGGCATCGGCCCGGGCGCGGGCGGGGCCCGGGTCGAGCCCGCGGGCGACGGCAACATCAACTGGGTGCGGCGGGTGCGCTTCGCGGCGCCCCTGCCCGGGCTCGCCGGCGCCGGCTCGGTCGTGGTGAAGCAGGCCCGGCCCGCCCTCGAGCGCTTCCCGGAGTACGAGGTCACCACGGAGCGCATCGTCTTCGAGGCGCGGTACTACGTGGAGGTCGGGCCCCTCGACCGCGAGGCGCTCTGCCCGCGCGTCCTGCACTTCGACGAGGCCGAGCGCGTGCTGGTGCTGGAGGACCTCGGCCCGGTGCCGCGCCTCGACGCCGCCCTCGCGAGCGCCGCGGACGCGGGCGCCGCGGACGGCGCGCTGGCCCGCGCCGCCGAGCGCCTCGGCGGGTTCCTCGGCGCGGTGCACGCCGCCACGCGCGAGGCCGCGCCGCGCCTCGCCCCCCGCTTCGCGAACGACGCCATGCGCCGCCTCCACGGGGATCACATCTTCGCGTTGCCCCTGCGCGAGAACGACTTCCCGCTGGCGCCTGGCCTGCGCGCGGCGGCCGAGCGGGTGTGGAAGGATGCGGAGCTCGTCGCAATCGCCGGCGAGGCCTACGAGCGCTACCTCGGCCCCGGCCGTGCGCTCGTCCACGCCGACGTGCAGGCGGGCAACGTCCTCCTCACCGGCGGCGGCCCGAAGCTCCTCGACGCCGAGATCGCCCACGTGGGCGATCCCGCCTTCGATGCCGGCACGCTCCTCGCGCACCTCGCCGCGCCCTTCGTGGCGCGCGGCGACGCCGCCGCGGCGGCGCCGCTCGTGCGCGCGCTCTGGCGCGGCTACGCGGACGCGGGCGGCGACGCCGCGTTCCCGGACGCCGTGCGCTACGCGGGACTCGAGGCCCTGCGCCGCTCGATCGGCGCGGCGCGCATGCGGGCGACGCAGGAGGAGGCGGGCGCCCTGCGCGTCCTCGACGCGGCGGTGGGGTGGATCCGGACGCCCGCGCACGAGCCGGCGTCGCTCTAGGGCGTGGCGCGATCGCCGCGCCGGCCGGGGTGCCGGCCGCCGGATGGGGGCGCTCAGTCCAGCGGCTTCGGGGGCGCCCCCACCTGGAACGTGCGCTGCAGCCAGAGCCGGAAGCGGAAGAGCTTCCCGAGCGGCCAGTGGATCGCGAGCACCACCGGCCGCGGCAGCTTCTTGAGGATCGGGAACTTGGTGGCGAAGTACTTGGTGGCGATCGCGCCCAGCACGTTGCCGGCGATCTCGTAGCGGCGGTCCATGTACTCGGGGCGGAAGGTGTCGACGACCAGCACGAGGCGCGTGCGGTCGGTGAAGTTCCAGGCGTAGTGCCGGCGCGCGATCTGGAGCGCGAGCACGTCGCCCTCCTTCCAGCACTTGCGCTCGCGGCCGACCTGGATGCCGATGTCCGGCAGGTCGCCCGGCACCACGAGGCCGAGGTGGCTGCGCACGATCGCGTTGGTGTCGCCGAAGTGCGCCTTGATGCGCGTCCTGGGCTCGAGCACCGCCACCTGGGCGAGGCACATGCCCGGGATGCGGCTCACCACGGAGTCGATCACCGGGAACTTCTTGCAGTTCTCCTCGTAGCGCAGGAAGTACGAGTACAGGTTGACCGTGCGCCAGCCCTTCTCGGAGTAGCGGTAGGGCGTGAAGTTGGCGCCGATCTCGTGGCCGTGCTCCGCGTAGTAGGCTTCCACCTCGCGGCGGATCGCCGCGTAGTTCTCGCGCAGCAGCTTCGTGCCGGGCAGCGTCTCCACGTCGTAGAAGCAGGGCTCGCTGCCCTTGTACCAGCCCGGAGCGACGTAGTAGAAGACGGGCTCCGGCTGCTTCGGCCCGGCTGCGACGGGCGGGGAGGCGACGTTCCGATGCACCGCCGTGGACATGGCGCTCCGGTCTCCCTGGGCCGCCCGCGGCTCGGCGCGCGGGACCGGCGTCGAGCATCCTCCCACGGCGCCGCTGCCCTGTCCATCGCCGTGTCGGCCGCCCGCCGTCGGGCCGCGGTCGCGGCGCCGGCCGCGGCGTCCCGGCCGTGAGCGGCCCTCGCACGGACTGCCGCCACTTCCGCGGCGACAGACCGTGCCGGTTCCGCAGGCCGTGCGAGGGCTGTGGCGACTACGATGCCATGGGCGTGCGCATCGCCCTGATCAAGCTCGGCGCACGCGGCGACGTGCTGCGCACGACGCCGCTGCTTCCGGCGCTGAAGCGCGCCTACCCGCGCTCCCACGTCACGTGGGTGACGCGCCCGAACGCCGTCGAGCTGGTGGAGGGGCTGCCGGAGGTCGACCGGGCCGTGCCCCTCGACCTGGACGCGCTGGCGTTCCTCCCGGCCGAGCGCTTCGACGTCGTGATCTGCCTCGACAAGGAGCCGGCGGCCACGGGCCTCGCGGCGCGGCTCGACGCGACCGACAAGCGCGGCTTCGTGCTCGGGCCCCACGGCACGCTGCTGCCCGCGAACGCCGACGCCGACTACGCCTACCGCCTCGGCCTCGACGACGAGCTCAAGTTCCGGAAGAACCGGCGCAGCTACCAGGACGTCGTCTTCGAGGCGGCGGGCCTGCGCTTCGCCGGCGAGCCCTACCGCCTCGCGCTGCCGGACGCGGCGCGGGAGCGCGCGCGACACCACTGGATGTCGCTGGGGCTCGCGCCGGGCGAGGCCCTGGTGGGCCTCAACGTCGGCGCCGGCGAGGCCTTCGCCCACAAGGACTGGCGCATCGACGGCTGGGCGGAGCTCGCCGGCCTCGTGCACGAGCGGCTCGGCGCGCGCGTCGCGCTGCTCGGCGGCCCGCGCGACCGGGCCCGGGTCGAGGCGGTGGCCGCGCGCCTGCGCACGCCGTGCCTCGATCCCGGCGCGACGCCGTCGGTGCTCGAGTTCGCCGCGCGCCTCGAGCGCTGCGCGGCGGTGGTGACGGGCGACACGCTGGCGATGCACCTCGCCCTCGCCCTCGGCCGCCGCGTCGTCGCGATCTTCGGCTCGACGGCGCCCCAGGAGGTGGAGCTCTACGGCCTCGGCGAGCGCATCGTGCCGGAGATCGCCTGCCATCCCTGCTACCGCACGGAGTGCGACCTCGCGCGCACCTGCGCCGACGCGGTGGCGGTGGAGACCGTGCTCGAGGCGGTGGTGCGCGCCCTGGCGGGCGCCGGGACGCCCGGCCGGGGGCCGGCGCGGTGAAGACGCTGGTCGTCGTCCCCACCTACGACGAGGCCGACAACGTGGTCCCCCTGCTCGAGGCGATCGGGAAGCTCGGCGTCCCGGACCTCGAGGTGCTGGTGGTGGACGACGCTTCGCCCGACGGCACCGCGGACGCGGTGCGCGCCTTCGCGCGCGCGAATCCGTGGGCCAGCGTGCTCGTGCGGAGCGGCCCGCGCGGCCGCGGCCTCGCGGGCCGGGAGGGCTACCTCGCGGCGCTCGCGCGCGGCGCCGACTTCGTGCTCGAGATGGACGCCGATCTCTCCCACGACCCGGGCTCCATCCCCGATCTCCTCGCCGCGGCGCGCGAGCACGACGTCGCCCTGGGCTCGCGCTTCGTGGGCGGCGGACGCGACGTCGACCGCGCGCTCTGGCGCCGCCTGCTGACGCGCGCCGCGAACGCGTACATCCGTGTCGTCTTCGGCATCGGCGTGCGCGACGCGAACTCCGGCTTCCGCTGCTTCCGCCGCGCCGCGCTCGAGGCCCTCGATCCGGCGAGCCTCGCGTCGACGGGACCGGCCATCGTGCAGGAGGTGCTGTTCCGGGCCCACCGCCGGGGCCTGCGCGTCGTGGAGGTGCCGGTGGTGTTCCGGGAGCGCCGCCGCGGCGGATCGAAGCTCGGCTGGCCGGCGCTGTGGCAGGGCTACGTCACCGTCCTGCGTCTGCGGCTGCGCGAGCTGCGGGCCGGGCGGCCTTGAGCGAGCCCTGCGATCTGTGCGGCGGCGCCGACTTCGCCCTCTACGCGCCGCGGATGTACGCCCTCGACGGTCGCGCGCACGATCTCGTGCGCTGCCGCGGCTGCGGGCTGGTGCAGGTCCGGCCCCTCCCCGATGCCGCCGCCGTGGCCGCGCTCTACGGGGACGACTACTTCGACGAGGACTACGACAGCCTGCTCTCGGCCGACGGCTACTTCGAGAGCGCCGCCCGGCTCGCGCCGCGCTACGCGGCGCTGCTCGACGCGATCGAGGCGCTGGAGCCGCGGGGCGCGCTGTTCGAGGTGGGCGCCGCCGGCGGCTTCTTCCTCCGGCTCGCCCGCGAGCGCGGCTGGCGGGTGCGCGGCGTCGAGATCACGGCCGCCGGCGCCCGGCACGCCCGGGAGGTCCTGGGGCTCGACGTCGAGCGTCGCGCCTTTCCCGACCCGGCGCTCGCCGCCGAGCCCTCCGACGTCGTGTACATGGGCCACGTGCTCGAGCACCTGCGCTCGCCCGCGGCCGGGATCGCGGCGGCCCGCACGCTGCTGCGGCGCGGCGGCCTCCTCGTGATCGAGGTGCCGAGCTACGTCGACTCGCCGTACCATCGCGCCTTGCGGCGGGCCGTGCCGTGGCTGCGCGCGGCGGGGGCCGTCCCGCCCGACCTGCTGCGCGCGCTCAAGTTCCCGGGGCCGGGCGAGACGATGCGGCCGTATCACCTCTACGAGTTCCGCCGACGCACCCTCGTGTCGATGCTCGCGCGCCAGGGCTTCCGCACGCTGCGCACGGAGTCGCGGGTGCCGAAGCCCCACGGCGTGGCCTCCGCGCGGGATCCGCTGCGGCGCCTCGTGTCGCTCGGGTTCGACCTGCTCGACCTCGGCGCCCGCCGGCTCGGCCTGCCGGGCGGGAACCTCGCGGTCTTCGCGCGCCATGCCGGCTGAGCCGGGCGCGGCGGCGCCCGGCGGCGGGGGCGCGGCCGTCCGGGGCTCGGGCCCGGCCACGGCCGCCGGGCTCGTGCTCGTGCTGCTCCTGGTGGCCGTCCTCTACGCGCCCGCCCTCGGCTACCCGCTGGTCTCGCTCGACGACCACTACGGCATCGTCGACAACCCGGGCCTGCGCGACTTCTCGTGGCAGGGGCTGCGCTTCCTCTTCTTCGAGGACCAGCGCGACTTCCGCTACTTCCCGGCGGCCTACGCGAGCCTCGCCCTCGACGTCCACCTCTTCGGGATGGACGCCGCCGCCTTCCACCGCACGAACCTGCTGCTCCACCTCGCGAACACCGCCCTCGTCTTCTTCCTCGTGCGGGCGCTCTCGCGCGACGCGCGCGTCGCGCTGCTGGCGAGCCTCCTCTTCGGGATCCATCCGCTCCAGGTCGAGTCGGTGGCCTGGGCGAGCAGCCGCAAGAACGTCCTCTTCCTCTTCTTCTTCCTGCTCTCCGCCCTCGCCTACGTCGCCTTCGTGGGCCGGCGCGCGCGGCAGCCGGCCCGCGCCGCGGCGGCCCTCGGCGCCAGCGTGATGTGCTTCCTGGGCGCGGTGCTGGCGAAGACCACGGCCGTCACGCTGCCGGCCGTGCTGGTGCTGATCGACCTCCACCTCGCGCCCGAGCGGCCGCGCCGGCTGCTCCCGTTCCTGCGGTCCAGCCTGCCGACGAAGCTCCTCTACCTGCCGCCGATCGTCTTCGTCTTCGTCATGACGCAGCGGCTCGCGCGCCGCTCGCCCTACGGCGTCGAGAACGACTTCGGCGTCCTCGACTGGCTCGTGATCGGCGGCCACAACCTCTTCTTCTACGTCTGGAAGACCTTCGTGCCGACGGGGCTCGGGGTCTTCGTGCCGCTCCCGATCACCGCCGACGGCGCCCTGCCCTGGCACCTGCCCGTCTTCGCGCTCGGCGGCGCGCTGCTCCTCGCCCTCTGGGCGTGGAGCTGGCGTCGCTCGCGCACGCTCTTCTTCGCGGCGTCCTGGTACGGGGTGACGCTGCTGCCGATGGTGCTGCTCCAGGCGTTCGTGGACGACGTGCCGATTCTCGTGGCCGACCGGTACTTCTACCAGTCGTCGATCGGCGTCTTCTTCGGCCTCGCGGTCGGCGCGATCGCGCTCTGGGATCGCGCCCGGGGCCCGCGCGCGCGCGAGGACCGGGTCGCGCTGGCCCTCGCGGGCCTCGCGCTCGCCGCCCTGCTCGCCGGCGCCGCGGCGGAGCAGCGGCGCGTCTGGAGCCATACGCTGACGCTCTACCGCCAGACGGTGCGCCACCACCCGAGCGACGCCTTCCAGCACCGGCTCGCCATGGAGTACGCGAACCGCGGCCACCTGCCGGAGGCCTTCGCCGCCCTCGACGCGGCGGACGCTGCGCCCTACCGCGTGGAGTTCGCGAACGTCGCGGCGTACCTCATGCGCATCGGCGAGATCTACCGGCAGAAGGGCGACTTCGCCCGCGCCGCGGCGCTCCACGAGCAGGCCATCGAGGCCACGCCGAACGCCCTCGAGCCCTTCGACGCGCGCACGCCCCTCGCCTGGCTCTACACCGCGCACCTCTGGGAGCAGGCGGGCGACGCCGCCCGCGCGGCGCAGGCCGCGGCACGGGCGCGCACGGCGAAGCTCGACCCGAAGAGCGGCTTCGAGCGCGTCTGGTTCGGCGTCGCGCCCGAGGCCGCCCTGCAGTTCCTGGAGCGGCGGATCTCGCTGGTCCCCGACGACGCGGTGTCGCGCTTCTACCTCGGGCAGCTCCAGCTCCTGATGCGGCAGGCCGAGCGGACGGCGGCGAGCCCGCCGCCGGCGCCGCCTGGGGACGCCCGACGCTGATCGGCGTCAGCGCGGCGGGCGCGCCATGCGGCCGGCGGGCGCGAAGACCTGGAGCCGCGGCATGGGCGGTCCACCGAAGAAGTACGGGATCGCCTGCTCGCCGTAGGGATTGGGGAGGATCTCGAGCGGCACGAAGTCGCGCGGGAAGTCGAAGGCCCGGATGCAGGCGTGCTGGGCCGCCGTCATGTCGCGGCCCAGCAGCAGCCAGGGCTGCGGCCCGCCGGCGGAGCGTTCGATCGCCCAGCAGTTCTGCTCGGGGCTGCGGAACGAGTAGAACGGGAAGCCGGGCGAGCGGCCGCCGAGGTAGTGGACGAGCCCCGGCATGAAGTCGAGGGCGATCACCGGATCCCCCGGCCGGTAGCCCGCCCGCGCGAGCACCTCGCGCAGCCGCTCGAGGAAGGCCTTCGTGCCGGCGTCGACGCGCAGCCCGGGCAGGCCCTCCACGGCATGGCGCTGCCGGTGGAGCGGCGCGGGGAGGCCGTAGGGCCGCTGCACGTGCTGCTCCACGAACAGCACGCTCGTCAGCGCCGCGAGGAGCGCGAGCGACACCCCGGCGAGACGCGGGAAGCCCCGCGGCCGCAGGGCGGTGAGGCTGATCGCGAGCAGCAGGAAGAGCGGCGCCGCGTGGGAGGGAAGCCGCAGCGTGATCGGCACGTTGGTGCCCGCGATCTGGACGGCGGGCAGCGCGAGGAGGAGGAGGAGGAGCGGCGCGAGCGCCGCGCTGCGCGGCGTCGCGGGCTCGGCGTGCCCGCCCGGCGGGGCGTCCCAGAAGACGGCGAGCAGCGCGAGCGACACGAGCGCGAGGAGGAGCAGCGAGGCGTAGAGGTGGAGCAGCCAGGGATGCACGTTGTCGGGGTGGAACTGGAAGACGCCGCGGGTGAGGACGCCCGCGCCCACCACGAGGCCGAGCGTGAGGGCCTCGTCGAGTGCCGCCCGCCGGCGGCGCAGGGCGAAGTAGCCCGCGGACGCGGTGGCCGAGAACGCGATCGCGCTCGCGTAGAGGTTCCAGTGGCTGGCCCAGTCGTGGTCCACGTACACGCGCAGGATGTCGGAGATCGCGTAGCCGGTGAGGGCGTTCACCTCCCGGACCAGCTCCCAGCGCGCGACGAGGGGCGCGAGGCCGCCGTTCGTCGCCACGACGAGGGCGATCGGCGCCGCCGCGCCGGCCAGCGCGCCGGCCACGGCGGGGAGCCGCACGCCGGCGGCGACACCGGGCAGGAACAGCCCGAGCGGCAGCGCGAGCGCCGCGAAGAGCAGCGCGGCGGGGAACTTGACGAAGAGCTGGAGGCCGAGGAGGAGCCCCGCGCCGGCGCCGAGGAGGAGCGCGCGGCGCGGCGCGCCGGCCGAGGGCGGCAGGGCGAGGAGCCGCAGCACGCAGCCGCAGGCTCCGAACGTGCAGAGGTTCGTGAGGTCGTTGTAGCCGAAGCCGCGCGCGCCCACGCCGAG
>Ga0073934_10012182_pt1 | contig 10198 bp, 11 predicted proteins | sample LarsenN4metaG_FD_76834 | JGI IMG/M metagenome (GOLD analysis project Ga0073934, IMG submission 76834) | Hot spring sediment bacterial and archeal communities from British Columbia, Canada, to study Microbial Dark Matter (Phase II) - Larsen... ... | reverse complement strand
GCAGAACGCGGTCCTGGGCAAGGAAGTCTCCCGTCTCACAGAGCGGGCCGACGACATCCGCGGTGAGCATTTCGGCGGCCCGCCGCGTGACGGGCACGATCTCGTGGTAAGAGCCGTAGAGCGTGGGTCGCATCAGGTCGTTCATCCCGGCATCCACGACAATGAAATTCTTCTGCTGCTGGCGCTTCACGTAAAGGACACGGGCGAGCAGCACACCCGCGTCACCCACAATGGCGCGCCCCGGCTCAATCACCAAGCGGAATGGAGTTCCCTCGAGGCGCGCCGCAAGGCCGGCGAAAAGCTGCTCGAGGGCGAAAGGCGGCTCGTCGGCGTAGGGGATGCCGTAACCGCCGCCCACGTCGAGCCATTCCGGTTCGAGACCTTCTGCCCGGATTGCCTCGGCGACGCTCAGTATCTCGTCGAGCGCCTTGAGAAAAGGCTCGACCTCCAAAATCTGCGATCCGATGTGGCAGGCTACGCCGCGCACTTTCAGCCACGGGGACCGCGCCGCGCGCCGATAAAGCTCCACGGCCTCTTCTTTGGGGACACCAAACTTGTGCACGATCTGGCCAGTCGAGATGTAAGGGTGGGTTTCGGCGACGACGTCCGGATTCACGCGCATCGCGATCGCCGCCGGTCGCCCGAGCGCCCGCGCCCGGCTCTCGACCACTTCTAACTCGCCCGCCGATTCCACGTTGAACATCAGGATGCCCGCCGCCAGGCCAGCGTCAATCTCCTCCGCCGTCTTTCCCACGCCGGCGAACACAATGCGTTGGGGGTCCGCCGCCACGCGCTGCGCGCGCGCCAGTTCGCCGCCGGAGACGACATCGAAGCCTGCCCCCGCCTCGCGCAGCAAGCGCAGGATTCGCAGGTTGGAGTTGGCTTTGACGGAATAGCAGATCAGATTCGGGACATGCGCCAGCCCGTCGGCCAGGCGCCGGTAGTTTTCGAGAATGGCGGCAGAACTGTAAACGTAGGTGGGCGTTCCGAACCGCTCCGCCACCTCCTGGAGCAAGACGCGGCCGCAACAGAGCTGGTTCGATTGGTAGTCAAATGACGCCATCAGTCAGTTGTCCACTCTCCGTGGGCGGGCTGCGACCACAGGATGAGGGTCTCGCGAAAAACCGGAGCCATGGCCGGAACCCCTCGGAGGCCGGGAAGCTGTCTGTTTCACCGCACGCGGACGAGCAATAGGGTCTGGTCGTCGCGCCGAGGCCGGCCCGCCTCGAAGCGCGCGACGGCGGCGAAGATGGTTTCCAGAATCTCTTCCGTCGGCCGCTGGGCATTCTCCCGCAGGACTTGCTCCAGGCGGCGCGTGCCGAATTCCTCCTGCTCGGGATTGGCAGCCTCGCCCAAACCGTCGGAGAAGAAGGCGAGCAGATCGCCCTTTTCAAGGGTAACCAGGGTCTCCTGGTATTCGGCATGGGCCAGCAATCCCAGCGGCACGCCTTCGGCGCGAATCGGTCGCGACTTTCCGTGCCGCACCAGGATGGGCAGGGGCATGCCGGCATTCACCAACCGCAGCGTGCGGGTCCCGGGTTCCCAGAGCGCATAGGCCAAGCTTACGAAATGGCCTTCGATCTTCCGCTCGACCAGCATCAGGTTGAGCTGGCGCAGCATGTCGGAAGGCGGCAGCCTGAGTGGGGCCAGACTGCGCAGAATGCCCAGCGTCATGGCTCCGTAAAGAGCGGCAGGTGCGCCCTTGCCGCTCACGTCGCCGACGGTGAGCACGTGGCGGTCCTTGCCGTACTTGAGGAAGTCATAGAGGTCGCCCCCCAGTTCCCGGGCGGGCAGAAAGCGCGCGCACATCTCCAGCCCCGGCAGGTTGGGGCAGACCGCCGGCATCAAGTGGAGCTGGATTGCGCGCGCCCGCTCCAGGTCGCGCTCCATGCGCGCCTCGCTGCGGACCACACGATCGTAGAGCCGGGCATTTTCGATCGCCACGGCGATCTGCGGGGCGAGCGTGGTAAGCAGCCGCCGGTGCTCGTCGGTGAAGTAATTCAACTGCGGGCTTTCCAAATCGATCACGCCGATTACCCGGTCGCGGTAAATGAGGGGAACCGTCATTTCCGAACGGGTCTCGGGATTGGTGTTGATGTAGCGCGGATCTTTGCTCACGTCGGGGACGACCACTGTCTGGCGGAGGCTGGCTGCTGCGCCGACGATCCCTTCTCCGAAGTTCACCGCGCACTTATCCGGCAGCCGCTCGTCCTCCCGCAGCGAGATCACGGCGTTGTAAGTTTTGGTCTGCTCATCCTCCAGCAGGATGCTGAAGCGGTGGTAATCAATGAGCTGCTTGGTGAGGCTCCCCACCTTCCGCAGCAAATTGTTGAGGGCCAGTTCGGAGCTGAGCTCGCGGCTGATTTCGTTCAGCAGTTGCAAGGTCTTCGCCTGGCGGACGCTGCGGCGGTAGAGGCGCGCATTCTCGATCGCCATAGCGATGCGGCCGGCGAGGAGTTCCAGCAGGTTCTGGTGGGCCTCGGTGAAAAAATCCGGCCAGGGGGCTTCCAAATCGACCACCCCGATCAGACGGTTCTTAGTAATCAGCGGCACGGCCAGCTCCGAGCGCACCGAGGCCAGCGACTGAATGTAGGCGGGATCCTCGCGCACGTCCCCCACGCGGACCGAGCGACGCGTCTGGGCGGCGCGACCGACGATGCCTTCCCCTACCTTGATGCGCAGGCGCCGGGTGACCTCTTCGGGATGGCCCAGGCTGAAGCGGACTTTCAACTCCTGGGTCTTTTCGTTGAGGAGGAGGATCGCGAACACCTCGTAATCCACCACGCGCTTGACGATTTCGGCGATCCTCACCATGAGCTCGTCGAGATCAAGCGTTGAGTTGATCCGCTCGCTCACTTCGAGGAGGAGCGTGAGGAGTTCGGTCAGCTCCAGAGGGCGGACGGCCGGCTGGTCAGCCCCGTTCATTGGACACCGCCCAACAGGACGGCCACAGCCTGATTGGCCCGCGCGGATGCGCACATGATGGGCATGGTTGACCGTTCATTGTAACATAGCGACGGGACGCCCTCGGGCGGCGTGCGGAGCCGATCCGCACGTTACTTCTCCCAGGGCAGATTCGATCTTGCACCTGAGCCGCAAGGCATTTGACAAGCTGGTGGAACAGGCGGTGCAACAGCTCCCCCGGATTTTCCGGGAGAAGCTCACCAACATAGCCATTGTGGTTGAGGATGTGCCGCCCCCTCGCCTGCGCCGCGGAGCCCCCCTCCTGGGAATTTTCCAGGGCGTGCCCATGACCGAGAAATCGACCTTCCAAACCGCTCTGCCCGACCGCATTGTGATCTACCAGAAGAACATTGAGGCCCTGTGCCGGACCGAAAAGCAAATGCGGCGCGAAATACGCCTTACCCTGCTCCACGAGCTGGGGCACTACTTCGGACTGAGTGAAGAGGAACTGGAAGATGTTTGAAGGCCGGAACCTAGCGACGGCACTCCCTTATAATGGCATGGGATGTTGATTCTGGCGGTCAATACCACGAGCGAAGCGGGTGGCGCGGCCCTCTACGAGGACGAGCAATGTCTGGCAAGCGTAAGCAATGATGGCCCGGCCAACAAGTACTCCGTCTCGCTTTTCGAAATGGTCGAGCGCCTCCTCGCCGAGGTCAACCGACGGGACACCTCTCCCCTCGGGGGTTTGGCGGATATCGAGCTCTATGCCGTGGCCAATGGTCCCGGATCTTTTACCGGAATCCGCGTGGGCCTGGCGGTGGCACAGGCATGGGCGACGGCTTTCGCCAGACCGGTGAAAGGTATCTCTGTGCTCGAGGCAATGGTCGAGGCGGCCCAGCCCCCGACCAGTCATGCCCTGCCGATTCTCGACGCCCACCGCGGCGAGTTCTATTTGGGCATGTTTCAAAAAGGCGCCGGCGCGCGATGGATCCCAGCCGGTCAGGGATTGGTCCTAAAGCAGGAGGCATTGAAGCGGCAGGTCCACGAGCAATTACGCGCCGGCCAGGACTTCACAGTTCTCGCGCGGGCCCACGACCAGGCCACGCTGGCCCTGCGCGCCGGCCTTCCCGATTGCCTTCGCTGGCGAACGGTTGAGGGACCGCTTCTGGAAGCTATCGCCCGGATAGCTCGTCGCGCCGCGCGGGAAGGGGATCTCGAAGCCCCTGGCCAGTTGGACGCATACTATATCCGCCGCACGGACGCAGAGTTGAATTTGGCAAGATGAAGAATGAGGGAGGAGTTGGGTCTCATCGCCGTCCCGGCGGCGCATGGGGACGGAAGAGCTGGCTGCCGAAGCAATCATGGTTGGCTGAACGCTGCTATCCGAAAGCTGGGAGCTATGTGAGAATTCGCCTCGCCACCAAAGACGACCTCCGCGGTATTCTCGCCATTCAGCAGAAGAGTCCCGAGGCGGCCCGCTGGACCGCGGGCAACTACGAGCGGTTGCTCGACGATGCCGGTGGCAAAATCATCGTGGCCGACCTGCCCACGATGGACCCGCCCAAGCTTCTGGGCTTCGCAGCCTTCCACCGCATTATTGACGAGGTGGAGCTGCGCAATATGGCGGTCGATCCCAACCATCGCGAGCAGGGTATTGGCCGGGCCCTGCTCGTGGCGGCACGCGACCGCATGTTGATGGCAGGTGCCAAGCGGGTCTTCCTGGAAGTCCGTGCTTCGAACAAAGCAGCCCAATCGCTCTACTACTCCCTGGGATTCGCCATTCACTCTATTCGCAAGGACTATTATCGCGACCCGCCAGAAGACGCACTGGTGCTGGTACTCGAACTCTCTCCCCCGACCGTGCTTCCGCCCAACTGGAAAGTCCCTTGAAGCGGCTTAGTGCTGAGTACTCAATAAGATAACGACGCCTACGGCCAATCCCAGTTTCCCTTGAACCGTGATTAGGGCTATGTTAGGCTGGCATGTGGTCGAGCGTAACCAGCAGGAGGTGAGATGCCCATGAGCAACCTGGCCGAGGCCATCCGGGAGCAGTTGATGGCCAGCAGTCCTGAATACCAACGCCTCCGTGAAGAGCACGCCCGCTACGCCGCCCGGCTCGAACAATTGGCCGCCAAACACTACTTGAGCGAAGAGGAACAGATGGAACAAGTCCGCCTGAAGAAGCTCAAGCTGCGGGTCAAGGACCAGATGGAGATGCTGGTCCAGAAAGCGCGCGGGGCCTAGGCTGGACCAAAGCTCCGTTGGGGATGAGCCGCCGGCCGAAGAGGGTGAGTGGATACTGGCCACGAGGAGTGATTCCTTCCCGCTGGTAGAACCCGGACATCCATGGTGAAAGAGGGTTATTGGTACGGGCTGCCGCTCGTTCTGATCGCGGGCGGTCTTATTGGTCTCCGCCTGTACGGGCTGGGAGCGTTCTTCCTCATCCTGGGCCTTTTGGTTTTGAATTTCTTCCGCGACCCGGAGCGCTCCATCCCCGCCGAGCCCGGAGCGATGGTTTCGCCCGCGGACGGTCGCGTCGTCCAAATCGCCGACGACGAATACGGCGGCCGCCCCTTCCGCCGAGTGAGCATCTTCATGTCTCCGCTCGATGTTCATGTCAATCGCTCGCCGATCCCGGGCACGGTCACCGCCGTGTCCTACCGAAAGGGCGCGTTTCACGTGGCCTCGCTCGCGCGGGCCTCGGTTGAAAACGAGCAGAACGTCTTTACCGTCGAGGGCGAGGAAGGGGTCGTAGTGGTCAGACAAATCGCCGGCCTGCTGGCCCGCCGGATCGTCTTTTGGAAGCGCCAGGGAGACTCCTTGGCGCGTGGCGAGCGCGTCGGACTGATCAAGTTCGGCTCCCGGGTGGACGTACTGGTTGACCCAGGGGTTGAAATCCGAGTCAAAGTGGGCGACCATATCCGGGCTGGGAGTGACATCGTTGGATACGTCCGAGCCAAGTCCCCTGCCGGCTAAGCGCTCAGGCTTGCGCCGGGGGATCTACATCCTGCCGAGTCTGTTCACCGTCGGAACCCTTGTGTGTGGTTATTACGCGATCCTCTCGACATTGCGGGGAACGGAGCTGATGGCCGCTGGGGTGGCCAGCGCGCTGAGCATGGCTGCCTTTGACAGCGCGGCCAAAGCCATCGGCTGGGCGGTCGTGTTTGACGGGCTCGACGGACGCATCGCCCGCCTCACCAATTCCTCCTCGGATTTCGGCCGGGAGTTCGACTCGCTGGCAGATGTCATCGCCTTCGGCGTTGCGCCCGCGTTCCTGGCCTATGCATGGGGAGTTCGGGCAGTGGATGGGATTGAAGGTCCTGAGTCCCTGCAATATTTCCGGCGACTCGGGTGGATCATCACTTTCATGTTTGCCATTTGCGGCGCGGTGCGCCTGGCGCGATTCAACATTGACAGCACCAAGGGCGCCGGCACTCGCCGATACTTCATTGGCCTACCTATCCCTGCGGCGGCCGGCGTCCTGGCCGCCTTCGTCCACTGGGGCAAGGATCCCCTGAGCGAGTGGGCCTACGGAGTGCTATGGCTGGGTACCATTGCGGTGCTCGCCCTGCTGATGGTCAGCCGCATCCGTTATTACAGCTTCAAGGCGTTCGATCTCCGCCGTCGGCGGCCCCATGTGACGATTATCATTATGGGTCTGATTCTCTGGGCGATCTGGGCATTTTCCGAGCCCGTGCTCCTCACCATCGCCCTCACCTACGGCCTCTCGGGACCGCTCGGGCGCATCTCCTCTCGCTTCCGCACCCATCCCCCTGCGCCGGAAGAGGTGCATGCCTCATGATGCGTCAACCGACGGGCAAACCGAACTATCGAGTCGGTCTGGCGGGGGCCTCATCCCTCCTCGGCCAGGAAATCCTCCGGGTTCTCAAGGCGCGCGACTTTCCGGTCGAGCGCCTCACCACCTTCGAGGCCGAGCAGGAGGAGCCCGAGCTTCCGGTGCTGGACCTTTCCGACCATCTCGGATTTGAGGAGGCCGGCGAGGAGGTGACGCCCGGCTGCTTGGACGTTCTGTTCTTGGCCGCCCGGCCCCGCTCGAAAGCGGGCGAACCCTCGCTTCTGGGGAAGGCGCTGGAAGCGGCCGGATTCACCCAGGGCGCCCCCGCCCAAACCTCCTGTCTCGTGATTGATTCCGCCGAAGCCCTCAGCGACGTGCCGGGAAGGACTCTGCACATACCTTCCCTGGAGGATGCCAACCCGCCTCTGCCGCTCGTTTCGGTGGCCCAGATCCTCGAATCTCCGCACCCCGCCACGATCGTGCTCAGTAAGCTCCTGCTGCGCCTTGCGCGTCGCTTTACCGTGAAGAACTGCGTGGCGCAAGTTTACCTTCCCGCCTCCGAGATGGGGCCCGGCGCCATCGAAGAACTGCAGAAGCAAACGGTGAATCTCCTGAGCTTCCAGAAAATCCCGCAGCGGATTTTCGGGGCGCAACTGGCCTTCAACCTGCTTTCCCGCCTGCCCGGAAAACATGCTGCGGAAATCAGCGCCGTCGAATCCCGGATTCGCCGTGAGCTTCGGCAGTACCTCGCGGCTCATCTCCCCCCACCGGCCCTCCAGTTTTACCACGTAGCCGTGTTCTATTCCCTGGCCTTTTCGGTTTTTGTGGAGTTGGAGGAGAAATATACGGCGGAAGCGGTCGGCGCCGCCCTCGCCGGAGAGCGCGTCACGATTCGCCGACGCTCGGAGGCGGCTCCCACGCAAGTCGAAGCCGCGGGAGCCGAAGGCATTCTCCTGGATGCAATCACGAGCGACCCCGACCGTCCCAACGGATTCTGGATCTGGGCGGCCGTGGATAATATCCGTCTGGCTGCGGAAAATGCGGTGGAAATCGCGGAAACTCTTTTACCCTCCCGTCATGCGCACCAATGATCCGAGTGCACGCATCCACTGGCCGAGAGATTTGCCTTTTGACCTTAGCCGTTTGCCTTCTGCCTCTATTTTCGTGTGGCTACCGCGTGGCAGGGCGCGGCGACCGCTTGCCCCCCGATGTCAGGACCATCGCCATCCCCGTCTTTATCAATTCCACGCGCCAGTACAAAATCGAGCAGCGCGTTTCGGCCGCTCTCACGCGGGAGTTCATCGCGCGAACGAGGTACCGGATTACCTCTGACCCGGCTGCCGCCGATGCCGTGTTGAAAGGCGAGATCAAGGATGCGCGCGCCGGCGTCATCGCTTTCGACCAGGCGACGGGACGTGCCACGACCCTTCAAGTTCAGGTCACTGCCCATGTCGACCTGATTGATCAGCGCTCGAAGAAGGTCCTTTTCTCCAACCACAACTATATTTTTCGCGAGCAGTATCAGGTCAGCCAAAATCCGTCCACACTGTTTGAGGAGCAAGACCCCGCCCTTGACCGCCTCGCGCGCGATATGGCCCGCACCCTGGTGACGGAGATTCTCGAGAATTTCTGACGCTGCCCCTTTCGGCGCTGCTTACAAATCGGGACGATGCGGAGTAAACTGGTAGCTTGCGTCTGTCGGCCAACGGGCAGCGACTTCCGCCTTTCGATGAGTCCAGCCGAATTCATCACGCTCTTGAAGAGAGGTAAGCCCGGGCCCGCGTATTTCCTGCGTGGGCCGGACCGCTTCTTGCATGAGGAGTGCCGTGCGGCGATCGTAGCTTCCCTGACCCCCGCGGCACGCGAGTGGTGCCTGGCGGAATTCGAGTTTGAGCCGGGGCGGCTCGCCCACGAACTCGAAGGGGCGAACCAGATGCCCATGCTCGGTGGTCACAGCTTTTTCCTCTTCTCCGATTCCGACGACTACAAGCGCGCGGCGGACCCCGATTTCGAGGCTCTGCAGGCCTATCTGGAACGTCCCGCGCCCTTCGCTACCCTCGTCTTTTTCGCCATCGAGCCCGACCGTCGGCGGCGGTTCATTCAACTCCTGGAGAAGAAGACGGAAATCGTGGAAATGCGGCCCCTCACGAGCGCCCAGGCCGCCAAGTGGCTGACAAGCTATCTCGAGCGGCGCGGGGTGGGAATCGAACCTCCGCTCGCCGCCGAGATCACCTCGCGGTTCGAAATCGCCTCCGAATCCGGCGAAGGGAAGATGGCAGGCGTGAACCTGCTTTGGCTGCGCACGGAAATGGAGAAGCTGCTCACCGCGCACCCGGAGGCCAAACACCTTGAGCGCGAGCACCTCGACCTGATGGTCGTCTTCCGTGAGGAGCACGAAATCGGAAAACTCCTGGCCGCGCTGGCGGACCGCAAATTCGATGCGGCGCTCACGCAGTTGCGCACCTTGCTTGCCAGCAAAGAGCCGGAGACGCTCATCCTCTGGTGCATCGGGGATCTTTTCCGCCAGGCCCTCAAAGCGAGCGTCCCGTCCCCCTCCGGTTCGCGCCCCGCTTACGGCGGAGGCCGGGGCAGTTGGGGACGATTCTCCAATCCCTTCGCCACCACGGAGATCGCACCGCGCCTGCTCAAAAGCTACTCCCGTGCAGAACTTGCCCAAGCCCTGCGCTGCGTGCGGCGCGCGGACCTCGGCATCAAGTCGTCCTGGAAGGACTCGCCCATTCTGCTCGAATTCCTAGTCTGGCAGATTGTCACGGGCAAGGATTCAGGAGCGGTGGGGGAATCGCTCGAAGGCGCTGCACCAGTCGGCGCCGAGAGGTGAGGAAGTTCTCTCGGGTGTCCGTGGTCAGTTCCCAGGTCCGGGCCTCTCTTCTTTGGTCCTTAGTCGTTTGTACTTCGCCCTCAACGGCATCTACCAAAGAGCCCCCGGGCAAACGATACCTGCCCGCCATCCGGCGACGGAGATGGCGTGCTGCTGGCTGACGCGCTGCCAGCTAGGTGAGCGCATTGAAGCGGAGGGTGAGCCGCGACTTGTAACGCGCGGCGGTATTGGGATGGAGAATGCCTTTGCGGGTGGAATGGTCGATGAGCGCCAGCGTCGGCTTGAGCAGGGCCTGGGCGGCGGTCTTATCCTTGGAATCGAGCGCGGCGCGGAGCTTGCGGATCTGGTGCCGCAGCCGCGTGGTGTGCATCCGGTTACGCTCCGTCCGCGCCACGGTCTGCTTGATGCGCTTCAGTGCCGATTTGTGACTTGCCACAGATTCTCCTTTTGAACAGGATGCAATCTCTCAATCTAGCAAATGCCTCGCCACGCGTCAATGCGTTGAGTCGAGGGGGTTGTGTCAAGCATTTGTCAGTTGGGCTGAGGGGGAGTTCAAGGCTTCGAACCAGCGACCTCCGTGGCGAAAGATCCTGAGTCGGACTTTGAGCAAGCGATGGGCGCCGCGTCGGGTCCAGCGCATGCCCCAGCGTTTGAAG
>Ga0073934_10012181_pt1 | contig 10199 bp, 11 predicted proteins | sample LarsenN4metaG_FD_76834 | JGI IMG/M metagenome (GOLD analysis project Ga0073934, IMG submission 76834) | Hot spring sediment bacterial and archeal communities from British Columbia, Canada, to study Microbial Dark Matter (Phase II) - Larsen... ... | reverse complement strand
TCTCGCGCGCGGCGCGCGCCAGCCCGAAGTCGGTGACCTTCGGCTCGCCCGCGGGCGTGACGAGGATGTTCGCGGGCTTGAGATCGCGGTGCACGATGCCGCGCGCATGCGCCGCCTCCAACGCCTCGACGATCTGAGAAGCGATGTCCAACGCTTCGTCAACTGGAATCGCGCCTGCGGCAATACGATCAGCGAGTGTCCGCCCCTCGACCAGCTCCATCGCCAGTACCGCGCCGCCATCCCCGCGGTCGAGACCGTAGATCTGCGCGATGTTCGGATGATTGAGCGAGGCCAGCACTTGCGCCTCTCGCTGAAATCGCGCGACACGGGACGCGTCGTTGGCAAAGTCCGCAGGGAGCACTTTCAGGGCGACCTCGCGTTTCAGGTTGAGATCCCGGGCGCGGTAGACCTCGCCCATGCCGCCCGAGCCGATTAGGCTGACGACTTCGTACGCCCCAAAGCGTGTACCGCCGGCAATCGGCATGCGCTGTCCTGACACGGCTGGCCGCGGCGCCCTGTGGCGAGGATTCTAGTCGCAAAGTCCGGGTGAGCGTCAGGAGCAAGTGATCTGCTTTCACGAGGCGGACCGACGTCTTACACCTCACACGGCGTTGCCGACAAATTCAACGTTCTCTGCGGAACACCCTTGTGCATAACCCCGTACCGGTACCAGACAACCTTGATGGCGCTCAATTAGAGACCGGCGGTAGCTGTCGGTTGTACTGAATCGGGCAGCCAGGCTGGAAGAACTGAGCCTCGGCGGCACGGCGGCAGAATGCCTGTGTGTTGCGAACCTGCCTCTCGATCGCTGCGACGACTTCCGCGAGGGGAAGCGGCTTCTGGGCGTGCACGGCCAGATTCGTATCGACCGTGATCTTGCGGTACTCGATGTTGTTCATCAGGCTGTCCCCCCACCAGTTGTAGTCCCAGTCCTGCGTCGTGAGATCAGCCTCGATGAGCAGGTTCGACGCAGGAACGTGGACGATCACGCCGTCCGCCATGTGGTAGTTGCCGACGATGTGATAGATGTCGATCTCCTGCGTCGAGTCCTTCATCTTCAGGTGGTCGTCCACTGGAATGAACTTCAACGGTTGCGGCTTTCGTCCGAGAGCGTCCGGAAACAGCCTGGCCGGACGCTCCACCATCTCGCGGAAGATGCCCTCGTTGCCTCGCCGGGAAATGATCGTCAACCCCTGAGCCACGGCGGCGCGAAGGCCGACGCTATGGTCGAAATGGTGGTGCGACTGGATCACCTGTGTGACCCGCTTGCCGGGCACCAGGGCGTTGACCACGTCGAGGACCGCCTGGAGTGCGGCATCCGTACGATTGGCCTCGACCATCGTGATGTGGTCGTCGAATTCGAGGAAGGTGTTGCCGTTCATGTACCACACATGGTCGGCGACCTTCATCGGCTTCAGGGTCGCATTGCCTCCGCCGGCCGCGCCCTGTGGCGGCTGCGCCGCGCGCACTGACGGCGGCGCGCTCAGGTCGTCGATCGGCGCATCAACGATGTTGCGATCGACGTAGAGTTTGCTCTGCACGACGTTGCGGAAGTCGATCGTCGTCGTGAAGCCGGTCGGCAGTTGAATGCCTTTCTCAGGCACGTAACCGGCGAATGCCGTACGATACGTGAGGTCCCCGAGGTTGGCATTCGGGCCCACATAGCTGACCCAGGCGGGGAGATTCGACGCCGCATTCACCGCCAGCGTCAGGGTGTCGCCCTGACGAACGGTGACGTCCACGAGCTGCAGGTTTGCCTGTCTGCGAAGGTTCGAAAGCTTGCTGGTCGGATCGAGCGCCGCGCGCACGATCGTGATTGGATGGGCCAGCATCTCCACGCGGCGCTGGCGGACGGCGGCCGGGCCGGCGGGCTGCGGCTGTGGCGTCCCCGACTGAGGGGCGGCGAGAAATCCTCCGCCGATGTTGTAGGCGACATCGCCGTCGAGCGTCTCGTGGGTCCGATTGAGCCCGAGCTGCCCGACCGTCGAGGCGAAGACAAAATCCATCTTCAGGCGCTGCTGTACGCGGGTGCGCCAGTGCTCGAGATCGATCGTCCGTGTGTAATCGAGTACTTTCTGCCACTTCTGGGGGGCATCCGGAGCGCCGGTGATGTTGCCGCCGCCGTTGAAGTACGCCAGTTCCCCGTATCCGATGATCTGCAGCGTCTTGAGGGCCATCACGCGGTCGCGGCCGCCGAGGGCGTCGGCGGCGCGTGTCACGAGCTGACGTTCGGGGGCCGTCGCCTGGCCCGTGAGCCGAACCACGAGCGCCGTGGCGATCGCCACTGCCAAAGAAAGAACGACGACCCGCTTCTGCATCACAGACTCCTCTTGTATGCGCAGCGCAACAAGCTTACTGGCAGTCGCTGATCCTTGGTGCCACTCGCAGCCATCGCTTCGGCCGATAGCTGGCATCGAATCCATCGATACACGAGAGAGCGCTGCTTGTATGCGAGTCTTTCTACATCCTGCTTCCCGTCCCGATGGAGTCATCCATGCACAACCGCCTAGCGTGGCCGTACACCGAGAAATGTGTGAGGACGATCGTGATGGTCATCACGATTGTTGGAGCATCAGCACCGTCAGGTGCTCAATGGTTCAAAGTGCCCAGTCCGCGAGCGCCGCGAACAGCGACGGGAGAAGTCGATCTCATGGCGGCGCCGCCGCGACTGGCGAACGGAAGACCAGACTTGTCCGGCGTGTGGATGACCGCGGAGCCGCTGTGCGTCATCCGGGGCACCGCACCGATCAGCGAGCTCCTGAAAATGAACCCTCCGTCGCGCAAGTGTCCGCCTCGTACGGCCAGCTTCTCGCGTCAGAGCATCAACATCGGCATCGACATGCCCGGCGGGCTGCCGTACCAGCCATGGCTCGCCAAGCTCGTTGACGAGCGCACGGCGAACCAGGCGATCGACGACCCGCACATCAGGTGCCTGCCCGACTTCTTTCTCCGTGCGTACGGGCTCCCTCACTACGTGAAGTTCGTCCAGACGCCGGATCTGCTCGTGATGCTGAACGAGTACAACGGCACCTACCGTCAGGTCTTCACGGATGGTCGTGCGCTGCCGGAGGCTCCCAATCCATCGTGGCAGGGCTATTCGACCGCGGCGTGGGACGGCGACACGCTGGTCGTCGACAGCATCGGATTTCGCGACGACCTGTGGATCGATTGGGACGGCAGCATGATTACGGGGGACGCCAAGGTTCGGGAGCGAATCCGGCGGCCCGACTTCGGACACCTCGAGATCGAAGTCACCGTCGACGATCCCAAGGCCTATACGAGGCCGTGGTCGGTGACCTTACGCCAGCAGTTCGCCGCGGATACCGAGCTCATTGATGAAATCTGCGCCGAAGGCGAGAGGTTCTCGAAGAAGGTCAAATGACGTTGACAACCTGGAAGACTGAACTCTAGTCTCAGCCGCCCGGTGGGCGTATATGGACCTGCACCTCTTCGACTTGAATCTGCTCGTGGCACTGGACGCGCTGTTGACCGAGCGCAACGTCACGCGCGCCGGCAACAGGCTGAACCTGAGTCAGTCCGCCATGAGCGGAGCGCTCGCCCGGCTTCGCCACTACTTCCACGACGAGCTGCTCGTACCGGTCGGCCGCCAGATGGCGTTGACGCCGGTCGCGGAAGGGCTCGTCGAACCGGTCCGCGACATCCTGGTTCGGATTCGCGGGACGCTCGGTTCGAAGCCACAATTCGATCCTCTGACGGCGACTCGCCACCTGTCCATCGCCGTGAGCGATTACGTTGCCGAAATCCTGATGGCTGCCGTGCTGCGGCGGGCGCGCCGCGAGGCGCCCCATATCACCTTCGAATTGCGCGGCGTCGGCCGTCGGGCGACCGAGGACCTCGAAAGCGGCGAGCTGGACTTCCTCATCTCACCCGAAGGGTACGTATCGCCGGCGCATCCAACGGACGTGCTGTTCGAGGATACCTATACGTGCGTGGCGTGGGCCGGCAACGAGTCAATCGGAAGCTCGCTCACGCTCGAGGAATATCTCAACCTCGGGCATGTCGTCGTCAACGTGGCGGGAGCCGAACAGCCCGGCAACTACGACGAGCAATTCCTGCGGCGTTCGAGTTTCAAACGCCGCGTAGAGATCTCGGTTCCCACCTTCAGTCTGGCGCCGCAGCTCGTTGTTGGCACCGGCCGCGTGGCTACGATTACGACACGCCTGGCCGTGAAATGCGCGGAGACGTTGCCGCTGAAGCTCCTGCCGTTGCCCATTGCCATGCCGCCGATGGTGGAAATGCTGCAGTGGCACAAAGTCCACGACTACGATCCGGCGAGCCGGTGGTTCCGCCGCTTGCTGAAGGAAGCCGTCAGCGATCTGCCCGACGAGCCGCCCTCGATCGCCGCCAGCGGGAAACGCGGGCGGAGGCGCGCCGCCAGCAACAGGCGGCCGCACGGATCACGCCGCAGGGATCGGGCCGCGACGATGTGATCGCCGCGGCCGGCCTGGTTCAGCGTTGTGGCGCCGCGGTTTTCAGGCTCGTATACACCGCCTCCACGAACATGTCCGTCGTCCACGCTCCGCTGTTGGCGCCATACTGCGTATCGTAATCGGCCGTGACGCGGGCAGCTTTCACTTGCTGCAGGGTCGCGCCGGCGTCGATGAGCGCCTTGACGCGGTCGCGGACGATGACCACCATATCGCGGTACCCGACGACCTCGTGCTCGTCGGCGACGTAGCCGTGCCCAGGCACATGTAGGTCCCGCCTTCGCCCTGGTGCCGATAAACGGTTCTGTCGAGGATGTCGTTCAACGCCGCGATCAGTCCTTGCACCGATCCGCCGCTCTTCAGGTCAATCACCGGATACTGGGTCGTCGTGAAGATGTCGCCCGCGACGATCACGCCGGCGCGGCGGAAGTAGATCAGGCGATCGCCGTCGGTGACGGCATTCGGCTGGTGAAAGAACTCGTTGGCGTCGCCGTTGTGAGACTTGCGGCGGCGATCCTCGAGATAGGTATCGGCCGGAACAGCGGCCGCAGGGGCGCCAGCCGCCTGCATGCGTACCTGCACGTTCGCGTGCGCCATCATCGTCGCCTGGGCAAGCGGGTTGTTGAAGAACCCCGTGGCGCCGCGTGGTGACTGCGCGAGAAAGAACGACCCCGGCAGGCTGGGATCCTGACCGGCGGCGCCAAGCGCCGCATTGCCGCCGGTGTGCTCGCGCCGGAAGCTGGTGTTGCCGATGAACTGTATGGGCCTGGTCGTCAGCGTTCGAATCGCGGCGAGGACCTTGTCCGACAGCTTGCCCTCGCCGGTATCGACGACGAACGCGCCCGATCTCCCGTCTGCACGACGATGTTGCCGCCGTCGCCGACCAGCATGTAGACGTTCTCCCGGCTAGCAGCGCCAACCGCGTCCCACCACTCCTGAACGACCACGCGACGTCGGTAGCGAGATGATAATCTCGACGCCGATGCCAGCCGGACTGCTCTTCTCTTGCGGTCGTGACGAACGACGTATGCGTCGCGCATGGCAAGGCGCCGTCGTCAGTGTCATCGTCTTCGTCGTGTGCGCGGATCCCAGCGCGCAACTGACGGGAGATCGTGAGCAACGCATCGCGGTTTTCACTCGATACCTTGAGTCGCTGCGCATTCAAGCGGGCGTCCCTGGCCTCTCTGCCGCGATCGCGTCCAACGGACGCATCATCTGGGAAGGTGGATTTGGCTTTGCGGATCTGGAGGCGAAAGTTGCGGCGGCACCGCACACACCATATCCAGTCGCGTCTATCACCAAGACCGCGACCTCGACACTGCTGATGCAATGCGTCGAGGAGGGTCGGGTGAATCTCGACGCGCCGATCCGGACCTACCAAACAACTGTGCCCGATGCAAACGCCACGGTGCGACATGTGCTGGCGATGGCGTCGGAACGCGCCCGCGGGTTCCATATTCCGCTATGACGGGGATCGGTTTGCGGCGCTGACGCCCGTCGTCGAGGCGTGCGCAGGCGTCCCCTATCGCGTCGCATTGGCCAGACACATCCTCGATCGGATCGGGATGTCCGAGTCGGTGCCCGGCCACGATCTCGAGGCGGTGACCGATGCGGCATCGGCGGCATTCGATGTGGCGACGCTGACGCGTTATCGGGCCGTGCTGGCGCGGATCGCGAAGCCCTACGTCGTTCGCGACAACCGTCCGGAGTTGGGTGAGTATCCGCCGAAAGCAATCAACGCCGCGGCCGGTCTCGTATCGACGGTCCGAGATCTGGCCCGATATGACGCCGCAATCGATGACCACGTGTTGGTGTCATCGTCAACGCAGTCGATCGCCTGGACTCCATTCCGGCTCGCGTCCGGGCGCGAAGCGCCATACGCGCTCGGCTGGTTCGTACAAGCGACCGTCGCTGGCCGCGCCGTCTGGCACTACGGACAATGGCCCACGTTCTCGTCGCTGATACTCAAGCTGCCGGATCGCGGTGTGACGTTGATTCTGCTGGCGAATAGCGACGGGTTGAGCAGTCGATTTCCGTTGGCGGCTGGCGACGTTGCGGCCTCACCGTTTGCGCGTGCGTTCATCCAGGCGGTTCGATGACACCCCGTCTGATTGCGGTCTGGATCTTCACTTGAAGCGCTGACGCGGCCTCCCACGCACGGCAGTTGGTCCCGTCCTCGCGTCGGGACGAATTCTACGTTCCAACCTTTCGCAAAACCCTGTACCGGTACTCCTACCGCTTCGCTCTGGCCTCTTGGGCGACGCGCTCCCGCAGCAACACGTCGACTTCTTCGTAGCCGGTCGGAATCTCCACACCGTCGAGCGACGCACCTGCGTCGAGCAGCGCCTTAAGGATTGAACCCTCGGGCTGGTGAGTTCAGCGAGCGTCCATGATCGCCGTGTGAGCGACTCGCCAGTCCGTGCCGACTTTGCCGAGAACCAGATGGATATGCGTCCGGCGAACGTCTTCGTTTGCATTGCGCGACGCACCCCTGTTCCCCTCGGTATACGTGTGGACCACGGCGGCATCGCTCCCCAGGTAGCGTATGGAGATCGTTTTCATGTTCGCTGCTTCTTGTTGCGACACTTCCGGACTGAAGGCCGGAAACAGTCGATTCCGCAGAAAGTCGGCGAGTGGCGCCGCACCCTGGAACAGGCGTGCGTACGCATTGATCCACTCGGTGTCGTCGCTGTGGAGGGCGATCATGGCGGCGGTGTCCTGACGAGCCCAGGCGTCCTTGTAGCGAGCGATGAGAGCGTCGATCGCGGCGGCGTCGGCGTTAGTGGCGGGCTTTCCGTACGTGCGAAACTGAGGAGTGTCGCGGCGCTCCTGCGGGGCGGCAGGAACGGCCAGTACGAGGATGACGAAAAGCGCAGTAAGGTATGCCGGCCTACTGATCATAGGCGTTTCCTCCTCGAGCTCTGTCCGCATGGCTGACCATTCCGGCTGAACGGGGAGACGATCAAACAGCAACACGGGTTCCCGGCGCTCGCGAATGCCGAGGCACTTAGACGAGACTGGCAGGCCGAGCCCATTGTGACTCGCTCGCGGCCTTTTCTCTCGTGACGGCCTCTGGCGGCCGTACAGGTGGACCGCCAATCCCCCGAACGTCCTCTTGGTGAAGAAGCTCGGATGGTCCTCGAAAGCCCCCGGGATCCACTCATTGTCAAACGTTCTGATCACGTCGTCACCCGCTCGAGCCGATTGGCGTAATCCTCCAGTGTGCGAGGCGTTCGTGTCGTCACCTCGCGCTCACACGCCGAACTGCGTCAGATGATGGTCGACGTGACGACGCGTGAGGCGAGCCCAGAGCGGGCCGCTCATTCTGCCGAAATTCGGATGGGGCGCCCAGGTCTGCTGGCCACTGCGCGAGCCGAACGTGTCGAGCAGCGTCACGAGTGTTGCGACATCCCGTTCCCATTGGTCGGGTGACGTCGTGAATGCTTCGGGAGGACCCTGAATACGCCCTTTCAGCCACGGCAGCACATCGATAACTAGCTGCTTCATCGGTGTGTAGCGCAGGGGCCCTGCAACAGGCTGCGCCGGTAAATGGCCGAGCGCTATTCGGAGCTGGTCCGACAGGTGACACACCATCTGCGGCGCGGTCAGACGGCCCCAGCGGCGCTGCGAGTCCGGACGCAGCGCACCTATTCGCATCCCGGTGCAACCATTGGCTACGTCACCGCGGGCGAGATCGAGAACCAGGTGATGCCGGCCGCGCCGGCGATCTTGAGCGCTGTCTCAAACGCGAATTTCGCTGAAACAATCGCGTTACAGTGGGTGTCGTATCCCCGTACCGGTACCATCCTTCGCTCGCCTGCGTTCGTGAGCGAGCTTCGGATCGCAGCCATCCTTCGCTCTGTTCACGCGAAGGTCACCACCATATATCGCCAGTTCACATTAGACTCACGCGAAGGATGTCCTCGAGTTCACGGCGAGCCCAGATCCACGATCGCGACGTCGGTATGCACGAAGTCATCCCCTTTGAAGAGGAGCGGTTCTCCCGTCGAGATCGCGAGTGCGTACGAGAAGCAGTCGTCGTAGTTCAAGCCTGCTCGATGGCGACCCCTTTCCGAAGCGGCTGAACGCGCTGCACGCCACTTTGCTGTGTTCGGCGTCGACTGGTGCGACCTCGATGGCCGCGCGACCGATGAAGTGATCCAGGTCGCGCAGTCCTTCCGCCCCATATCGCGCCTCGATAACGATGGAGATCTCGACGAACGTCGCGACGGACATCAGGCGGGCATCAGCGGCCTCGATGGCTTCGATGAAGGCACGCCGTTCGGGCTCGCCTTGCAGGGTGGCAACGAGTGCAGACGTGTCGATGACCATCTACCGCGGCAAACCGAGCTCGTCGTAACCAAGAATCTCGTCCGCGGATCTGGCGTCGAGGACGGGCAGGTTGGCGCAGTGTTCCGCGATGGCCTCGAGCTCGTCAGCCAGCCGTCGGCGAGAGCGCTCGCGCCGCACGCGCGCCAGACGATCGCGGAGAGCCTTGGTCACCGCTTCGGTCTTGGTTTCGCCGGTCTGTCGCGCCAACTCGGCCGCGAGCCGTTCGGCTTCAGCGCTACGGATGTTCAGGGCCATGTCAATACGTGTAGACGTTCGGCTGCAGTTGTAGCACGCTCCACATCTTCGAAACGCTCCAGGGATAGGTGCGTGACTCAGACTGCGGCAATTGCCTGCGACCGAATTCAAGAGTCGCGATCGGTTCAAACCCTCACCGCGGCCTCACTTCCGGCCGGCTGGCTGATACTCCGGGGCGAGCTCCTTGCAGGCCTCGACCCTGAATGGCGCATCCGCCGGGAGGACACTGTCGGAATCCACGTACTTGTCCTCGAAGTACAAGGGATCCTCGGCGACGATGTCGCGGGTGAGCTCGAGCGTGGTCGGATTCAACGTAAAGCGCTCGACGACGTGCAGCTTGTTGCTGTGTGGGAGATTGCCTGTCAGGCTGCCGGGCGCGAAGCCGACAGTGTCAACGACAAGCGTATCGCCCTCCCAACGACCGATTGAATGACCGGCGCGGCTCGGCGCGACATTCGCCGGGTGCGCGGTCATGTTCAGGTGCACGGTCCGAGTCAGACCGACGCCGTACTCCATCTTGATGACAGTCGCGCTCTGCGTGATGCGGCTGATCGCGCCGTCGAACACAAAATCGAACAGGATGCTCGTGACCTGACAGGTGAGCCGTGGGTTCTCCGAGGTTGGGCGTTTGCGAAGCACTTCGGCGGCCGCCTGTCCTGCTGCCGTCAACTTCACGGGCGGCGGGAACCAGCCGGCGGGTCCAGCCGGCATCGGTACTTTACCGGCCCTGATCGCGGCGGCCTGACTGATCGGCACGAGCCCGGCGCGCCCTCCGGGCGGCGCGGCCAGGACGTGCTGCTCTTGCGCCCAGTCGCCAGCGAGATTCGGCTTGCCGTTCGCCAGCCGGTACGGTCGCTTCGCGCGATCGACAGGCTTCGCGCCGCTCAGCTGCTGATAGCGCTCGAGCGTCGGCGCACTACCAAGCGTCATCGTCTCCACCGTGCACGCGGCTGGATCCTCGCGATGCGGGTGCCCCGTCACTTTGATGGACGTACCCCGCACGAACATCTCCGGCGACCAGCCCGAGCGTCGGAGCACCGTAGCACCCCGCGTCTCGCATCTCATCGCCGTGGCCTTACCGTCGGGACCGACGACATCGAAGTAGATGTACGTGTGCGGATTGACGAAATCGACCCGCGTCAGCCTGCCCTCGAGCTCGACGTT
>Ga0073934_10012180_pt1 | contig 10199 bp, 10 predicted proteins | sample LarsenN4metaG_FD_76834 | JGI IMG/M metagenome (GOLD analysis project Ga0073934, IMG submission 76834) | Hot spring sediment bacterial and archeal communities from British Columbia, Canada, to study Microbial Dark Matter (Phase II) - Larsen... ... | reverse complement strand
TGTCCGTTTTCGCCGAGATCCGCGAGTCGCTGGGGCTCGCCGTCGTCACCGACGTGCACGAGGCGGGACAGTGCGCGCGGGTGGCCGAGGTGGTCGATGTGCTGCAGATCCCGGCCTTCCTGTGCCGGCAAACCGACCTGCTGGTGGCGGCAGCGAAGACCGGCCGGGCCGTGAAGGTCAAGAAGGGCCAGTTCCTGGCGCCCTGGGACATGGCCAACGTGGTGGACAAGATCCGCTCGACCGGCAACCGCGACGTGCTGGTGTGCGAGCGCGGGGTCTCCTTCGGCTACAACACGCTGGTCTCGGACATGCGCGCGCTGCCGGTGCTGGCCGAGACGGGCTGCCCCGTGGTGTTCGACGCGACCCATTCGGTGCAACAGCCGGGCGGCAAGGGCACCAGCTCCGGTGGCGAGCGGCGGCACGTGCCGGTGCTGGCCCGCGCGGCCGTGGCGGTGGGCGTGGCGGCGGTCTTCATGGAGACCCACGAGGACCCGGACAGGGCGCCCTCGGACGGCCCCAACATGGTGCCGCTGAAGGCGATGCCCGCCCTGCTCGACACTCTGGTGGCGCTGGACAGGCTGGCCAAGGCGCGGCCGCTCTAGGCCTGCCGTGGACGATCCCGCGAACCTGATCGACCTCGCCCGCTATCCCGTGCACGACCCGGACGCGGCGCCGGCGCGGCGCGTGGCGGCGGAGGGACGGGCCCAGCTCGCCGCGACGGGGCTGTGCCTGCTGCCCGGATTCCTGGCGCCGGGTGCGCTGGCCGCGGTGACGCGCGAGGCGCGCGCCCTTGAGCGCGAGGCGTTCCGCACCGAATCCCTGGCCTACGGCGACGACGACGGCAACCCGGAAAAGGCCTTCGTCCTTCCCGTGCCAGCGCGCAACGCCAAGCGGGTGGCGGGCTACGACATGCTGGGGCCGGACTCAGCCATCCGCCGGCTGTACGAGTGGGACGGGCTGGCGGCGCTGATCCGCGCGATCCTGGGCGTGGGCAGCCTCCACCGCTGCGCCGACCCCTATGTGTCGTGCCTGCTGGCGTACTTCGGCGACGGCGACGAGCTGGGCTGGCATTTCGACCCCAACGACGGTTCGGTGACGCTCCTGCTGCAGGAGGCCGAGGCGGGCGGGGCCTTCGAGTACGTGCCCGACCTGCGCCGCGAGGGGCGCGAGGCGGTGGCCCGCGTCATCGACAGCAGCGACCGGGCGCGGGTGCGGACGGCGGCGCTGCTGCCCGGCACGCTCTCCATCTTCAACGGCGTGAGCGCCCTGCACCGGGTGACCAGGGTGGCAGGCGCACAGCCGCGCATCATGCTGACCATGAGCTTCGACGAGGCGCCGGGGAAGGTGTTCGGCGAACGCATCACGCGTCGCTTCGCCAGCCGCGGCCGGGCGGCGTAGGCGCGCGCCGGAACCTGCAAACAGCGCTCACGCACCCACGCGAAATCCTTGTTTGCAGGCGCCCCGCAGGACGTGGTGCGGTGGCTTCCGGGAGACGGGACGGGAGGCGCGCGATGCCGCTGATCGATCACCTGCGCCGCATGGCGTGGAACAACGCCTGGTCGAACCACCGCCTGCTGGAGGCGTGCGGGAGGCTGTCGGAGGACGCTTACCGCGCGAAGCGGGTGAGCTTCTTCCCCTCGATCCACCTGACGCTGAATCACATCCTGATCGTCGACTGGTACTACATCGACGCCATCGAGGGCGGCGGGTTGGGCCCGCGCGCCTATGCCGACGAGGCGCCCTGCGCCACCTTCGCGGCGCTGGAGGCGGCGCAGCGGGCCAGCGACCGCAGGCTGATCGCGCTGGTGGAGGGCATCTCGGAGCAGGAGCTTGAGCGCGTGGTGAACCTGGACCGCGGCGAGGCGGGCCTGAAGCCCGAGGCGGTGGCCAGCGTGCTGGGTCACCTCTACGTCCACCAGATCCACCACCGCGGGCAGGTTCACGCCATGCTGGCCGGCACCGAGGTGCCGCCGCCGCAACTGGACGAGTTCTTCCTGGACCAGGACGCCCACCTGCGGGCCGGGGAGATGGCAGCGCTGCGCGCGCGCGGCTATGGGGGGACATGAAGGACGATGCATTCGACCTGGTGTTCATCGGCGGCGGCCCGGCCGGCCTGAGCGGGGCGCTGCGCTGGGACTGGAGGCGGCGGGCCTGACGGCGGGGGAGCGCGGCCTGCTGGCGGTCGACGGCCACGTCCGCACGGCAGTGCCGCACATCCTGGCCGCGGGCGACGCGGTGGGGGCGCCGGCGCTCGCCGCCACGGCCATGGAACAGGCGCTGGCGGCGGTGGCCTCGGCCTTCGCCATCATGGACAAGACGGCGGCGCCCGTGCTGCCCGCCGGCATCGCTGGCCGGGGCGAACGTGGAGACCTTCAACCGGGCCTGCTTCAACCATCCGACGCTGGGCGAGCCCTACAAGCATGCGGGGTACGTGGCGCTGGTGCGGCTGCGCTGAGCCCTCCAGCTCCGGCAAGCCGTCCTGCTCTGGCAAGATGGTGGCGCGCGGCCTATAACGCCCGCGCGGGAGGAAGCGGGGAAACCATGGGCGCCATCGTCGACATTCGCGGCCGCACGGTCCTGGACAGCCGCGGCAACCCGACCGTGGAGGTCGACGTGCGCACGGCCTCGGGCGCCCTGGGGCGTGCGGCGGTGCCCTCGGGCGCCTCGACCGGGGCCCACGAGGCGGTGGAGCTGCGCGACGGCGACAAGGCGCGCTGGGGCGGCAAGGGCGTGGCCAAGGCGGTGGCCGCCGTGAACGGCGAGATCTTCGAGGCGCTGTCGGGCCGCGACGTCAACGACCAGACCGGCATCGACCGCACGATGATCCGGCTGGACGGCACGTCGAACAAGGCGCGGCTGGGCGCCAACGCGATCCTGGGCGTGAGCCTGGCGGTGGCCAAGGCGGCGGCGGCCGAGGCGGGCCTGCCGCTGTACCGGCACGTCGGCGGGCTGCGCGCCACGCTGCTGCCCACCCCGATGATGAACATCCTGAACGGCGGCGTGCACGCCGACAACGCGATCGACGTGCAGGAGTTCATGATCCTGCCCGTGGGCGCGGCGACCTTCGCCGACGCCGTACGCGTGGGCAGCGAGGTGTTCCAGGCGCTGAAGAAGCAGCTGAAGGACGCCGGCCACAATACCAACGTGGGCGACGAGGGCGGCTTCGCGCCGGCGCTGAAGACGACGGAGGAGGCCCTGGCCTTCGTCGTGCGGGCCATCGAGGCGGCAGGCTGCAGGCCCGGCACGGACGTGGCGCTTGGCCTGGACGTGGCCGCGACCGAGATGTTCAGGAAGGGCAAGTACGTGTGGGAGGGCGAGGGCAGGACCCTGGATTCGGCCGGCATGATCGCCGTCTACGAGAAGCTGGTGAAGGACTGGCCCATCGTCACGATCGAGGATCCGCTGGCCGAGGACGACTGGGAGGGCTGGCACGCGCTGACCCGCGCCCTGGGCGGCAAGGTGCAGCTGGTCGGCGACGACCTGTTCGTGACCAACCCCGCGCGGCTGGCCCGCGGCATCGCCGAGGGCACCGCCAACGCGGTGCTGGTGAAGGTCAACCAGATCGGCACGCTGACCGAAACGATGGAGACCTGCGCCCTGGCCCTGCGCCACGGCTTCGGCTTCGTCATGTCGCACCGCTCGGGCGAGACCGAGGACGCGACCATCGCCGACCTGGCGGTGGCGACGGGGGCGGGGCAGATCAAGACGGGGTCGCTTGCCCGGTCGGACCGCACGGCCAAGTACAACCAGCTTCTGCGCATCGCCGAGGAGCTGGGCGACGCGGGCCGCTATGCCGGGTGGCACGCGCTGGCGCCCCGCTTCGGTGTTGACCGTCCGGCGGGCAAGTGATCCGATTCACCGTCATGAAGCCGCGCAGGACGCCCCGCCCGCCGCTGAAGGCCCGCATCCGCGAGGCGCTGCGCCAGGGGCGGCGGCACGCAGCGCCAGTTCTCGGTGCATGCGCGGTCGCGTACTTCTCGTACCACGCGATCCAGGGCGACCGCGGGCTGGTGGCCTGGTACCGCACGGCGGCCGAGATCGACGTGGCGCGCGCCCGCCTGGAACTGAGCCTGGCCGAGCAGCGCAAGCTGGAGCACGACGTCGCCCTGATGCGCCCCGAAAGCCTGGACCGCGACATGTTGGACGAGCAGGTGCGCCGCGTCCTGAACTACGCCCACGCCGACGACATCGTGATCCTGGCTCCCGCCCCAGGCAGCACCGGGCCGGCAACACCTCAGTAGGACATTTCCCATATTGTGCAGGAGGAATCCTGCACAATGCGGCCGCCGCGCTTGCGGGTGACGTCGCTTTGTGCGTAACGTTCCCGCGGGGATTCCCGTGTCCTTCGACGAAGGGGAAGCCGGCCGTGGCGACCGCGCGCAAGACCAAGGCATCCGTCGACGACAAGCAGGCGCAGGACCCCGCCGCCGACGGCGAGGCGCTGCTCGGCTACTACCGCGAAATGCTGCTGATGCGGCGCTTCGAGGAGCGCGCGGGCCAGATGTACGGCATGGGCCTGATCGGCGGCTTCTGCCATCTCTACATCGGGCAGGAGGCGGTGGTGGTGGGCCTGGAGCACGCCATCCGCCCCGACGACTACGTCATCACCAGCTATCGCGACCACGCGCACATGCTGGCGCGCGGCATGGACCCCAAGGGGGTGATGGCCGAGCTGACCGGGCGCGCGGGGGGCTATTCCCGCGGCAAGGGCGGCTCGATGCACATGTTCTCGGTGGAGAAGGGCTTCTATGGCGGGCACGGCATCGTGGCCGCCCAGGTGCCGCTGGGCGCCGGCCTCGGCTTTGCCGGCAAGTACCGCGGCGACGACCGGGTGAGCCTGACCTTCTTCGGCGAGGGCGCGGCCAACCAGGGCCAGGTCTATGAGAGCTTCAACATGGCCAGCCTGTGGAAGCTGCCGGTGGTGTTCGTGGTGGAGAACAACCAGTACGCCATGGGCACCTCGATCACGCGGGCGAAGGCGGGCACCGAACTGTTCAAGCGCGGCGAGGCGTTCGGCATCCCCGGGCGCTGGGCCGACGGCATGGACGTTCTGGCCATGAAGCAGGCGGGCGACGAGGCTGTGGCGCACTGCCGCTCGGGCCAGGGGCCGTTCCTCCTGGAGGCGCGCACCTACCGCTACCGCGGCCACTCCATGTCGGACCCCGCCAAGTACCGCACCAAGGACGAGGTCCAGAAGATCCGCGCCGAGCGCGACCCCATCGACCGGCTGCGCCAACTGATCCTAGACCGCGGCCACGCCGACGACGCCGCGCTGAAGGAGATCGACCGCGAGGTGAAGGCCATCGTGGTGGAGGCGGCCGAGTTCGCCCAGGCGAGCCCGGAGCCCGACCCGTCCGAGCTCTACACCGACGTCCTGGCCGAGGCCTAGGGGAACGCCATGCCGACCCAGACCGTGCGCGAGGCGCTGCGCGATGCCATGGCCGAGGAGATGCGGCGCGACGACGCCGTGTTCCTGATGGGCGAGGAGGTGGGCGAGTACCAGGGCGCCTACAAGGTGAGCCAGGGCCTGCTGGAGGAGTTCGGCGCGCGCCGCGTGATCGACACGCCGATCACCGAGCACGGCTTCGCCGGCCTGGGCGTGGGCGCGGCGATGGCGGGCCTGCGCCCCATCGTCGAGTTCATGACCTTCAACTTCGCCATGCAGGCGATCGACCATCTCATCAACTCGGCGGCCAAGACGCGCTACATGTCGGGCGGCCAGATGGGCTGCCCCATCGTCTTCCGCGGGCCCAACGGCGCGGCCTCGCGCGTGGCGGCGCAGCACTCGCAGTGCTATGCGAGCTGGTACGCGCACGTGCCCGGGCTGAAGGTCGTGGCGCCCTACGGCGCGGCCGACGCCAAGGGCCTGCTGAAGGCCGCCATCCGCGACCCGAACCCGATCGTCTTCCTCGAGAACGAGATCCTCTACGGCCGCAGCTTCGAGGTGCCCGAGGGCGCGGACCACGTGGTGCCCCTGGGCAAGGCGGCCGTGGTGCGCGAGGGCGCCGACGTGACGATCGCCGCGTTCTCCATCGCCGTGGGGTTCGCGCTGGAGGCCGCCGAGAAGCTGGCGGGCGAGGGGATCGAGGCCGAGGTGATCGACCTGCGCACGCTGCGCCCGCTGGATACCGCCACCGTCGTGCAGTCCGTCAGGAGAACCAACCGCCTGGTCACGGTGGAGGAGGGCTGGCCCTTCGCCGGCATCGGGGCCGAACTTGCCGCCGTGGCGATGGAGCAGTGCTTCGACGACCTGGACGCGCCGGTCGTGCGCGTGACCGGCGAGGACGTGCCGCTGCCCTACGCCGCGAACCTGGAGAAGCTCGCGCTGCTGGACGCGGCGCGCATCGTCAAGGCGGCGCAGGCCGTGTGCTACCGGACCTGACGTCAAGCCGGGGGACCCCGCATGCCCGTCAACATCACGATGCCCCAGCTTTCGCCCACGATGACCGAGGGCACGCTGGCGAAATGGCTCAAGCAGGAGGGCGACGAGGTCAAGGCAGGCGACGTCATCGCCGAGATCGAGACCGACAAGGCGACCATGGAGGTCGAGGCCGTCGACGAGGGCAGGCTGGGCAGGATCGTCGTTCCCGCCGGCACCGAGAACGTGGCGGTCAACACCGTGATCGCCGTGCTGCTGGGCGAGGGCGAGGACGCCGGCGCCGCGGCGAAGGCCACGCCCCAGGCGGCGCCCAAGCCGGAGGCGCAGTCCAAGCCGGAGGCGCAGCCCAAGGCCGAGGCCGCTCCGGCTAGGCCCGCGACGGCACCCGTGCAGGAGGCGCCGGCCCTGGCGGCACCGGCCCAGGCGGGCGGACGCGTGGTAGCGAGCCCGCTGGCGCGCCGCATGGCCGAGCGCGCAGGTGTGAACCTGCAGGGCCTGCAGGGCAGCGGCCCCAACGGGCGGATCGTCAAGGCGGACATCGAGGCGGCGCTGGCCGCAGGCGGCGCCAGGCCCGCCGCTCAGCAGGCCGCCGCGGCGCCATCCCAGGCCAAGGCCGCGCCGCTTGCGGCGTCTGCGCCCGCGGCCGTCCCCGTCGGCGGCTATGAGGATCTGCCGCTCTCTACCATGCGCAAGGTGATCGCGCGCCGCCTCGTGGAATCGAAGCAGAGCGTCCCGCACTTCTACCTGACGATCGACTGCGCGATCGACGCGCTGCTGAAGCTGCGCGCCGACCTCAACGCGCGCTCGGACGCCTACAAGCTGACGGTCAACGACTTCGTCATCCGCGCCGTGGCGCTGGCCCTGCGCAAGGTGCCGGACGCCAACGCCTCGTGGAACGAGACCTCGATCCGGCGCTATCGCACCGTGGACGTCTCGGTGGCCGTGGCGCTGGACGGCGGGCTCATCACGCCGGTGGTGCGCGACGCCGACCGCAAGGGCCTGGCCGAGATCTCGCGCGAGGTGAAGGAGCTGGCCGAGCGTGCCAAGGCTGGCAAGCTGGCGCCCGAGGAATACACCGGCGGCGGGTTCTCGGTGTCGAACCTGGGCATGTACGGCATCCGCCAGTTCGACGCGATCATCAACCCGCCCCAGGCGGGCATCCTGGCCGTGGGCGCGGGCGAGCAGCGCCCGGTGGTGAAGGACGGCGCCCTGGCCATCGCAACGGTGATGAGCTGCACGCTCTCCTGCGACCACCGCGTGGTGGACGGCGCGCTGGGCGCGACGCTGCTCAAGGCGTTCAAGGGGTTCGTCGAGGACCCCCTGACCATGCTGCTCTAGGGCCCGCGGCATGGCCGAGGAGACCAGCTTCGACATCGTCGTCATCGGCGGCGGCCCGGGCGGCTACGTGGCCGCGATCCGCGCGGCGCAGCTCGGCCTCCGTTGCGCCGTGGTGGAGCGCGAGCACCTGGGGGGCATCTGCTCGAACTGGGGCTGCATCCCGACCAAGGCGCTGCTGCGCGCCTCGGAGATCAACCACCTGCTGCACAACCTGGAGGGATTCGGCTTCGCCGCGGACAACCCGCGCTTCGACGCCGCCAAGGTGGTGAAGCGCAGCCGCGACGTGGTGGCCCAGATGCAGGGCGGCGTGAAGCACCTCTTGAAGAAGAACAAGGTGCCGGTCTTCGACGGCCACGGCAGGCTGGCGGGGAAGGGCAGGGTCGCGGTCGCCAAGGACGGCAAGGAGGTGGCGGCCCTTTCGGCCAGGCACGTCATCCTGGCCACCGGCGCCCGCGCCCGTTCGCTGCCCGGCATCGAGCCCGACGGCAAGCTGATCTGGACCTACAAGGAGGCGATGGTGCCGGCCGAGATGCCGAAGTCGCTGCTGGTCGTGGGATCGGGCGCCATCGGCATCGAGTTCGCCAGCTTCTACCGCAACATGGGCGCGGACGTGACGGTGGTGGAGGTGCTGCCCCGCATCCTGCCGGTGGAGGACGAGGAGATCTCGGCCTTCGCCCGCAAGGCCTTCGAGAAGCAGGGCATGCGCATCCACACAGGTGCCAGGGTCACCTCGGTGCAGAAGGCCCGGAGCAACGTCACCGCCGTCATCGAGACGGCCGACAAGAAGACCCACAGCCTGACCGTGGACCGCGTGATCCTGGCCGTGGGCATCGTGGGCAACGTCGAGGACATCGGCATCGAGGGAACCGGCGTGAAGGTCGAGAAGGCCCACGTCGTGACCGACGCCCACCTGCGCACAGGCGAGCCAGGGGTCTACGCCATCGGCGATCTGGTGGGGCCGCCCTGGCTGGCCCACAAGGCGAACCACGAGGGCGTGCTGTGCGTGGAGGCCATCGCCGGCCTGAAGGGCCTGCACGCCATCGACCCGACCAAGATCCCCGGCTGCACCTATTGCCGCCCGCAGGTGGCGAGCGTGGGCCTGACCGAGCAGGCGGCCAAGGACAGGGGCCGCAAGGTGCGCGTGGGCCGCTTCCCCTACATCGGCAACGGCAAGGCCATCGCGCTGGGCGAGCCCGAGGGCATGGTCAAGACCGTGTTCGACGCGGAGACCGGCGAGCTGCTGGGAGCACACATGGTGGGGGCCGAGGTGACGGAGTTGATCCAGGGCTTCGGCATCGCCCGCACGCTGGAGACGACCGAGGCCGAGCTGATGCAGGCGGTGTTCCCGCACCCGACGCTGTCCGAGACGATGCACGAGGCCGTGCTTGCGGCCTACGGCCGCGCCCTCCATATCTGACGCCGGTTCCGCCATGTCCGTGACCGCCGCCGATCCGCCCAGCGCCACGCGGCGCAAGCCGCCGTGGATCCGCGTGCGCGCGCCGCTCGGCGCCGAGGTGGCCGAGACGCGCCGGCTGATGCGCGAGCTGAAGCTCCATACCGTGTGCGAGGAGGCGGCCTGCCCGAACGTGGGCGAGTGCTGGTCCAAGGGCCACGCCACGGTGATGATCCTGGGCGACACCTGCACGCGCGCCTGCACCTTCTGCAACGTGGCGACCGGCAAGCCGGGACCGGTGGACCCGCACGAGCCCGACCGCGTCGGCCTGGCGGTGGCGGGGCTGGGACTGCGCCACGTCGTGGTGACCTCGGTGGACCGCGACGACCTGGCCGACGGCGGCGCCGACCAGTTCGTGCGCACGATCCGCGCCATCCGGGCGTCCTCGCCCGGCACGACGATCGAGGTGCTGACGCCCGACTTCCTGCGCAAGCCGGGCGCCGTGGAGGCCGTGGTGGCCGCGCGGCCCGACGTCTACAACCATAACGTCGAGACGGTGCCCAGGCTCTACCGCGAGGTGCGGCCGGGGGCCCGCTACTTCCACTCGCTGCGCCTGCTGGCACAGGTCAAGGAGATCGACCCCTCGATCTTCACCAAGTCGGGGCTGATGGTGGGCCTGGGCGAGAGCCGGATCGAGGTCGCCCAGGTGATGGACGACATGCGCGCGGCCGACGTGGACTTCGTGACCGTGGGCCAGTACCTGCAGCCCACGCCGCGCCACCACGCGGTGGAGCGCTTCGTGACGCCCGAGGAGTTCGCCGAGCTGGCCGATACGGCGCGCGGCAAGGGCTTCCTGATGGTCGCGGCCAGCCCGCTTACCCGCTCGTCCTATCATGCCGAGCGGGACTTCGAGGCGCTCCGCGCCGCCCGCGCGGCCCAGTCGGCCGGTTGAAGACCGCCGTCCGCGCCCGCCCCGCGGGGCCAGGGGGCGATTGAACCATGCCCACCCACGCCGAGAAGAAGGTGCTGCCCTACACGGCCCAGCAGCTCTACGGGCTGGTGGCCGACGTGGAGCGCTATCCCGAGTTC
>Ga0073934_10012179_pt1 | contig 10199 bp, 7 predicted proteins | sample LarsenN4metaG_FD_76834 | JGI IMG/M metagenome (GOLD analysis project Ga0073934, IMG submission 76834) | Hot spring sediment bacterial and archeal communities from British Columbia, Canada, to study Microbial Dark Matter (Phase II) - Larsen... ... | reverse complement strand
GAGCACCACCGACCCGATTGTGCTGAACCCGCAAGCCGTGCATTTCACCAGCGTCAGTTGCAGCGTCCCCTGACGCCGTGGAACCTGTTTTCGTTGTGAGCGTGATGTGAAGCGCTGCCGAACATCCTCTGCGAAGCGATCCGCCGTACGAGTGCCACTGGCGGCGGCTTGGTGCTGCCAGTGCTTGGGTGCGGCGGTGCGTGCCGATCGCAAGAGCACTGGCGAGCCGAAGACGTCTCGCCAGTGGCACCCGCAGGGCGTCATCACGCTCGAGGTCATTCTGGTCATCCCGCTGCTGGTGATCGAGTTCTTCGCCATCTTCGAGTTTGGCACGATCGCCATCGTGTTCAACGCTGCGAACGCGGCAGTCGTCGCCGGCGCTTACGAAGGTTCGCTGGTTTATCCCAACACGTTCACTGATGATGACATCGCGGACGCCATCCGCGACCGCATGGACGATTTTTTGAACGTGGTGGGCATCGAGATCGCCGACGGCGGGAGCGCGAGCCTGGCCGATGCGCGGATCGAAATCAAGCGAGGGGGAACGTTGTCGAAGGTGCGCGGCACAACCGACGCCGGGGTGATTGCCAACTGCATACAAATCGGCGATTCGCCGGCCATCGACGAATGCGTGGTCACGCTGTGCTTCCGGCTGAACCAGACCACGCCCAGCGGCAAGCCGATTCCCAACTGGCTCTCGATGTTCGGCTTCTCGATCTCGAACACGTACTTCAACGCGACGTCGCGCGCCCTGCTGCAGTAAGGGTGATGCGGTTCGTTGTCGCCGAAAGCGCTCCCCTGCGGGTCGCGGCTAAACGGGGGCTCTGGTAATTGCATTGTCTCCGGCCGGTGCCCGGCTACACTGAAGCAGGAGGGGAGTTCTCACTTATGGACTCGTATGGCCTGTACGCCATTGTGCTGCTGATGGTCGGGCTGATCATTCTCGTGTTCGAGGTGTTCACGCCTTCGGGGGGGTTGCTGGCGATCACCACCACCGTGGTCTTGTTCCTCTCCGCCCTGTGCGCGTTTTTCGCGTGGTACGAAAAGGCGCCCGTCATCTGGTGGACCTATTGTGCCTTGCTGGTGCTGCTGGTGCCCGGGACACTGTGCGGCACGCTGTACATGCTGCCGAAAACGTCGGTGGGCAAACAGGTGCTGCTCGAGGGTCCGGAGCTGTCGCAGCTCGAACCGTTTGTGGACGAATCAGCCCGGCTGTCGCAACTGGTGGGCCGCCGCGGACGGGCCATGACGCTCTTGAATCCGGGGGGTATTGTGCTGGTGGACGGCGAGCGGCTGCACGCGTTCACGGAAGGCTTGCTGGTGGAACCGCAGTCGCCGGTGGAGATTCTGGAGATCCGGGGGACGCGCGTGCTCGTTAGGCCGGTAGACAGCGACGAAGAGCCGCTCGCGGAGGCCCCCGCGCCGAAGTCGATCGACTTCGACGTCCCGGCGGAGTAGCCGCCGCGGTCGGAGCGACGGTACGATGGAGTGGCCTGTCCGATGCCGGACGGATTTCCAATCCGTTCGGCTTTTCCGCGACGAACACACGCGGACGGATTGGAAATCCGTCCTACGGGGATCTGCGAATGAACCAGCTCCTTCTGGCCGATGTGCCTCCGGCGGTCTATGTCGGCGGTGCCGTGCTGGCGTTCATCTTCCTGCTGATCTTTATCGTCATTTTTGCGAACTACATCAGCCTGTGGATTCAGTGCAAGATGACGGGGGCGGGGATCAGCTTCCCCAACCTGATCATGATGACGATCCGCAAAGTGAACGCTTCGGCGATCGTGCGGGCGAAGATCATGGCGGTGCAGGCGGGCATCACCGAAAAGTACCCCCTGAGCACGCGCGACCTGGAGTCGCACTACCTTGCCGGCGGCCGGGTAATGAACGTCATCAAGGCGCTGATTGCCGCACACCGGGCGGACATCGACCTCGACTGGCAGACAGCCCAGGCGATCGATCTCGCCGGCCGCGACGTGCTCGAAGCCGTGCGAACCAGCGTCTATCCCAAGGTGATCGACTGCCCCGACTCGAAGAAGTCGAGTTCGGCGCTGGAGGCGGTGGCGGGGGACGGCATCCAACTGAAGGTGCGGGCCCGCGTGACCGTGCGGACGAACATTCACCAATTGATCGGCGGAGCCACGGAGGAGACGGTGATTGCCCGCGTGGGGCAGGGGATCGTGCAAGCGATCGGTTCGACTCCCTCGTACAAGATGGTGCTGGAGACCCCCGAGACCATTTCGCAGACGGTGCTGGCGCAAGGTCTGGAAGCGCAGACCGCGTTCGAGATTGTGTCGATCGACATTGCCGATATCGACGTGGGGGACAACATTGGTGCGCGGCTGAGCGCCGACCAGGCCGAAGCGGACATGCGCGTTGCCCAGGCCAAGGCGGAGCAGACCCGCGCCGACTTTGCCGCCCGCGAACAGGAAATGCAGGCCCACGTACAGGCCAACCGCGCCCAGGTGGTGCTTGCCGAAGCGCAAGTGCCGATGGCCATTGCCGAGGCGTTCCGCAGCCACGCGCTGGGCTTAATGGACTACTACGAATTGAAGAACGTGCAGGCCGATACGCAGATGCGGCAGGCCATCGCGGGCCAGTCGCCGATGGCGGTGGCGGCGAAGTCGTAACACGCCTGCGATTAGCGGAGTTGAAGTCGCCGGGTTTTTTCGTTCCGCCAGGTACAAGCAGGAATGGACGGTTTCCGTTGAAACTACCTCTGCTCCTCCTCGCCGATCTCGACCTGCACCAGTTGTTCTGGCTGGCGGTGGTAGTGATCAGTTTTTTGAGCTGGCTGGTGAAGCAGCTCAAGGGGGACGGTGCGGCCCAACCGCCGGCTGGCCGTCCTGCCGACAAGCCGCTGCGTTCGGAGATCGAGGTCTTCCTGAAGGAACTGACGAAGGGGCAGCCGGAGCCGGTCCGCAAGCCGCCGGCGCCACCGCCGCGGAAACCAGCGACCGTCGCGAAGGCCAAGTCCGACAAGCCGCGCAAGGCGCGTCCGGCGGAGCCACCCTCGACTGGCCGTCCCAAGCCGGGCTCGCGCCTGGTCGAGCAACACCTGGCGACGTCTCAGTTGGGGCAGGGAGTGCGGGCCCACGTCACGGGTTACATGACGCCCGACCGCGTCACGGCCGAGGCCCAGCAGTTCATCGGCCATCGCATCGACGCCGCCGTGCAAAGCGACCTCGGCCAAGGCGGCACCCCGTCGCAATTCGGAGGACGCCCGCCCCATCCGTTCCTGGCCCTGATGAGCCAGCCTGGCGGGATGCGCCAGGCGCTCGTCCTCAACGAGATCCTGCAAAAGCCCCAGGCGCTGCGGCGGAAAGTGTAGGCTGGGACGAGTCTGCGAGTCCCATCAATTCGACCGCATTCCGTTGGCGGGACTCGAAGACTCGTCGTCCTTATACTTCCATACGACTCCGATGCCCGACGCCCGCCCCTCCCCTGCGCGATCCGATGACGACGCTCCGCGCGTGCTGATGCTCGCCGGCCGCTTCTCTGTCCGCGGCAGCAGCGCGTACACGCTCCGCCTGGCCGAGAATCTGCCCCAGGCCGGCGTGCAGGCCCAACTCATTTGCCCCGATGCGCGAATCGTGGAGCGCAGCCTGTGCCGTCAGTTGGGCATCCAGGAGTTTCCCTATCTTCAAACCCCGCTGGTGGGGCGCGTGGTCTTGCCGCTGCTGGCACGAAGCCTGGAGGCCGATCCGCCGGACCTGATTCACGCCCAGTCGCGCGGGGCGGCGCCGCAGGGTGCGTGGCTGGCGCGTCGGCTCGAACGGCCGTACGTGTTGACGGTTCACGATTACATGCAGCCCCGGCAGACCCTGCGGGTCGATCGCGCCTGGTGCCGGCGGATCATCGCCGTCAGCGAATCGGTGAAGTCCGATCTGCTCGCGCGAACCGGGCTGCCCGATCCGCTGGTGACGGTGATCCACAGCGGCGTCGACTGCGACGCGACCCCCGACGTCTCCGGCGTGCTGCCCCCCGGACGCGTGCCGGTGATCGGCACGGCCGGACCGCTCGAAGCCGTGAAGGGATTCCCGTTTTTCCTGGGGGCCGCCGCGCGCGTGCTGATGACCGGCCGCGACGTGGAGTTCGTCATCGCCGGCGCCGGGCCCGAGGAAGAAAACCTGCGGCGGTTATCGCGCGAGTTGCAAATTGCCGAGCACGTCACCTTCATTCCGAACCTTTCCGACTTTGCCGAAGCGCTGGTGGCGATGGACGTCTTCTGCCTGCCGTCGCTGCAGCAGGGGATCGGCACCATCATGCTGGAGGCAATGGCGCTGGCGCGGCCGGTGATCGGCACGCGCGTGGGGGGCGTGTACCGCGTCATCCGCGACGGCGAAACCGGCCTGCTCGTGCCGCCCTCCGATAGCGTGCGGCTCGCCGAACGCATGATCGAGCTGCTCGACGATCCTGCCCGCGCCCGCTCCATCGGACTCGCCGCGCAGCAGGAAGTCCGCCAGGAATTCAGCGTGGACCGCATGGTGGAGAAGACCGCGGCCCTCTACCGTGAAGTGTTGGCGGAGCAACCCGCGATGCAGGCCGCAACCGTTTAGCCGCGACCCGCAGGGGAGCGTTCCGCGCATTTGCCGAACCGATGCAGCGTGCTAGACGAGGAGCGCGCGGCGCGCGAGGATTATGGTTCCCGCGACCGGCTCGGCCACAATGCCCAAATGTTCGAAGCGATTCCACATGGCCGGACGGAGATAGTCCAGCACGCGGTTGCGCAGCGATTCCGAATGAACCAGCACGCCGCCGCTCAGTGCAATGTCGGTCGCTGTTTGCGACAGCCGGTTGTCGACCGCGGTGATCAGTCCCGCCAGCATGCTCGCGGCGTAATTCTGAATGACCTCCGCTTCGCGATCGGCTTCCGCGGCGGCCTCCAGCACGACACCGGCGAGCGCGGCGATCTGCTGGCGGTCGTCGGCACGCCGATAGACTTCACGAACAAAGTCGGCCCGCGAACCGGCGCCCAGCGCGACGAGGAGTTTCCGCTCCAGCAGGCTTTCTGCGGCATGGCTGTCGATCGCTCGCGCCACGGCTCGCAGTCCGAGGCGGGCGATGTCGTATCCGCTTCCGTCATCGCTCAGCAGATAGCCCATGCCTCCGGAGCGCGCAGTGATGCCGGCTGCGTCGCGACCAAAGGCGAGCGAACCGGTTCCGCAAATGAGGGCGATGCCTGTGAGATTTCGCGTGCCCGCCGCAAGGATGGGCATGGCGTCGTGCGTGACCGCGAGCTCATTGGCGATGCGGCGCTGTTTCGCCCAGGTTCGCAGCCGTTCCTGATCGGCGTCGCGACCGGCGCCGGCGATCGCCAGACACGCCGCCGCCACGGGACCGCGCTCGATGTTGGCCGCGGCAAACGCGCGCTGGATCGCGCGATCGATGTTTGCCAGCGCCGCCGCCCAACCGACCGACTGGGGGTTCGACGGTCCCGCGTCGCCGATTCCTAAGGGCGTTGAGTCCGTTCCATCCCGTGTCGCCAGCCACGCGAGCGTTTTGGAGCCGCCGCCGTCGATGCCGAGGATGAGAGTTTCTTCGTGCGATCGCAGAGACCCAGGGATGGCGATCCCTGGGCTTCCGGGAGGCGCGTCCTCCAGAGCCCGCCGCAGTTGTCCACCGCCTTGTACCAGCAGTTGCCGCGCAACGTCCGCCGTCACGCCGCGATGCTGCACGACGACGGCCGTCTTGACGTCGCCATCGCTGCGCTCCAGCAGTTCTGCGGCATCCTGCGTGGTCACGCCGGTCAACATCGATACGATCCGCCGCGAGCGGTCGGCCAGCTTCTGGTTGGTCGCCTGCAGGTCGACCATCAGGTTGCCGAACGTCTTGCCGAGCTTCACCATCGATCCTGTCGTCAGCATGTTCAGCACCAGCTTGGTGGCCGTGCCGGCTTTCAGCCGCGTGGACCCGCTGACGACCTCCGGCCCCACGACGGGCGCGATCATCAGATCGCTGACCGCGACCAGCTCCGAATCAACGTTGCAACTCAGTCCGATCGCAAACGCGCCAACCTCGCGCGCGTGCTGCAATCCGCCAATGACATACGGCGTGCGACCGCTGGTGGCGATCCCCACCAGCACGTCTTCGGCGCAAAGACCGATGCGTTTCAGATCCTCGACCGCCTGTTCGGGATGATCTTCCGCTCCTTCGATGGCGCGCGTGAGGGCCGCTGTGCCCCCGGCAATGAGGCCCACGACCTGCCACGGTGGCGTGTTGAACGTCGGCGGACATTCGGACGCATCCAGCACGCCTAACCGACCCGATGTTCCCGCGCCGATGTACACCAGCCGCCCCCCGGTGCGCAACCGCTCGGCAACGACGTCGATCGCCGCGGCGACCTGCTCGGCCACTTGCGACACTGCTTCGGGCACGCGCGCGTCCTCGGCGTTCATCAACCGCACGATTTCGAGCGACGACAGCCGGTCGATCTCTTCCGATGCCGGATTGCGAGACTCCGTGGTCAGCTTTCCCAGACTCATGCGTTGCCTCGATGCGCGTGCGACGACAGAATGGCGACCTTGATAGGAGCAGGCACACTCCGTGTGCCGTTCCCGTCCACGAGACGACCAAGGCCGTGAAGAACGGCACACGGAGTGCGCCTGCTACTATTTCCCACTCTAGCTGCGCTTCACGGCAGATGCATCCGCCGATTTCCACCGTCGACGCAATCGTCGTGCTGGCCTATCTGGCGGTCACGGTCGCGCTCGGGTTGTGGATCGGCCGCGGCAACAAGAGCGTGGACGATTTCCTGCTCGGCAACCGCGACCTTCCCTGGTGGGCGCTCTTGGGATCGATCGTCGCTACGGAAACCAGCACAGCGACGTTTTTGAGCGTGCCGGGATTGTCGTTCGTCGAAGGGGGGGACTTCCGCTTTCTGCAGTTGTCGTTCGGCTACATCATCGGCCGCGGACTGGTCGTATTGATCTTGCTGCCCGGCTACTTCCGCGGCGAGTTCATGACGGCGTATCAACTGCTGCACCAGCGGTTCGGCCGGGGGACGCAGCGATTCGCCTCGGCGATGTTCCTGGTGGCTCGCAACCTCGGCGACGGCCTGCGGTTGTACCTGACGGCGATCGCGGTGCGCGAGGCCGTGGGGCTGCCGTTGCCGGCGTGCATCGCCGTCACCGGCGTAGTGACGTTGATCTACACGCTGTTTGGCGGCATGCGGTCCGTGGTGTGGAACGATTGTCTGCAGCTCGTCATCTACATTCTCGCGGCGATCGCGACGTTGTGGACATTGACCGGCGCTCTGCCCGGCGGCAGCGAGCAGTTGTGGAACTTCGCCCTCGAGCACGACAAGCTGCGCGTCGTCCGCTGGGATTGGAATCTGGCAGACACCTATACGATTTGGGCGGGAGTGATCGGCGGCGCCTTCCTGTCGCTCGGCACACACGGCACCGACCAGATCATCGTGCAGCGGTTTCTGTCGGCCCGCAACATTCGCGACGCCGGCAAGGCGCTGTTTCTCAGTGGTTTTGTGGTGCTGGCGCAGTTCGCATTGTTCCTCACCATCGGCGTGGCGCTGGCCTGCTTCTACGAACAGTTTCCCAGCGGGACGGAGCTCAAGGGGGACACCGCGTATGCTGCGTTCATCGTGCTGCACCTGCCGATAGGTCTCGTCGGTCTGACGCTGGCGGGCGTGCTGTCGGCAGCGATGTCCACGTTGTCGAGCTCGCTGAACTCGTCGGCAGCGGCTGTCGTAGGAGATTTCGGCTCATGGTTCGGCACAACGGCGATGTCGCGCGAGCAGCAACTGACGCTGAGCCGCGTGTTCACCGTTGGTTTTGGCATGATTCAGATCGGCGTGGCCATCGCCGCAGAGTCGTTCTCCAGAAGCGTGGTGAACGACGCGCTGGCCATTGCCGGCTTCACTGCAGGCATTCTGTTCGGGGTGTTCCTGCTGGGTCTGCTGCCGATCCGCGTCGGACCCGGCGGTGCCATTGCGGGAATGACTTGCGGCCTGGCGACGCTGCTGTTGGTGAAATTTGGTCCCGTGTATGCTCCGTCGATCTTTTCTACTGCCATTGCCTGGCCGTGGTATCCGGTGATCGGCAGCGTGACGACGGTGGCGGTGGGTGCGTTGCTGAGCGCTCTGTTTCCCGGCAGAACGGAGATGTCCCATGGTGCTGCTTGATGTGATGACGCGAACTCCAGCCCGACGCGCCAGCCAGGGAATCTTCGAGCGATTGAACAGATTCTCTCGCTGGCGCGTCGGGCTGGTGTGCGGAATGATGTCACTCGTCATCGAGCTGGCCGCCGCAGCGCCGCCGAAGTTGCCGCGTGCGGAGCCGCACGCCGTCGGCCTCGACGCCTCGCGGCTGGCGGTCATCGACGACCTCGTCGCCGAGGGACTTCGCAACAAGAACATGCCGGGTGCCGTCGTGCTCGTGGCGCGGCATGGACAAATCGCTTATTTCAAGGCGTTCGGGCATCGGCAACTGCAGCCGAGCGAACTGCCGATGACCACCGACACCGTGTTCGACCTGGCGTCGATCACGAAGCCGATGGCGACCGCCACCAGCGTGATGAAGCTCATCGAACTCGGCCGCATCGATCTTTACGCACCGGTGGCGAAGTACATTCCCGAGTTCGCGCAAAACGACAAGGGGGCGATCACCGTCCAGCAGTTGCTCACGCATCAGAGCGGCCTGCTTGCCGACAACGCACTCCGCGATTACGAAGACGGTCCCGCCAAATCGTTCGAGCGCCTTCACGCCCTCAAGCTCACCGCGCCGCCGACCACGCGGTTCATCTACAGCGACGTCAATTTCATCACACTGGGCGAACTCGTCGAACGCGTCTCGGGAACAAATATCCACGAGTTTTCGCAACAGCACATCTTCCAGCCGCTCGGACTCACCGAGACCGGCTATTTGCCGCGCGAGGAATTGCGGCAGCGGGCCGCCGTCACTGAGGAGCGCGATGGCCGCTGGATGCAGGGCGAAGTGCACGATCCGCGAGCGTATGCGCTGGGAGGAATTGCAGGTCATGCCGGGTTGTTTTCGACCGCGGAAGACATGGCCGTCTATGCACAAATGCTGCTCGGCGATGGCGAATACCAGGGCGTGCGCGTGCTCCAGCCGGCGACCGTCGCGCTGATGACCCGCAGCAACCCCGTCCCCGGCGGCAATGCCCGGGGCCTCGGCTGGGACATGCGATCCGGCTACTCGATCAACCGCGGCGACCGCCTCTCCGTGCGCGCGTTCGGCCACGGCGGCTTCACCGGCACCGTGCTGTGGATCGATCCCGAGCTCGACTTGTTCTACATCTTTCTCAGCAATCGCGTGCATCCCGATGGGAAGGGCCTGGTGAACCCGCTCGCTGGACGGATCGGCAGCGCCATCGCCGCCGCGGTCACCGATTGGCCCACACCGCGTTCGACCCGCCGCTCGCTCCCGGAGAAACCGGTCCTCACGGGAATCGATGTGTTGGAACGCGACGGTTTCACAGCGCTTCAAGGCCGACGCGTCGGGCTGATCACCAACCATACCGGCATCAGCCGTTCCGGAAAGACAACAGTTGAATTGCTGCACGACGCCAAGGACGTCGAACTCAACGCCTTGTTCAGCCCCGAGCACGGCATCGCCGGGGCGCTCGATGTGAGCAAGATCGGCGACGCCCGCGATGAGAAAACGGGGTTGCCCGTCTTCAGCTTGTACGGTGAGACCCGAACGCCCGGTGCCGAATCGCTCGCCGGCCTCGACACGCTCGTGTTCGACATCCAGGACATCGGTGCGCGGTTCTACACCTACCCGTCGACAATGGGCAACGCGATCAAGGCCGCGGCGAAGCACGGCCTGAAATTCGTGGTGCTCGACCGCCCGAATCCCATCAACGGCGTCGACGTGGAAGGTCCTGTCCTCGATGACGGCGGGCAATCGTTCGTCGGCTACCACACGGTCGCGGTGCGGCACGGCATGACGGTAGGCGAGCTGGCAACCATGTTCAATACGGAAATGAACATCGGCTGCGACCTGCACGTCATCAAGTGCGAAGATTGGCGACGCAGCGATTACTTCGACCGCACCGGACTGACGTGGGTCAACCCGTCCCCCAATATGCGCAGCCTTACCGCCGCGGTGCTGTATCCCGGCATCGGCCTGCTGGAGACGACGAACCTTTCCGTTGGCCGCGGCACCGACCGCCCGTTTGAAGTGCTCGGCGCCCCGTGGCTCGACGGCCCGAAAGTG
>Ga0073934_10012178_pt1 | contig 10199 bp, 6 predicted proteins | sample LarsenN4metaG_FD_76834 | JGI IMG/M metagenome (GOLD analysis project Ga0073934, IMG submission 76834) | Hot spring sediment bacterial and archeal communities from British Columbia, Canada, to study Microbial Dark Matter (Phase II) - Larsen... ... | reverse complement strand
GGCACCCAAGGGTTCCGCCCGGCGGCCCTCACCTACGCGGACGGGGAGGAGTCGCTCACCGTCCGGTTCGAGGGCGACTGGGCCTAGCGTCGGGCCCCGGAACGAGCGATCGGTGTCGGAGGGCCGTGGCGAACCTCACGCACACCAATCATCGTCCGCGGCGAATTCGACGTTGCGGCCTGATCGACGGCCTTCCTGACAGCGTTCCAATGGGCTGTCGGGGCGCTCGCTGGGACGTGCTGTCACGAAGCATCGCTGCTCCGCCGGTGCGTCGCGGAGTAGATAGCCGATCCGACGAGTCGGGCGATGAGTCTGGGCGCCCGCTTCCCAGGATGGACGGTGCTGATCACGCGATCGAAAAGCTCCGACTCATCGATGCCTACGTCATGCAATTCACGTGCCAGTGTCTCTACCTCCGCGAACGTCCACTTCCCTGGGGGATCAAGAACGTGCGCGGTCTCTGGGCCAGGTAGCAGCTCCGTCTGTTCCTCGTTCCACCTTGCGAACTTGCGCCCGACTGCGGACCATGCGAAGCGGATCAGCCACTTCGCCTTGGACTCCTCAACGCTGATCCCGAATCGTTCGCTGTACAGCCGAGGCAGATCGCCAATCGCGACACGCCCGTGTGTTCTGACGAGCATCGCAATCTGGGCAGGTATCACTCCCAGTGCGACATCTTCGAATCCTCGACCACGGAATCCCTCTGGATCCAACGCCGCATTCGATGCCTGCGATGGGGCGGGCCCTTCCTCGCTGTCGCCTGGTCGGCCCTCGTCTTCGGAGTCTGCTTCTGGCGGCGACGCAGAGGCTTGCGCGACACCCGGTGCACTGTCCACATCGATTGTCGTCTCACGAGTGGCAGGTATCGCGTCGTCTGGACCCTGAGCCGTTGCGTACCGACTCTCCTCGTTCTCGATGTCATCTGACGTCCCAGGGACTTCGGCGATCAGGCGTTCGGTCTCGCCTGTGTGCGGTTCGTAGAGCAAGGCATCTTCCTCGACGCCCTCGACAACCGGTTCCCGGCTGGTTTCAGCCCACTCCGCAATCGTCTCGATTCGCGGTGGCGGCGGTGCGGCGGCTTCCACAGCCGATTCTCGTGAGGGCCCCGTGTCCGGCTCAGGGCCACGACTCGGCGCTGTCCAACCGATGGGGCGAATCTCGTGTGTGTCCAGCAGATCCCACAACGGTGCGAGGGCCGCTTGGGGATCCCGATAGTAGCTCGACGCGCGCACACGGAAGAACGTCCAACCGCAACGCTCCAGCTCGCGCTGTCGGGCCAGATCCTGCTCGTACCGATCGGCTCCGTGCCAACGGTCTCCGTCGCACTCGACCGCCATACGAGAGCGTCCCCCGATTATGACCAGGTCGATCCGGTACCCGTAGATCTCCCATTGGGGAACCACGGTGTAGCCTCGTTCGAAGATCGAGTTGTAGACGTGCTGCTCGAACAGGGACTCGAACGGGTCGATCTGCACGTCGTCCGGTACCTGGCCGATCTCACCCTGTTGCTCGAGTCGGTAGGCGCGCTGCAGCCCGTAGCAGTACTCCAGCAGCTGGTACCGCATGTCGTCGCGGTTCGTTAGCTCCTCCAGGGCCATCGAATGGAAGACCCACATCTGGTCGCGCGCTCGCGACGCGGCAACGTTGAATCGCTGCACGTACCGCTCAGCGGTCAAGGGTGTCAACCGCTCGCCGTCGCTCTGCGCTGCGACCATTGACAGAAAGATCACGTCACGCTCAGAGCCCTGGAAGTCAGCGGAGTCACCGCACCTGAGCTCACGGACCCGATACTCTCTCGGGTCCATCTGTTCGAGGAGAAGCTGCTCGATGCGCTCCGCCTGTGTCCGCCCGGTGAGCGAGATGACGCCGAAAGTCTTGCCATCGTAGGCGGGGTCGGCACAGCATTTCAGAACGGTCGAAGCGATTGCCTCCGCTTCCGGCGGATTGACCGCCTTCCCCGCGCTTCCCAACCGGTAGCCGTCCTCCACATGCACGGTCTTGATCGGGTCCAGCCGCTCAATCCCGTACTGGCGAAGCGGAATGAGAGGAACACGGTCCGGCTCATAGGCGATACGGTTCGAGAACCCAATGATCTCCGGCACGCACCGGAAGTGCTCCCGTAGGGTAATCACGTCGCCGTATCGAATCCGGGCGAGATCGAAGAAGCTGGCCGTCGGGTTCTCCCACACGTGAGCGTGATCGAGGTCGAACAGGAGCTGCCGCCGCAAGCTGATCAGCTGCTGATGGTCGAGCCCGACGCCCGAGGGCGATACCTGCTTGTCGTCGCCAACCACGACGATCCGGGGAGCCAGATACTGGAGGAAACAGGCTTCCACACCCGCCTGTGAGGCCTCATCGATCACGACGACGTCGAACATGTCGCGTTCGACCTCCAAGGTCTCCGCGATCCGGTAGATCGGCATGACCCACGCCGGGACGGCAGAGCGGCACTGCTTCAACTCAGCACGAGCTTCACCTCGCCGATGGCTGGCGTACTTGCCCGTGCCCTTACCCAGCTTACGGACGGCGAGCGCGTAGCTCTTGAGGCTCTGACGCTCGCGAAGACCGAGTCGGCTCACGGCCAATGACCACGCGCGAGCAGCCGTAAGGTCTGTGACGGCCCGCCGCATCCGAACCTCGACAGCATGCAGCTGTCTCTGGAGGTCTTCGACGTTGGCTTCTGCTTCGCTGTCGATCCACGCTGCCGCCTCGCACCAGGCCCACGCCGCAGCCAAATCGACGAGCCGCCCATCCCATCGTTCGTCACCGGAGGTTCGGTCGATCGACTCGGCCAGCCGTGGTGCGGCATCGGCCAGTCGCTGGCGGAGGGCGTCTCGCCGGGTAGCCGCATCCCGAACCCGCCAAAGATGGTCGAGACGAGCAACACAGGTTCGATAGGCCACCAGATTCCGGTCCTCGATCGCAGCTCTGAGATCTTGCAGCACGCCTGCGGCATCGGGCCAGCGGCACGCTTCCGAGACCACGTTGAGGGCGGTGGTAAGAGGCTGGCGTGCGTCGGCGAGTCCGTCAGTCGCCTCCGCCGCCTCCACGAGACGCCCGAACATCCGCACGGCCTCGAGGTCTGCCCAGTTAGGCTTCGGCACACCCCGCTCGTCGAGCCAGGCCTCCTCGGCCCGAAGTGCCTCCCCCAGCTGGATCACGCGCCCGAGCTGATTCACCTCCGCTTCATGCCAACCAAAACGCTCCGCCACGGTGTCCTCGCTCGGGATGGGAACACTGGCCGGCCAGAGCCGGTCCATCGCGTCAAGCTGGCGTCGAGCAATCATCCAGTCGATGAAGGTGGCCAGCGCACCGATACTGGTGGGAGGAGCGTCGTTGATCCGGACACTTGCGAGCAGTTGGGCCGCTCTCTTGACGGGCTTCGGCGTCAAGAGCCCGCCGAGCTTGCCCCGGTTCTCTAGGTGCCGCCTGAGCTCCTCCGCCTGAACGACCAGCGCATATGGGTCGGCACCCTGTACCTGGATGCGCACGGCGACGTCGAGACTCTCCATCACCCGTCGACAACTTGCGAGTAGCCGTGTGAGCTCGTCGTAGCGATGCCGCCAGAGCTCAGGCTTGCCCGAGTGGATGTCGGCCAGGGCTCCTGACATCCAGGGCTCGCGGCGAGCGGCTAGCTCCTCCGCAGTCTTCGCCAGATCGCGGAACCGGTCACGAAGCTCCGCTCGCGTTGCCGGGTCCAGCGAGACAACCATCGCGTAGGCCGGGTGCGCGCGGTCATCCGAGAACCGATCGTGCACAAGAAGCGCCTCCCGCTCGCGATCAACGAGGGTGGCGAAGGCGACTGGATCTGGGATCCATTCGAGCGCAACTAGGTTCCGCCCTGCCTCAGACTCGTCGCGCGCGAGGTCGGGGTCGCGTAGCAGCTTGAGGAGCTCAGCAGCTTCCTCGTCGAGGAGAGGCGGTGTTTGCGAGAGGCTATCGACGTATTCCGCTAACCAGCCGTACTCGGACTCGTCGGCCCGATGCTGTCTGGCGATCTCTGCGAGCGTTCCCCTGTAGGGTCCGTGCTCGCGATTCACGGTCTCTCGCTCTCGCGTTTGTACAAGTCGACTGTGGAGAAGGGCGTGCTCTCTTCGGAGCGACTCGAGATTGGCCTGATACTCGGCGATCTCGGCTTCTTCCAGGGAGGAATCGTATTCTTCGGCCCGCCTCGCAAGCGAGTCCACCGCGACCTTGAGATCGGAAAGGTCAGAACGCTCTCTGCCGACGACCGACACGCACAATGCCTCAAGGGCGTCAGGGATCTTGTCGCGGAGTTCACGAAGAGCACGATCTGTATGTGCGGTTACCAGAACACGTTGGCCCCGGGCCAGCAGGTGCGCCAGCAGGTTCGCGATCGTGTGCGTCTTCCCCGTTCCCGGTGGACCCTGCACCACGGTGTGCCGTCGGCTGTCGACGCGGCGGACGATCTCCAGCTGCTGTCGGTTGGCGGGTAGCGGCAGGTACGTGGCCGACTCCGGCGCAGCCCCGTCTCGCTCGCCCGCCCACAAATCGCCGGTGTCCACAACGTCGATGAGCTGCTTGACTCCCTCGGGGACATCCATAGAGCTCTCAAGCTGCCGGCGGATCCCCTGGAAGATCCGGAGCAGCCCGAGGTTGGATCGCCGGCGGAGGATGATTGCCGGTGCGAACGCAACCGCCGCGTCAGATCCGATATCGCATGGCTCATCGGTCTCTTCGTAGCGCCCGTTTGGATCCAGATTGTTCACGAGACGACGGAGGAGGATGCCTACATCGTCGCGACTGAAAACGTGGTCCTCGAACCTCTCGGCCTTGTCGCGAATGTCGTTCAACCGCTCAGGCGCCGGCCATCGCGCTGCATCCAGCATGTCGAGTTCGACAACCAGGCCCTCCGCCTGTTCAGTTCTCTGGACGGTCAGCCGACCCGTTTCGTCATCGAAGTCGATCTGTAGAGGGACGGTCAGCAGGTGACGACGGACTTCGTCGTGCCCCTCTGGCCTCCAGGTGAGGCAGCCCACACCCCCGACCAACTCGAGATCCTCTGGTGCTGCGGCCGCTTGCTCAGACATCTGAAAGAGCCAGCGGTACACCTCGCGGATGGGCTCATCTTCGATCTCCTTGGCAGCCCACGCACGCCAACCCTCAAGCCATACCCGAAACTGGGTCTCGATCTCCGGTTCGTTCTCAAGGCGCCGGGTCGTTGTTAACGCTTCTCCCTGGTCGCCGAGTCGGGTCTCGGCGACCACCTCCCGTAGTTCGGGCTCTGCCCTCGGATCGTGGAGGCTCTCGGCCTTGACCCAGGGCCGTACTTCTTCCGGAGGCGGAGGAGGCTCTGTGCGCGGAACCCGATCGACCACCAGCAGAGGTGCATCCGGGGCAGGTTGTACAACACGATGGGCGCTGGCTACGGCCCTGTGCTCAGGCACCGCGTGCAGCCAGACCACCCTTCCACCTTGGCTGGCGTACGTGTCAAGGCTCCGAAGAGGAGCCGTCCTCTGCTGCTGGAAGCGGATCAGGAAGTCGAACAGGCGCACGGCCCGCTCACGGAGGACCTCCAGCGCACCGTCGTCCCCTGCCACATCCGATTGAGAATCCACCCCGCTCCTCACCCCTGAATCAGCATCGGGCGAACGCTGAGGACCTTGATCTCCCGATTGCCCCAGCCCGCATCCTGCCTGGTCACGTCCTTCGTATCAAGGTTCGCCTCTCTATGAGAGAGGCCGGCTGGCATCGGGCCTCCCTGGTCGGGTGCTTGCCATCCCTGTTGCCGAATTATAGGCTGTTGCACGTCATGCGCAACAGGACTCCTCCAGGCAACATCACCGAGAAGGCCGCCCGCGAGATCACTTCCCGTCTCCCCCGGGGCTGGCGATCAGAGCTGACGCTCGACGCCCGGCGCGCGGACGCGGTCGTTGAGATCTGGGCACCTGATGGCGCTCGCGCCAAGATCATCGTGGAGGCGAAGCGCCTCCTCGAGCCCAAGGACGTCTCATCGGTCCTCGCCCAGCTGCGACCGCTCGCTGGGAAGGATGCCACCCCCGTTGTTGCTACTCCTTACCTTGGCTCTCGGGTCCGGGAGCGTTTGCGCGAGGAAGGCGTGGGCTACGTCGATCTGACCGGCAACGTGTGGCTGACGCTCGATCGACCAGGCCTCTGGATCGAGAGCACCGGAGCCGACAAGAACCCCTGGCGCGAGGAGCGCCCCGCCCGCTCGCTGAAGGGCCCCAAGGCGGGCCGCATCGTCCGCGCGCTCTGTGACTTCCGGGGTCCGATCGGCGTCCGCGATCTCGCCGCGAGGGCTGGGACTGACCCCGGCTACGTGTCGAGAGTCCTCGACCTCCTCGAGCGCGAGGACCTCGTCAAGAAGGAGGGGCGCGGGCCGGTCCTCGCGATCGATTGGCGGGGGCTCATCGGTCGGTGGGCTCGGGACTACTCGTTGCTCGGCTCGAACAGGACCTCCTCGTACCTCGACCCACGAGGGATCGAGTCGTTCCGTGCGAGCCTGGCGCGGACGGAGGCCCGCTACGCCGTCACGGGGTCGCTCGGCGCCTCCCTCCTCGCGCCGATCGCACCGGCCCGTCTGGGGGTCTGCTTCGTGGACTCCGCGCAAGCCTTCGCGGAAGACCTTAGCCTTCGGCCGGCCGAGTCGGGCGCGAACGTCATCCTCGCCGAGCCCTTCGACCCCGTCGTGTACGAGCGCACCTGGGAGCGAGAGGGAATCACCCTCGCCGCGCCGACGCAGATCGCCGCCGACCTCCTCACGAGTCCCGGCCGCGGACCCGCGGAGGCCGAGGAGCTTCTCTCCTGGATGGCGCAGAACGAAGATGCCTGGCGTTCCTGACCCGCTGTACGCGCTTGCCCGTCGCGTCCTGCTCGACGCCCTCCAGGCGCTCGGCGTCCAACGCGGAGCCGTTATCCTCGTCGGCGCCCAGGCCGTCTACCTTCACACGGGCAGCGCGGATCTCGCCGTAGCCGAGTACACGACGGACGCCGACATCGCGATCAACCCCTCGGCGCTGAAGCCGAAGCCGAGGCTGGAAGGAGCGCTCACCGCGGCCGGGTTCATCCAGGACCTCCAGGATGTCGGAAGGTGGCTCGCCACCAGAGATCTCAACGCGGATCCCGTCACGGTCAAGGTCGACCTCCTCGTGCCGGAGGGCGTCGGAGGTCCCGGCCGCCGGGCGGCCAGGATCGGCGAGCAAGGGAAGAGAACGGCACGCAAGGCAAGAGGCCTTGAGGCCGCTCTCCTCGACTGGAAGCGAATGGAGATTGGCTCCCTCGAGGAGGCAGACGACCGCCGCCTCCAGATCAACGTGGCCGGCCCAGCGGCGCTCCTCGTCGCGAAGGTCCACAAGATCGCCGAGCGCATCGACTCCCCCGGACGAGCCGAGGACAAGGACGCGCTCGATGTCCTCCGCCTGCTGAGGGCGGTTCCGATCGAGACCCTGGCCGACGGCCTGCGAAGGCTCGGCGGCGAGGAGCTGAGCGCGGACGTGACCGAAGAGGCGATCGGTTTCCTCCGGGAGCTCTTCGGGAAGCCGACCAGCGCGGGATGACACATACGTTGGTGGACACGGTCGTGATGAGGAAGCCGGGCATAGTAGACGCGGGTGAAGCAACTCAAACGGACCGTACGCGTGCATGCACGCGTACGGGACGTGAGTCCGACCAACCAACGCTCGACCCTTCACGCCTTCTCACCTGCGGATTCGCGTAAGCCTGAGGCGAGCGATGATGACCGCTTGGGGGAACGCTCGACGGAATGCTCGAAGGACCGCTCGCGGGAACGCTTGCGTGGTCTCGCCACCTGCCTGGCCCGGCAACCGCGATGTCCGAATCGGGATCGTCGCCGCGGATCTCGCCTGCCTCAAGCCGTGTCGCAACTGCTTGTCCGCGGCGTTGAGGCGGCATGCGGAAGAGCGGGCGGGACCCGCCGGCGGCCTCGGAGCGGCAGGCTACGAAGCTCCCACGGCTACCATCGAGCGTGCAAACGCGGCGTGGAGAGGCGGTGGAAAGCCTCCACGCGCGGACTCCACGTTCTCTCCCCCCCGCGGCAAGGGTCTCCCCATCGTGAGCGAAGCGATCGGGGTCCCGGCGGAGAGGAATCGGGGAGGCCCCTTTCGGAAGCTGGCCGCAACGAATCGGAGGCCCCGAACCATGAGTGAGATCTGAACGTGTACCGACACCTCGGGAGTCAGCATCTCCTGCATCTCACGGGCGACCATCCCATCGTCGGCCGGCGCGGCTTCGAGTCGCGGACGACGCCGGCGGCCTTCGCGTCGTCGTCCCGGACGTGTCGCCTCGCCTCACACCCCGAGCGGCCAGGATCCTGCTGGAGATCCTGATCGATGCCGCCCGGCGGGAGGAACCCAGGGATGACAGTCCTCCCGCGTAGCATGGTCTCGAAGCCGTCTCGGAGCGCGCGCAGGGTGCGTTTCGAGCGGGCACCAGGAAGGAGCAGGAGATCGTGAAGCCCTTCGCCTTCTACGGACGAGTTTCGACCGAGGACCAGCAGGACCCCGCCTCCTCGCGGGCCTGGCAGCTTCGCCGGGCCCTGGAGCTGATCGAACCGGCGGGCGGGGCCGTCGTGGCCGAGTTCTTCGACGTCGGGCAGTCGCGGTCCCTTCCCTGGAAGCGCCGGCCCGAGGCCTCCAGGCTCCTCGAGTTCCTGCGCTCCCCCGACCGAGGCTTCGACGCCGTGGCGATCGGGGAGCCGCAGCGAGCCTTCTACGGCGCCCAGTTCGCCCTGACCTTCCCGCTGTTCGAGCACTACGGCGTCGAGCTGTGGGTCCCGGAGGTCGGCGGGCGGGTCGACCCCGGCTCCGAAGCCCACGACATGGTCATGACGCTCTTCGGAGGGATGAGCAAGGGTGAGCGCTCCCGCATCCGCACGAGAGTGCGGAATGCCATGGCGGCGCAGGCCGCGACCCAAGGCCGCTTCCTCGGCGGCCGCCCGCCCTACGGATACCGCCTGGCCGACGCGGGTCCTCATCCCACCCCGGGGAAGACCGCGCTCGGCATCCGGATCCACCGCCTGGAGCCCGACCCGGCTGCGGCCCCCGTCGTCGTTCGGATCTTCGAGGAGTACGTCTCGGGCAAGGGCCTGTTCGCGATCGCCGAGGGACTCACCCGCGACGGTATCCCCTCTCCCTCCGCCTACGATCGTGCTCGCAACTCCCACCGAAGCGGCGAGGGGTGGAGCAAGAGCGCCGTTCGCGCGATCCTGACCAACCCCCGGTACACGGGCGTGGCGGTCTGGGGCCGCCAGCGCCGGGACGAGGTTCTGGTCGACGTCGAGGACGTGGCGGCCGGTCACCGGACCCGGATGCGCTGGCATGACGAGGACGCCTGGGTTCGCTCCCAGGGTGTCGCTCATGAGGCGCTGATCAGCCCGGAGGTGTTCGAGGCCGCGCGGGCGCGGCGAGCCGCGAACGGGCGCACCACAGTCCGCAAGCCCCGCCGGACGCCGCGCCCCTACCTGCTTCGCGGGCTCCTCCGCTGCGGGCTCTGCCAGCGCCGGATGCAGGGGAGCTGGAACCACGAGCAGGCCTACTACCGCTGCCGCTACCCCACCGAGCACGCGCTCCCCCGTGGAACTCAGCATCCAGCGACCGTGTACGTCCGGGAGGCGCAGATCGTCCCGCCGCTCGATGACTGGATCTCGGGGGTCTTCGAACCGGACCGGCTGGAAGAGACGTGTCGCGCGCTCGCCGAGGCTCAGGAGGCGCCCGTCATCGACGACGACCGCGCAGCAACCGTTCGACAGGCGCTCGTCGACTGTGACGCCCGACTCGCCCGCTACCGGGAAGCCCTCGAGGCGGGAACCGACCCGGCAGTCGTGGCCCAGTGGATCAGCGAGGTCCAGGCCGAGCGCAGGGCGGCCGAAGAGGAAGTTCGCCGACGCCGTCCAGCGGCCGCGCTCACCAAGGACGACATCCGGGCGATGGTTGAGAGCGTCGGGGATCTCGTTGGCGTCCTGGGGGCAGCTGAGCCGGCGAAGAAAGCTCCTCTCTACGAGAGCCTCGGACTCAGCCTCACCTACGAGCCGACCAAGCAGAAGGTGCTGGTCGAAGCGGACCTCGGCGGTGTACGTCCGGTTCGTGTCGGAGGGGGGATTTGAACCCCCACGGCCCATAAGGCCACTAGGCCCTCAACCTAGCGCGTCTACCAAGTTCCGCCACTCCGACGTGGACGCGTGCGTATCGTACCAACGCCTC
>Ga0073934_10012177_pt1 | contig 10201 bp, 10 predicted proteins | sample LarsenN4metaG_FD_76834 | JGI IMG/M metagenome (GOLD analysis project Ga0073934, IMG submission 76834) | Hot spring sediment bacterial and archeal communities from British Columbia, Canada, to study Microbial Dark Matter (Phase II) - Larsen... ... | reverse complement strand
CCGGCTTTTCGCCGGATCAGATGGAGAGTCTCTTCGCTGAAGTGGACCAAAATCATAATCATCTGTATCGCCGCGATGGAGATGATGGTCCTTCACTGATGGGCCTGTCCGGGGTGCGAAAATGGCTTACTGATGTGCTCGGCGAAAAGACCTTTGCCGACCTGAAGATTCCCGCTGCAGTCACTGCCGTGGACGCCCGCAGCGGCCGCGAGATCATCCTGACGGAAGGCAGGCTTAAGGATGCCATTCTCGGTTCGATCGCCCTCCCTGGCATCTTCCCACCCTACCCCCTGGGAGATTGGGAATTGATGGATGGTGGCGTTCTGAACCCGGTGCCCGTTGCTCCGGCCAGGCACCTTGCCCCCGGCTTGCCGGTGGTGGCCGTTGTGTTAAACGATCCATTGGATAAACCTGTGCCCACTTACACGATCCCTGTCCCGCGTATTTTGCCGCGCTCGATCATCGAGCGCATCACGCGCATGAACTTCGCTCAATCCTTCGATATCTTCATGCGGGCAGTGGACCTCAGCAGCCGCGCGGTGGCGCACTACCGCCTGCTGGCGGATGCTCCTGAAGTGATCATTCGTCCACATGTTCATCATATCGAACTGCTCGATGAAGTCGATGTTCGTGCAGTGGCCCAGCTTGGGGAGGATGCCGTGGAAATAGCACTGCCAGAGATCGCCCGTGCCACATCCTGGCTCACACGCATGCGCAGAAAATTTGCAGGAGCATTGCAATGAGTCGTGACCTTCGCAAGTATGCCAGGGACACAAATGTACGGCTGGTCGTTGGCGCGCTGCTCTTTCTTTTGATCGTGGGACCGCTGTTGATCGGGCTGATCTATGGGTTTGGCGCGGCTGTATCCGGATTTCTGTGTTTGCTGGCTGGGTTGATCCCGGTTGGGTTGATCCTGCTTGCCTTGAATTTGTCAGATTGGATATTGAAACGTGCCAACCGAGATTAGCGCCGAGTTACTGACGTTCAAAGGGTGGACCCTGCGCGTGCGACCATCCGAATCGGCTTCGCCGCGCCTGCTCGTCCTCATTCATGGCTGGACAGGCGATGAAAACTCCATGTGGGTGTTCACGCGCAATCTGCCGCTGGACTATTGGATGATCGCTCCACGCGCTCTTTATCCCGGTGAACAGAGTGGGTTTTCCTGGCGACCGTTTGAAAAAGGCACCTTCGGCCAGCCCAGTTTAGAGATGCTTAAACCTGCCGCTGAGGCCCTGATCCAGCTCATCGATGAGTATTCGGCCTCGGTCCAGCTGGATGCAGCATCCTTCGACTTGATGGGATTTAGTCAGGGCGCTGCCATGGTCAGCGTGGTTGGGTTGCTGTATCCAAAAAGAGTGCGCAGAATGTCTTTCCTGGCTTGTTTTGTTCCCTCAGGTTTGGAAGATGTCATCGAACAAAAGCCGTTGGCCGGGAAGCATGTATTCATGGCTCATGGCACGCAGGATCAGATTGTGGCCGTGGAACGCGGGCGTTCGTCTGCGCAACTGTTCGAAAGGGCTGGGGCACAAGTCACTTTTTGTGAGGATGAGGTTGGGCATAAATTAAGTATGCGCTGCCTGCGCTCACTGGAGGGCTATTTAAAAGATTAAGCCCCTCTCACTCGGCCGTTGACGCTAATTTTGTTTGCAGGTATGCTTGTTCGTGTCCGGGATGTGAAAATTGTTCATTCAAGGTGATCCATGAAGAATTCCTTTTCAAGACGCGATTTTATGAAGGTCGCCGGTATTGGCTTGGGCGCCCTGGCGTTCAGGCCCTTTGATTTCGAAGCCCTGTATACACCCAAAAGATTGCCACAGTTTCCGGCGAGTGAGATCATTGGCCGAATGACAGGTACGACGGAAGTCCGTGCGCGACCGTCCAACGATCCGCTGGTGGGTACGCCCGTGGCCACCCTGTATGATGACAACCTGATCGAATGGACCCGTGAAGTTGTGGGGACCGCAATCGGCCTGACAAATCAAAAATACCTTGAAACCCCGCAGGGCTATGTATGGTCTTCGCGTGTTCAGCCCACCCGCAATCTTCCCAACACGCCTGTCACAGAGATCCCTGCCGGCCAGCCGGGCTTTTGGGCAGAAGTGACCGTTCCCTATATCGATCTCACGCTGGATGGGCCGGCCGCTTCCCCCTGGATGCAAAGCCTGATCCAGTATAACTTTCCACCGCGACTTTACTATGGCCAGGTGGCGTGGATCGACCAGGTGCGTCAGAGCAACGGGTTTGTGGAATATCGCTGGAATGAGAGCCCGGGCCATGGTTATGGCTTCGGAGATATCTTTTGGGCGGACGGCGCCGGCTTGAAGATCCTGACGGAGGAAGACGTGGCGCCGATCAATCCCAACGTTGACCCCAACGAGAAACGAGTGATCGCCGACCTCACGTATCAAACGCTTTCATGCATGGAAGGCAACAATGAAGTATTCTTCTGCCGTATTTCGAGTGGGGCGGAATTCAATGCCAATGGTGAAGCGGTTGACAACTGGGCCACACCAACAGGGGATTTGAACACCCATTGGAAGATCATCTCTCTGAACATGAGCGGAGGAAGTTCCGCCTCAGGATATTCAACGCCGGGTGTACCGTGGTCCACCATGATTCATGGGGACGGCATCGCCATCCATGGCGCCTTCTGGCATAACGACTTTGGTGAGCGTCGTTCTCATGGTTGTATCAATGTGAAGCCAGAGGATGCAAAATGGATCTTCCGCTGGACAACCCCCTACATTTCGCTGGCTCAATCTGAACAGCGCCTGACGTGGCCCGATCATGGTACGACCGTCAGCGTGATAAAGAAGACCATATAACCAAATGAACATTTCACAAGTTACAGTGGGCCTTGCCTTTCTTGCCGGGCTGGCTTCATTTCTTTCCCCCTGTGTATTTTCCCTGGTGCCTGCCTACGTGGGCTATCTGGGTGGGCGTGCAGCTGGTGGTGAAAGTACGTCCAATCGATGGGTGACTTTTAGTCATGGCCTGGCCTTCGTGCTGGGCTTTAGTTTTGTATTCATCCTCCTGGGCGTGGCCGTGGCCTTTGCAGGCGGCTTATTGTATGATTTGCGCACGTTGTTAACAAGGGCGGGCGGGATCGTGGTGATTGTCTTTGGTCTTCATATGATCGGTGTTATCCACATCCCTTTCCTTGCCTACGATACACGTGTTTCACAAGTTCCCGATCGAAGATTGGGATATGCCTCCTCGGCCTTGATGGGCGTGTTCTTTTCTGCAGGATGGTCGCCTTGTGTAGGGCCGGTGCTGGGTACGATCCTAACGCTTGCCATTAACGGGGGTTCGATATCACTGGGCGCCACGCTTCTTTCAGCCTATTCAATGGGCCTTGCGATCCCATTTCTTGTCGCGGCCCTGGGCATTGGCTGGGTCACGACCATCCTGAAAAATTACAGCAAAGCCATGCGATATATAGAGATCGGCATGGGTGTCCTGCTGATCGTGGTTGGCGTGATGTTGTTCTCCGGGGTATTTTCATTGATCACACAACAGACTCAGTTTTTCTGGGTGGATTTCGGGCTATAATTCGAAATCCATCTTATCGAATTCAGGACGGCAGGAATTCCTGCCGTCTCATTAATCCACACAGGACCGTGTATGCTCAATGTAACGCTCTACAGCCGCAAGAATTCGGCACCGTCTGACCAGGTCAGGGCCGAATTGCAAAAGTTGCAGGAGAAATTTCCACATCGCCTGATCGATGTGGATGTTGATTCCGATCCCATCCTCCTGGCGAAGCATGGCGCTGGTGTTCCGGTCGTCGAGGCTGGCCCCTACGTACTCAAGAGCCCGATCACGCCGCAGTCCCTGCAAATGACCATCGGCGCGGCTTTCGACAGACGAAATCAGCTGGAACAGGTGGGGGATCCAAAATTTCAAGCGCGGGTTGCGAAGGAAGGGTCCATTGGAACTGGTGATCGTGTGTCTTTCTGGATCTCACGGAATTATTTGCTGCTCCTGAATCTCTTCATGCTTGTCTACATTGGTCTGCCCTTTTTGGCCCCAACCCTCATGAAGCTCGGCGCGGAAGCCCCCGCCCAGGCCATCTACAGAATCTATAAACCTCTTTGTCATCAGTTTGCATTCCGTTCCTTCTTTCTGTTTGGCGAACAGCCATATTATCCGCTGGCAGAAGCCGGCCTCGGCGGTGTGAAGACATTCGAGGAAGTCAGTGGCATTCCCGATCTGGACGACCCCTACAGCATGACACGTTTTCAGGCCCGTCAGTATATAGGAAATGAAGAGGTTGGTTACAAGATGGCGTTGTGTGAACGCGATGTGGCTATTTATCTGGCGATCCTGTTGTTTGGCATAATCTATGGTCTGACGGGGCGCCGCATCAAATCGCTGCCTTTTGTGTGGTGGATTTTGGTCGGCATCGCGCCGATCGGCCTCGATGGTTTCTCACAACTGTTCAGTCAGTTTAACTGGGATTTTCTATCATCCATTGTTCCCTATCGCGAGAGCACGCCCTTCCTGCGTACGTTGACCGGCGCCCTGTTTGGCCTGGGGACTGCCTGGTTTGCATATCCCAACATCGAAGACTCGATGAACGAGACCCGCCAGTATTACATCAAAAAGTTCGCGCTCAATCAGGTTTCAAAATAATGCCGTTTCAGGAACGTGAAGGAATTCGTTATTTCGATTTCGATATTTTTTCGAAGGAGATTACACAGGCTGTGTTCACACGGCGGGGAGGAGTAAGCCCCGCCCCATGGGATTCGCTCAACGTGGGCGGGTCGGTGGGGGATGAGCCGGCCCGGGTGGCGCAGAATCGCGTCCGTTCCTTTGAATTGATGAGACGCGACCCCGCATCGATCCACGACGTGTGGCTGGTGCACGGCACGGACGCAGTCCACGCGGACGCGCCGCGCGCGCTCGGGAAACCATCTGCAAAGGCAGACCTGCTCTTCACCAAAAACCCTGCGGTGACCTTGTTCATGCGCTTTGGCGATTGTGTGCCGCTGCTGTTCCATGATCCCAAAAAACGAGTGGTGGGCATTGCACATGCCGGCTGGATGGGAACTGTCCGTGGCGTGGCGCGTGAAGCGATCAGGGAGATGAAGGAACATTATGGTTCGCATCCGTCAGATGTGGTCGTTGGGATCGGGCCGTCGATCGGACCGGATCATTATCAGGTGGGCGAAGAAGTCGTTTCCCAATTTCGTGAAAATCATCCAACTCATGCAGAAATGATCTTTACGCACAGAAATGGAAGCACTCATCTCGACCTGTGGACCGCCAATACTCTTCAACTCAAGGATGCCGGTGTGGAACAGGTGGAGGTCTCGAAGGTGTGCACAGCCTGTAACCTGACAGACTGGTTCTCCCATCGTGCAGAGAAGGGAAAAACGGGCAGATTCGGCGCGTTGATCGCGCTGCAGCCCTGAGGTGCGGGCGAAGAGACCGTGGAACTGATCGATGAGTGAGCTGGTGAGATCCATCCGTGAGAGATACGAATCCACGCTCGAGACGATCGCCTCGGCGGCAAAACGCGCCGGGCGGAACCCCGCCTCGATCAAACTGGTGGTGGTGACGAAATCCCAGCCGGTGGAGGTTGTGCAGGCGGCCATCGAAGCAGGTGTGACGATCCTGGGTGAAAATTATGCCGAAGAGGGTGTAACGAAAATTCAATTTCTGCGCGATTTTTCTGCGGTAGAATGGCACATGATCGGCCATGTGCAGAGCCGCAAAGCCGCGCTTGTGGCACAGAACTTTGATTTCATGCATTCACTGGATGGTTTAAAGCTCGCGACCCGCCTGGATCGTTTCTGTGGGGAGGCCGGCCGCACCCTGCCAACTTTACTGGAGTTCAACGTTGGCGATGAGGAGAGCAAATCAGGCTGGCAGGCTGGCGATGAAGCCGCCTGGCCGGCCCTGCTTGAGGATCTAAGTGTCATTCTCAGGCTGCACCATTTGCAGGTATGCGGGTTGATGGCCATGCCCCCAATCGGGAAAACCGCTGAAGCTTCTAGACCTTTCTTCCAGAAATTAAATCGATTGCAGGAATTTCTTGCCAGGGAATTCCCGCAGGCCAACCTTTCTGAGCTTTCGATGGGAACCAGCACCGATTATGAAGTGGCGGTTGAGGAAGGTGCCACCCTGGTGCGGGTGGGCACGGCCATCGTGGGGCCGCGCAAGTATAAAACGGAGGATGGATGAGTTTCGAAGATATTGCATTGTTCATAGATGTTGTAGCCACCATATTCATCTGGATTGTGATCGCCTCTTCATTGCTTTCGTTCGTACTCTCCCCCTATCATCCGGTGCGCGAAGCGCTCGACCGTATTGTTGCACCTTTTCTTAATCCAATTCGCCGCGTGATGCCAGCCACAGGTATGTTCGATTTCAGCCCGTTGATCCTGATTTTGCTGGTGAGCTTGTTTTCACAATTATTGATGTCCTTTTTTCGTTCGATATAATCGAGGTGAATCATGGCTAGAAAATACGTCCTTCATGACGGCAAGCGCGGCTCGGCCCTGGCCCTGCGCATCACACCACGGGCCAGTCAGAACAAGATCGTTGGGCTGCTGGGCGATGGCACCATCAAGGTCCATATCGCTGCGCCGCCGGCAGATGACGATGCCAACAAGGAACTGGTGGCCTTTCTGGCCGAGGTGCTGGGAGTGCCGAAATCCCGGGTGGAGATCGTGGCTGGCAACACCGGTCGCGACAAGCTGGTCTCGGTCCTCGATATGGACGTGGAGACGGCACACGAACGCATCCTGGCTCACATGGATTGATCCTTATTATTAAACAAAGAGGATGAAGGGAATTCCCTTCATCCTCTTTGTTTAAACACTTGTTTTTATGATCCGTACAGGCGGCGGTAGATCACATAGATCTCGTAGATGTTACGGATGTAATTTCTCGTTTCCTCGAAACGGACAGTTTCCAGGTACAGGTCGAGATCATCCCCGGCAAGTTCACGCCACGCCTGGGCATTGCCCGGGCCGCCGTTGTACGCAGCCAGCATCGCGTACGGGTTGCCTTCCAGAAGCCGCAGATTGTTCGCGAGATAGTACGAACCAAAGGAAATGCTTACATGGGGACGGTACAGGTCACTCTCCTGATAATCCAACGGCCATCCCAATTGTGAGTTGATCTGGGCCCCTGTGGAGGGCACGATCTGCATCAACCCATGAGCGCCGGCGGTGGATGTGACAAACCCCTCGAACAGGCTTTCCTGGCGGATCACGCTGAGAAGAAAGAGCGGGTCGAATCCTCTTTCCTGGGCATTGGGGATCACAAGCTCTGAATAATACACACCATAACGGACGTAACTGAAATAGGGAGGCGCCATCATCGATTCGGTATGTTCATCGAGGCCGGCCAGGGTGAGTGTCTGACGGGCCGCGAAGATCGCCGAGCGATACAGGCCGAGATCCACCAGGTAGTTCATCAGGCGGTAGGTGCCGACAGGGTCTGTACTGATCTCGGCACGCAGGTCTTCGAATTCGGTGCGTGCATCCTCATACAGGCCAAGGTTCCAAAGTTCGGTCCCCCGAATGACGCGCGCGTCGGTGGTCAGCGGACCCATCCCCGTCAGGTCCGTATCTGTCGAAAGGTTGAATGTGAGGCGTACCCAGGAATCTGCATCCGCGCGCAGGCGAACCAGATCAGGATTCAGATTGACGCTTGCGGGGGGTGCGAACGGCGCGCGTTCACTCAACAGATCCCGGGCGCGCTCGCTGTAATATCCACCGGCATCCCTCCGCTGTGCGTCGCGCCATGCATTCAGTGCCTCATCTGTCCTGCCGAGCTGCTGCTGGGTTTTCCCAATCCACAACAGGGCGCGGGCCTGGTCCTGCGGGGGAACAGCCAGCGACAGGCTGCGGTTGAAAGAATCGAGTGCGGCTGTGTAATCCCTTTGACGGTAATAAACGATGCCCATAAGATGTACTGCCATCGAGGCATCTTCTGTTCCAGGATATTCATTGGCCACGCGCGCCCAGGTCGCGAGGGCCTCGCTGTACATGCCATCGCGCTCATAGATGCGCGCGGCGGTCATCAGGTATTCAACGGAAAGCTCGGTGTTCGGGACGGCCTGAACAAAATCCAGAAGCGTTTGTGCAGCAACTGCGTTGTTCCCCTGGTTCGCCCACTCGATGAAAGCCTTCTCGCCCCAGGCATCCCCCCAGCTTGGATGTGAGGCATACCCGTGAATGAATGCAGAGTAATCTGCAAGGGCGGCGTCATAATTTCCCAGATCACGATAGGATAGCGCCCGATAGTAAAGCGGCGTGCCATCGTGGCCGGGATTGAGGTCCATGAAGCGTGTGAATGCCGCAATGGCAACGTCATACTGGCCGGCGAAATAATCCACCAGGCCGCGATCCAGTTCGTTGACCTCGGCGCCGGCGTCCAGTAATTTGATCAGGCTGAGGTAGGAGTAATAGGAAAGCGGATAATTCTCCACAGCCAGGCGGAACTTGCCCTGCGCTTCATCGATGCGGCCAGCCTCTTCAAACACCACCCCAAGCTCATACGCGGCCTGGGCCCTGGCGTAATCGTTTGCAGCCCGCGCGGCAACGCCTTCGTAAAGCGCCGCTGCTGATCCGACATCCCCAAGTTCGGCATATGTGGATGCGATCTTCATATCCAGATACACTGCGTCGCCAAGGTGCGGCGCCTGGATGGCAGCCTTGTAGGCCGGCAATGCCTCGACATAATTCGCCGCGCTGAACAGCGCGTCGCCGCGCAATTCCTGGGCATAGGCATCGAGATAACCGGGCCGCAGGGTTAGATACGTTTGCCAGGAATCAGCTGCAGCCTGATAACTGCCCAGCCGATACTGAGCCAGTCCCTGCAGGAAGTAGGCGTGCGCCAGGTGAGGCGAATCCGGATATTCGGAGATCAGAGTCTGCAATGAGGATAATGTTTCCTCATATCGTTCTTCTGCAAACCAGACGCGCGCTTCGCCCCATTTGGCTGCACCGCGGATCATTGCATCTCGTGAATCGCGAAAGGCAGTCTGATAATGGATCAGTGCGGCATCATAATCCCCATTGAACAAGGCGCGATCCCCCACGCCCACACGTGCCGTGGGGAGCGGCGTGGGGGTGATGGTGGGAGTGAATGTCGGTTCGGGGGTGAAAGTCTGTTCGGGCGTCCGCGTCCAGCCGGGCGGGATGGTGGGAAGACGAGAGAGGAAGGAACAGCCCGCGATGGAAAGAGCCAGCCAGGCTGCAAGCGCGATGCGGATGTACTTCATCCCGTTTTTATACTGGTAAAGGGAAGGGCTGTCAACTCAGGGGGCTTAAGCGAATCTTAAGTATATTCGCCGACCTTTTCGAGCACCTTGTACGGATCGAAGGCGTCGCGCAATCCATCTCCAATGTAGTTGACAGAGATGATGCTGAGGAAGATCATGATGCCGGGATAAACAGCCAGCCAGGGATATTTAATGAAATGTTCCTGCGCGTCGCTGAGCAGGTTACCCCAGGAGGGAGTGGGTGGCTGGATGCCAAAGCCTAGAAAGCTCAGCCCGGATTCCTGAATGATGGCATAGCCGAATTGCAGGGTGGCCTCCACGATGACCGGCCCGATGGCGTTCGGCAGGATATGGGTGATGATGATACGCAGGTCGCCTGCGCCCAGGCTGCGTGCCGCGGTGACGAAATCCAGTTCGCGCAATGTGAGAAAGGACGCCCGTACAAGGCGTGCAAAGGTCATCCACGACAGGATGCCGATCACGATCCCGATCGTGAGGATGTTGTTGCGTTCGAGCAGCGGAAACTCGATCTCGCGCAAAATGGCGCTCAACAGGATGAGTACAAGGAACGACGGCAGCGAGAGGAAGGTATCGGTAAGGCGCATCAAAGCGGAATCGAGCACGCCGCCGTAATAACCAGCCAGCGCGCCGACCGGTACACCAATGAGCAGTGCGATGCCCACCGCGATCGCGCCGACCACGAGCGATACACGCCCACCATACAGAATACGCGTGAACAGATCGCGCCCCAGGGCATCCGTGCCCATCCAATGGCTGGAGGAGGGGGCCAGAAATCGCTCGCTGATCGTGGAGATCTCGGGATCATATGGTGAAAGGAAAGCAAGGATTATGAACAGGGTCAGGATGAAGAGGACGATGATCCCGGCAACCGCGCCGGGATGACGGCGAAAACGCCGCCACACGATCGTGGCCAGATCCACCGCGGCCTGTTCAGGGATG
>Ga0073934_10012176_pt1 | contig 10204 bp, 8 predicted proteins | sample LarsenN4metaG_FD_76834 | JGI IMG/M metagenome (GOLD analysis project Ga0073934, IMG submission 76834) | Hot spring sediment bacterial and archeal communities from British Columbia, Canada, to study Microbial Dark Matter (Phase II) - Larsen... ... | reverse complement strand
TTAAAACTGTTGAGAAAGCCGTCGAACGAAAACGGTTGACCGATACCAAGCAAAGGCTGGAACGGGAGAAAAAAATTGTCCAGGGAATAACCAGCAAGATCGTCTTCAGTCTGGATCTCAACACGATCTTTCAAGAGGTCTCCTTCGAGTTAAAAAAGCTGATTCCGTATGACCACTGTGGCATCGTTCTTTTAAAGGAAGCCGAGGACCCGAATATCTTGTTCTCTTCCGCAGATCAGAGCGAGACCCGGGTATTCCAGGGCTTCGTTTTGCCTACCCGGGGGACGGCCATGAAGTGGATGCTTCGCTATAAAAATCCCCACATCGAACGGGATCTGGCCGATACCAGGTCCTTTGTGGAAGATGAAGCGCTCCTGGCCAAGGGAATTCGATCCATCATCCGGATCCCTTTAACCCTTAAAGACCGGGTCATCGGAATGTTTATCCTGAGCAGCTATCAACCGGGCTCCTACAGCGTAGAACACCTTGAGGTTCTCCAACAGATAGCCGGGCAACTGGCGGTCGCCATTGAAAACGCAAGGCTATACGAGAGGAAGAGAAACCTTAGCAAGCAGTTGGACCAGAAGGTCAAAGAGCGAACCCGGGCCCTATTTACTTTATATGAAGCCAGTAAGGCTATTAACACCGCCTCCACTCTGCAGGAGGCTTTAAATACCATCTTAAAGTTTATCTTAGACCTCATCCACTATGAGATCGGGGAGGTTTATCTGATCGATGAGAAGAGCGGTAAAGTTTCGTTGGTTACGGCTTTGAAGAGTTATTATCAGACCTCTGTTGAATTTCAAACCCCCGTCGATTATACCAGTTACATCATTGAGAACAGGCAGCCACTTTTAATTCCAGACATGGCGTCCGCTCCCCTTTCGGGGGCCGAAGACCGGGGGCCGGAGACCGACCAAAACCAAAGCCCCGGTCCTCCGCCTCCAACCTCCGGCGCCTCCGCGCCTCCGCGCCTCCGCGCCTATATCGGCATTCCTATCTTTTCAAAGGATGAAAAATTAATGGGCATTTTAGCTTTGGGAAGCACGAAACCGGGAGCCTTTAGTGAAGAGGATCTGGGGGTTCTGTTCTATATGGCCGACCACATTGTCATCGCCGCCCAGAACGCCCGGCTATTGGAGGAAATCATTCAATCCAAGAGGCTGAGTACCCTGGGAGAAATGGCCTCGGTGGTCGCCCATGAGATCCGAAATCCCCTCCTGCGGATTCGGCTGTGGGTTGATCAGCTCCGAAGGGCGATCGGTGCAGAGGATCCAGGGTATAAGCTGTTGGATAATATTTTAAGGGAGATTAATGGGATTAACAACCTGATGGCCGACATCCTGGATTATGCGAAGCCTATTAAGTTGAGTAAAATACAACTGGACATCACCACGATACTTGAAGATGCGCTGGCGGATTTCGCAGACGATATACGGCAGAAGCAAATTGAAGTCCAGAAGGAGTACGATCTGGATATAGAAGGGGTGCGCCGGGGGGAGGCCCTCCTTGAAGTGGACGGGATGAGGATAAAGCAGGTTTTTGTCAATTTGATTAAGAATGCGATTGAGGCTATGGAACAGGGGGGAAGTTTAACTTTGAAGGTAAGGTCTTTGCATATGGAGCCAGGAGATACACACCCCCTTAAGCCCAAACTCATAGAAGTAAGTTGCCGGGATACGGGCTGTGGGATGTCCGTGGACACTTTAAAAAGGGTTTTTGATCCCTTCTTTACGACGAAACAAAAAGGCAGCGGGCTGGGGATGGCCATCGTAAAACGCCTTGTGGAGCTCCACCAGGGTGAGATCGAGGTAAAAAGTCGAGAAGGAGTCGGAACTGAGTTTATTATTCGCTTTCCTGTAAAACAGCAAGCGGTTATCGGCGCACCATAATTACACCGCAGGTAGGTGCCGGCCAGCAGGCGCAGGCTAAAGCCCGCGTTTTTCCAGGGTAGTCCTCTCCAATCTCAAGCCTGCATCTGCCCGTCTAGACACCTTAGATCCGTTGGCAGGCGGAGTATTTATGGCAGACTATACGGGCTATGAGCAAAAAGATCCTTATCGCGGATGATGAGCGTACTACCTTGGAAATCCTTAAAAGTACCCTTACGCAGACCAACTATCTTGTAGATACGGCCAATAGTGCCCTGGAAGCCCTCAAGAAGTTGGAAAGTAACTCTTATAACCTTTTAATTACGGATGTTAAAATGCCCAGGATGAGCGGGTTGGAGCTGCTGGAAAAGGTTAAACAGGAATATCCCCAGATGGATGTTATCGTCATGACCGCTTATGGGGTTATCGATGATGCGGTGGCAGCGATGAAAAAGGGAGCTATCGATTACATCTTAAAGCCCTTCTCCACCGAGGGAATTTTGCTAGTGATCCAGCGGGCCCTGGAGCAGCAAGATCTGGTCCTGGAAAATAGATACCTTAAAGAAGAAATAAAGACCCAATACAGCTATGAGACCATTGTAGGAAGCAGCAAAAAAATGCAAGAGATTTACGAGCTTATGGAGCGCGTGGCGGATACAGATTCAACGGTACTGATCCGTGGAGAGACGGGCACCGGCAAAGAGCTAGTGGCCCGGCGTCTTCATTACATAAGCGACCGGAAGGACAAGATATTTGTCGAGGTGGATTGTGTGGCTTTAACGGAAACCCTCCTTGAGAGCGAACTCTTCGGCCATGAGAAAGGTGCTTTTACGGGAGCCATTAAACGGAAAATAGGAAAATTCGAGCTGGCCCATAACGGAACCATCTTCCTGGACGAGATCGGGGATATTTCTCCGACCATGCAGGTTAAGCTGTTGCGCGTTCTGCAAGAGCGAAAATTTGAGCGGGTCGGCGGGAATGAACCGGTCCGGGTTAACGTGCGGGTCGTCGCCGCTACCAATAAAGATCTGGAGAAGGCGGTCGCCGAAGGAAAGTTTAGGGAAGATCTTTATTATCGGCTTAATGTCATTCCCATCTATCTCCCTCCCTTACGGGAACGCGTGGAAGATATTCCCCTCTTAGCGAACCATTTCTTAAACGTCTGGAACCGAAAGGTTAAAAAATCTATTAAACGGATCTCTCCTAAGGCTATGAACGCCTTACTAAATTATCCCTGGCCGGGCAACATCCGGGAGTTGGAAAACGTGATCCAGCGGGCGGTTATTATGGAAAAAGGAGAGGTGATCACGCGGGTCGATCTACCTGTGGGTAAAAAAAGCCCGGACTCCGAGGGCTCTTTTACATCGATGGAGATGACCGGAGATTTATCCTTTCCGGCTGCCAAAGAGCAGTTTGAAAAAGAGTACTTGATTGCCCTCTTAAAGAAGAGCAGGGGAAGTATTAGAGCTGCTGCCGAGTATTCCCTCTTAGACAGTAAATCTATTTATTTAAAAATGCGTCGCTATGGACTCAAAAAAGAGGACTTCCGATAGATTTCGGGAACGGATTGCCGATGCTCAGGAAAAAATTACCGATTAAAAGCGACGAGGGGTGGCCCGTGAAAGGCAGAGAGCAGAAGGCGGAAAAGGGAAGTGCCGCAGGATAGCTCTGCAGCCTGTCCGCTCCCCTCCCCCACGCTTTTTACGAACCTGACCCCCTGGCCCCCTTCCCGCGCCGGGAAGGGGGAACTCGGGGAGGGCCTAAATCCCAACTCTCCCCCTCCCTGGGAGGGAAGGGGAGCCGGAGGGGATAGATCCAAAAAAAATACCCTTGAAAGGGGGCTGAGGGGAGGGCGACCTGGGCACTTACGTTTACTCTGTTACCTTAACCCTTACCACCTCCGTGAACCGAACGCGCCCGGAAGGTCCCAGAAATCCGCCTTTAAGGCCAATCTTGGAAGCTTTTTCGGTACCATGCAGAAAAACACCTGTCAACGTATACTCTCCAGGAGTCTGAGGGGCCTTTAAGGTGTAGGTCACGCTCACTTCGGGAAATTTTTTCTCAGCCAAGTTCGGCTTGACCCCATTGATCAAAATGAAATTGATGTTTTTCTTGAGCTCCGGGACGCGTTTATCCAACCACCAGGTCTGGGGTTTACCGTCAGGTCCGATCACCTGGGGAGCTTCTATAATTTCCCATCCCACCGCAGAAATCGGGCTCGCTTGATTGCGCAGGTCGATATCTACGAGCATAATGCCTACTACGGGCCCTCCCCCTCCTTGGGCCCTAACGGTTACCTTAACTACCTCCCCCGGTTTAGCGGCCTGGGGCGCCTCAATAGATACTTTGGCGTTGGCATCAACGATTTTAACGTCCTCCAATAATTGGGCCCGCGCTTCCGGGCTAACTTGTTCATACGGGCCTTTCCCTTCTAAGATCTTGGCGTAATGTTTGTTTTCAATAAGCTGTTCTGGAATTTTATCCGACGGTAAATCCCGTATTTGCCGCTCATCTGGGGAAGAATGGCAGGCGGCGCAGAAAGGACCCGCATTAGTTACATACTGAAGAGGACCTCCCGGGTAACCTGAAGCCGATGGATTCAAGTATAGACCCCCTATACCCAGGATCCCGATATAGATCGCCATTTTTTTAAATATCGCTATCATGCTTCTCCCATTGCGAGCGATGATAAAGAACGCAGCTGTTTCTTAAGGAATACGCGGTCCTTCATTCATCATCTCGTTATTCCCGGAATTTAAGAACGATTTCTCCGGGCTTGACCATATTCAACTCTTCCCTTGCTATCTTCTCTGTCCAGAAAGGGTCTGTTCGAAGAGATACAATCTCAGCCTCCAGATTTTTATTACTTTCTTCGAGCTGATGGATCTCTTCCACCAGTTGTACTTTAATTCTTCTCACCTCCCTCACTTTAGGAATTCCCCTCTCTTTAGAGACTAACCCCCCTAACAAAAAGAGTAAAAGGACCAACCATATAAGATAGACTCCGGACCGTACGTCCAGCTTTAGCGTCATGCCCTCTCCTCCTTCAAATACAGTCCTCCCACTTTTTTTTAATTTTTTGTGTTTACAGGCTGATTACGGTAACAAGATTGCATAGAGGTGTCAAGGAAAAAGAAAACGGGAGAGTTCCGTGTCTCGTTGCCGGGGCGGAGCTTGGGGACGTATTTTCTGGAGGCTTTGCCTCCGCCCCTAAGGCGAGGCAGCGCCTCGAGATAGGCGTTCCCAGGCGGAGCCTGGGAACGAGAAAACAGCCCCAGAGGGGCGGCCTGTTTGTAGCCATCCCAGCCTCTAAAAACCTCCAAGCTCCGTGAGGAGCGGCCTGTTCAAGCAAGTCGCTCCTCACGGAGCTAGAAAGGGGTTGGGCGTGGTTACGCGTTCTTACGTCAACCCCATGGAGGCCCCAAGCCGGGAACGAGAAAACAGAGCTACGGATCAAAATGTTAAGCTTAGGTTTGGAAGGAATAGAGCGGCACGGGGTCTCGATCTTGTATGGCGGTCCACATGGAAAATGTTAAGCTCTCTCTGAAATGAACCCTTGACAGAGGGGCTTTTTGTATCTTAAGCTAGAGGATGAAGGATTCTTAGCTAGAGAGATGTAGAATAACGTAATAAGGAGGACAAGCTTTGTTTAAGGTGTTTTTGTTAGTACTTTTAAGTTTACTGGTCTTTGCTAACCCTGGGCTGCAGGCCCAGACTTCTCCCCCTGTTGATGAAATCATTAACCAGCTCCAGACTCGGTATAACACGACCCAGGATATTCAGGCCAATTTTACTCAGATAGCCACCCTAAAGTCTGTGGGGCAGAAACAAAAGCAGAAATCGGAGGGCGTCGTGTATTTCAAAAAACCGGGCAAGATGCGCTGGGAGTACGCGCCTCCCAGCGAGCAGCTTTTAGTCAGTGATGGGGAAACCCTCTGGCTCTACCTTCCGGAGAACGAACAGGTGATGGTTGAGAAAGTTCAGAGTGCCTATAGCTCCAGAACCCCCATCAATTTTTTAGCAGGGGGGGGGAAACTGAAAGAAGACTTTAATATCAGGGTGGTCCCTGATATGGAGGGGTATCCTCCTAACACCTACCATCTGGAACTTATCCCAAAAACCACGCAGCCTGATTTTTCAAAACTGGTCCTTTCTGTGGACCCAAATACCTATTTGGTCGTCCACACCTCTGTTTACGATCTTTATGGAAATGTAACGGACGTTTACTTTACAGATATGCGCACCAATACCCATATCCCTGAGGAAAAATTTCGCTTCCAAATTCCTAAAGGGGTGGAAGTCCTTCAGCAGAAGTAGGGCGATTTGCGGTCTTTGTAGAGTGTCCCCTAATAAAGGTCGAGGTAAGGTTTTTTAAGTTTCTATTTCAATACCATAAGGCGGGAATCCCCCGCAAAGGGAACTAAAGCTATGGACAAGAAAATTATCGTGGTTGACGACGAACTGAATATTACTAACCTGTTAAAAGTATTTTTAGAACGCAAGGGGTACCAGGTACTTCTTGCCTACGATGGAACCAGCGGTTATGAACTGATAGAGAAGGAAAATCCGGACCTTATCATTACGGACCTGTTACTTCCGGGCCTTCACGGGTTCGAGCTTTGTAAAAAGCTTAAGGAAAATGTTAAATTGATGCACATTCCAATTATTTTAATGACCGCTGTTTATAAAAAGACCAAATATAAAATGGAAGGGAAGCAATACGGGGCCGACGATTTTATCGAAAAACCGTTTGAACTTCCCGTCCTTTTAGCTAAGATCGAGAAACTTATCCCCCCTCCTGTTTCAATGGTGGGTTAATATCTTTCCAGATAGCTGAGCACCCGTTTGACGTAATTATAATCTGGATTATAGTGCCAGAGGGCCTTTTCCAGATTTTCCTGACCCCCCTTATCGAGCAGATACTGGGCCGCGGTCAGGACCGCATCTTCCGGGGTAAAAGGGTCCTTCCGACCGTCTCCGTTTCCATCGACCGCATGGCGAATCCAGGTTTCCGGTAAAATTTGAAAGGGGCCCAGAGCTCCGGCCCTCGAGCCATAGATTTCGTAAGGGTCCCAGTCTAACTCATGACAAATCTCCAGAAAGTAAAGCCTCTGATCGCCCGCCAGGACGTCCATGACCCTATAACGTCCCAGGTTTTTTCCTCCGCTGCTTTCCTCGGCGTGGAGCCCCCAGAATATCTGCCAGGGGAGTCCGGAGATTCGTTCCGCGCGCTTATAAAGTTTGAAAAGGGCTTTCTCCTCGGGAGGGTAAGGGCCTCCCAAAAAGGAGTCTAGTAAACCCTCCAGAGCCGAGACGAAAAATTTAAAGAGCTCCCATAAAAGCCGGAAGATCTCGAGGATCACCTCTTTGGAAAAGGAGAGGATCCCGTAAGTCCAGGTGCCTTCGGCACCGGCCTGGAATTGCCAGGAGCTCACATCCAATTCCATCAGGACAAAAACCATCACAATACAAACCACGATCATAAGAATTTTTGGACCCACTTCAGAACTCGGCATACGCAAAAAAATAGCGGACAGTGGGCAGCCTTTCCCACTGCTCCCACTGTCCACGGCTCATCGCCGCCCGCCTATGGCCCATGGCCCTGTGCCCGCGGAACTAACGACGACCTGCGATGGAATAAATCGTTACGGGCCTTCGGCTATCTGATTTTATCCGGACCCGGGTAACCCCGGAGATATTGTTGGGAAATGCGAACTGCTGCGTACCGGAGCCCTGGGCCAGGTACGTCTCCACGCCGCGGGTGTCGGTGATCCAGACCTGATAGACCCCGTCCGCATTGATCAACAGATCATCCTCTCTCCACACGTTATTAGCGGGCCGGGCCCAACCCACCTCCACTTCCCCGTTGGGCACCATGCGATATCCGCCCCCGGTTCCCCGCAGGATGGTCCGGGCGGCTGCAACTTCGCTGGCATCTATTCTATCGGATCTGAGCCCTACCAGTTCATCGGGATAATAATTAAAGGTCTCCCCCCCACCTCCTCCCGTATCTCCCGGGTGGAGGGCTTGAACACCATCTATCTCCGTCTCCCCGCTCTGTTGATTAATCAATAAGACAAGTTGAGCAGACCGAACGCTGGGGGGGAAATCCAGATTAGAGGTACCCACAGCGCCCCGGCCAATCAAGACCCAATCGGGGTCCCCGTAGTTAGCTACGTAAACATCGTAAGGTCCCGCATATCTTCGATTATCGCTGGTGTAGATGGTCAAGTCCGCGCCTGGCCCGTTTATCGCTTCCTCCCCCGGCGCAAACTCATAGATAACGGTGGCCTCCCAGCCCTGCATGACCGCTACCCGCCCATCTCCCGTTCGTAACCCATCCAGGGGATCGATAACATTTTTAGTATATTCCGGTAAGTAAGAATCTGCCCAGCCTAATTCTCCCCTCGGGAGGGTCTGTAGCTTACGTCGCTCGGTTTGTTGTAAGCTTCGCTTCGGAAGCTCCTTTCTCTTGGGAATCCCGGGTAGAGTCCTCGGCTCCTCCGCTCCGTAGGAGAAGCTTCCTAAAGAGAGGGTGATACCGATCAACAGAGTCCAGATGAATCTCTTCATAACTTGAAACCTTATCCGCGAAGGACCGCGAAGGACCCTAAAGACGTCGGCTAAAGCGCCTGAATTAGCGCACCTAAAGTTTAAAGCGTCTAAAGGGAGCTAAAGGGCCTCAGGTGCCTGGAACTGGCCTTGAACTTTAGCTTCCCTTTGGACTTTAGCTCCCTTCCGTGTCCTTCGTGACCCTTTTGGATGATATCGTTCTTGCGCCTTGGCGTCTTAATGGCTAAAGAGTTCTACCGATTAGAATAATAACTTTTACGCTTCATAACAGCTTTTTCGATCACAGCCACGAGCCCTTCCGTTAAGTCATACTGCTCCACCTCTTCCAGGGGTACCCATCTCGCATCGGTAATATCCGAATCCGGCTTTAACGTCCCCTCCTTATAACTGGCCGTATAATCTATAATAACATAATGATACTGGACACGGCCCGCTTCATCCCGGATCACCCGATTGATCACATCTACAACCTCTTCCACTTCAATGGCGATTCCACACTCCTCCAGGACCTCCCTGTTCAGGGCTTCTAGGGGGCTCTCTCCCAATTCTACCACCCCTCCGGGCAACGTCCATTTCCCTATATTTGGCATTCTCCCTCTCTGGATCAACAGGATGTTATCTCCATGAAAGATGATCGCACCAACAGCTGGAACGGGAAGCTTTGGATACAGACGGTAATCAGACACGAAAAACCCCATAGGGGAGCAGGGGCGTATGGAGGTAGGGGGGGTCTTAGAAATCCTCCTACCCTCCCCTGCCCCCTTCCACACGCCCTTACCCCCTACGCTTTATTTATACTAGTTTTTGCGGTGCTTCCAGGAGATCGATAATTTCCTGGGTAAACCGTGCGACGGGCGCCCCGCTGACGGCCTTATGATTATAGACCACGCACAGTTTCATTATGGACCGGATATGGATCCCCCCATTCCTTACCACCGGCATCTCTGTGATTTTTCCGACGCCCAGGATGGCGTTTTGGGGGTAATTGAGGATGGGGGTAAAAATTTCTACCCCTAATCCGCCCAGATTGGTGATAGAGAAGGTTCCGCCGAGGAGCTCATCGGGAGTTAGTTTGCTGGCCCTGGCCTTGTCGGAGAGATCCTTGGACTCCCGAGCGATTTGAAAAAGAGTTTTTCGATCCGCGTTCCGAATCACAGGGACCATCAGCCCTTCTTCTAAGGCCACCGCTATGCCGATGTTGATATTTTTGAACACCCTTATCTCGCCTTCCGCCAGAGTAGAATTCAGGAGCGGATATTTAAGGAGCGCCAGGGCGGTCGCCTTAACGATCAGATCATTATAGGTGACCCGGACCCCGTGCTCTTTCTCCCAGTCCGCCACTTTCTGTTCTCGAAGCTTCACGGCCTCGGTCATATCGACTTCCATGACCTGGGTGACCCGGGGAGAATTCGTCCAGCTTTCGGCCATACGGTCGGCAATGACCCTCCTCATACCTTTAAGGGGTATAACTTCTCGATATTCCGGCTCACCCGCGGACGGCTGCCTGCCCTCAGCGGCCTTTAAAATGTCCTCCCGGACGATCCGTCCTCCTGGGCCTGTACCCATGACGGTGCTGATATCGACGCCCAGCTCTTTCGCCAGCTTTCGAGCCGCGGGGGAGACCCGCTGTTTTTCCTCGGATTCCACAGGTTCCACCCTTTCAGCACCTGCCCGGGGCTTCGCTTCGGCTTCCACAGCTTTGGCCTCTACCCCTTTTACCGCTTCCGCAATGAGCTGGGTCGGTGCAAAGGCTCCCTCAT
>Ga0073934_10012175_pt1 | contig 10205 bp, 10 predicted proteins | sample LarsenN4metaG_FD_76834 | JGI IMG/M metagenome (GOLD analysis project Ga0073934, IMG submission 76834) | Hot spring sediment bacterial and archeal communities from British Columbia, Canada, to study Microbial Dark Matter (Phase II) - Larsen... ... | reverse complement strand
GGCAGGTGTCCCCATCTTCAACGGTTTTTGGAGTAAGGAACTCATTCTCGAAGCCGGGCTCGAGCATTCTCCAGTCTGGGCATATGCCATTATGCTGGTCGGAGCAGGACTGACGGCTTTCTACACGTTCCGCATGGTCTGGCTGGTGTTTTTTGGACGGCCGCGCGAGTACCTGCACTTCCACCGGGAAGGCTCCGCTATGCAAGTTGCACTTGCCATTCTGGCATGCGGCACACTCGTCACCTGGCTTTTATTGGGTAGATTAAGCGGGCTCTTCGCCTCTACCCTGCCCTTTCATCATCTCGAACACGAGTCGCTTGCACACATCGTCGAAGCGATTCTCTCCGCCCCCGCGACCTGGCTCACGTTGTTGATCGTTGCCGTAGGGCTTGGCATCTCCTGGCTGCGGGCGCGCGGCTATCGTCTGTTTGGAGGCGGCTGGCTGAATCCGTTCGTCGAAGCCTCCTTCGGTTTTGAATTCATCAATCGCCTCATCGTACGCGGCACGTACAAAATGGCAGAACAATTGAGTATCACGCAAACCGGGGAGCTCAACTGGAATATTCTTGGCATCGTCAGCGCTTTGCTGGCCGTGCTGTTGGTTTTGTGGCTGGGTGCATAAATGAATCTATTGAACTTCACCGGACTGATCGTGATCCCATTGGTTTCGTCGCCGGTCGTTTACCTGGCCGGGCGCTTAGGGACACGCGAAACTACATTACACGGGCGTTCCTATCTAGTGCGGCTGCTGGCCTTTCTTGCGGTCCTGGCCGCCTGGGTGCCATTTATTGCCTCTGCGCAGAGTTTTTTCTTCCTGGGCACGCAGCAGTTCAATGTCAACATGATCTGGCTGCGCGTGGATGGGATCAGCCTGTTGATGGCTGGCTGCGTGCTTCTGCTTGGAACGCTGGTCATTTTGTTCTCCGGTTCCTACATGGCGGGCGAAGTTGGCGAGGAAAAATATTACGCCATGTTATTGGCGATGATGGGATTGATGATCGGCCTGGTTTCGGCCAGTGACCTGTTCAACATGTGGGTCTGGTTCGAAGCGATGGCCATCTCCTCCTATTTGCTGGTCCCGTTTTACCGGGAACAACCCGCTTCGCTGGAAGCCGGGATGAAATATCTTGTGCAAAGCGCGACCGGCTCCGTGCTGATATTGATCGGGATTGCTCTCGTACTGGCTCAGACCGGGACGCTGGATATGGCTGAAATTACGGCCGCCGCAGCCGGCTCCGAGGTGAACCGCTTTGCCCTTCTAGGCGCGGGCGCTCTCTTCCTGATCGGCTTCGGCGTCAAGGTAGCGCTTGTCCCGCTCCACACCTGGCTGCCGGACGCGCATTCCCAGGCCCCCAGTGGGATCAGCGCGATGCTCTCGGGTGTGGTCATCGAAATCGGCCTGATCGCCATGCTGCGCGCGCTCGGCACATTGACCGGTTTCGTACTTTCCTGGGGCATTCTGATGATGGCATTTGGCGCGTTGAATATTTTCTACGGCAATCTGCTTGCGCTGCGCCAAACCGTGATCAAACGCTTGCTGGCGTATTCCAGCCTGAGTCACATCGGCTACATCCTGCTTGGACTGGGAATTGCGCTGTATTCAGGCGCTGAGCTGGGCGCGCAGGGTGCCTTTTTCCACATCTTCAATCACATGCTGATGAAGGGACTGGCCTTTCTGGCAGTCGGCGCACTGATGTATGGGATGCTTTTGCAAAACGGTTCACACAAGTCTCTGAAGGTCAATGACCTGGCCGGGGTAGCACAAAAATATCCGCTTGCCGCGCTGGCGTTCAGTATCGCTGTGCTGGGGCTGGGCGGGATGCCGCCCCTGGCAGGCTTCATGTCGAAGTGGCAGATCTTCGTGGCCGGGTTTCAAACACAAAATGGTTGGATCATTGCTCTGATGATCTTTATGGCGCTCAACAGTGTCATGTCACTTGGTTACTATGCCCCGCTTGTCAATTTGATGTATCGCAAGGAACCCTCTCAGCGAGTGCTGGAAGGCAAACCCATCACCTGGACGATTGCCCTGCCTTTGATCCTGTTGACTGGCCTTGTGATCGTGCTGGGCTTTTTACCGGGCCTGATGGATTGGTTCACGGTCCCTGCCGCGCAACAATTAATGCAAATGTTTGGAAGTTGAACATGGAAAATCTTTTACTCTCCCCCCTGGCTGCGTTCCTGATCTACCTGATTGTGGTTTATCTCATCTCGGGACTCGGGAAATTATTTTCTGCCAAAGGTCAAAAGACCGAATTCAAAACAGCCACGTATGCGAGCGGTGAACAAAATGATCCGCTGCCTGCCGCGCCGGGCTACCGTCAATTCTTCGTGATCGCCCTGTTCTTTGCGGTGCTACATTTAGGTGTACTGATGATCGGCAGCAGCGACTTTTCGCCGGTGGCAGGTGTTTACCTGCTCGGTTTGATCCTCGCATTGATCGCTTTGATCCTTGGATAAAAAGTCAACCTGATGAAAAGAATTTTAAACACTAAGGGCACCAAGTACACAAAGGGTAGAACAAGACGCGATTTACTAGTCTTTTTCCTTCGTGACCTTCGTGTACTTCGTGTTTAGAAAGGTTTTCGTGTGAAGCAATGAATATCAATAATGATCAATTATGGGTGAAGGTGATAAAAAAGGTACGCGCCTGGGCGCGGCTGAATTCAGTCTGGGCCGTACATTTCAACAGCGGTTCCTGCAACGGATGCGATATCGAAATCCTTGCCACGCTCACGCCGCGCTATGACGTGGAGCGCTTTGGCATCAAGCTCGAAGGCAGTCCACGCCATGCAGATGTGTTGATCGTGACTGGGCCCGTCACACGCCAGGCTCGTGAACGCTTGCTGCGAACCTATGAGCAAATGCCCGAGCCGAAATTTGTGATCTCGGTCGGCTCGTGCAGTATCTCGGGCGGCGTCTTCCAGGGTTGCTATAACGTGGGCGGCTCGGTTGACGAAGTCATTCCGGTGGATGTCTACATTCCCGGCTGCCCGCCGCGCCCGGAAGCAATCATCGACGGCATCATCCAATTGTTGACTCACCTCAAAGATGGAAATCCGCGCCCTGCTCATCCTGTGGCTGAGAAGCAAATCGCGGAAGAGGTCCTTGCATGAATACCGAACAGAATTTACAAACAGCCGACCTGTTGCTTGCTCCCTGGAAAAAGGAGACAGCCCAGCCGGAAACAAATCGTTTGGACGTCTCTATTGCCGCGAATCAGCTGCGCCAGGCCGTAAGCGCTTTACATAACGCTCGTTGGGGATATCTGTCCGCGATCACCGGCACGGACCTGGGTCCGGCAGCCGGCCAAATGGAGGCGCTCTACCACTTCTGCAATGGCGCCGCGATCACTACGCTGAAGATCCAACTGCCGCGCACCGATAGCGCAGTCCTGCCGACTATCGAAGACATTATCCCTCCCGCGACGTTTTTCGAGCGCGAACTCCATGAAATGCTCGGCTTCAAGTTCAAGGCGGCAAAAAGCAACGAGCGTTTGTTCATCCCTGATGACTGGCCAGAGGATGTATTCCCGTTGCGACAGGATTTTTCCATTGAACAGGCCAAGCCCGTGGAAGGCCGCCAGGCAGTTGAAGTGCCGGAAGCCGGACGGGTGGGTGACAGTACATTTGTCGTTCCCATCGGTCCACAGCATCCGGCTTTGAAGGAACCGGGTCACTTCGAGTTCACCGTGGATGGAGAGATCGTGACCGCAGCGCGCATGCGCCTGGGCTATGCTCATCGCGGCATCGAGAAAGCCGCCGAAAGCCGCAATTGGATCCAGAACCTGTATCTCTTCGAACGTGTTTGCGGCATCTGCTCGCATACACATGCACTCGCTTATAGCCTGGGGGTCGAAAAACTCGCGCAGGTGGAAGTTTCGCCGCGGGCACAGGCTATCCGTGAACTGGTTGCAGGTCTTGAGCGTATCCACAGTCACTTGCTCTGGCTCGGCGTTGCCGCGCACGAGGCGGGCTTCGATACGTTGTTCATGTATTCGTGGCGCGACCGCGAGACAGTCATGAACCTGCTCGAACAGATCACCGGCAACCGCGTCAACTATTCTGCCAATGTGCTCGGCGGCGTGAAATGTGAGATCGGACCGGAACAGGCCAAAGCGATCAAAGAAGGACTGAACTATCTGGAGCCGCGGATCAATCATTACCTTGGGGTGGTCACCACCGATACGATGTTCTTAAATCGCACACGTGGGATTGGCACAATCTCGTGTGAGGAAGCGGAAGAGTTTGGCTTGCTGGGACCGACCGCCCGAGCTTCCGGTATGCTGCGTGACGTACGCGTCGAAGCGCCTTATGGGGCGTACAAACAGTTCCCCGTCAGCGGAGTCACAGAAACGAATGGCGACCTTGAAGCACGTTGTGTCGTCCGCTTGAAGGAGTTACTGGTCACCTGTTTCGCGATCCGCGCCATCATCGACAATTTGCCGACAGGTCCGCTTACTGTTCGAGTGCCGCGCAAAATTCCGGCCGGCGAGACCATTTCACGCGTGGAAGCGCCCCGCGGCGAATTGCTTTACTACATCAAAAGCAACGGCACCGAACACCCCGCCCGTGTCCACATCCGCACGCCCAGCTTATGTAACTGGGTTTCCGTGCTGGAAAAAGCCGTGGGGCGTCAGCTCGCGGATGTGCCGATGTTAATCGCTGGCATGGACCCTTGCTTCTCGTGCAATGACCGGCTGATTACAACGGTGGATGCTGCGCGCGGCCGCAAGACCTGGTCTTGGACACAGTTGCGTGAACACGGAATTGAGTATTACAAAAGATGAATACGCCGACATCCTTAATTGCTTTGTTGATCTTTCCCGCCGGCCTGACCCTTGTTCTGACGGGTATGTTCTACGAATGGGCAGACCGTAAACTGGTTGCTCGCTTCCAGAACCGCGTCGGTCCCCGCTGGTTCCAGCCCTTTGCCGATATGGTCAAGCTGCTTACCAAAGAGCAGATCACTCCTGCACTTAGCAACCGCTTCCTGTTCATTGGTCTGCCAATCGTGGCCATCTCCGGCGCGTTGACCGCCGCGCTGTATGTCCCGTTGATGGGTTTGGCTCCGGCCCATAGTTTCCCCGGTGACCTGATCGTTACGGTCTATCTGCTCAGCTTGTTGACCATGTGTATGGGCCTGGCCGGATGGAATACAGGCGGCCGTTTTTCACTTGTTGGCGCAACCCGCACACTGACGCAGATGTTTGCCTATGAAGCTCCCTTTCTGCTGGCATTACTTGGTCCCGCGCTCGCGGCAGGAAGCTGGCAGATCAATATCATCAATGACTATGCCCGCGATCACTTGTTTGCCATCAGCCAACCGATAGGGTTTATCGTGGCCCTGATCGGCTTGATGGGAAAACTGGAGCTGCCGCCATTCGATGCCCCCGAAGCTGAGACCGAGATTGTTGCAGGCGCGCTGACCGAATACAGCGGGCGCGGGCTGGCCATGTTCAAGGTCGGAAAGTCCATCGAGCTGATCGTCGGCATTACGCTGGTATCCGCATTTTATTTGGGCGGCTTGCACGGCATCCTACCGTTTTTGCTCAAGACCTTCGCTGTGCTGTTCTTAATGACCGTGCTCCAGAGCCTGCTCACCCGCCTGCGCATCGATCAAACAGTTGGCATGTGGTGGCGTTTTGGGACCGTTCTGGTGTTGGCCCAGATCCTCTTCACCATTTTATTGAAAGGCGGCCTGCTATGAGAATCGGTACGATGTTCACGGATATCCTCAAGTCGTTTTTTACAAAGTCGATTACCCAACTCTATCCCGTCGAGCGGGTCGCTCCGCCCGAGCGCTACCGCGGTATTCTTGCCTATAATCCCTCGGTTTGCACGGGCTGCAGCCTGTGCGTGAAGGATTGTCCTTCCGATGCGATTGAGCTGGTCATTCTGGACCGGGCTGCCAAAAAATATGTCATGAACTATCACATGGACCGCTGCATTTATTGCGGTCAATGTGTCGTGAATTGCAAGCCAAAGAGCATTGGCATGTCGAACCAGGATTGGGAACACGCGGCGTTAAATAAGAATTTTATGGTTCATTATGGAAAAGATGAAGATATCGCCAAATATCTCGAAAGCCTCACTCCAGCCCCTGACGAAGCGACTGGCGAGTGAATCGGTAGATCCGCCCTGCCCAAAGGTCGCGGTTATTGGCGTTGGGAATGCATTGCGTTCCGATGACGCCGCGGGGATATTGATGGCGCGTGAATTACTCCATCGGGAATGTGCCACCGATGTAGACCATATCCTGATTTTGGAAGGCGGTCCATCCCCTGAGAACCTCAGCGGGCAATTATGCAAATTCGCCCCGGACCTGCTTTTATTCATCGACGCGGCAAATATGGGTGAGAAGCCCGGCACCGTTCAGTGGATCTCGGAAGATTGTATCGACGGCATGAGCGCTTCAACCCATAGCTTGCCCCTTTCCATGCTGGCACGTTATCTGACGTTAGAGCTTCACTGTCACGTACTCTTTTTAGGAATTCAACCACGGTCGAATGAGATTAGTGAATTTGTCAGTGCAGAAGTTCAGCAAGCGGTGCATGAAGTTGTACAGGAGTTGGACGAAGCGCTCCGCACCTGCCTGTCAGCGGAGCCGCTCGTCTCCACCGAATTTGAAAAACGAAAACGCCCTGCCTATTGACCTGGCAGGGCGTTTTTCATATTGGATGGAACTCAAACTCAGCGGGGTCAAAGACCATCACTGAGCGGTGCTTACTACCTGACCAAAGTCTCACTCAAGTTACTTCCCCACAGCTTTCGTTTTTGCTAAGCAATCAACTACCTCCTGCCATGATGAAACATCACCCAATAGAATAGCTCCACAATATTTCAGCAATTCTTCTTTATGTCCTTCTGCTATTTCTCTCAAATCCTCTTCTGCCCAGTAGTTTGTGGCCTTTCTAACAGGTCTCACATAACTTGGGTCAAGGCACTTTGCAATCGCCGCAACACCCAAGTGTCGATAGGACGGATCCGATGTTGCTTTTTTGCCTAATTTGCCTGATAATCTTATTTCCAAGCTGAAATAGTGGGACATGTACACTGACTCTAACCGGAAAATCTCTCCGCTCGGCGTGGGTCTTCGACCCCGTCGAGACAGACCGACAGGTCTCGTTTGCCTCGGTCGGGTCAATCCCATCCCACGTCCGATAATTGCACATCATTTTTCTCCCTCGTCAACCAATACCGCGCGGAGGAAAACCGCCAATCCTCGGGCCGCAGGACCAGTCCCTTGCGGCAGGGATTGTCGTGCAGATAATCTATTTTCTGTTTCCAAAATCCGCCCGAAACAATGCCGACCGGATGCTGAGTCGGCTGCCAGAACCGCCGTTCACGATCCTTCCCTGCATGCGCCTGGAATTCTGCCCCGAAGCATTTCGGGAAATGCTTCGCAGAGTAATCCAGCAGTTGGCGACCTGTAAACTTACGCATGTCATCAAGCGTGTGTTTTAGCCGCTCGGCATTAAATTCCACATCAAACACGATGGCATGCAGGTGTGTCGGCATGATGACATAGGCATTGACCCCTAAGGATTTGTTTTTGATACAAAAGTTCAGGCTGTCCGTGATGATTTTGCACGCAGATTCATCGATGAAAACAGGCAGCCATTCCACAACGGTAAAGGTGACGTAATATAATCCCACTCCGGCGACAATGCGATAGCGTTCCATGCAGCGATTATATGCCCAGGCAAGGAGACCTTCGGTCTACAGTTCGGCAAGGTCACAGACCATTGCCGAACAGGGACGAGCCATCTGTTTCCAGTTTGGTTCGTCTTTTTAAGTGAGGGAGTAATTCAGGAATTCACGCCGACTGGGCTGGAATATAAATAATAAAACTATATGTAGTAGCAATAATGTCTATTTCATGGCTCTATAGTAAAGGTAACTACATTAGATAATAACGTTCCTTTCCATGCAACCCAATTGTTACTTGGATCTGATTTATTTTCATAGATTGCTTGAATTGTATATTCTCCTGGCTCTGATAAATCATAAAAAGCTTTTATATCAGAGTAAATATGTTCAAACGATTCATTTGGACCCAGCACAATAAAATAATCATCACGCAATGCTGGAACTTGCGAGTAACCATTAAAAACAACTGTATTTCCATGGGGATCTTTTATGAGAAACACAACATCTCGAACCGATTCATCCAGAAACTGGTAGTTCGGTGCTAAGCGTTTCTTTACAACGACCCTTTCGTCACCTACATTTCCTAGGCTTAGAGATACCTTAATGAACTCAGTCGATTTATAGACATTCTTATCTAAGCTTAGTGTTAGGTTAAGAGCGGAATCCTGTGGTTGGCTTGCTCCCATTGTTGAAGTGGCAGACATGTTACTACAGCTCCAAATGATTAAGCTAAGAACACATATTAGAATGCAGACCTTTGACTTCATTTCGGCAATCTCCATATTCTGTTATTAGCATGCTGCTGCGTAATGCTATCCATTTGTCTGTATTTTCTATCCCGATTTTCGATCATGGCATTGATTTCCGTTTGCCTCAGATCGAATCTGTCAGCGTTGTCTAATTCCCAAGTATATGCCTCGTATTCGTTCAAAAGATAAACTTGGGGATCATCATCTTGATAATAGCTGCGATTTTCAGCAATCTGATTAGCATGGACAATTTCATGACCGATGATACTACCTAACCAGCCAGGTGTACTCGTTCCAAATGCCAATCCATTAGGATCATCAGGATTCGTCATAAACGCGCCAACGCCAATTCGCACAGTGCCGTCAGGATCTGTTATTGCTAAGGCTTCATCGGGTCCAATTCTAGAATCAAAACGAGGTTCGCCATTAACATTTGTTGTGTCCAAGTCATAAGTATCTATTGCTAAATCAATGGCGCTTTGATACTCTTTGTTAGAAATATAATGCTGTATTTGCTCTTCAGGTGTTGCTGGTGTATTCGTGGGTCCGACATCAGTTACTGCTGAATCGCAGGCCGAAAGGATGAATGCTCCAGCAATGATCGCTAGAAATATTGGGATTGGAAAATGCCCATCTGGGTCAACATATCGAAGAGGATTATTAAAGGTGTATGCGTAGTGATCGTAAGCTTGTGGATTACTTGGGTTTGGTACAATGGAATCTGGTTGAATGAAACGTCCGAGTTCGGGGTCATAGTGCCGGGAGCCATACCAGAGCAAGTTAATGTAACTGTCAGAATACTGTCCCGTGTAGGTGTAGTCCGTGGGGGTGGTGCCGCTGGCATAGCGCACTTCGCCCCAGGCTTTGTAGCGCGTTTCCGAGACCACGTTGCCATTCCCAAACGTCACCAGGCTGGTCGAGCCTAAGTGATCGCCCAGCAGGAAGAACAGCGTCCCATTGTCCCGCATGGCGATGCGCTGGGAGCCGGCATAGTAATATTTCGTGACGACGCCTTCGGTCACTTCGTAGTGATTGCCTACGAAGTAGGTCGTTGTCGTGCCCAGGTTGGTGGTGATGTCCGATTTCACGCGCTTACCGTCGCCATCGTAGGTGAAGGCGGCATTTGTGAAAACTGAGGCAGGCGGAGGCGTGGGCAGCGGCGGGTTGGCGAATCCAAAAGACGGGTAACATTCAGTTTTTGTTCGCGGGACAGATCCCAATGTACTCAGCATTAATCTTATATTTCTATTAATGACTTCTCCCACATCCATACTAGGGAGATTCCCACTTGCGGGATGAGTGATTCGTAGATATGGTACATTCCTCTACGCTTAAAAAGAAATCGGGATGTACCTTATGAAGAAACTAAAGATAGTCAGGAGGCAGATATGAAGCTAAAAACACTCATCACAACTCTGGGAATAGGGGTGGGATTAATGTATTTTCTCGACCCGCAGCATGGACCCCGCAGGCGCGCAATGGTGCGAGATAAGGCCAACCGCTTCGTGAACGATATCGATGAATCAATTGATAAGGCTGTGGAAGATACCCGCAATCGCGCCAGAGGCGTTCTCTCCGAGATGACCGCCAAACTGAGCGACCAGGGCGCGCCTGATTGGATCCTCGAAGAACGAGTGCGCAGCAACCTGGGGCGCACAGGTGCCCACACTGGGGCAGTCACGACCCACGCGGATGGCGGCCGTATCTTCTTGACCGGGCAGGTCCTGCACGGTGAGGAAGATGCCATTGTGAAAGCTGCCATGCGGACGCGTGGCGTCCATGGCGTGGAAAACCGCCTGCAGGT
>Ga0073934_10012174_pt1 | contig 10205 bp, 7 predicted proteins | sample LarsenN4metaG_FD_76834 | JGI IMG/M metagenome (GOLD analysis project Ga0073934, IMG submission 76834) | Hot spring sediment bacterial and archeal communities from British Columbia, Canada, to study Microbial Dark Matter (Phase II) - Larsen... ... | reverse complement strand
TGTCCACATGCTCCTGCATAGCCTGGTGAATGCGGTCCAGGCGTTCCGGTGAAAGTCCCACCTCCTGCGGTTTAACCACGGAAAGTTCTTGAGCTAAAACCGACGGGACAAATACAAACAAGGTTACCAGGAGAAAAAGTGTTCGTAAGGGTCGAAAACCGGTTTTCATAGGATCCCTCCTTGACTGTTATACCGGGCGGAAGAGGGTAAAAACTTGAAGAATTCACCCAAGCTGCTGCCCTCTTCCGAGTCTGGGGAAAAGCTACTCGATGGAGGAGCCTCTTACCCTGTTTACTTAGGTTTGAGTAACTTTTAAATTCTCCCCTCACCCCCGGCCCCTCTCCCACGCGGTGGGAGAGGGGTGCAGGCGGACCTCCGGGCCAGCTTCCGGAGAGCCCCACGGACAAGGAGGTTCCGCTTCCCCGGAGGTTTGGGGCGAGCGGACCTCCGGCCATCTTCCGGAGCGCCCCCTCTCCCCTTGGGGATGAGGGGGAACGGTTATTTAAATTTAACTTTACAAGGACCGCTACAGCCAGCCTCTCTTAGCCCATAGCTCTTATCTGCGTACTTTGAGACTACCCGGGGCTCGCAAGAATCATTACGTAAGAACTACGCATTGTCAAGCACAAAGACTTTCCCCTGACGATTTTGAGTTAATAAGGACCTTCCCCTTAGCTGCGGAAAGTAGCTCTTATCCGACGCCTCACGTCCCTTGCACATAAGGGAGTTGAAAGGGAGGAGTTAGCGTGGGAATAGGAACCTCGATCACCGTAGGACGACCTGTCTGGAGGGCCTCCCTCAACGCTACACCGACCCGTTTTGCTTCCACCCTTACCCCCTTTGCTCCGAAGACTTCGGCGACCTGAGCGAAGCTGGGGTTATAGAGCTCAGTGCCTACGACCCGTTTGTTGAAACGCGTCTGTTGGTCATTATACGAGGCCCCAAAGGCGTTATCCACAAAGACGAGGGTCACGACGGGGATATGATATTGAACGGCTGTAGCAAGCTCTGGGATGGCATACATGAATCCCCCATCGCCGGTTATGCAGACAACGGGCAGGTGGGGGGCGGCTATTTTGGCTCCTAAAGAAACGGGGAACTCAAAACCCAGGGTCGCAAAGTAGGAAGAGCTGAAGTAGGTCCGGGGCCTTCGAACCGGGTAGGCGAGATGGCTCCAGTAGCCTACGTTCGTGATTCCACTGATGAGGATCGCATCCTCCGGAAGCTCTTGCCGGATCTGGGAGATAATATCCTGCTGGAGGGGGATTTTCTCTGCTAACCAGTCCCGATGGGAACGCTGAATTTCAGCAATCTCTTGCCGGGACCATCCCCGGTTCCCTCCGGGTCGCCTTTGCATTTCTGCAACGAGCGCCTGGAGGGCCATTTTTGCATCGGCCACAATGGCAACTTCTGCCGGATAATTCTTACCGATCACGGTAGGGTCTATGTCGATGTGAATCAAGGACTGGGGACTCCGCAAGCGGGTCGATCCGTACATCTGGCTGGTGAGCCGGGTTCCAACAGCTATCACCACATCCGCTTGAGGGGCGGCCCAGGCCGGAGCTCCGTGTCCATAGTATCCCACCCCCAGGGAAAGGGGGTGATCTTCAGGAATAATCCCTTTCCCCTCCACCGTTGTGGCTACGGCAGCGCCTAGCCCCTCTGCCAGGGCCCCTACCTCCCGGGAAGCTCCGGAGAGGATCGTACCGCCGCCCGCCCAGATGAGGGGTTTTTGGGCCTTCGCCAACAGAGCGGCGGCCCGAGAGATTTGTTCTGGATGGGGGCGGGGGGGAGGGTATTCCTCGGCTTTAAGAAAGGAGACCTGGGCGGTTTTTGCGAGGATATCGGGGGGGACTTCCACGACGGTGGGGCGAGGACGTCCGGTCTTCATCTGATGCATAGCCTCATGGATGACCGTCGGGACCTCCGCAACCTCCCGAACGCGATAGCACCACTTCGTTACGGGACGAACGATATCCAGCTGATCGTTAATCTCGTGGAGCGCGCCCAGATCGCGCCCTATCATAGAACTCTCGATCTGACCTGCCAGGAGTAATACTGGAGAGGAAACCGAAAAAGCGGTCCCTAGACCCGCCGAGGCATTCTGAACTCCTGGACCAGGGACGACCAGGCCGACTCCAGGAACTCCCTTGACCCGGGCGTACCCATCGGCCATATAGGCCGTCGTCTGCTCGTGACGTACCGTTATCAGTCGAATATCCGAACGATCGTAGAAGGCATCAAAGATATGCATAATCTGAACCCCCGGAAGCCCAAATACGATCTCCACTCCCTCCGCGACCAATGCTTGCACGACGGCCTGCCCCCCGGTCATTTGTAGCATGTTCCTCCTCCTCTCTATGCTGTTATATATTGGCCCGTGTGGAACTCTGGCAGCCTTTCACGGATTTAACCGGCGCAAAAGCGTATCCTTAAGCCGGGACGCTGTGAAGGGCACGCGGCAGCCGGTTCGTGAACAGCCGGAGTACGACGACAGCGACTCTCGTAGAACTTGACTTATCCTAAACACCTAACTTAAGCTATAAGGTATGAATGAAGGCTGTCAAGCTTTTATAGCGTAAAAGATTTTGAAACGGTTTTTTTTCTTGCCCCGGGTTTTGTTTTCTTGTATCGTTTTCTTCTCCCCGACAGGCGCACGCAATGAGAAGGTAGAGGGGAAAATCCAGTTACAGTCCGGCGGCCATTCAAGCTCTCCTCATATAGAGGGTCGTTTCGGGAGGTGTGGGAGGATGAGATCGTTTTCGAACAACCTGCGACCGGATCAATTATTAGAATCGTTCTTTAGGATGCTGGCGAGCGCCCGTCGTCGGGCGTTGCTGCTTGACTACGATGGGACGCTCGCGCCGTTTCAGGTTCGACGGGACAAAGCGTTTCCTTATCCCGGTGTGCGCGAGATTTTAGAAGCGCTTCTCGACGCTCAGCACACCCGCGTGGTGCTAATCACCGGGCGGTGGACGAAGGATTTGATCCCGCTTCTCGGGCTCAGGCACCTTCCTGAGATTTGGGGCTCCCATGGTTGGGAACGCCTGAGGCCCGATGGGACTTATGAAGTGGCTAAATTAGATGAACGAGCTTTACAAGGCCTTGCTGAAGCAGATGCAGGGATCGAAGAAGAAGGTTTGAGGAACCGTTGTGAACAAAAGCCTGCAAGTCTTGCGATTCATTGGAGGGGGCTAGAACCGAGGGTCGTCAAAGAAATTCGTGCGAAAGTCCTGGAGAGTTGGGCGTTCCTTTCTTGGAAAACGGGGCTCACCGTGCACGAATTTGACGGTGGCCTGGAACTCCGGGTTCCTGGAAGAAATAAGGGTTTCGCCGTGGAGACGATTCTTTCGGAAATGGGGAAGGAGGCCGCCGTAGCTTATTTGGGGGATGATTCGACCGATGAAGATGCCTTTAAGGCGCTCAAAGGAAAAGGGCTTAGCATCCTAGTTCGTACGGAGCTTTGTCCAACCGCTGCCGATATCTGGTTGAGACCCCCCGAAGAGCTATTGGAATTTCTCTCAAATTGGGAGCAGACTTGTAAAGGTAAGAAATAATTATGAAAACACGGGAGAACCGACTCATCATTGTATCGAACCGCTTGCCAATTGTGCTAGTCCCAGGGGGGGTTGGCTCTTGGCGCATCGAAGTCGGCTCGGGCGGGCTGGTCACTGCACTAGTCCCGGTCCTACAGAACCGTGGAGGGGTATGGATCGGCTGGCCTGGCATAGTGGAAGAAGAAGGCGCAGACCTGGAAGAGCTCCTGAAGCGTGCAACTAAAAACTCAGGGTACACCTTTAGGCCGGTCCTACTTACGGCTGAAGAAAAAAACAAGTTCTATTACGGATTTTCCAACGAAATTATATGGCCCCTCTTCCACGACCTGCAGTCGCGTTGTAACTTCGATCCGGCCTACTGGCTATCTTACCAGCAGGTCAATCGCAAGTTTGCCCTGGTGATCGCTAAGAACGTTGGAGGGCAGGATTTCATTTGGGTTCACGACTATCACCTGATGAACGTAGCGAAGGAGCTACGGAATATGGGTGTCGAGTCCAGAATAGGGTTCTTTCTGCATACCCCGTTCCCGCCCCTGGATATTTTCGTCAAGCTTCCATGGCGGTCTCAAATTTTACGCGCCCTTCTGGAGTACGATCTTATTGGATTTCAAACTTTGCATGATCGGCGTAACTTCGTGCAATGCATTCGCACTTTGATGAAGGATATCGTCCTACAGGGAAAAGGTCTGATCCTTACGAGTCTTATCGGAGACCGGGAAGTCCGGATTGGTAGCTTTCCCATCAGCATTGATTATGATGCCTTCGCCAAGCAGGCCACAACCAGAGAGGTTTCCGAGAAGGCCGGACAACTCCATGAGGTCCTGCCAAATCGCCATCTCATCCTAGGCGTGGATCGTCTGGATTATACCAAGGGGATTCCAGAGAGGCTGAAAGCATTTAGAAACGCGCTAACCCGGTTTCCGGACCTGCACCAAAAGGTGACGCTCATCCAGGTGGTCGTACCCAGCCGTACGGACATCCCTAAATACTACGAACTCAAAGTAGAGATTGAACGCCTGGTCAGTGAAATTAATGGGCAATTTACACAACCTGGCTGGGTACCGATCCATTACCTCTTTCGGAGCTTAAAGCGTAAAGAGCTTCTGGCTTACTACCGCGCCGCCGATATTGCGCTCGTCACCCCTTTGAAGGATGGGATGAACTTGGTCGCCAAGGAGTACTGCGCCTCCAGCGTCTGGGGGGATGGGGTCCTCATTCTGAGCGAATTTGCCGGCGCAGCCGCCCAACTGCAAAAGGGGGCCCTCTTGGTGAATCCCTACGACATGGAAGGCGTGGCTGAGGCCATTTACCGGGCTGTGACCATGAGCAAGGAGGAACGACGATCTCGTATGCGAAAACTCCGACGATCCATCCGAGAACACGACGTGCTAGGGTGGGTGGACGCGTTCCTTCGGGCGGGCCTTGCTCAGCAATTGGAGGATTTCCTCCTTCTGGAAGAGTACGTTCCCCGATTTGAGATGGGATAGGATCGGTCGAAAAGTCGGAGGCGATTTGGGGCGAACCCGACTTTGAATTTGGAAATAACGGATTAGAAAACCTTAAGCTGGTTATGCTCCCTTTAGGTGATCGAGTGCCGGACGTGGGTAAGATCGCTGTGCTCAGGGCGAACGGGGTTGGGGATTTTATCTTTGCCCTGCCTGCTTTGGAAGCGCTGCGCGCGGCCTATCCGGCGGCAGAGATGGTTCTGCTGGGTAAAGCCTGGCATGTGGCGTTTCTGGCAGGAAGACCCGGTCCCATAGATAGGGTCGTGGTCATTCCTCCCAGCAAAGGCGTCGGGGAGGACCCCGATATCCAAGAGAACGCTGCCGAGCTAGAACGCTTCTTCAGGGCTATGGGGCAGGAGCGCTTCGATCTGGCCGTCCAGCTCCATGGGGGAGGGCGTTACTCGAATCCCTTCGTGCTACGCCTCGGGGCCCGGATGACGGTCGGTCTGAAGACGCCGGATGCTCCCCCGCTGGACCGATGGGTCCCTTACATCTACTTCCAGGCTGAGATCCTGCGCTATTTGGAGGTCGTCTCGCTCGTCGGCGCTAACCCCTCGGTCCTGGAACCTCGCCTCGTTGTTACGAAGAACGATCTTTCTGAGGCCCGAAACTTTGTCCCGGAGGTCGAACAACCGCTGGTCGCCCTTAACCCCGGGTCCGGAGACCCCCAACGCCGGTGGCCTCCGGAGAAGTTTGCGGTCGCGGGGGACGCCCTCGCCGCTGCGGGCGCCCGGGTGGTTGTGACCGGGACAGAACCAGAACGGGAGCTTGTCGAAGCCGTGGTGAACGCGATGCGCTTCGAAGCCCAAAACCTCTGCGGGAGCCTCTCGCTTAACGGCCTCGCCGGTTTATTCTCCCGCTGTCGCGTGGTCATCTCCAACGACTCCGGCCCCTTGCACGTCGCTGCAGCCGTAGGGGCAGCGACGGTGGGCATCTATAGGTGCTTTAACCTTATTACGGCCGGTCCCATCACCCGAACGCGCCACCGCCCCGTTGCCTCCTGGCGCCTCACCTGCCCCCTTTGCGGCCAGGACTGCATCCGCACCCCCTGTGGTCACCGCGCCTCGTTTGTTGCCGATGTCCCTGCGGAGGAGGTCACGGCCCATGCCCTCGACCTCCTGGCCTCCGGAGCCCCGCCCCATGATACCCTCAGGAGAAATTAATCTCGCCTTACGCGGAATCCCTTATGAAGAGTTGAAGTCCCGGGTAGAAACGCTGCTTGGATTCCCGTAATCCTCCCCGCACGGACCACTTTTTGATAACCACCCATTTAATATCCTGCTCCTCTCTGATCTCAGCCCAGCTCAGATTGACCAGGTTGTTATCGGAGGTATACACAAGAAGGACATCTTGAGGTAAATCCGGCGTTGTGAGTTCATCAAAAACAAGGGCCGAATCAGACCGGCCGTTATCGTAACGAACGACCCCTTTATAGATGGTTCGCAGGGTCTCTTTAGCTTCTGCACTTTGCAGGTTTCGTAACTTTTTTTGGACCTCTTTGGGAAGTTGGGAGTAATTTTTCCATTGCAGTTCGGGTATCGAGAAAAACTGAGCCAGCAGGATGAACAGAATGCTAAAAACCATGAATACCTCCCCCTCTCAGGACAGCCCATGCTTGAGATTCCTTAGTCACTATGTAGGGTTTTAGGAGAATTTATAAAAAGTTCCGGTAGAGCGGTAAAAACAGGTCAAAGGGATATTTCAAACCGTAAGCAGGCAGAGGGATAAGTCTTTCGAAATACATCCGATTTCTGCGATCATCCTTGAAGATCCTCAGCTCCTATAAAATTTTTAGAAAATCTGGAACAGAAGAGAACTTGGGTTCAGGTTAATTCAGCCGGTAGGAGGACATTTCGTTAGGGGACGTAGGGGGAAACCCCGGCCCCTATCGAGAGGTAGGGGCGCGGAGACCGCACCCTTACGCCGGTCGCCGACTAAATTAACGCAGATCCCGAGAACTTGCAGCTAGGGAACTATAAAGTTACCAGAGGATTTATATAATCGAATCACATGATGGAAGGGATAAAACTGAATTAAGATCACAAATTATAAAATTTCTCTTAAAACACCTACGTAACCAAATATACAACAGAATTGCCCAGTGTCAAGGGATTTTTGGTATTTAGGAAAACCGGGGAGCGGCGACCAACTCCAAAAGTTTCATAAATCCCTTGAAGGGCTTCGGTAAATTCTTTATTTTACATAGCTAGGTAACCATGGGCCCAGATGAAAGAAAAGGAGGTCAGAAAACCCCATGTCCCAATTCATTAAAGTCGCAAAGACGACCGATCTGAAGCCTGGTGAGAAAATGCGGGTGGAGTATGATGGCGAAACCGTCGGGTTATTTAACATCGGCGGGGAATTTTATGCGATTTCGGATATCTGCACCCACGATGGGGGTCCGTTGGTGGACGGCGAGCTGGAAGGCGAGTGCGTGATCTGCCCTCGCCATGGAGCTCGCTTCAATGTCAAAACCGGCCAGGAGACTCTGCCCGCCTACACCCCTGTGCCCCGCTACGAAGTGAAAATAGAGGGTGAGGATATCTGGATTGCCCCTAAAGACTAACGGATCCTCGTGGATGACGGGTTCAGGGCTCTGGCGAATTCTTTGCGCGCTTATCGTATTTTCTCTTTACAATTCTACCCCCAGGCTATATATTACATACGCAATTCGATCTTTTAAAAGTCTTTGTTTTTCCGTACTCTAAGTCTTTTCCTTCACTTTAAAAGCAAATACAGCGTTTTTTCTCCTTGCTTAGCTGGTTAGGGTGCAACACCAGGTCGTGGAGGTAGCCATCAGATCTGGTTACAAGAGAGTCGGTCTTTCACCGTTGATGCTCTACCAGTACGTGCGGTCGTGGGAAGCTCCTGGGTCTTCCGGCCTGACCCTAAGGCCAGTCGCCAAATCGCGGGGATAGAGGGTGATTTCTGGAAGCAGGGTTATCGGAATTAGGGTGAGGCATCGGGATCCGCCCAGGCTAAATTTCTAATAAATGTCGTCAACGAGAACCGGCCCAGGTGAAGACCTGGACCAAACTGGCGGGCGGTCGGATACAGGTACGTCATGTTCCTGTAACAGACATTGCGCCATCAGCGGAGGGGCGAGGTCCAGTTCAATCTACCGCGCCTCACCTTGATGATAAAGGAGATGAATGAAACTATGTACAAACCCGTAAAGTACATGGAAAAAGGCTTGACTTACGTGGCGGGCGCGGCTTGGGCCGTGTTCGAGAGAGTTAACCGCATCAAACCGAATCCTTCCTTTATACCCAAGTGGTCTGACAGACCGCTCCTGAAATCCTATCAAAAAACCAAACCCCCTCTGGGCTGGCCAAGAACAACCGATTCGCTGTGTCCAAAATGCGTCCCCGAGATTCGCGAGCAGATCCTCGAGGGGAAATTACCCCAGGAGATCCTCCGTAACGAAAAAGTCGGAGAGATCAAGGCGCAGATCATCGAGCGGGACGGTAAAATCTTGATGGTTAAGGATTGTCCAAAGCACGGTCATTTTGAGGACGTGATGGCGATCGACACCGCGTTTTTTAAGCACCTTGAAGAGGTCTTTCCAGGTCGCGATATCCGTGCCCATAACGACGAGAAGCTTCATAACCACGGGAGCAGCACCATCAAATACGGGCGCGGGTCTGTGCTAACTATTGATTTAACCAATCGATGCAATATGATGTGTGACCCCTGTTTTATGGATGCCAATCAGGTGGGGTTCGTTCATGAGCTGACCTGGGAGGAGATCAAGACCCTCCTCGATAACGCCATTTCGATCAAGCCCCGCCGCCAGTTATCGGTCCAGTTCTCGGGAGGTGAGCCCACGTTATCGCCCCACTTTATCGAAGCCATTCGCTACGCGCGCAAGGTCGGTTACAACAGCGTACAGGCTGCCACGAACGGAATTGAATTTGCGAAGAGCCCGGAGTTCTGTAAGCAGGCGGCGGAGGCAGGTTTACGCTATGTTTACTTGCAGTTCGACGGCATAGGCAACGCCGCCAACCAGCACCGCAAGGTTGGAAATCTCTTCGACGTCAAGCTCCGCGCCATCGAGAATCTGCATAATGCCGGCGTGGATATCATCCTGGTAACGACCCTGGTCAATGGCATCAATAACGAACAGGTGGGACGGATCGTCCAGTTTGCCCTCGATAACCCGAAGAAGATCGCCTTCATCGCCTTCCAGCCGGTTTCGTTCACGGGGCGCGACGAGGCCATCACCGAGGAGCGGCGCAAGGCCCAGCGCTATACGCTATCCCACCTGGCCCACGATGTGAAGAATCAGACCGGTCTGGGCGAACCGGCCCGGGATTGGTTCCCCATTTCGTTCATAAGCACCTTCTCGGACTGGGCGGACCTGGTCCATGGGCCGCAGGCCGACTGGGGTCAGGTCAGTTGTGGATGCCATCCGAACTGCGGGGTGGGCATGGCAGTGATGATCGATAAGGAGACCAAGGAGGCGGTGCCGGTGACCGCTTTCTTGAACGGCGACCAGCTCGCCCGGGATGTGGCGAAGGTCAACGACGCCGCCCGGGGCAAGTGGCTATCCATCTTCGGGATGGCGCTGGCGTTGATGAAGAACTACGACCCCTTCAAGGCCCCCACCCACTTCAGGTTGATAGATCTGTTGAAAAAGTTTGATAAATCCTTCGGGGCCACCGGGAAGGACTACGGAAAGGTCTCCGGAGACCGGACCCGGCAGGATATCGAAAAGCGCCGTAGGGATCGCTGGAATTTCCTGTTCATCGCCGGGATGTGGTTCCAGGATCTGTATAATTATGACTTCCGTCGGACGGAGCAGTGCATCATCCCCTACGCGACCCAGGAGGGAGAGATTTCCTTCTGCGCCTACAATACCGGTATGGGGTGGCGTAAGATCGTTGAGAAGATGCACATGACGGCCACCCTGACCAAGTGGTACGAGGAACACGGCCGGCATGAAATCTTCGCGGGGGGGAAGAAGGTCCATCTGGATAGCACCGAGCATTCGCTGGTATTAAACGAAGAGCACGTCAAAGCAGGGGCCCAGGACGACCTGGATAAATTGGGCATCCCCAAGAACGCCCGTGAAGAGAAGCTGCGGGCCCGGGAGGAAAGGTTGCGCAAGGAGCGGGAGAACGCACGAATGGCAAAGCTCTAC
>Ga0073934_10012173_pt1 | contig 10207 bp, 8 predicted proteins | sample LarsenN4metaG_FD_76834 | JGI IMG/M metagenome (GOLD analysis project Ga0073934, IMG submission 76834) | Hot spring sediment bacterial and archeal communities from British Columbia, Canada, to study Microbial Dark Matter (Phase II) - Larsen... ... | reverse complement strand
GGTCAAGGCCCTGGTCCCGGTGCTCGACAATCTGCAGCGGGCGGTGCAGGCGGCGGCGACGTCGAAGAATGCGGACGAGCTGATCGCCGGCGTCGAGATGGTGCTCAGGCAGTTCGAGGCGGCGCTGGCGTCGGCGGGCGTGCAGCCCATCAACGCGGTGGGGCAGCCGTTCGATCCGCACCTGCACGAAGCGATCAGCCAGCAGCCCTCGGCGGAACAAAAGCCGATGACGGTGCTGCAGGACGTCGAACGAGGTTACACGCTGCACGACCGGGTCGTGCGGCCGACCAAGGTGATTGTGTCGGTGGCCCCGCCGACGTGAACGTCGCCTGCTGAAACCCATCCGACGTGGGAATGACCAATGTCCAGGGTCGAGACGGAAGCACCCGATTGAGCGGTTGTGAAGGGGCGTCACCTTCCGGATCGCCGGGGAATCCCGTCATTCGAGACTCCGCGGAGCGCATCATGCCGACCTACGACTACACCTGCGACGCCTGTGATCACAACTGGGAGGAATTCCAGTCGATCAAGGCCAATCCGACCAAGAAATGCCCGAGCTGCGGGAAGTCGAAGGCCCGACGGCTGATCAGCCCGGGCGCCGGCATCCTGTTCAAGGGGTCCGGTTTTTACATCACGGACTATCGCAGCGACGCCTACAAGAAGAGCGCCAGCGCCGACCAGAAGAGCGCGCCCGGCGGCGAGGCGAAGTCGGAAGCGAAGGCCGGTTCGTCGTCGGCGAAGTCCGAATCCAGCCCGGCGGCCGGCAAGTAGCCGTCCGGCCCCGCCTGCAGTGGGAAAGACCAGTCCCGTGGAGACTCGTCCCGCGGAAAGTCCGTGCCCCATCTGTCACCGCCCGGTTGCGGCGGGCGATCCGCAGTCGCCGTTTTGCAGCCCCCGCTGCCGGCAGGTCGACCTGATCCGCTGGGCTGACGGCAAATACGTCATCGCCCGCCCCCTGACGGGGGACGATTTGGACGAATTGGCCGCAGATGATCTTGCTTCGGGTGAGGCGGACTATCAGGATGAGGTCTGACTCGGGCCCTTGGCGCCGTCGATTGGCCGCGGAGCCATTGCCGCCGGTCGCATCCCGACGTGACCCGTGACGACGGCGTGGCGGATGACAGGCGAACCCACAGAACCCGAAACCTTCCCGACGTTTCCGGTGGTATTTCGATCGCAGCTCAGCCCACGCGTCTGGGGAGGACGCTGGCTGGGCGAGCGGCTTGGCAAGCCGCTGCCGGACACGGGGCCGGTCGGCGAATCGTGGGAAATCTCGCCGCTCGAAGGGTCCGAAAGCGTCGCCGAGAACGCTCCCTGGACCGGCCAGAAGCTCTCCGAACTGTGGCGCGGCCATCCCTCGTGGCGCGGCCGGGTCTTCCGGGATCGCCACGAGTTCCCCTGGCTGATCAAGTGGCTGGACTGCCGGGACAACCTCTCGCTGCAGGTTCACCCCGACGCCGCCGCGTCGCTCCGTCTGTGCGGTGTCTCGCGTCCCAAGACCGAGGCGTGGATTGTCGCTCACGCCGAGCCGACGGCCCGCATCTGGGCCGGTTGCCGGCCGGGGACGACGGCCGACGAGTTCGCGCGACGGCTGGATGACGGCACGCTCGCCGAATGCCTGCATGCCTTCGCGCCGCGCGCCGGCGACTGCGTGTTCCTGCCGGCGGGCACTTTGCATGCCGCGGGGGGCGGGCTGCTGATGGCCGAAATCCAGCAACCCAGCGACTTCACGTTCCGGCTGTTCGACTGGAACCGCCTGGATCCCAACGGCCGTCCGCGGGAGCTGCACCGGGCCGCCGGCCTGGAGAGCCTGCATTGGCCGCAAGCGCCGGTCAATCCGGTGACGCCGCGGCCGCGGGAGGACTCCACGCCGGAAAGCCGAGGCGAGCATCTGGTGGACGCGCCCGATTTCCGCATCGAGCGATGGACGCTGACGAAGTCCCGCTCGTGGTCCACCGACGAGTTTGCCGTGTGGATGGTGCTCAGCGGCCTGGGCCATCTGCACTGTCAGGGGAAGCGGCGTCCGCTTCGCGCTGGCGAGACGCTGTGGTTTCCGGCGGCGCCGATCGAGACGACGTGGGAACCCACGTCCGGGGAGCCGCTGGTCTTGCTGAAGTTTCTGCCCCCCGCGACCTGAACCCTCGGTCCGATCACGATCGAAACGCCCGCAGGCTGACGTTGCCGCGCACGCAGCACTGACACGCCAACCGCGCCCGGGGATTCCCGTCGGCCAGGATGTCGAGCAGTTCCCGCTCAGGCGGGGTCACGGGCGACAGGAACTCCCCGCCGGACAACACCTCGATCAGGCACGTGCCGCAGTTCGCCTCGCGGCAACCGAACAGCAGCGACACCGGGGGGGTGTCGCAGAGATCCGTCAGTTTGGAATCCTCAGCCGCGGCGATTTCCAGGTTGTCGTCATCGAATCGAACGATCACCGACATACAGCGATTCCCATCTCCCGGCGTGGCGTCCACGGTCAGGCCAGCCCGGCTGTGCCGACCGGGGCGCCCGACTTCCTGCGTCGCGTTTCGACCGTTCGCCGGAAGCGCCGGAAGGCCCGCACGTTGTCCTGCACGGTGGAGGCGACCGTCGGACCGGCCATGTACGACAGCGAACGATTCTTGGGATACAGGTACTCCATGTCCGCCACGTAACTGCGGGCGTCGTGCAGCGCCCGGTCGTGGTATTTGGCGGCGACGTGCAGGCCTTCGTGCTCCTGACAGACGCAGCGTTCCGTCATCGCCAGGGCCTCGTCCGAGGACATTCCGAACAGGCGGCTTTGGAGCAACTGATAAATCTGCGGAATGTACTGGTCGTCGCTGGAGAAGACTCCCGGCACGGCACCCGACAGGGCGTTCAACGTCAGTTGCACCTTGCGGGTCCCCTCGTTTGCGAGGAACACTTCCAGCCGCGTCGGCTTGCGGAAGTCCCGGTAGAGATCCTTGGCGATGGCCTGCGACGTCGCCGTGTGAAAGGCCTCGTCCTGATAGTGGTACAGCGAAATCGCCGTCGCGGCCGGCAGGCGCTCTCCCTGCTGTTCCAGCTCCTGGGCGCGGCGGGCGTGCTGATACTCCTTGACCTTGAGCTGAATGTTCCGGATGCCGCGGAGGATGTAATACTGCGTCGCCAGGAACGGGGAGTAACCCATCACTCCGGCGAAGATGGCCATCGGCAACACCCGTAGACCGCGCCACGTGCGCCCCTGCTGCGGCTTGATGACCGCGGCCTCCAGGTAATGGGGGACCGGCCGCAGAAACAGGGGCTGCCCCAGCAGCGCCGACTCGCTGACCGCCGCGACGCGCCGAAACGCCTCGACGTGGTCCCGTTCCTGGGACGTCTCCAGGTCCAGTTCCTTGCAGACGACCTCATAACCGCCCAGCGGATACAGCGCGCCGCACGTCAACTGGTTGTAAACCATCGTGCTGACTTCACCGCCGATCGAATAGTTGTAAAAGCAGACCCAGTACAGGTGATTGAGCGCCAGCCGCTGCGCGGACGACGCCTGTTCGTACAGCGGGGTCCCGTACAGCAGCGAGAACTCGTCATCGAGCCACGGGGTCTGGGCGTCGTCGGCATAGTCGAACGTCCGCTGCCGTTCGATGAGCCGTTCCGTGTAGTCCGACTCGGAATTCCGCCGGTAGTTCAGCTCGATCAGTTTGAGGTTCTTGCGTCCGTGCTGAATCCCCGCCGGCCGGAAGTCGTCGCCGGGGAGGGACTGGGGCGTGGTTTCCGTGGCGAGGGACATCAGCCGTTCTCCTGTTCTGTCGGGCGGCACTGCGCGAGGGCGTGCCTTCATTCTATCAGGATGTCGACACAACCACCTCGGCGCGGACCGGAGGCGGCGCTGCGGCCGCCTGTCGCGGCTGGACGGTCATCAGCAGGGGGCGTTGCGGGCGGCAGATGAACGCCGGCGCAGGGCGGACGGGTCGCTCGTCCGCGACCGGTTCCATTCGCCAGCGCTGCAGCAGCGTGGCCGCCACCAGCGGCCCCTCGGCCCAGGCGAACGGTTCGCCGATGCAGCGCCGCACGCCGCCGCCAAACGGGAAGTAGGACAGATCGTGCGACGCGTCCGCTTCGGCGTCCTGCCAGCGATCGGGATGGAACCGGAGCGGGTCGCTGAACACCTCGGGATTCCGATGCACCACGAACGGACTCGCCAGCACCTGGCTTCCCCGGGGGATGACATACGGCCCCAGCGGCACATCGTCCAAGGCCAGCCGCGTGAAGCCCCACAGGGCCGGGTACAGCCGCAGCGTTTCCGCAAAAATCTGGCGCGTGTACGTCAGCCGCGGAAGGTCGTCGTAGGACGGCAGGCGGTCCCCCAGTTCCCGGGCGATCTCGGCCTCCCAGCGACTGCGCACGTCGGCGTGCTGCGAAACCAGGTGCCACATCCAGGTCAGCGAAGTGGCCATCGTTTCATGCCCGGCCAGCATGAACGTCATGGCCTCGTCGCGAAGCTGTTCATCAGTCATGCGGCCTTCGTCGTCCGCGGCATGGGCCAGGATCGACAACAGGTCGTCGCCGGGTTGGGCGCGGCGTTCGGCGATCACGCGATACAGGATGGCGTCCAGCCGGGCGCGGGCGCGGCGCAAACGGGGCCCCGCCGGCACCGGCAGCCCCAATCGCTGGCAGGCATTGGCCACCGGCAGCAACACGTGCGTCCAGTGTTTGAGCACCTCCGTCAGCGCGAGGCGGACTTCGTCGGTCTGTCCGCCGATCCGCGTGCCAAACAGGGCCTGTGCGGCGATGGTCAGCGTCAGGTGCGACATCTCCCGGAACACGTCGATGGTTTGCCCCGGTCGCCACGACTGTCCCACGCCCTCGGCGGCGGACACCATCACCTCCGCATAGCGGGCAATCCGCGCGGGATGAAACGCCGGCTGCGCCAGACGCCGCTGCCGGAGATGAAACTCGCCGTCGCTGGTCAGCAGTCCCCGGCCGAGAATCGACCGCGCCAGATGGAACGCCCCCCCCTTGCAGAACCGGCGGCTGTGGGTCACCAGCACGTCCCGAACGTATCGGGGATGGTTGAGGACGCACAGCCGCACCGGACCCATCCGCACAAACGCCACGTCGCCGTACCGCGCGGCAACATCCAGGAGCGCAGCGTACGGGTCCCTGAGCCACCGGACGGCAAAGGGAATCTGCCGCGGGTCCAGCAGCGAGTATTGCGGTCCCGGTGGAAGATTCGCCCGAGACATACAGCCGGCTCCCGAATTGGCGGACGATGCGTCAAGTATAACCGAGGCGCTCCATCTGTTCGCGACAGATTTTCTCCACGCGCTCGAAGCCGGCGTACTGATTCTGGTGCCGCGTGGCTCCGATCTTCCCAAACCGCTCCCAATAGACGGCGTTGTCGGATCGCGGCTGGGGCAGGTCGCAGAACTCGAACAGTTTCTGCATCTCGGCCTCCGGCCGCGCGAGGATGTCCTCAAACCGCACTTCGCAGAAATGCGGCAACTGCGGCCGGGCCGCCTCGATGACCTCCATCGCCTCCCGCCAGACGTGGGCCGTGGTTTCCAGACTGTCCGGGCCGAATTCGTCGATGTATTCCTGGAGGTGCGGCACGCGCGGGTAGGGGATGAACGGCTGGTCGTCGTACACGCCGTGGCGCCGCCGGGAGCGGATGAACTCCAACTGCCGGCGGTCGGCCCAGTACAGTTTCAGCAGGGAATTGGCGCACGGGCGGGGATCGCGGACGAGATGCACAAACCGGGCGTCGGGAAACAGCCGGCCCAGAATGTTCACGTCGGGAATCAGCGCGGGATTCTTGTTGAAGAACCGCCGCGGCCCCGGCCCGAAACACCACAGGATCTTCCGAATGGTCTGGTGGATGGCGTCGATTTCGGCGGAGGTGAAGGCCATGGGATCGCGGGGCGTATAGCGGAGATTGTGCGGATCCCAGCCGAACCAGCGTCCGAAGAACATCAGCCCCTCGCTGGGGGTTTCCGCGGACACCTCCACGCTGTCGCCGATGTAGCGCTCCCCGCGGGCGTTCAGCCCCAGCCGTCGCCGCCAGGTCTCCGCCGCGCAGAAGCACCGCGGGAACTGGTTCATGGTGTTGGTGATGTAGCCGATGTCCGGGTGCGCGCAGCAGAGGTCCTGCAGCATCGTCGAGCCGGTGCGCGGCAGACCCAGGATGAAGATCGGGCGGTCCACTGTCAGGCGGGACAGGTCAATCCGCATCGCCCACCGCTCCCAGGCGCACAGAACCTGCTCCAGCAGCCACGGGGGATTCTCCGGGACGTTGTACTGCCGCTCAAACATCCCCTTGAGAAACAACCGCGAACGCCAGTTGGGGAACTGGATGGCGCGGACTCGCGGCGCGACGGCGGGGGTGCTGTCAGGCATTGGTGGAGTCCTCACACACGCAGTCAGCCTTGCGGTTCAAACGGCGGTCAGATGCAGGAAGGCAAACGAGAACCGGGAGCTTTCGGGAACGGCGCAGACAATCCGGTCGCCGCGCTGCACGCGGCCGCTGGCCAGCAGTTCCTCCAGAATGATGTAGATCGAGGCCGAGCCGGTGTTCCCCTTCGATTTGAGGTTCGAGAACCAGCGCTCCTGGGGGATGTGGAAGCCGGCCTCGGCCAGCCCGTCGAACAGCGGCTGCCGGAATCCCTCCGACGAGTAATGCGGCAGCAGCCAGTCGATGTCCTCCGGCTGCACGGGATGCCGGTCGCGGACCCGGAGGCAGGCCTGGCGAAAACCCTCGGGCAGATGTTTGCGGAGCACCTCCACGTCCTGCGCCAGGGACAGATATCCCTGCTCGACGAGTTCCCGCGGGTCATCGACCAGCCGCATCCCGCGCCACGTGCCATCTTTCTCCTTGCGGCATCCGTAATACATACACGGAGGCGCCTGGTCGGCGAAGGACACGAACTCCATCCAGTCGATCCGCAGCGACGGTCCGTGGGCTCGCGGCTGGCTGGAAACGACGGCGGCGCCCGCCCCATCGGACAGCATCCACCTCAGGAATTCGTTCTCGAACGCCAGCATCGGTTCGCGCTGCACGTCCTCCAGCTTCTTCTGCATCTCGGCCTGAAAATGCGAGGCTCGCAGCGAGACCGAGGCCAGTTCGGAACCGGTCGCGACGGCCGTCTGCACGAAGCCGCAGGCCACGTTCATGTACGCGTACTTGAAGGCCGACATGCCCGAGCAGCAGACCCCGCTGGTCGACGCCACCTCCAGCGGGTGCCCCCCCAACAGACCATGCACCATCACGCCGTGATTGGGGAGAATCTGGTCCGGACTGGACGTGCCGCAGGCCAGGCACTCCAAGTCGGAATACGGGACGCCGGCCCGTTCGAGGGCGGCCAGCACGGCCGAGCGGGTCATTTCGGCATTGGTGTGGGTGACGGCGTGCGTCCGGGGATCAATCGCGTAGTGACGCGTCTCAATGCCGTTGTAGTTGAGGACCCACTGCTTGACCTGCGTGGAGCGGGCGGACAGTTTCCCGAGCACCTCTTCGATCTGCTGATTGTCGACGGGCGCATTCGGCAGAAACGCTCCCAGTCCGGTGATGTAGGCCTGCCTCATGAAGGTCTCTCAGTTTCTAACGGTGAATGGCCCTCGGAAATCCGCGTCTGGACTTCCGGCGGGGCTGCCGCCGGCGACCGCCCCGCCGGCGTGGACAGCCGTCGGACGTAGGCGGCGACCGGCCTGCGTAGCAAAGGCCAGACCAAAAGCGTTCCCATCGACAACAGCGGAATCCCGACGACCACCGCCGCCACCAGAAATACGATGAAACACGCGACGCCCAACTGCCGGGGCAGGCGCCCCAACCGCCCCAGGCCCTTCAGGAGGTGCGCCCAGGCGACGAACAGATACCAGCCCACGCATTCGGGGATGAGGTACCGCCGATTGACCGCGACGGCATCGGTCCCCTCCAGCAGCGACGCCGGGACGTCGTTCGTCGGCCGGGAACAGCGCTCGCGGAGGAGGGCGCCCAATCGCCGCACGCGGTCGAGTTCCGCGGGAGCCAGCCCCGCGGGAGGGAACACGCCCCAGAAGGGATCTTTCCGCCCCCACAGCAACGATCGCGGCGCCGTCACAAAGGTGGCCCACGGCGGGCCCTGATGCGTGACCGCCATGTTGCCCGCATGGTTTGCCCCCACTTTCAACAGCAAATCTTTCATTCGTTCCGAGGCAGACAGCCACATGTTGCGGCTGACGGAGACCGTAACGACTGGCGCATTTCGCAGCACCCGTGCGGACTCCGACGCCAACAACCCCTGAACCGGCAGCGACGGCGAGAGAAACCAAACCTGATACACCAAAACTACGAGATCGAAGCGCGCATCCGCCACGTCCGGCGACAGTGGTTGGATCCCCGGCGGGGGCCCCAACAGACACTCGGGCAAGACGCTGAAAAATCGCAACAGGCTCCGCCACGGATACGGGTACTCCTCCGCCGGCTGAAGGCGCTCCAGGCGCACGGTGTCCGGCGGGGATTCAAACGGCTCCGCAATGGCCCGCGCGACAGCGGCAGAATCGCCGGTCTGAGAGTAATAAACCACCAGCACGCGCATGGCCTGTCGTTCCGGGCGATCTCCTCGCCCCCTGCCGCAACTCGAGTCGGTTCTCTGAACTTTTATCGCTCCCCCAGGGGGACTTCAAGCTGTCGTCGAAATGGGGACAGCCTGCGACAGCGATGCATAGGGGAAACTACCAATCGCGCCGCCGCGCACAACGAACGGGACAAGAATTCAGGAACCCCCTGAGAAAATTCGTCGACAGCAATTGATCCTGCTTATCCCCCGGTGCGATCCTCGCTACGCTGTAGTTCGGCATGAGATTGGCGGTAGCGACGGGTGTTGACGGCAAGGCCGGCGGCGGTGGACGCCGGACCGCGCCCGGGCGGCGGGGAGACCGTCAACACCAGGGAATGGTGCTCGGTTCGAGCCGGATGCGAGTGGGGGAGACGCCGTGATGTCGGTTGAAACCAAGACACTCGAGCCAGACGTGCCGGCCGGCGTCTCGACGCTGGCTCAACTGCTGGACTGGCGCGCCGGGCAACATCCCGACCGTCAGGCCGTGACCCTCTTCGGCGGCGGCCGCTCGCCGGACAACGGTCTCACCTTTGGCGAATTACGCGACCGGGTCCAGAACCTCGCGGACGTTTTGAGAGATCGTCATTTGCGCGGCGAGTGCGTCGCGATTATGGGCCGCCAGAGCAGCGAATACCTGGTGGGTTTTCTCGCGTGCCAGGTCGCCGAGGCGATCGCGGTCCCCCTGGCGGCTCCCCGTCGAGGTCGACAACCAAATGGCTATGAGGCGATCCTACACGATTGCCGGGCCCAAGCGCTGATTCGCTCGGCGAGCGAAGGGTCCGATGACGCGGCGTCCCGGAGTCCGGACCCCTGGTCGCCGACGGTGGAGCGGCTTTCCCCGTCCCCTCTGACGGGCGACTCCGCGTTGGCCGATCGCCCGGCCGATCTGTCGTTTCTGCAGTACACGTCGGGGTCCACGTCGGCTCCGCGCGGCGTGATGATCCGCCACGAGAATGTGCTGAGCAATCTGCGGTACATCCACGAGTGGGGGGCGCTGCGTCCGGGGGACGTCGCCGTCGAGTGGCTGCCGCTGTATCACGACATGGGACTGATGACGGCGCTCTATGCCGTCTATGCGGGAGCGCACAATGTGTTGCTTTCGCCGCTCGAGGTCGTACAGCAGCCCACTTTGTGGCTGGAGGCCATCTCCCGGTTTGGAGCGGTCTTCAGCGGAGGCCCGAATTTTCTGTTCGACCTGGCCAGCCGGGCGGTCCGCCCGGACAGCCGCCACGACTGGAACCTGTCCGCGTGGCAGGTCGCGTTCTGTGGCGCCGAGCCAATTCGCGCGGACTCGCTCAAGGCGTTTGCCGCGGCCCTGCAACCGTATGGCTTCGACCCGCGGGCTTTTCTGCCCTGTTACGGCCTGGCGGAATTCACGGTGGCGGTCACCGGTCGGCCGCGGGGGGCGGGACTGGTCACGCGGGACGTTCGCCGGGCCGATCTGTCCCAGGGCCGGATCGTGCCGGTCGACGGCGACGACGGTGAGACCGGTCGGCAGACGCTGGTCAGTTGCGGAACCACGGGAACGGGCCACGACATTCGCATCGTCGATCCCGAACGCGCGACGGACGTGGCCGAAGGAGACGTCGGCGAGATCTGGGCGCGGGGCCCCAGCCGTGGCCTCGGTTACTGGCGTCGCCCCGCGGACACGCAGTCGG
>Ga0073934_10012172_pt1 | contig 10207 bp, 6 predicted proteins | sample LarsenN4metaG_FD_76834 | JGI IMG/M metagenome (GOLD analysis project Ga0073934, IMG submission 76834) | Hot spring sediment bacterial and archeal communities from British Columbia, Canada, to study Microbial Dark Matter (Phase II) - Larsen... ... | reverse complement strand
CCAGCGTGTTGCGGGCCATGTGCGGGCAGCGGTTGCAGGCGCAGGTCTCGCCGGTGCTGGTCATGATGCCCGGCACCGGAATGTACGTGTGCTGCGGGGCGGTCTTCTGCAGCGGATGAATCATGTTGGCTTCGGTGGCGACGAGGAACGTCGTCGGCTCCGCCACCGAGGCGACGTGCTTCCGCATCTTCTCGGTCCCGCCGATGACGTCCGCGTGCTCCAGGATGTTCACCGGACATTCGGGATGCGCGAGCACCACCGAACCGGGATGATTCCGCTTGGCCCGCAGCAGATCCTGAATGCTGAAGACCTCGTGCACCATGCACGAACCCGGCCACAGGATCATCGGCCGGCCGGTGACGGAACTGAGGAACCGGCCCAGATGCTGATCCGGGACGAACAGGATCTCTTTGTCCTTCGGTACCCGGTCGATGATCTCCCGCGCGTTGCCGCTGGTCACGATCCAGTCGCACAGCGATTTGACAGCCGCCGACGTGTTGATGTAGGCCACGGTCTGGAAGTCGTGCCCCTCGCTGCGGAGTTGGTCCTGATACGCCTTCAGCCGGTCGGCCGGGCAGCTTTCGGCCAGCGAGCACCCGGCCTGCAGGTCGGGCATCAGCACTGTCTTCTCGGGGTTGAGAATCTTCGCCGACTCCCCCATGAAGTGGACGCCGCAGAAGACGATTGTCGGCGTGGTGACCTTCGTGGCGTCGCGGGCCAGCTTCAGGCTGTCGCCGGTGAAGTCGGCAATGTCCTGCAGGTCGCCGTCGACGTAGAAGTGGGCCAGAATGGTGGCGTTCCGCTCCTGTTTCAGACGGTCAATTTCGTCCATCACGTCGAGGGGATCTTCATACACCTCGGTCTCAGTCGCGGACAGCAGGGGGAGGTCCATCGCGGGAATCTCTGGGGGGAATCGGTCTCCTTCCCATTTTCGCCCGCAGCGGCGAGAATTCAACGTGGAATCTTCCCTGACTTTCGAGCCGTTTCCCCCAGCGAGTGCCGCAATGCCCAACCCGCTCCGAATTCTTGTCATCGGCGCCCATCCCGACGACTGCGAACTGAAGGCCGGCGGCGTGACGGCCATGTACCGGGCCGCGGGTCATCACGTGAAATTCGTCTCCGTGACCAATGGCGAATCGGGCCATCACCGGCACTTGCCGGGCCCCCTGGCCGCCATCCGCCGCGCGGAAGCCGAAGCGGTCGCCCGGCTGATGGACATCGAGTACGACGTCCTCAACAACCGGGACGGCCGGTTGCAGCCCACGCTGGAGGCCCGGTTCGAGCTGATCGCGCTCATCCGGCGGTATCAGCCCGACCTGATCCTGACGCACCGGCCGAACGACTATCACCCCGATCACCGGGCCACGTCCACGCTGGTCTGCGACGCGGCCTACATGGTGATCGTGCCGCACATCGTTCCCGAAGTGCCGGCGCTCAGGGTGAACCCGGTGATTTCGTACTTGTCGGATCATTTCCAGAAGCCGGTGCCGTTCGAGCCGCTGGTGGTGATCGACGTGGAGCCGGTGCTGGAACGGATCGTCGACCAGTTGGAGTGCCACAAGTCGCAGTTCCACGAGTGGCTGCCGTGGACGCTGTGCCAGGAGCACACCATCCCCACCGACGCCGCCGGGTTGCGGAAATACACGCACGATTTCTACTGCCAGTTCAACGGCCCGCTTGCCGACCGCTATCGCAATCAGTTGATCGAAACCTACGGCCGGGAACGGGGCATGAAGATCCGTTACATCGAAGCCTTCGAGCCGTGCGAATACGGCTCGCCGCTGACCGACGCCAACAAGAAGCTGCTCTTTCCGATGCTGCCGTAACCATGAATTCCAAGAAGTCCAGGGATCGCGATCCCTGGGTTTCCCAATCACAGATAACCATCACCATGCCCACCCTCGATTCCCTCCTCGACTCCGCCGATGCCACGTTGTGGGACATTCAGACCGCCGGCGAGGGGCCGCCGGGGCGGTTGCCGCTCACGAAGGAGATGCTGCTCGACCTCCCCAGCGGCGATCTGTTCGGCCTGACGCAGAATGCCGGCATGGGCTGGCGGCCGGATCAACTCTTGCGGAAACAGGTGCTGATCCTCAGCACGCAGGGAGGCATCCGCGGCGAAGACGGCAAACCGATCGCGCTCGGCTATCACACCGGGCATTATGAAGTCGGCCTGCTGATGCGCGCCGCGGCCGGCGAACTGGACCGGCTGGAGCGGCTGCCGTTCGCGGGGTTCGTCAGCGATCCGTGCGACGGCCGGTCGCAGGGAACGGTCGGCATGATGGACAGTCTGCCGTACCGGAACGATGCGGCGATCGTGCTCAAGCGGCTGATCCGTTCGCTGCCGACGCGAGTGGGCGTGATCGGTGTCGCCACGTGCGACAAGGGGCTGCCCGCGATGATGATGGCGCTGGCCGCGCAGCACGATCTGCCGTGCGTCATCGTGCCGGGGGGCGTGACGTTGCCGCCGAAGCGCGGCGAAGACGCGGGCAAGGTGCAGACCATCGGGGCCCGGTTCGCGCATGACGAGATCACGCTCGAGGAGGCCGCCGAAGCGGGTTGCCGGGCCTGCGGTTCGCCGGGCGGTGGGTGTCAGTTTCTGGGGACCGCGGCGACGTCGCAGGTGGTGGCCGAAGCGCTCGGCATGGCGTTACCGCATGCGGCGCTGGCACCGTCGGGGCAACCGGTGTGGCTGGACGCCGCGGTCCGGTCAGCGCGGGCCGTCGTTGCGTTGGAAGCGTCTCGCAAGACGATGCGGGACATCCTGACCGACGATGCCTTGCACAACGCGATGGTGGTCCATGCGGCGTGCGGCGGCTCGACCAACCTGCTGCTGCACATCCCGGCGGTGATGTTCGAGGCCGGCGTGCGGCGGCCGACGGTCGAGGACTGGAACCGCATCAACCGGCAGACGCCGCGGCTGGTGGATTGCCTGCCAAACGGCCCGGTCGGTCATCCCACGGTGCGATTCTTCCTCGCCGGCGGCGTGCCGGAGTTGATGTTGCATCTGCGCTCGCTGGGGCTGCTCAAGCTCGATGCGTTCACCGTCGCCGGGCAGCGGCTGGGGGACGTGCTTGACTGGTGGGAGCGTTCCGATCGTCGCGGTCGGTTGCGCGAGGTGCTTCGGCAGCGCGACGGCGTCGATCCCGATACGGTCATCATGTCCCCGCCTGTGGCGAAGGAGCGCGGGCTGACCAGCACGGTCACGTTCCCCGTCGGGAACATCGCTCCGGCCGGGTCGGTGGTGAAAAGCACGTCGATCGACAAGTCGGTGATCGACCCCGACGGCGTGTATCGCAAAACGGGACCGGCCCGCGTGTTCACCACCGAGCGCGAGGCCATCGCCGCGGTCAAGGGGCGGACCGACCGGCCGATCCAGGCGGGGGACATCATCGTGCTCGCCGGTCGCGGCCCGCTGGGCTGCGGGATGGAGGAGACGTATCAGATCACGTCGGCCCTGAAGTATCTGCCGTTCGGCAAGCAGGTGGCGCTCATCACCGATGCGCGGTTCTCGGGTGTGTCCACGGGGGCCTGCATCGGCCACGTCGGACCGGAAGCATTGGAGGGGGGCCCGATCGGTCGGTTGCGGGACGGCGATCTGATTCGCATCGAGATTGACACCCGGAACTTGACGGGGCAGTTAAACTTTCTTGGCGAACGCGGTCAGGAATTGTCCCCGGACGCGGCAGCCCAACTGCTCAAGTCGCGGCCTCCGCATCCGGACCTGCGGCCCGACCCGCAGTTGCCCAGCGATACGCGGCTTTGGGCGTTGTTGCAGCAGGTGAGCGGCGGCACGTGGTCGGGCTGCGTCTACGACGTGGATGCCATCGCCCGCACGCTGCAGGCGGGGATCGATGTCGAACGAGCGGCGGAGCTGACCGGTGTCGATCTGTGAACGTGTTCTCGATGACGCATACGGGCCCAGGCCTTCGGCCTGGGCTGACAGAGTCGGCCCTTCAGGCCGAAGACTTCCGCCACGGTGTCGCCTGTTCGGTCGCGCTGGACGCAGCGCCCCCAGCGATGGAATGGTCATCGCATCGCTGACTCTCGCGTTTCTGCTTACCGGCGCGGCGTCACTCCACGCCGGCGGAGTGCCGACGCCCGAACGGGGCTATACGGTGCTCCGCGAGCACTGTTTCCTCAAGCCGGACTTCGACGATGACGTCTTCGCCGACCTGTGGACCGTCTGGCCAGAGCCGGAACGATCGCAAGCCGAGGCCGCCACCGCTGCCGAGCGCCGGCGGCTGACATTCTCCTATTACGGTCTGATGCCCGATCCCGAGGACCAGTCGGGCCAGCAACCGGCTCTCGGCTATGCCGCCAGGAACGACGGCCAGTGGGTGATGACCTGTCTGGCCTGTCATGCCGGCAAAGTCGCCGGCCGGGTTGTCCCCGGTCTTCCCAACTCGCATTTCGCGCTGCAGACGCTGACGGAAGACGTGCGGGCGGTCAAGCTGCGATTGAAGAAGCCGCTCGCGCATCTGGAGCTGGCGTCACTCAGTCTGCCGTTGAGTCAGACCAATGGCACAACCAACGCGGTGATCTTCGGCGTGGTGCTGGGAACGTACCGGCTGCCGGACATGTCGGTGGACCTGAAGCGAATCCTGCCGCCGCTGGTGCATCACGACGTCGATCCGCCGCCGTTCTGGAACGTGCGGAAGAAAACCAGCCTGTATGCGGACGGCTTCGCCCCCAAGACGCATCGCCCGCTGATGCAGTTCATGCTCGTGCCGTCGAACTCCCGCGAAACGGTCTACGGGTGGGAGGACGACTTCCGCGCGATCCTGAGCTGGATTGAGTCGGTCCCCGTGCCGAAGTACGACGGCCCGATCGACGCGACCCTCGCTGCGCGCGGCCGCAGCGTGTTCGATGCCAATTGCGCCCGCTGCCACGGGACGTATGGTCCCGCTGGACGATACGAGCAGCAGACGATTCCGCTGTCCGAGGTGAGAACCGATCCGGTGCGGTTCGAGTCCCTGACGCGGGAACATCGACGCTGGATGCAGGCCGGCTGGATGAGCCGCTACGGCGAAGACCCGGTCGAGTTGGACCCGGTGGGTTACGTCGCGCCGCCGCTGGATGGCGTCTGGGCCAGCGGGCCGTACTTCCACAACGGCTCGGTCCCCACGCTGTGGCACGTGCTGCATCCGGCCGAGCGGCCGAAGGTCTGGAAGCGGACGGAGGACGGCTACGATCATGTCCGCGTTGGCCTGGAAATCGAAACGTTCGACGCCGTGCCGGAGGATGTCCGTCATCCCGCGCATCGGCGGCGGTACTTCGACACGACGCTCCCCGGCAAAAGCGCCGCGGGCCACGACTTCCCGGACGCGCTGACGAACGATGAGAAGCAGGCCGTGCTGGAGTATCTGAAGACGCTGTGACGCAGCCCCCCTCATAGCCGGGAGCGCCAGCGATCGGAGAATGGCCGCAAAGAAGCTCAGCGCGGGTTTCACCCGCAACCCAGGCCTGCGGGGTTCTGTCGCCCCCCGTGTCCCGGCCGTCGTGGGTGGTGATTCCTTACCCCGCAGGGGTCACATACCACAGTCCAGGGTCGCGAGCCCTGCGCGAGCGCACCCTGGGTGCGGAGGGAACCGTGTTCATCGTCTACCCCAACGGGGTTGCACACGCCGAGCGCCCAACACCGTGTCGCCGTGCGTGTGGAACCCTTTCAGGGTTCGCCCTGGTCACTGCACCGTCGCCCAGGGTGGCGCGGCTGCGCCGCTGACCCTGGGCTGTGGTGTGCAACCCCTTGCGGGGTAAAACCAATACCAGCGCGGGATCGGGAAGCCGCTGGGAGCGACAGAATCTTCACGGCACACGAAGAAATTCCTCGTTAGCCGTGCAGCTCAAGAGACACAAAAGGAAGATTATGCTGCTCGGCGACGATCGCCGCTTTCCCCGATTCGCCGCTCGCTGGCGCTCTCGGCTATAAGGCGGGCGGGGCGGCCGGGCTGAGGACGGCTGCAACGCCCTGCGCGACGAGCAATCCGGCGACGCGCTGGCCGAGTTCCGTTGGTCGATCTGAAGCGCCGGTGGCCGATGCCGTCCAGCGTGATTCGCCGCTTTGTGACAGCACCACCGCCTCCAACCGGAGGTCGTCGCCGTTGAGGCTCGTCGCCACTCCCACCGGCGCGTGACAACCGGCCCGCAGCGTCGCCAGCAGCGACCGTTCGGCGAGGGCCGCGGACCACGTCGGCGGGTCGATCAGCCGTTGCAAGAGCGCGATCACGGCGGCATCGCCGCTGCGGCATTCGAGGCCCAGCGCCCCCTGTCCGACGGCGTGATACATCACCGGCGGTTCCAGCCGGCGGGTGATGCGGTCCGACAATCCCAACCGTTCCAGTCCGGCGCAGGCGAGGATCATGGCGTCGAACTCGCCGGCATCGAGCTTCTTGAGCCGGGTCTGCACGTTGCCGCGGACTTCGACCAGTTGCAGGTCCGGCCGCAGATGCCGCAGTTGGGCCTGGCGGCGAGGGCTGCCGGTGGCGACCCGCGCTTCCTGCGGGAGCGGCAACGGTTCGCCGGTGTCGGCGGCGTCGGCGGGCAGGACGAGGGCATCGGCGGTGTCCCCCCGCGCGGGGATCGCCGCGAGCGTCAGCCCCGGAGCTGCTTCGGTCGGCAGATCCTTCAGGCTGTGCACGGCGAGGTCCGCGCGGTCATCGAGCACGGCCCGTTGCACTTCCCTGGTGAAGACCCCCAAGCCGCCGAAGTCGCGCAGCGGCTGCGACAGCACGCGGTCGCCCGTGGTGGTGATCTCCACGAGATCCACCGGGATCTGCGGCGCTGCCTCCCGAAGCAGACTGGCCACATGGCGGGCCTGCCACAGCGCCAGCGCGCTGGCCCGCGTGGCGATTCGAATCCGTTGTGGCAAGGGGCCGGTCATGGGCGAATCAGGATTTCCAAGCCATGCTCAGGGCGTCACGCCGGTCGCGCGCGATGTCCCAAACCGCGGACCAGAACAGCGACCACGATGTCCGCCGCCCCGGCCGCCCGAAGCGCCTGCGCGGCTGCGTGCGCCGTCGCGCCGGTGGTCAGGACGTCGTCCACCAGCAGCAATCGTGCGCCGGTGAGATCCAGTCCCGGAGGCACAACGAATGCGCCCCGTTGTTGCCTTCGCCGCACGCTGGGAGGCGCAGTCGCCTGCCGGGGGGTGGCCCGCGGCTTGCGGAGTATATGGGGGGTGTATCGCCGCTGCAACCGGCTGGCGATGCGCTCGGCAAACGTCTCCGAAGGGGCCTGCAACTGCCACACCCGCCGACGCCAGTCATGGGGCACGGGAACGACGGCATCAAACGGCTCTGTCAGCAGGTCGGGCAGCAGGTCCGCGAGAAACAAATCGGCCAGCAGCAGGATGACCGGCCGACCACGCGCCGACTTGCCACGCAGCATGGTCTGCCGCAACAGCCCGTCGTAAACGCCCCAGGCCAGCACGCGACGAAAGGCGAACGTTTCGTCGCGGCAGCGCAGACAACCTTGGGAGGTGTCGAGATGCGGCCCCACCCGTGCGGCACAGCGCAGGCACTTGGGACCGTTCGAGACATCGAACTGCGATCGACACGCGGCGCACAGCGCGGGCCGGTCGCCAGGCACTTCTCCACCGCACACGACACAGGCCGGCGGAAACAGAAACTCCCACGCCGGACCGGTCCACCGCCGCACCGCGCCGCGAAGCCGGGTCCACGGCGAGAATTCCGACGTCGCTGTGGCCGGCCGGAGGGGCATGAGCACCCGTTTTCCCTGCGTCTTGGGGTCGTCGTTGCCCCGTATTGTAACGCGGCTGGGCGGCAATTCGCTCGCGGCCGCGAGTTGCCGCCTCATTCCCCGGACCAGTCGCGGTCCCGCCGCCGGGGAGGCCTCCGCTCGTGAGCGGCAGGAATTGCCGCAACCGGACTTTTGCGGTCGCGGAAGGAGGGATTCCGGCTCGTTTTGGCCTGTTTTGATTGCAGCCCGGCTTGGCGGGAGGCCGGGGAGGCGGCTACTCTCCCGGCCTCAACTCTCCCCCCCCAATTCGATCCAGCGACACGAATTCAGGCCAGGCTTGGCGGAGGCCTCCCGGAGAACTTGCGTTCCCCACGGGGCGCCGGGCTTGTCATCAGGAGTGACGGCGAATGGACAGTTCATCAACGAGTCGACTGCCGCTGTTGGGAGTCCTGTTCGGCCTTGGCGTCTCGGCCGCGTTGAGCGGTTGCGGGACAACGCAGGGCTGGATGATGAACAACTCCGGAATGGGGTACTACCAGCAGGGCAACTACGCGATGGCCCGGCAGGAGTTCGCCCAGGCGGTCGCGCTGAATCCCCACAATCCCGATTATCGCCACAACCTGGCGATGTCGCTGAAGAAGATGGGAGATCTGAACGGCGCCGAGCGCGTTCTGCGGCACAACCTCTCCCTCGACGCCGCCCACCAGCCCACCTATCACGCGCTGGCCCAGGTGATGACGGAGACCGGACGCCAGGCCGAGGCCGAGCACCTCGTCTCGACCTGGGCGGAAACGCAGCCGTACAACCCCAAGGCCCAGATCGAACTGGCGCACCTGCAGCGCGAGAACGGCGACCTGATGTCGGCCGAGCATTCGCTGCGCCGCGCGCTGCAAGCCGATCCGCACAACAGCATCGCCCTGGCCCAGTTGGGGCAGGTCTATCAGGATTCGGGTCAGGCCCCGCAGGCCGCGGCCCTGTATCAGCAGGCGCTGGCCATCAACTCCAATCAGCCGACCGTTCAGTCGCGACTGGCCGCACTCGGCCCCGCCGCGCGAACCATGCCGGGCCCGCAGCCGATGCAGGCCGGCTATCCTCCGCCGGGACCGATGGGGCCACAATTCGTGATGGGACCGATGGGCCCGCAGCCGGTGATGTCGCCAAGAATGCTGGCCGCCACACGGGGTCCGGCGTCGGGACCGGCCCTGGGCACGATGCCCAGTCTCATGCCGCCGACGATGGGGCCAGCGCCGTCTCCCATGCTGGCGGGTCCGCCGATGATGCCTCCGGCCTCGACGATGGCCGCCTGGTCGCCGACGCCCGCCCCGATGGCGGCGCCAATGGCCGCGCCGACCTCGATCGCCATTCCTGAGTCCACGACTCCGATGACGTTCGCCACGCCGATCCCTGAGGGGTCAACGACGACCGTCATCGATGCCGGCCCCGCCTTGACGCTTCCCAACCCGGCCACCGATTGGCAGCCGGTACAGCAGGTGTCCGGCCCGGCGCTGATCCCGAATGCGGATCCCGCCCACGTCACCGAGACGGCCGTCTCCCTGCCGGTCGTGGAACCCCACTAACGGCGGTGGAGCAGGACGAACCCGCCACGAGTCGCCCGGCGATTTCGGAAACGCCGGGCGGCGACGCCTACCGCGTGGCGATCGACGGGTCCGACGTCCGGCCGTGCACACCGCCGACGGCCCCCGCGAGGCGGCCGAAAATCATCCGCCCCGCGCTGTTCTGCAGCACGCTGGTGACGGAGACGTCGATGTCGCGGCCAACCATCGACGCGGCCTGCTCGCAGACGACCATCGTGCCGTCGTCGAGATACCCCACCCCCTGGCCGATCGACTCCCCCTCCCGGATCACGCGAATGCGGAGCATTTCGCCGGGGAGATAACGCGGCTTGAGCGAATTGGCGACGTCGTTGAGGTTGACGACGTCCACCCCCTGCACGCTGGCCACCTTGTTGAGATTGAAATCGTTGGTGACGACCCGGCCGCCCAGCCGCTTGGCGAGCGCCACGATCCGTTGATCGACGGAATGCCCCTCGATGTCGCCGTCCTTGACGTCGTACATCCGGACGTCGACCTTGGGGTTCTGCTGCAGCTTGGTCAGCACGTCCAGCCCGCGGCGGCCGCGCGTCCGGCGGATCTTGTCGCTGCTGTCGGCGATCTCCTGGACTTCCTGGAGAATGAAGCTCGGCACGAGCAGCTCGGTGTCGAGGACGTTGGTCTCCATGAAGTCGGCGATCCGCCCGTCAATGAGGGCGCTCGAATCCAGAATCAGCGGCCGGCCCCCCTTGATCTCCTTCGCAAACTCCACATACGGAATCACGAAGCGAAAGTCGTCCTTGGTCTGCAGCAGCAGGGAGATGCAGATGTAAGGCAGCGCGATGACCAGCAGGCTGATCGTGGTCTGCCGGATGCTCGGATCGGTCAGCACGGGCTGCAGCGCCAGGGCCAGCAGGTAGCTGAGCAGCGTGCCGACCAGCAGTCCGAAGTAAATG
>Ga0073934_10012171_pt1 | contig 10209 bp, 9 predicted proteins | sample LarsenN4metaG_FD_76834 | JGI IMG/M metagenome (GOLD analysis project Ga0073934, IMG submission 76834) | Hot spring sediment bacterial and archeal communities from British Columbia, Canada, to study Microbial Dark Matter (Phase II) - Larsen... ... | reverse complement strand
CGACGGCGCGCTCGTCCTCGACGCCCGGTAGGTGCGTCGGGTTGACGACCGTCGTGCGGTCGTCGGGGAGCCCGGAGATCGTCAGACCCGTGGATCCGTAGAGCAGCTCGACGTCCATCGGCTCGCTCCAGCCTACGCGAGCGCAACCGCCGCGCCCGTCGTGCAAGCCTCCTCGAGCGCGTCGCGCAGGTCCGCGCCGCCGGCGAGCGCCGCCAGGAACGCTCCGGCCAGCGCGTCCCCGGCGCCCACGGCCGGGCTCGAGGCGATCTCGGGCGGGCGGGCTCGCTCGACCCGGCCGTCGCGCGCGGCGAGGATCGCGCCGTCCGCGCCCACGGTGACGATCGCGAGCTCGTACACGCCGGCGAGCGCGGCGGCGGCCTCGGCCGGCTCGCAGCCCGTCAGCACGCGCGCCTCCGCGGCGTTGGCGAAGAGGACGTCGGCGCCGCGAGCCCGCTCGTGGAAGCCGTCCGCCCCGACCCGCTCGACGAGGCGAGCCGCCCCGGCAGTGACGGCGACCCAGCGCGCCCCGCCGGCACGGGCGATCGCCTCCCGGGCCGCGGGCGCGACGTCGTCGTGGAGGAGCGCGTAGCCGGAGACGAGCACGGCGAGGGTGGCGAGCTCCTTTGGGAGGTCGCCCGGGCGCAGCGCCGCGCTCGCGCCCCGGTCCGTCGCGACCGCCCGATGCGCTCCCGTTCCGGCGTCGACGAAGACGCCCGTCGCCAGCACGTCGTCGACTGCGAGCAGCGGCTCGACGCCTGCCCCTCGCAGCGCCCCGGCGATCCCCGCTCCGGCGGCGTCCGCGCCGACGCGCCCCACCACCGCCACGCTCGCCCCCGAACGCGCCGCCGCCAGGGCGGCGTTCACCGGGGTACCGCCCGGGGCGACGGTCGCCGGGGCGTGCACCGTTCGACCCGGTGCGAGCGCCGGAACCCTGACGTCGAGGAGCACCTCTCCGACGGCGACCAGATCGCGTCTCATCGGGACACAGTCTCGCGCTTCCGGGGGACGCGAGCCGGTCGGCCTCGACCAGCGCTCGCGCTACCTTCCCTCCGGGTTGGAACTGCGGAATCCGGCGATGCGCCTGGGGGCGTGGATCGCGAGCGGCGTCGCTCTCGCCACGACGGCCGGGCTCGCAGGCTGCGGCGCGACCTCCGGCGAAAACGCCGGGACCGCGGGGCCGATCGCCTTCTCGGGCCGCCAAGCCGCCGGCGGCCCGCGGCACCTCTACGTCGTCAACGCCGACGGGAGCGAGCTCCGCCAACTCACCCGCACCGACGGCGACGCGGAGCCGTCCTGGTCGCCGGACGGGACGATGATCGCGTTCAAGCGCTGGGACGGCGGCCCGTGCGGCCGTCCGCATCGCGACTGCGCCCAGATCTGGGTCGTCGGGCACGACGGGGCGGGTGCCCGCCGGCTGACCGGTCGGTCACGCCGCAGCGAGGCGCCCGATTGGTCGCCAGACGGGACGCGCATCGCGTTCGTCCAGTGGCAGGACGACGAGAACCCGTTCGCCAACCAGACCGACATCTACGTGATGCGCGCGGACGGGCGCGGGCAGCGGCGGCTGACGACGACGCCCGGGGACGACGGGAACCCCGCGTGGTCGCCGGACGGGACGATGATCGCCTTCACGAGCGACCGCGCCGGCAACTTCGACATCTACGTGATGCGCGCCGACGGCAGCGGCGTCCGCCGTCTGACGGGCACGCCGACCCCCGAGCTCGCACCCGCCTGGTCGCCCGACGGCAGGCGGATCGCGTTCCAGAACGGCCGCAACCAGGTCGTGGTGATGGACACTGACGGAGGCAACCAGCAGGCCGTCAGCCCGCCGCCGGCCTGGGACGGCCAGCCGGCCTGGTCGCCGGACGGGAACGAGATCGCCTTCCTGCGCGGCAGCGTCGGCAGCGAGGTGCTCTACGTCATGGGAAGCGACGGCTCCGAGCCCCGCTGGCTGGACCTCGCGGAGGTGAGAGAGCCGGTCGACCCGGACTGGGCTCCTGCTCGGGCGAGCGGCTGAAGCCCGGACGTGACGGGCCTCGCCACTCCGCTGCTCGTCCTGATCTTCGCGGGCGGCGCTGCTGCGACGTGGCTCGCCGGCGTCACGCTCTCGAAGACGACGGATGCGCTCGACGTCCGGCTGGGGCTGGGCGATGAGCTCGGCGGCCTCCTGCTGCTGGCGATCGCGGGCAGCCTGCCGGAGGTGGCGATCACCGTCTCGGCGGCGGCGCAGGGGCATCTCGGCCTCGCCGCGGGCAACCTGATCGGCGGGATCGCCGTGCAGACGATGGTGCTCGTGCTCTGCGACGTCGCCACCGGCCCGAAACGGCCGCTCACGTTCCTCGTGGGTGCGCTGACGCCCGTGCTCGAGGCGATGCTCGTCGTGCTGGTCGTGTCGGGGGTGTTGATGGGGTCGCTGCTGCGCCCGTCGACTGCGATCGGCGGCGTCGTCAGCCCGGCCTCGCTCGCGATCGTGGCCATCTGGGTGGTCGGGATCTACGTCATCGACCGCGTGCGCAGGGACCCGCGCTGGAGCGTCTCGATGCCCGGCGGCAGCCCCGGCCGCCGGCACCGCCGCCAGCCGCACGCGGAACGGCCGCACCCGTTCGCGTCGTCCTCGACACGACGAGTGGTGAGCATGTTCCTCGCCGCCTGCGCGGTGACGGTCGGCGCCGGCGTCGCCCTCGCGACGAGCGGCAGCGAGCTGGCCGACCGGGCGGGGATCAACGGCGTCATCTTCGGCGCGACCGTGCTCGCCCTGGCGACCGCGCTCCCTGAGATCAGCTCCGGAATCGCGGCCGTCCGCCTCGGCGACCATTCCCTCGCGATCGGCGACATCTTCGGGGGCAACGCGTTCCAGGTCTGCCTGCTGCTCCTCGCCGACCTGATCGCGGGCGCACCCGTGCTGCCGACCGCCGGCCGGCTGAACAGCTGGCTGGCCTCGCTCGCGGTCACCCTGACGGCGATCTACGCGATCGGGCTCGTCGCCCGCCCGACGCGCTGCCACGCGCGCCTCGGGCCGGACTCGATCCTCGCGCTCGCAGTCTTCGGGCTCGGGATCGGCGGGCTCTTCGCGCTGCCGCACTAGAGTGCACGCGTGATCGCGAAGCTGCGCGTCGAGCCGGGTCACCGGGCCGAGATCGCAAACCGCGAGACGGACGACACCCTCGGCTTCGCCGATAAGCAGGCAGGCAAGCGACGCCTCGACGAGCTGCACGAGCGGCTCGACGTCCTGCACCACCGGCTGTTCGCGGAGGGGCGCAGCAGCCTCCTCCTCGTCCTGCAGGGAGTGGACGGGTCCGGCAAGGACGGCGTGATCAGAACGGTGTTCACGGGGCTGAACCCGCAGGGCTGCCGGGTCACGTCGTTCCGGGCGCCCACGTCGACAGAGCTTGCGCACGACTACCTGTGGCGACTGCACGCGGCGCTCCCGGCCCGAGGCGAGATCGGCATCTTCAACCGGTCGCACTACGAGGACGTCGTCGCCGTGCGCATGCTCGACCTGGCTCCGGAGCAGGTCTGGGAACGGCGGCCGGGCCACATCCGCGAGTGGGAGCGGATGCTGACCGACGAGGGGATGTTCATCGTCAAGGTCTTCCTCAACATCTCGAAGGAGGAGCAGCGGCGCCGGTTCCAGGAGCGAATCGACGATCCGGAGAAGCGATGGAAGTTCCGGGCCGACGACCTGAAGGTGCGCGAGCGCTTCGACGACTACGTCGCGGCGTGGGACGAGGTGATCGGCGAGACGTCGACCGAGTGGGCGCCCTGGTACGTGGTTCCGGCCGACCGGAGCTGGGTGAAGGCGGTCGCCGTCGCGACGCTGCTCGTCCGCGCTCTCGAGGAGATCGACCCGAAGCTACCCGAGCCCGAGCCGGGTGTCGAGGGCCTGACCGTCCCGTAGAAGCGCTCGCGACGCAGCACCCGGGGACAGTCCCTGTGACAACGCTGTTGCAGGGACTGTCCCTCCAGCTTGCGATCGCCCGTGAGCCCGAGCGACTACCCGATCACGTTCGTCGCCACCAGCGCGAGCACGACGGCGCCCAGCACGACGCGGTAGCCGACGAAGACGTACACCGTGTGCGAGACGAGGAAGCGGAGCAGGAACGCGATCGAGGCGTAGCCGACGACGAAGGCGAGCAGCGTTGCGAGAGCGGTCGGCCCGGCCCCGGCGCCTCCTTCCCCGCCGATCTCCCGTAGCTCGTATAGCCCGCTGAGGACGACCGCCGGCACCGACAGCAGGAACGAGTAGCGGGCGGCCGCGGCACGCTCGAAGCCGAGGAACAGACCGGCGCTGATCGTCGCGCCCGAGCGCGAGACGCCGGGGACGAGCGCCGCCGCTTGCGCGAGCCCGACGAGGATCCCGTCGCGCCAGCGCATCGAGTCGAGCGGGCGCGTACGCGTTCCGAGCCGCTCGGCCGTGAGCAGAACGAGGCCGAGCACGATCAGGGTCGTCCCGATCAACGTCAGGTTGCGGGCGCCGGTCTCGATCTCGTCGCTGAAGACGACGCCGAAGACGACGATCGGGATCGTGCCGACGAGGATGAACCAGCCCATCATCGAGTCGCGCGTGCCGCGAAGCTCGCGGTCGCGCAGACCGGCGAGCCAGGCGCGGCCGATCGTCCACAGGTCGCGCCGGAAGTAGAGGAGGACGGCGGCGAGCGTGCCAAGCTGGGTGACCGCCGTGAACGCCGCGCCCGGATCCTCCCAACCGGCGAACGCCGGGATCACCCGCAGGTGCGCGGTGCTCGAGATCGGCAGGAACTCGGTCAGCCCCTGCACGACGCCGAGCACGATCGCCTCGAGCGCGCTCACCTGCACACCTTACGCGGCGATCTCGGCTGGATCGGCGGAAGACCCGCTCAGCCGGCGAGCGCGGCGGCGATGTCCGCCGGGAGGTCGACCGAGCGCGCGCCGCCGTGTGGGTTGTCGATCACGCACTTCCAGGTGCCGTCCGGCTGGCGGCGGGCGACGTCGGTCGCGGTCCCGCTCATCCGGGCGTCGGGGATGCTCCAGTCGACGACGATCAGGGCCGTGTCCCCGGACTCGAGGACGTGGCGGACCGTGACCTCGATCGGCATGCCGAGCGCGACGAGCCGCCCGATCGCCGGCTCGACGTCGGCGCCCGAGAGGACGACGCCCGGGGCCGGCGCGTACGTGACGACGGCCGCGTAGTAGCTCGCCATCAGCCCTTCCAGGTCGCCGGCGTTGAGGTAGTGCTGGAAGACCAGCGGGAGCTCCTCGGGTCGGCGCGCCTGCACGGGCCGGACGCTAGCAGCCCTGTCGTGGCCTACCGGAGCGATCCGCATTGCGCCAAACGCCACCTATGCGGAGGACATGCCATCGCCGACGGTGTGCGCCCCTCCCGACGAGCTGCCCGACCCGTACGCGGACCCCGGCGTCGGCGTCTGGGGTGGAGGAACGTCGCCGGGAGGGCCATGTCCAGGGGCCTCATGTCCCGGGGCCTGGCCCTTGGACATGGCCCTTGGAGACATGTCTGAAGAGGGCGGTCGCCGCACAGAAGTCCCCGCTCAGCGGCAGATTGCCGGGAGGCCGAGCGTGTCACGCGTTGCGCATCGCGCAACACCGTGCACGCCGAAGGCGGACACGTCCTTCTGAGCCAGGCCCGGGCTTCCGGCCGGCACCGGCACGGTTCTCGTAGGATCGAGGTGATGGCGAGGGCGCTCCGCAGCAACTTCGAGCCCGGCAGCCCGCGCGAGGCCGCGCGGCGCACCCAGTGGAAGGCGCTCGGCCTCACCGACGAGGATCTCCTGAAGCCGAAGATCGCCGTCGTCAACTCGTCGTCGGAGCTCGCGATGTGCTTCCGGCACCTCGACGGCGTCGCCGCGATCGTCAAGGACGCCGTCAGGGCGGCCGGCGGCGTCCCGTTCGAGATCCGCACCGTCGCGCCAAGCGACTTCATCGTCAGCGCCGGCGGCATGGGCGGCTACATCCTGCCGGCGCGGGACCTGATCGTGAACGACATGGAGATCGCCGTCGAGGGCGCCCAGCTCGACGGAATGATCTGCCTCTCCTCCTGCGACAAGACGCCCCCCGCCCACCTGATGGCGGCCGGCCGCTTCGACGTCCCCACCATCCTCGTCATCTGCGGCTACCAGCCGGCCGGCGAGTACGAGGGCGAGCACGTCGACGTCGAGGACGTCTTCCTCGGCTCGGTGCAGGTCGCGTTCGGGAAGCTCGACCGCGAGCGGCTTCGCGGGATGTGCGACAACGCGATCCGAGGCCCGGGGGTGTGCCAGGGGATGGCGACCGCCAACTCGATGCACGTCGCGGTCGAGGCGCTCGGGATGGCGCTTCCCGGCAGCGCTCCCGTGCTCGCGAACAGCCCGAGGATGATCGAGATGGCGCGCCGGTCCGGCGGGCGGATCGTCGAGATGGTGCTCGAGGACCTGAAGCCGCGCGCCATCCTCACCCCCGGCGCGTTCCGCAACGCCGCCGCGGCGGTGCTCGCCGTCAGCGGCTCGATCAACTGCATCAAGCACCTCCAGGCCACCGCGATCGAGGCGGGCGTCGACCTCGACGTCTACGAGCTGTTCAACCAGCTCGGCGAGGAGGTCCCCGTGCTGAGCGCGGTTCGCCCGAACGGCGACGACACGATCGACGCCTTCGAGGCGGCCGGCGGCGCCGAGGCCCTGCTCAAGCAGCTCGAGCCGCTCCTCGACGGCTCCGCGCTGACGGTCACCGGCCGGACGGTCGCGGAGAACCTCGCCGACGCGGTCGTGCGCGACCCGGAGGTGATCCGCCCGCTCGACCGGCCCTTCTCCGACAAGGCCTCGATCGTCGTCCTGCACGGCTCGCTCGCGCCCGAGAGCGCGATCTGCAAGCTGGGCGTCCGCGAGCCCGGCCGGCAGACCCGCTTCAGCGGCCCGGCGATCGTGTACGACGACGGAACCGAGGCGATCGAGGCGGTGCGGCGAGGCGACGTCACGCCCGGCCAGGTTCTCGTCGTCCGCGGCATGGGGCTGAAGGGCGGCCCGGGGATGGCGGGACCAGCGTCGATGGTGCTGTTCGCCGTCGACTCGGCCGGCCTGGCCGACGACGTCGCGTTCGTCACCGACGGCCAGCTCTCCGGCCTCTGCCTGAAGGGCCTGACGGTGGCCGAGGTGTCGCCCGAAGCGGCGGTCGGCGGGCCGCTCGCCCTCGTCGAGACCGGCGACCGGATCACGATCGACGTCGACGCGCGGACGCTCGACCTCGACGTCCCCGACGGTGAGCTGGCGGCGCGGCGCACGCGCCTCGGCGAGCCCGAGCTGCCGCGCTCGCACGGCTACCTCTCGATCTACCAGCGCAGCGTGCAGCCGATGTCGACCGGCGCCGTCCTCGTCGAGAGCGACTGACGGCGAGGCGGCCGGGGGCCCCCTGGGGGCCCCCGGCCTGGGTTCAGGTCGCGCGCCGTCGAGCCGATAACAGACGCGTCGTGGACCGGACTCGTGCACGCACGCGGGAGGCCTCCTGCTCGCCGGCGGTACGGGCGTGCTTCGCGCTCGCGGCGGTGGGGATGACGATCTACGTGGCGTGGCTGCTGGTGCCGTTCGGCGGCCCGGCCGCCGAGGACCTTTTCAACAAGTGGACGTACGACGGGCTGATCGTGCTGGCCTTCGTCATCTGCGCCCTCCGCGCGATCTGCGTCGCGCACGAACGGGCGGCGTTCGTCGTCCTCGCCACCGGGCTCGGCTCCTGGGCCACCGGCGAGGTCCTGTACTCGTTCGCGTACGGCAGCGAGCCGCCGTACCCCTCTGCCGCCGACGCCTTCTACCTCGCCTTCTACCCCTGCGCCTACGTCGCGCTCCTGCTGCTCGTCCGCAGCAGATCCCGGATCGGCGGCAGCGTCTGGCTGGACGGAGTGATGGGCGCTCTCGCAGCGGGCGCGCTCGGGGCGGCCGTCATCTTCCAGGCCGTGCTCGAGACGACCGAGGGAAGCGCGGCCGTCGTGATCACGAACCTCGCCTATCCGCTCGGCGACGTGCTGCTCCTCGCCGTCGTCGTCGGGGTGACGGCGCTCTCGGGGTGGCGTCCCGGTCGTGGGTGGATCGTGATCGGTGCGGCGCTCGCGGCGACGGCGGTCGGGGACGGCATCTACCTCTTCCAGTCGGCGAACGGCACGTACGTCGAAGGCTCGATCCTCGACGCGCTGTGGCCGGCCTCGGTGCTGCTGCTCGCCTGGGCCGGCTGGATGCGGGGAGGAGCGATCCCCACCGTCGAGCTCGAGGGACGCCCTCTGCTGGCGACTCCCGCGATCTGCGGCCTCGTCGGCCTCGGCCTACTCGTGGCGGACCACTTCCACCCGCTGAACCTGCTCGCGCTCGTCCTGGCGATCGGGGCGGTCGTGGCCGTGTTCGTGCGCACGGGTCTGACGTTCGTGGAGAACGGGCGGATCCTCGCCCACGTCCGCACGCAGGCTGCCACCGATCCGCTGACCGGCCTCGGGAACCGCCGCCAACTGCTCGCCGAGCTGACCCGGGTCACGGACACGCACCCCGAGCAGCACATGCTGATCATCTTCGACCTCGACGGGTTCAAGAACTACAACGACACGTTCGGTCACCTCGCCGGCGATGCGCTGCTGACCCGCCTCGGGCGGCGACTGGCCGCCGTCGTGGCTCCGCACGGCTCCGCATACAGGCTCGGAGGCGACGAGTTCAGCGTGCTGTCGCGCGTGCCGGCCGAAGGAGCCGAGTCGCTGCTGGAGCAGACGGTGCGCGCCCTCAGCGACGAGGGCGAGGGCTTCGCCGTCACGTCGTCGTTCGGGGCCGTGTACCTGGGGGACGAGGCGTCCGACCCGCGGGAGGCGCTCCGCATCGCCGACAACCGACTCTACGCACAGAAGCGCATGAGGAGCGTAGGCCGCGACAAGCCGCACCAGGTCCTGCTGCAGGCGATCTCGGAGCGAGAGCCCCTGCTTCGCGCACACGTCCGGAGCGTCGCCGACCTGTCGCTCGCGGCCGGCCGGCAGCTCGGCGTCGAGCCGCGGGAGCTCGACCGGCTGCGACTGGCGGCGGAGCTGCACGACGTCGGCAAGCTGGCGATCCCCGACGAGGTGTTGAGCAAGCCGGGCGCCCTCGACAACCACGAGTGGGCGTTCATCCGCGAGCACACGGTCGTCGGGCAACGGATCCTCAGCGCCTCGCCCGCGCTGCACGACGTGGCGGCGATCGTGCGGGCGACGCACGAGCGCTGGGACGGCACCGGCTATCCGGACGGGGTTGCCGGCGAGGCGATCCCGTTGGCGGCGCGCATCATCTTCGTCTGCGACGCCCTCGCCGCGATGACCGCGGACCGGCCGTACAGGCCGACGAAGAGCGTGGCGGAGGCCGTCGCCGAGCTCAGGCGCTGCGCGGGCACGCAGTTCGACCCCGAGATCGTCGACGTCGTCTGCGACCTCGTCGCCTCCGGCGAGGGCGTCCTCGCCTTCCCGGTACTCGACGCCGATGCCACCCCTCTCGGCGCCCAGCCGACGTCGGCGGGCGCCGTCCTCGTCGAGACCGACTGAGGTCAGACGACGCCGCGTGACTGCGCGCGCGAGTAGGCGCCGCGTGCGCGCCTTCCGAGCCCGCCGTCGAGCGCCGCCGCGAGCACGACGAGACGACGCGCGAGCGGCGTGTGCCTCCTCGACTCGGCCTCCGCCACAGCCTCGGCCACCTGCTCGACCGCCTGCTCGACGACCTCGCTGGCCTGCTCGACCGTGCGCTTCGTCTCGTCGATACCCCGCTTCGCCGCCTGCTGCTCGCTGCGCAGCTCCTGCTGGAGCCGGTGGACCTCCTCGCCGACCTCCTTGCTCTCGCGGACGAGACCGGCCAGCTCGTGCTGGATCACACGCAGGTCGCATGCCTCGCGCACGCTGCGCCAGGCCAGGTACAGGAGCGGGAAGACCGCCAGGATGCTGAAGGTGCCGCTGACGATGACGAAGACGTCCACGATGGACCCCCTGGGCTCGGACGACGGTAATCGGGACAGGCTGCCAAGAACGTCCTGCCCGCTCCGTCGCGGCCCGGCGGTTTTGCAGAGGCTTAGAGAACGCCGGCTCCCGGTGAGAGGGCGCCGGGCGACCCCTTCGCCACAATGGTCGGATCGCGTCGGGTCGGCGGAGAACGAGGGTCGTCGTGCTGCTCGCGGCTTCGTCCGCCGCAGTGGCGGCTGTCGTCGCGCTTGGACTCGCGCCGGGTGGTGAGGCCAGGGGCGCCGAGACGCCCCCGG
>Ga0073934_10012169_pt1 | contig 10209 bp, 12 predicted proteins | sample LarsenN4metaG_FD_76834 | JGI IMG/M metagenome (GOLD analysis project Ga0073934, IMG submission 76834) | Hot spring sediment bacterial and archeal communities from British Columbia, Canada, to study Microbial Dark Matter (Phase II) - Larsen... ... | reverse complement strand
CCTGCTCCCCTGCTCCCCTGCTCCCCTGCTCCCCTGCTCCCCTGCTCCCCTGCTCCCCTGCTCCCCTGCTCCCCCCGTCTCCCCCCCGTCTCCCCGTCTCCCCCTCCGCCCCCCATCGCCAACAATATAATAGGGGGGTGGGGATGTAGCAGCCGGAGGCGGCTTGTTGCCAGAGTCCGGCGGCTTACCCCTATGGTATTTGGGTTAAAATAGGGTCAAAATGCCTACTTACACGGGAATTTCTAGCGAAGCCTTTCGCCACCCCCTCGATCGCGAAGCCGAAGCGGCACTGCGCAGTGTACCAGGATTTCAGCTAGTTGCGAGTAAATTTGTGGAATTCATGTACGAACGACCCCAGTTCGTCTTTCACATGGGCAATAGCATCGAGGTTGGTCCGCGCCAGTATTCGACATTGTACCGCATTTTTCGCGAATGTGTCCGGGATTTAGATGTGTATCCGGCACCTAGTTTGTTTGTTTCCCAGAATCCCAATATCAATGCCTATTCTTTGGGAAAAGAACACCCGTATATTGTGTTAAACACCGGGTTGATAGATTTGCTCAATGAAGCGGAAATCCGCTCAGTGATTGCTCACGAATTGGGTCATATTAAATGTGGCCATACTATCTTAACAATGATGGGGATGTGGGCGATTTCCCTGGCGGCGACGATTGGGGAAATGACTTTTGGGATTGGCAATTTGGTGAGTAGCGGCTTGATTTTTGCTTTTTATGAATGGCGGCGCAAAGCGGAATTATCTTCCGATCGGGCGGCGCTGCTGGTGATGGATGATTTGAAGCCGGTAATGCAAACGATGATGAAGGTGGCAGGATGCTGCCAACAGTTTGGCCACGAATGCAGTGTGGATGAGTTTGTGAAGCAGGCGGATAAATACCAAAATTTGGATGAAGATGGGCTGAATCAAATCTACAAATTTTTGCTCTATAATGGGGCACAGGGATTGATGCTGAGCCATCCGTTTCCGGTGGAACGCCTGGGCTATTTGCGCTCGTGGGCGGATTCGGCGGAGTACCGGCAAATTCGGGCAGGGAATTACAAGCGATCGGGAGCCGAGGGCTCGGTAGAGGTGGAATCGCATCCAGAGGGAAGCGCTCCTAGGAGCAATCCGAAGCCTCCCAATTCTGATGCAGAGGAATTACGGCGTCAAATTCAGGAGTTGCAGCAGGAAATAGACCGCATTAAGAACTCAAAGTGAGCAAGTTGGTATCGAGTTTGTGGATGGAAGCAAACAGCGGCGCCATAAAGCTGGCGGTAGGAATAAGATATGCTTTGCCCCTGCTAGCAGCAGCGGTGGTGACTTTCGCACCCCAAGCTACGGCGCAAACTGATCCGTTTCGGGATGGAGTCAACTATGCCCTCCGGGCTGTGTCTCTGGGCCAGACTGCGGCTACTGCTGCTGACTGGAACGAAGTGGCCAAACTGTGGATCCGGGCGGTGGCTTCTATGCAAGATGTGCCCCTGGAAAACCCGAGACGGGCTTATGCAGAAAAAAAAGTGGTGGAGTATCTGGGAAACTTTGCCTATGCGCAGCAGCAAGCGGCGATCGGTTATAAGCTGAACTACCCCACGTTTAATAGTGAGGTACTCGATCGGCAACTAGAGCTATACCTTTCCTATATCGCCGCCGTGGGGCGTCCTGATGTGGCGATCGTCGGCTCCAGTCGCGCCCTGCAGGGGGTGAACCCCACCGCCCTGCAAGATGCCCTCGCCGCCAGAGGCTACCCAGGGCGGAAAATCTTCAATTTCGGCATTAATGGGGCCACGGCGCAGGTGGTTAGCTTCCTCCTCGGCTCGCTGCTGACTCCCGAACAGCTACCCCGTCAGATTATCTGGGCTGATGGGGTGCGGGCATTTAACAGCGGGCGGGATGACCGCACTTACTGGGAAATTTCCAGCTCTCCCGGCTACCGACTCTTAGCGGCGGGGGTTCGCCCCAACCTCACATCAGCGGTTCCGGGGTATGCGGTGGGCCGAGACAATGCGGCAAGAAACTCGACAATGCTGAGCTATATTCAGACAGAAAACCAGGAATATCCCCTACCTCTAGCGCAAAACTCACCGTCCGGGGGACCGTGGCGGCTTTCGGGTATCAATGCCATTGATGCTAATGGCTTCTTGCCCGTAACCGATCGATTTCAGCCGGACATCTACTATCGTCGTCGGCGGCGGGTGCCTGGGAGTTATGATGGAGATTATGCCAATTTCTGGCTCGGAGGCGAGCAGGATGCGGCGCTGCGGGAGGTGGTGGCTTTGACTAAAGCGAGGAAAATCCCCCTCTTAATCGTCAATCTACCTCTGACTTCGGACTACCTAGACCGATCGCGCCTGAGCCGAGAGTGGGAGTTTCACCAGTATATGCAGCAGCAAGCTCGGGTTTTGGGTTTCGTCTGGCGAGACTTGTCACAGAGCAATCTCAGCCGCAATGAATATTTTCAAGACCCAAGTCACCTGAATATGTATGGCGCCACGGCAGTGGCCCGAACTCTGGCGAACGATCGCTCTCTCACTTGGCCTTAATTGACAATTGATAATTGACAATTGATAATTGATAATTGACAATTGATAATTTAAAAATATTAATTATCAATTGTCAAGGATTAATTATCAATTATTAAAGTGCTGTAAATAGGAGGATTATAGATGGTCACATCTGTGAATAACAAACAGGTTTCCGCGCCAGAACATCCGCTGAAAAAAAAGCGCCCCACTAAGCACAATCATTATAGCTTTCAGGAGTTTTTCAACTTTCAGCCAGAGATGGGCAGTATTTCAGACTGGAACGACTCCCGTAACATCCTCACCAGCGAAGATTTCATTATTGGTTTAGTGGAGGGTTTGGAAGAAGAAGTGGGGAGCGCTTCTTCGGTGATTATGTACACGATTGGGTGCGAGTGGGGGACGAAAGATTCGGCATTTTTTCAGCAGTGGTTTGAAAAAGAATACCAGCGGGAAATTCGCCAAACCAATTTGATGTTTTTGCTAGAAACTTGGTGGTGGCCGTTTATCTCCCAAGGGTGGGGACGCTGGGAAGTGGATTTGAGCGATCGTAAACAAGGTTTCATGTTCATCAACCTATTCGACTCTGCCGTAGCGCGCACCCTCGGCGATGTAGGCAAACCAGTCTGCTACATATACGCTGGCCTTTTCGCCGGTTTCTTCAGCACCCTGGTGAAAAAACAGCTTAGTTGCATAGAACTCCAATGCTACTCAATGGGAGAAACCTACTGCAAGTTTCTCCTCGGCAACCAAGACCGCATCGACGCCGCCGCCTTCTGGCAAAATGAAGGTGCTACCGCTCGCGATATCCAAAAACGCCTGGAATCGGGAGAAATCTTGCGATGATGAAAGTCTTTCTGTTATCATTGTTTGTGGCGCGGCGGAGGGCTTTAAGTTAATGGTATTATGGGGGCGGCGGGCTGGAAATGAAACGAAACGTTACCCGAACCCCTTTCAAGGATGGAAATGAAATGAAATGAAATGAAACGAAATGAAACAAAACCATGAATATTGCCAACGGGATTAAACTACTCTCCGTCTCGGAGTTTTTCGGGGCGTGTAATTGGCAAGGACTACCTCTGGTAAACCTGGAAAACGGCGCAAGAGAGGACCCTCAATCTCTCTGGCACTTACCCGTAGCTGAATATTTTCGCTCTTTCCCGTGGGAAGGCACCCCCACCGTGGGAGAGCTTCCCAAAGGAGTCCTGCCTGCCACCCCCACGCCACCGGAATCAGAGGACGTGACCCTAGAAGATTTCCTCGACGCTTTTTAAGAGCTATCAACACCCATGCACCCAGAAATTGTCCGTCTCCTCCAGGAAGCTGAGGACCGATACCTTCAAACCTCTGAAGTGGAAATTTTTCAGCGTTATGCTGCATCTTTGAACCGCCGCCTAGAAATTTACGAGAAGCTGCGGGAAAAAGAGGAGAAAATTTTTCAACCGGTGGCTGACGCCATTGAGGCCGCTTTTCCTAATGAGAAACCAGAAGTGGTTTCGCGGTCTTTAAAACACTGGATTTTGATTTTGCGCTACTGCGCCACCGCGATGCTGGCGAATGACCCGGAATTTCTCAAACTGCGCCTCCAAGAATGGGTCAAAGGCTTAGTGGCGGCCCAGGCTAACGAGGAAATCGAACTCAAAATATATGAATTGCTAGAAACTGAGTTGAAATCGCATCTCTCGGAGAAGCAATTGCCTCTCCTGCTGCCATTTTTGGCGAAATCTAAAGAACTCATATTTACTGATGAGTAATGCCCATCAGATGCCTCTGTGTCCTTTGTGTCTTTGGGGTTCACCTAAATGATTTCTATTGCTAATTTGCTGTCAGAAGAACGCCTGCCCGGAAATTATTTTGCCCATGATGTTTACGTGAAAGGCGAGCTGGAGCTGGGGTTGCTGGAAAACCGGCGGGGCGATCGTCTCTTGGCCATCCCCGATACTTTCATCGCCGCCATATACAGTGGCTTAGACCGAGAAACTGGCTCCGCCACCCCTTTGGTGTTGTTCAACTGTGGTAAGTGGTGGGGGAAAAACTTCTATGTCCGCTTTTGTGAAGAAGTTAAAGACTACTACGGCTACGGTGTGGCGCAGATGGAGATGGTGGAATTCATCCAATGCCTAGAGCAGCTCTGGAAAACCCACGGCTGGGGTTTATTTACATTTGACCCCAGCCACTATCACCACGGTTTTTTGGTGGTGAAAATTAGTAACTCTCCTTTTGTTCGACAGGCTCCCAACTGGAAACGCCCTGCAGGCTTTCTGGAAGCCGGGATTTTAACCAGCTTTTTCACCCAGTTAACTGGTCGGGAGCTGACCTGCATCCAAACTGCTTGCGAATCTCTCGGAGCGGAGACTAATTATTTTGTGCTGGGGGTGCGCGATCGCCTGCAAAATGTGGAATCTTGGGTGAAAGAAGGGCAAAACCACGAAGCGATTATGACGCAGCTCTGTGCCTAGGGATCCGATATTCCAGCCCGCTACCAGTTACAATAGGAGCAAAACACCTACTTACTGGCTTGCGGGTGGGGCAATTGCCTCAATATCATATGGAAAATCGTAATCTTAAGGCTGGTTTAGCAGCATTACAGGAGGAGGATTACCAGGAGGCGATCGCTCAACTAGAATTCGTCTGTAATACCGAACTCCACCTCCCCACCATCTATCGCGCTCAGATGGGTTTAGTCACTGCTTACTCTGGTATCAATGACCTACAAAAAGCTCTGGAGCTTTGTCAAAGCCTCACTAAGAGCAAAAGTCCCCAAGCCCGATCATGGGCAAACCGCCAGCTCCCGGAACTGGCACAATTATACGCCGATCGTCTGGAAGCAGCCCAGAGGGCAAAGCGCAAAAGCCCCCAGCAGTGGGCAATTCACCTTTTAGTCCGTGGGATTCAGCGCTATCCCCAAACCCTCGTTTACGCCTATCAAATCCACCACATTATCACCCAAATTTACCAAAGAGTCGCCCAGGTATATCAATTGGTTCACAACCGGGCGGAAACTTTAATTTACAAGCTGTTTGATATGATGCACTTGGATTTAGGGAAAATACCCGATCGAGCCGGGGCAAACGGCTCTTCGCCCGTACAGGGGACCGGGAGACGGGGAGACGGGGGGACCCGGAGACGGGGAGACGGGGAGACTAGGAGACGGGGGGACTAGGGGACGGGGGGCAGGGGGGCTTCTGGAGTGTGGGGAGTGTGGGGAGTGTGGGAGGAGGGGGAAGTGTGGGAAGTGTGGGGAGTAATCTTCCCCCTCCTCCCCCTCTTCCCCCTCTTCCCCTCCCCCCATCTCCCGCCCCGAAAAAATCACAATAATTGCATTTCGCAAAAATTGAGCATTTCATCAATAATAAACTCGGCGCTACCAGCTCCAGGGGGTATTTCCAAAGGGGGAAATTTATCGAATATACGGTTTAATTCCACCTGTAACTCTTGCTCTGTGAAGCGATAGCCGTAATCATGGGCAAACTCAACAATTTCGCGGGGGCTAGTAGCACTAGCTTTAAGTTCTTCCCTAATTTCGGGAGCGGCAACAGCAGCCTGCAAAAATTTGATTAATGCTTCTCTAGACACGGGCAGAAGCCTCCTGATGAAAATACAAAAAATGTTATTAATGCTTGATTATATACGGTTACAATGTTGGAAGTCACAGGATTGATCATTGGTCGGAAGATCATTCGTCCCTTGTCAAATGACCAATGACCAATGACTAATGACAATTCTTGGTGAGTTGCTGATTACCCTTATGACAACCAACCACATGAAAGATACCAAATCTAATGACTTGCTCTTACCCATCGTCATGGGCATCCTCGCCGGAATTATGCTGGGGGGAATATTTCCACCAGGAGGCACGGCTGTGGGGTTTCTGGGGGAAATTTTCATCCGTGCCCTGCTGATGCTGGTAGTGCCTTTGGTAATTACTTCGATGGTGGTAGGCATTACTGGGTTGGGAGATGTCAGACAACTGGGCAGCATTGGCAGTAAAACTATAGTTTATTACATGGTGACAACGGCGATGGCAGTGGTGTTGGGATTGGTGCTGGTGAACGCCATCCAACCGGGTTATGCCAAGACGGAAGCCGAACGGATACTTTTGCGAGGGGGGGAACTGCTGACACAGGTAGATTACCGGATTAATGACAATTCCCTCACCCTGGAACAAGGCAAGTTTCAGCGGGCTTACGACGATCGCTATATGGTGATTCCCCTCGACCAGTCGGGAGTGCGGGGGATCGTAGAAACTACCGACAAGGGGAATCTCACCAACCTGACGGTGGTTGAATGGACGGACGCCGCCGGAGAAACAGTAGTTCCGGCACCAACTGGTAGGGGGGTGCGGCTGGACTTGACGGTAACCGCTAGGGTTCGGGATAAAGAAAAATCGATCGTGGAAGTGTTGCACGATGTGGTGATCAGTTTAGTGCCCAGGAATCTGTTTGACGCAATGGTAAACAACGATGTGCTGCCCCTGATCCTGTTTTCCTTGGTGTTTGGCGGGGTGTTGACCACTTTGGGAGAGCGGGGGCAAACCCTAATCAACCTGTTTGTGGGCTTCAACGATGCGATTATGAAAATTGTGGAGTTGCTGATGTTAGCCGCTCCGGTGGGAATTGGGGCTTTGATTGCTGGGCGTTTGGGGCAAGCCGGAGGCTTTGTGGGCTTTATGCCAGAATTGCTGCGGGTGAGCAAATATGCAGGCACTGTGATTCTGGGTTTGGTGATTCATGGGGCGATCGTCTTGCCTCTAATTCTCTACTGGTTCGGGAAGCGTCCCCCCATCCCTTACATCGCGAACATGAGCGAGGCTCTGACTACCGCTTTCTCCACGGCTTCCAGCTCTGCCACCTTACCCGTCACCATCGAATGTACCACAGAGAAAAACGGCATCTCGGAACGTACCGCCAGCTTTGTTCTGCCCTTGGGTGCTACGGTGAATATGGACGGCACAGCTCTGTATGAAGCGGTGGCGGCTGTTTTCATCGCCCAAATTTATGGCATTGAATTAGGCTGGATCCAAATGGTGGTGATTTTTTTCACCGCCACCTTAGCGGCGATCGGCGCCGCTGGTATTCCTGAAGCTGGTTTAGTGACGATGGTAATTGTCCTGCGTGCCGTTAACCTTCCGATCGAGGGCATCTCCGTGCTTCTGGTCATCGACTGGTTTTTAGACCGCTGTCGCACCACTGTGAACATCTGGGGTGACGCCGTAGGTGCTGCTGTGATCGAGCATCTCGAAGCTAAAGCCGATCGCAAAACTACCCCAGATACCGCCCTGTAGTGAGGCTGAGCCACAGGTAGGGACAGAAGCATTACAGTCCTTACCCGGACAAAATCTCATATTTGTGTTATCCTTTTTCCGTCCCAGCAAGGCGGCGGGTAATTTTTCGCCTAATCAGTCTCAGCGGCGGGATGACAAAACGGGATGAGCAAACGGGATACGGGATGGCAACTGGAAGCGAAATCAAACCTTATCTTTTGGTTTTCCACGGCAGCAGTGACCCCCGCTACCAAGCGGCAGTGGCCGAGCTGATGTTTGGCATTGCGGCGCGTTTAAACGCTCCTCTGGTGAAAGCCGCTTTTTTGGAAGGATACCCCATGAATCCCGGCAACGGGATGGAAACACAAATTACCGAGTTTGCTGCTGTGGCGGCGCAGAAAGGATACACCAGAATTAACATTTTGCCAGTTTTTCTCCATCCTGGGGTGCATGTGATGGAAGATATCCCTAAGCAGGTGGCACAAGCTGAAGCGGAGATTTTACTCCAGGCAAAAGCGAAGGGGGAATTGCCGGTAAAAATCCACCTCGAACCCTATATCGGCCAGCATACCGGCGCGATCGCCCCCTTGCTCGCCCAGCAAATCATGGCAGAGCCACCTGCCACCGCTTGGATTTTGATCGCACATGGTAGCCGCCGAGAAGGAGGCAACCAATCCGTAGAAGATGTGGCACAAAAACTCACCCAATTAATCAATCCTGGCAACGGGATGAAAATGACCCCCATAGAAATATGCACCGCGTACTGGTCTGTCGCCCCTTCCCTAGAAGAGCGTTTGGCCAAATTAGTAGCCGCTGGGCATCGTCAGGTAGGGATTTTGCCCTACTTTTTATTCCCCGGCGGCATCACCGAGGCAATTGCTCGCCGTGCCGAGGAACTTTCCCACACTCATGGTGTCTCCATCATCACCGTTAACCCGCCTCGGCTGGGGATGGTTATTGGTAATTGGTCATTTGTCCCTGGTCCATAGTCCCTCATCAAATGACAAATGATAAATGACTTTTCACCAATGAATTTGGACTTTTGACCAATGACAAATCATCCTTATCATTTCACCCCCCTAGGCGTCGATCAAGAAACACTCACGCCCAATCCCAGCCCCAGCGTCCTCGTGATATCAGCAGATAAAAATTTGGCTGAACGCATCAGCCTAGATTTGCGAGAATCCGGCTACGCTCCCTTGGTGGCTTACAATTCCAGAACCGGGTTGCAGCAAGTTGTATCACGCCAGCCAGCTTTAATCGTTATTGATAAAATGCTTGGGGAAGATTCTGGCTTACACTTGTGCCAAGAGTTGCGCCAAAGTGGCAACTATGTGCCCGTGCTATTGCTGATGAGTCGCGATACTGTGGACGATCGGGTGGCCTGTCTGGAAGCTGGCGCCGATGATTATTTCCTCAAACCATATCGCAGCGAAGACTTTTTAAAGCTGATTCGGCTGTACTTAGAGGTAGATTCTCAAGATACCCATATCCTGCGTTTTGGGGAATTAGTGCTGGATTTATCGGTACGGCGCGCTTTGCGATCGGGCCGGGTAATTTCCCTGACGATGAAGGAATATGAACTCCTCAAGTTTTTAATGGAACACCCCCGAGAAGTTCTAACCCGAGAGCAGATTTTAGAAACTGTCTGGGGAGATGATTTTCTCGGCGAATCCAATGTAATCGAAGTGTATATCCGTTACTTACGCCTCAAGCTGGAACTAGATGGGGACAAGCGTCTCATCCATACCGTGCGTGGTGTTGGCTACGTTTTACGAGAAAATTAATCATTTTTTATGAATTATTATCGAATTTTATTATCTGTTTCTCTTGCGGCTATTTTGTGGGGCTGTGCTGTAGGAGGGAAATCTGTTGGCGAAATTCCGCAAACACCACCTCCAGTCGCACCATCAGAGGAGGAGTTTTTGGGTCAAAACCTGCCTATAGGTGCAGAAGTGGAAATTGGGGGTAAACTGATTGAGTTGGAAGTAGCTGCCACACCCCAGGAACAGTCTTTGGGTTTGATGTACAGAACCTCTCTAGCCGATAACCGGGGGATGCTATTTCCTTTCTCTCCCCCCCGTCCGGTCAGTTTTTGGATGAAGAATTGCCGGATCAGTTTAGATATGATTTTTTTGCTTAATGGCGAGGTGCAGGAAATTGCGGCTCATGTCCCTCCCTGTACGGAAGAGCCTTGTCCTACCTACGGACCGGGGCGAGGGCAGATCGTGGATGCAGTCATTGAACTGCGGGCGGGTAGAGCCGCAGAATTGGGTCTGAAACCTGGCGATCGGCTGGAAGTTCGCCGCCTCGAGAGTCCAGGGGAACCCTGAGACGGGAAGAGGGGGAGACGGGGTGACGGGGTGACTGGGAGTGTGGGGAGTGTGGGGAGTGTGGGGAGTGTGGGGAGTGTGGGGAGTGGGGGGAGT
>Ga0073934_10012168_pt1 | contig 10210 bp, 9 predicted proteins | sample LarsenN4metaG_FD_76834 | JGI IMG/M metagenome (GOLD analysis project Ga0073934, IMG submission 76834) | Hot spring sediment bacterial and archeal communities from British Columbia, Canada, to study Microbial Dark Matter (Phase II) - Larsen... ... | reverse complement strand
CTGATCCGCGAGCCGGTCTCCTTTCACTACTCCTGTCATCTGCGCGGGACGGAAGCGCCTGGGTCGGCGTCGGCCATGGTGCGGGAGATGGCCGGCCCCTATTACCGCGAACTGGAACAGATCGACGAATGCTGCGGCTTCGGCGGTGTGTTCTGCGTCAACTACCCTGACATCAGCCGGACCATGGCCGGGCGGAAGCTGGAGTCGCTGCGGCGAAGCGGAGCAACCCTGCTGGTGTGCAACGAAGCCGGCTGCGGCCTGCACCTGGAGGGCGTCGCCCGGGGCGTGGGCCTGCCGGTGCGTTTGGCCCACGTGGTCGAGCTGCTGGCCGAGGGCTGGGGCCTGATGAGGGACGCCCAGTGATGTCCGGACGCGTCGCCTTCCGGGTCGCGGACGGGCCGCTCTACGAAGCAGTCCGACGAGCCACGCTGCACAAGAACAGCGACCGCCAGGCCAGCTTCACCGTTCTGAAGGACGCGGATGCCCTTCGCCGGCTGGCCGCCCAGATCAAGCAGCACACCCTGGAGAACCTTGACCGTTACCTGAGTCAGTTCGTCGATCGGCTCGAAGCCGCCGGTGGGCACGTCCACTTCGCCGACACGGCCGAGCGGGCCCGCGAAATCGTCGTGGGCATCGCCGGGCAGAACGGACTGCGCGTCTGCGCCAAGGCCAAGAGCATGACCAGCGAAGAAATCGGCCTCACGGAGGCGCTGCAGGCCGCGGGAATGGAAGTGGTCGAGACCGACCTGGGGGAGTTCATCGTCCAGATCGACCGCGATCGGCCCAGCCACATCGTCACGCCGATCATCCACAAGACCCGACGACAGGTAGCCGAGTCTCTGTGTCGGTTCCTGCGTGTGCCCCATACCGAAGACGCCGGCGAGTTGACGCAACTGGCCAGGGTCCACCTGCGCGACGTGTTCCGCCGGGCCGACTTGGGCGTGAGCGGAGTCAACTTCGCCGTCGCCCACACCGGCACTCTTTGCGTCTGCACCAACGAGGGCAACGGGCGCATGGTCGTCACCCGACCGAAAGTCCACGTGGCCCTGATGGGCATCGAAAAGCTCGTGCCGCGGATGATTGACCTGGCCGTCTTCCTGAAGTTGCTGGCCCGGTCCAGCACCGGCCAGCCGCTGACCGTCTATACCACGCTCATCACCGGCCCCAGGCAGGCGGGCGAGCTGGACGGGCCGGAGCAACTCCATGTCATCATCCTGGACCGCGGGCGGACCGAGATTCTGGGCGGCGACTATCGGGAGACGTTGCGGTGCATCCGCTGCGGGGCGTGCCTGAACGCCTGCCCGGTCTATCGCACCGTCGGCGGGCACGCCTATGGCAGTGTTTACCCAGGCCCGATCGGGCAGTTGGTGTCGCCGCTGCTGGGCGGGCTGGCCCACTACCACGAGTTGCCCCATGCCTCCAGCCTGTGCGGCGCCTGCCTGGAGGCCTGTCCCGTCCAGATCGACATCCCCAAGCTGCTCGTGCGGATGCGGGCCGAGACTGTGCGGCAGAACCTGCTGAGCCGGCGGAAACGTCTGCTGATGCGGCTGGTCCTCGCCGTGTTGGCCCGCCCGCGATTCTACCGGGCCGCACAACGGCTGCTGCGCTGGCTGCTGGGCGGGGGAGCCGGGTGGAGGGGGTTGCCGGAGAGCCTGGTCGGATCGGGGTTCGCCGGCCGCCACCTGCCGACCCCCGCCGACCGGTCGTTCCGCGCCATCTGGCGCGAGGAGCTGGCCCATGAAGGCCGAGTTTGAGGCGCTACGGGAGCGCGTGCGTCGGGCCGCCGGAAGTATGCTCCCGGCCGCGGGCAGAACACCTCCTCCGGTCGCCGAAGCAATCGTCCGCCAGGTGCCGCGCGACGCGGAGCTGGTGGATCTTTTTTGCCGTCAGGCCCGGCTGGCCGGAGCCGACGCCCAAGTGGTTCCGCGCGGCGCGCTGCTGGATTGGCTAAGTGCCTTGATGGACCGCCTGGAGGCGGGCAAAGTCCTGATCGATCCCGCCACCAGCATGGCGGCCGAACTCCCGGATCGCTTCGCTTCCAGAACGCATGCCGCGGGGCCGGAGCTGGATGACGAACTCATGTTCGCGGCGGACCTGGCCATCGTGTCGGCGGTGGCGGGCGTGGCCGAGACCGGCTCTATCGTCTGTTCGGGCGGAGCGGGTCGACGGCGGAGCCTGTCGCTGATCCCCCCGCGACTGGCAGCCGTCCTTCACGCCTCCCGCCTCGTTCCCGACCTGTTCGATCTGTTCGCCGGCCTGGAGGCCGGCGAGCGCGGGATCACTGTGCCCGGCAACATCAACATCATCACCGGCCCCAGCCACACCGCGGACATCGAGGGGGTCCTGGTGACCGGCGTTCACGGACCCGGTCAGGTCTGGGTGGCCGTGGTGACCTGATCGGCAGGCCGGCGGACCTGGCGCCGTCGCCCCACCCGGGAGACGGGCGGCACCCGCCCGCGGACCGGCTGCGCCTTCAGCGCCGGCCGCCGTCCCTCCCGCGCCGCACATTCTCGGCGGTACTCCACCACGCCGCTCCGATTCTTCGGTTCTCGGTCGTTATCGGACAGGCGGGAACGGTAGGCTTCACCGTTTTTCGAAACAAACGCGCCGGCCCATGGGGAGTGCACCGATGATGTCTGTGGGTGACGCGGGCCGGGACGGGACGAGGGGACGGTTCCCAACGCCTGCCAGAGAAGGTGCGGGCAGGACCTCAGACCGCGCACGCCCCGGCGCTGCCGGCCGCCCGGAGTCGACGACGCGCCGATAACCATCGCCGCGCGGCCAGGCGTGTAACCGACGAAGGTCGGTTAAGCGTCGGCCAGGTCATCTACGTTTATGGGAAGGCGGACCTGCGAGTCGAAATCTTCTGCACGATTGCAAAACGTATTCTATATTGCCTCTATTACCACGCTTCGCCGGGAGGCTGGTGCGAGCAGGTGAGCACTTGGCGAGCCGATCGAGGTGCTGTCCGCCTCGAACAGGGACGCGATGGACACCAAAACACCTGACAATGCGCAGAATGTTTGCCCGCCCCCTGACGATGGGGCCATCAAGCGGGCCCTGGCCGATTTGGACACACAGTTGGCCGCCTGGTCCGCTACCGTGCGGCAGGCGCAGGAGCGTCTGACAAAGTCGGCCGGGGCTGCGGGCCCCGCCGACGCGACGGCCGACAGTGCGGAGGTCGATTCCGGCCAACCGGGCGCCGAACGTGGCACCGCTCGGACAGCCGAGCATCAGATATCGGAACCGGCCCCGAGGCACGCAACCGCGCCGCCAGAAGTCACGGGTCCGCCGCCCCGCACCGTCGCCGCCGGCACCACCGGCTCGCCAGCGGCCCAGTTTCAAGGCGGGCGAAGGGCCGCGGGCCCGACCCCTCCGAACAGCGAGATTACCGGGCGGGCCACGGGCCTGTCCGGTTCGCCCGGCCTTGCCCCGGGCCCTCCCCGGCATGCCGAAAGCAAGGAGCAGGAAGAAGACGTTCAGGCGCTGTTGGCCTCGCTGGACGAACAGACGGCCCGCCGGGTCCGTCTGTTGCAGCGGCTGGGCACGGGCGAGAAAAGTGTGCGCGAGCTAATCAAGGAGTGCCAGGCAGCCGATTCGGCCCACAGCCTCGCCAACCCGCAGAAAAAGTCCTGGTGGACGAGAGGTAGGTAGCAATGGTCGCAGAGCCGGCACCAGCCCAGCAGGAAAGCGCCGGGGCCACTCCCAACGTCAGGCAGATCGAGGCCACGGGTCAGGACATTCTCGTGGCCATGCGCTCCCTTCGGGAATTGCTGGAGGCGCGTGCCCAGACCCTGGAGGCTTGCCGGAACGCACAGGAAGAACACTTCGCTCGTCTGGCGGAATCGCGCGAGCAGTTCCAGCGGCACCAGGCCGAGGTCTGCGAACAACTGGAGCACCGCGAGGCGGAACTGAAGGAAGGGGAGGCACGGTGCGCGGAGCTGGAGCGGAGAATCGAGGAGACGAATCGCTCGTGCGAGGAACGATCTCGCACCGTGCTCCAGCAGGAGCAGGAGATGCGGGCCCGCGCCCAGCAACTGGACGCCCACCAGCACAAGCTCGCCGAACGTGAAAGCTCCCTCGCCGAGCTGGACCGCCGCTTGGCCGAAGAGCGGCAGAGCCTGGAGGCCAGAGCTTCGGAACTCAGCCGGGCCCGGCAGGAAACGGAGGCTTCTTCCCAGGAACTGGCTGGTCGGACCGCGGAGCTGGAACGCCAGCAGGTCGCGTGCCAGGCCCGCGAGCAGCAAGTGACCGCCGCCGAGGCTGAACTGCAGCGGCGGCGAGCGCAGCTCCAGAAGGAGCTGGAAGCCTTCGCCGGCCAGCGCGACGCCCTGGCCCGTGACCTGAAGGCCCAGGAGGCCAAAGAGTCGCAGCTTTCCGAGGTGGCCGCCAGCTTCAAGCAGAGAGCCGCCGAACTCGATCGGCGGGAGGCTGAGGTGACCGTCGCCCAGCAGGAGTGGCACACACGGATGCGGGAACTGGTGGCTGCCCGCGACGGCCTGGCCGGGCTTCAGGCTCAGTTGGAGCGCGAGTTGGCCAAGGCCGCCGATCACAAGGGCGACCTGCTGCCGCGCTATCAGTTCCCGGAGGGCGGCCCGGAGGGTACGGCGGCGTCCCCCACCGCCGCGGCGTCCGAGGCGGAACAGCAAGCACGCAAGTCCATCGAAAGGCTGCAGAAGTTGTGTCGCGACGCCAAACGTCGGGCCATCGGCCGCGGATGAACGCGGCGTCGATGCGCATGCTGAGGATGCGGTTATGGCCTTGAAACTCTTCTCCCGCAGACAAGACACCGTGGAACGGCCGGGCGCCCTCCCCCCCGGTCCCCACAGAGGCCTGGAGGCCGCTGATTCCCTGCGCGGAGACGAGAATGGGCTTCAGCAGTTCGTTCATCAGGAGCGTTACGGCCGGATCGTGCGGGAGCGACACCGCTGGGCGGAACTGGCCCGGTTCAATGGAGTCTATCAATCGGCGCTGCGGATCATCGACGACCGTTTCGGGCTGGTGCCCGAAGGCTTCGTCGCCCTGCCGCAAGCGCTCAATGACCGACCGGGTTGTCCGGAGCTGGACATCGAAACGGAGCCCTTCCTTCTGGCCCGCCACCCGGTGACCAACGAGCAGTTCCAGAAGTTCGTGGACGCCGGAGCCTACGACGACCTGGACCTGTGGCCCAAAGACATCTGGCCGCACCTGATCGACTTCCGGGACCTGACCGGCTATCCGGGTCCGCGATTCTGGAGGCATGCCGCGTACGACAAGCGGCTGGCCGACCACCCGGTGGTGGGAGTCTGTTACTACGAGGCAGCGGCCTACGGGCAGTGGGCGGGCTATCGCCTGCCCACCGAGGCCGAGTGGCAGATGGCCGCCAGTTGGCGCATCCGCAGCTCGGCCCACGTGATGCGTCGCTATCCCTGGGGCGACGCCCTGGACACGCAGCGGTGCAACATCTGGGCCAGCGGCGTGGGGCGGACCGTCCCGGTGACCGGGTATGATTCGGGGGCGGCCCCCAACGGGGTGCTGCAACTGGTGGGCAACGTGTGGGAGTGGACGGCCTCCGACTTTCAGGTCGCTGACGATCAGGGACGGGCGGTCATCGGCGACATGCCCCTCAAGGGCATTCGGGGCGGTGGATTCGACACCTACTTCGCCTCCCAGGCCACCAGTTTCTTTCGCACCGGGCTGATCAGCCTGGCACGGACCCACAACGTGGGCTTTCGCTGCGCCCTGGACGCCAATCTGGGCTGAGGAGCAGAGGCATGCGCAGTTCGAACGCTGGACGCCATCGCCGCCGCCGGCACGCGATCAGGGGGTCGGTGCCCCCTGACGGCGGACGGCCGGTGCCAGCCGCGCCGCAGGGGGAGGCCGATCCATGTTGAGCACCTCCGAGAAAGCGTCGGCCAAGACGGAGTGCCTGATCTGCGAAGCGATCAATCCGCCCAAGGCCCTGCTGTGCAGCACCTGTTCGGCGCCGCTGGCCCTGGTTCACGATTCCCTGGCTCAGGAGCGCGAGCCGCAGATCGTCAGCGTGATCGGCGAGAGCAACGTGGGCAAGACGGTCTATCTGGGCTTCCTGCTGGACATGCTCAGCCAGCGGGCCGGCGACTTCGAGGCCATCCCCAAGGGCGCCTACTCCGTCGACCTGCAACAGACGGTCATCAGCCACATGATGCACCGCGCGTTCCCTCCCAAGACCCCCATGGAGCCCGACGAGTGGTACTGGGCCTACTACCAGATCCGCCGCCACTCCCGCGGGTCCTGCTGGGTGGACCTGGTGATGCCGGACATGGCCGGCGAGTCCCTGGCCGCCGAAGTCGCCACCCCCAAGACCATCACCGTGATCCACAACCTGTTGACCAAGTCAGCGGGCATGCTCCTGCTGGTCGACGCCGCCCTGGCGGCCAACGGTTATTCGCAGCCCGATTTTTTCGCCCTCAAGATGATGAGCTACATCGACTCCATGCGCCCGGCCAAGAAGGCCAAGCGGATTCGCACGCCGACGGCGGTGGTTCTGTGCAAGGCGGACTACTGCCCGGAGTGCTTCGACAACCCCCGGCAGTTCGTCAAGGCGAACCTGAACCGCCTGTGGAACATGTGCGAGCGGCGGTTCGAGAACGTGGAGTTCTTCGCCTGCAGCGCGGTGGGCTCGCTGGGTTACGCCGCCGGCCAGGGGGAGGAGCCCGTGGTACCCATCCCCCTGCACACCTCCCTGCAGGGCGTGCTGGAGCCGTTCGAATGGGTGCTCAATCACCTGTCGCGCTGACCGAGGCTTCGCCCCCAGCGACCGTCCTCGGCGACCAGGCCATCTTCACCTCCGTCTTCTCGCACACCGGGGAGGGCTACCGCATCGTCGCCGCCAGCGCCGGTCTGCAGGTCGACGAACGCCGGGAGATCACCCAGCGATCGCCGTCTCACGGCAGTCTGTGCGGCGAAGCCCCGGATCGCTTGGCCGTTTCCGTCTATCCGCTGGCCAGCGGACGGTTCTGCGTGGCCCACTCGCGCCACGCGGGCTTCGAGCACACCGCCCGCGGGGGACAGCGAGTCCACACCCACGCCGTCGTCCTGACCGACGCGGACCTGCGTCGCTTCCAGTGTAACCCCCTCCGTGTCCACGCCAGCCTGGCCGCGGCCATCCCAGACCAGCCCGTGGTGAAGCCGCCCCTGCGGCTGGACCCGCTCTGTCTGACCGTCTCACCCGCCTCTCCCTGGGGGACGGTCACCGCACCGCCCGCTGACATGAACGCGGAGCAGATATGTGCCCTCCTCTCCCTGCTCCTGGCCGGAGAGCGCGTCGTGGTCGTCGGGGCCGGATACTCCCACGCTGCGTTTGAGTGGACCATCATGGCCCTTCCTCTGTGCGCGCGCAGGACGGTGGCCGGCTCCGTCGGACTGAAGTTCTCCCCGGGGCGGCAGATGCGACTGACCTTCATCGGCCGCAACCAGCGGGAAGCCCAGCGGGCCATCAGCGGACACGGCATCCGTTGGTTCGACGTGGCGTCGGCTCAGAGGCCGGAGCCGTCCGCATTCGACTCATGGCTGGAAGTGATCGGGCGGTGGTGGAGCCAGCGCCGGCACGGGGAGATCAGCGGCCTGGCGTCGCAGATCATTCAAGACGCTTCGCCGCGAGCCCTCAGGCGGATCGCCGCCGTCTGCGAAGACATCGACCGGGTGCAGACCGCCGGCGAGGCGATGCTGGCGGCACTGGTTCGCAAGTACGCGGCTTTTGCGGTCGCGGGCGAACCCGAAGCCGACCTGGTCCGGCGCTTCCGCGAAGCCGCCGACCGCCGCGCCCAACTCTTGTCCGCAAGTCCCTGACACCTGCCGCCGGGAACTCGGCGGGCGTTTCAGCCGCGTCCCCTTGTCGCGGGCGAGGGCTACTCCTGGTCCACTCTACGTGGCCGGCAGGACGCTCACCCGCCGGCCGGTGAACGCGACCACACCGTCGGCCAGAGCGAACAGCGTGTCGTCGCGGCCGCGGCCCACGTTCTGACCGGGCAGGAACGGCGTTCCGCACTGGCGGACGATAATCGTCCCCTCCCGGACCTGCTGGCCTCCCCAGACTTTCACGCCGCGGAACTGAGGCCGGCTGTCTCGCCCGTTCCGCGTGCTGCCTTGACCCTTTTTGTGAGCCATTTCGTCACCCTGTCCCCGGCAGTTCGAAACCGCCGACTGTTTCCCACATCTTAGCCTAGCGCATGATCCATTTCTGGCTCAGGCGGACCGGCGAGGCCTGGATGTGCGTTTCACGGTCGCCTGGGAGCTGATAGGTGATGGCCAGCGTCTTGTGGACCGTAAAGTACCTGGGGTTGACCACCCTGGGAACCGTGGTCCCGTCGGCCAGCACCTCTTCCTCCGCCTCCGGCCGGCCCGGATCATAGGAGCTGTTGGGCACCTGATCGGTTTCGCCGCTCAGGCCCCTCACGAAAATGGTAAACTCGTCCGCGTCCGGGTCGAACTGCGGCCAGACGGCCACCCCGTCCTTGGCGTAGTCCTCTCCCTGCTGCAACGTCCCGATGATCCGGGCGGGACTCTGAAGGAACGGCCGGGTGGACTGGTGGCGATGCCTGATGGCGGCGAAGACGTTTGACGGCACGTCCTGATGGTGAAGCAGAATCTGCGTGGCCCCCGCCTTCAGTTCAAACCGCGGATAGAACTCCACGTCCGCGCCGCTGTCGTTCACCACCGTATAGAGCATGTACCAGAACACTCGGGGCCGGCGTTCGCCCACCCCCGGGATGACGATCCGCTGGGGGTCCTCGTAGCGGAAGTCCAGCGTCCAGGAGGCAGGCGCCACTCGGGGTTGCGGGGCGGCGCTGCCCACGGCCACCAACGCCAGCACGACCACGGCCAACCCGCCGATCACCGTCGCCGCCTTCCTGCTCGACATGCCGGAATCCTCTGATCGCTCGCCGCGCGGGCGAAGTCCAACGCCAACCAAGCGGAGTATAATCCGTCGCCTGGGGGCCTGTCAAAAGCGGCCACGAATCGCTGGCCGCCGGCCGGTGGGGCGGCTTGACAGGGTTGCGGGGGGGCCTAGAATGATCGCGGCGCGTCGGCACCAGAAGCCGACTCGCCGCCCGGCTGACATGACCGGCGGTCAGCGTGGCCGGGGCCGTAGCTCAATTGGTTAGAGTATCGGACTGTCGATCCGAGGGTTGCGGGTTCGAATCCCGTCGGCCTCGATTGCCTAAGTTCCTTCGAAAGCACCAACGGTCCACGTTGGCGTTCCTGTTTCTGGGCGGACGCCGGCCCTGCCAGGTCTGCCAAGATCGACTTGCCGGCCGCCAACCCGCCTTCGGCGAGTCCGCCTGCCGGAGGTTCCGGATGACCCGCTCCGGTCCGGGTTGCTTCCGCTTCGTCGATCCGCCTCTGGCGGACTCGACCCTACCGGGCCGGTGAGACTCTCATAACACCTGGATCAGTTTCTGGGGAGCAGGTCACAATGGCCGCGTACACTCCAAAACCGGGCAATTGCGCCGAAATGCTGCAAGAAACCGGGGGTCCGGACGAAATCTCTTCTATAGGTTGAGCCTGCTCAGGGACGGGTGTGCGTTTCGACCGCATCCGGGGCTTAGGGTTTTTACCGCCGGTGGACCTGCGCCTGGATTGCGGGTGTGGGGTTGCCAACGGCACTGAGGAGGCTCCCCATGAGGCGATGCGCCAGCGGCTCGGACCACGGCCGACCAGCTTCGTTGGCCGGCGGCCCCAGGCAATTTCCCCCATACCTCCAGCGAGCTGAACTCCTCTTCCATCCAGGTGAACACTTGGCCGGGCAGCAGCGGCCGCGTGCGGCCTCGTGGGGGCTGCGCCGCGACCGGCGGAGTTGAAGCGCATGCTCGCCAGCCAGGAGTTCGGCGACCTGCTCATGTTCTTCCCTGTCCTTCGCGAGATGCCCGAGGCTCTTCGCCAGGCGCTGCGAGTCGAGGCCGAGGGCTTCACCGCCCCCGCACATCAGCCGCTCTTTGAGGCCGGAGGTATCTGTCATGGTCTCCCCATGCTCACCGCGGGCTCCGTGCGTCTGGTCAGGCAAACGAACGGCCAGCGCAGGTTCTTGCTGCTCAGGGTGTGCCCTGGTGAGCTCTGTGTCGTGTCGGCCTGTTCCATCCTCGGTGACGCGGCCTATCCCGTTTCCGGCGTCGCCGAACAGGACCTTCGGGGGGTCACCATCCCCCCTGCCTTGTTCACCCGCTTCATGGAGCAATCAGCGGTGTTTGGG